>Ga0105054_10003136_pt1 | contig 25906 bp, 26 predicted proteins | sample BON02_FD_78091 | JGI IMG/M metagenome (GOLD analysis project Ga0105054, IMG submission 78091) | Freshwater microbial communities from Lake Bonney liftoff mats and glacier meltwater in Antarctica - BON-02 (megahit assembly) | ecosystem: Environmental > Aquatic > Freshwater > Ice > Glacier...
ACGGCGCCGCCGCCCATGCCTGGGTCTCCGATCCCGCGCATGAAGGGCACCGGCTACGCGGAATCCTTTGCTCGGTCGAACAGGACGGAGAGACCGGTCTGGGCGATCCGATCACGCGGCTCTGATCCGGGCCCACGCGCGCAGACTGTGACACTGGCCCACGCCCGCACAGCGCAATCGGCCCGCGTTTCATCGCTGCCTGAATCGCACCACACCAACCAGCAATTCGGCGCGCACCAACCTGTCTGGACATTGACGCCAGCACGGCAAATCACCATGTCCCGCAATCAGAGGCAGGATCAGGCATGACACGCAAACAAAGACGACTCGACCGTCAATTTGAATCATTGGAGCGCCTTATTCCGGCGCTCTCCGGTCCGCTGCGTGCCTTGCGCGGCAAAGGTTGGATTTTGCTACGCGTGCCACTTGCGATTATCTTCATCGCAGGCGGATTTCTGGCATTCCTGCCGTTTCTCGGGGTCTGGATGCTGCCGTTCGGCCTGCTGCTGCTTGCCGTCGACCTGCCATTCCTGCAGGGGCCGATGTCCGTCCTGATGATCCGGGCACGGCGGCGGATCGACAAATGGAAACATTGGTGGCGGGGCCGCCGGGTCTGACCCCGCACAACCCGACCGGTGTTTCAGCCATCCATCCGGATCGTCGCATTGGCCGGATCATAGGGGCTGTCCTCGACAATCACCGCATCCCACAATTCGCGAAACATCCGCACCTTGAGCGTCGTGCCCACCACCGTCAGATCGGGGCGGACATAGCCCATCCCGATGCTTTTACCAAAAGCCACCGAATACCCACCCGATGTCAGACGGCCCACCCGTGTGCCATCCTGCGCAAACAGCACCTCACGACCCCATGGATCGGCATCGGCAGGGCCATCAATCAGCAGCGTCACGCATTTTGAGCGCACCCCCACTGCCTGCATCGGCGCCTTGCCATGGAATTCCTTGGTCAGGTCCACAAAGCGCGGCAGGTCCGCCTCCAGCGGCGTCGCATCGCGGCCCAGTTCGGTGCCAAAGGCGCGATAGGATTTCTCCTGCCGCAACCAGTTCTGCGCCCGCGCCCCCACCAGCTTCATGCCATGCACCGCACCCGCCTTTTCCAGCAGGTCAAACAGGTAATTCTGCATCTCGATCGGATGATGCAATTCCCAGCCCAACTCGCCGGTATAGGCGACGCGGATCGCATTGACCGGACACATGCCCAGCTCGATCGGACGGGCCGACAACCACGGAAACCGCTTGTTGCTCAACGCCGTCGCCGGGTCCGCATCGTTGACGACAGCCTTGAGCACATCGCGCGACTTCGGCCCGGCAATGGCAAAGACACCCCATTGCGTCGTGACATTCTGCACCTCGATCCGGCCAAACCCGGCTTCCTTGTCGGCCACCGCCTTGCGCAGATAATCCGCGTCGTAATCCGTCCAGGCACCCGCACTCACCAGATAATATTCGTCCTCACGCATCCGCACGATGGTATATTCCGTGCGCGTGGTACCGGTCGCGGTCAGGGCATAGGTCAGGTTGATGCGGCCGACTTTCGGCAGCTTGTTGGTGGTGAACCAGTCCAGAAATGCGGTCGCCCCCGGCCCCTTCACCACATGCTTGGTAAAGGCCGTGGCGTCGATCAGGCCCACACCCTCACGGATCGCCCTGGCCTCCTCCACCGCATACTGCCACCAGCCACCCCGGCGGAACGACCGCGACGCCTGATCGTCGAACCCCGGCGGCGCGTAATAATTCGGGCGGTCCCAGCCGTTCACATGGCCAAACTGCGCGCCGCGCGCCTTCTGGCGGTCATAGGCCGGGGCGGTGCGCAGCGGACGACAGGCTTCGCGCTCCTCATCCGGGTGGTGCAGGATAAAGACGTGGGCATAACATTCCTCATTCTTGCGCGCCGCATATTCGGTGGTCATCCATGATCCGTAGCGTTTTGGGTCCAGTGAGGCCATGTCGATCTCGGCCTCACCCTCCACCATCTGCTGCGCCAGATAATACCCGGTGCCGCCCGCAGCGGTGATGCCGAACGAAAACCCTTCCGCCAGCCACATATTGCGCAGTCCGGGGGCAGGGCCAACCAGCGGGTTGCCGTCGGGGGTATAGCAAATCGGCCCGTTGAAATCATCCTTCAGACCCACGCTTTCCGACGACGGAATCCGGTGGATCATCGCCATATACTCCGCCTCGATCCGCTCCAGATCGAGCGGGAACAGATCGGCGCGGAACGTGTCGGGCACACCATGCTCAAACCGGGCCGGCGCGCCATCCTCATAGGGGCCCAGAATCCAGCCACCCCGCTCCTCGCGCACATACCAGCGGGCATCGGCATCGCGCAGCACCGGATGCTCGGCATGGGTCTTGCGCCACTCGACCAGTGCGGCATCAGGCTCGGTCACGATGAACTGATGCTCCACCGGAATGGCGGGGATCTTGATCCCCAGCAACTTGGCAGTGCGCTGCGCATGGTTGCCGGTCGCGGTCACCACATGCTCGGCAGTAATCACGATCTGCTCTTCGGACGGCACCAGGTTGCCGCCCCGCTCCACCATCTTCGTGCAGGTCACATCCCAATGATCGCCGCGCCAGTGATAGGCATCGGCCTGCCAGCGGCGCTCGATCACGACACCGCGCTGCCGGGCCCCCTTGGCCATCGCCATCGTCACATCGGCGGGGTTGATATAGCCATCGGTCGGGTGGAAAATCGCGCCTTCCAGATCCTCGGTGCGCACCAGCGGCCAGCGCTCCCTGATCTGCGCCGGTGTCAGCCATTCGAACGGCACATCGCAGGTCTCTGCCGTGGTGGCATAGACCATATATTCATCCATCCTTGCCTGCGTCTGTGCCATACGCAGATTGCCCACCACGGCAAAGCCTGCATTCAGGCCCGTCTCCGCCTCCAGCGATTTATAGAAATCGACCGAGTATTTATGGATATGCGTCGTGGCAAAGGACATGTTGAACAGCGGCAACAACCCCGCCGCATGCCATGTCGACCCCGAGGTCAGCTCGTCCCGCTCCAGCAGCATGACATCGTCCCACCCGGCGCGCGCCAGATGATAGGCGATGGATGTGCCGACAGCGCCACCCCCGACGACAAGCGCTTTGACATGGGTTTTCATGGATCGACTCCCTGGGGCTGAATTGCTGGCAATCTGGCGCAATCCATTTCAAAGAGCCACAGGGCGACGACCTGTCGCCATCTGAAACCGACAGCGGGCTTTCGTTCAGCGCAATGTCGGGGTTCAGTTAACCACGCGGCACCGGCGCACGCCGCCCTCGATGGCGCAGATGGTCGGATTGGTCGCCGTTGCGTCAGCGGCTCCGGCACGGCGCACCACGGGTGCAGCCGGGACCACCACCTGCGGATCCTGATCCGGCACCTCGCCTGCGGCCATGGCATCCAGCGCGGAAAGATCACTGACCGTTGCCGCAGCGGGCACAATCTCGGAGACCGTCGAGAACGCGCCGACGATATTCTGAAACGCCGCCATCGCCGCAGCAGACAAGGGCAGCGGCACGACGCTGCCGTCCGGCCCCAACCTGGCCAGATCGGCAGGCGGTTCCTGCGTATAGATCAACACGCCAAAGACCGTGACAATCGCCGCAGTCACAAACCCAACCGGAAACAGGATACGCCCATGCATGTCGTCCAGCCCTCCTCGCTGCGATGATTGTCCCCGATAAGCGGCAAAACGGGCGGTATCGCGACGCGAACCGGGCAGTTCAGAGGCGGGCACCGATGGTCGGGTAATCCCGACTGGCCCGGCAGACACTTTCGGGCTTTTATCGCGGCAAAACCAACGCAGGGAGAGATGCCGTGAAACGCCTGGACCTCATGACAGCCGCAGAACTCGCCCGGCTCTCCTATATCGGGCCTTCGGTCCTGCCGCCGCTCAAGGACCGCAACACCAAGGGCGGCGCACAGGCCTATCTGCTGCGCGACGATGTGCTGGTGATTCCGGGCACCAACGAACCCAGCGACTGGTCGGACTACAACCTCAAGGCGTTTCTGGCCACCGGTGCCCAAGTCGGCTGGAGCGGGATCAACCCCGGCATCGCCGCTGCGCGCTGGCATTTCGGCTTTGCGCTGCATGCGCTGCAAGTGCTGATCTTTCTGGAACAGCGGCGGCCCTCCTTCATCATCGGGCACTCGCTTGGCGCAGCCTCGGCCCAGATCCTCGGGCTGCATTTTCAGGTGCCCACCGTCACCTTTGCCGCCCCGCGCCCGGCTTACGGCGCGACACCCATCCCCGGCGAAGGCTGGATGATGAACTATGTCCACACCGACGACGTGATCGGTCTGATCCTTGGCGAAGGGGCCGGGTTCCGGCGGATCGGCTCCGTGCGCGGGTTGATCCCGGCCACCGCAACCGGGTCCGTGCACAACATGGCCCAATACAAGGCCGCCGTGGCGAAGCGTATCACCGAACGGCCGTCAGAGACGCATTGGCCGCCACTGGCGCAAGTCTAGCGTTCAACCCCAGCCATAGTTGAAACTGACGCTGATCCGGTCATCCCCGGCCATGTTCATCGGCACCTCATGGCGCAGCCAGCTTTCCCACAGCAGCACCTCGCCCGGTTCCGGCGCCACATAGATGAACGTGCGGTTCTCCTGCCGCGCCTTGGGCTTGCGGCCCGGTGCGGCCATCATCATCGCATGGCGCGGATCCTCGAACCTGATCGCACTGGCGCCCTGCGGCATCGCCACATATGTCGTGCCGCTGATCACGCTATGCGGATGCAGATGCGATGTATGCACGCCCCCCTGCGGCAGGATATTGATCCAGAGCGAGTCGAGCCTGACCTTCTTGCCCCCCAGATCGAACTGCAAATCCTTCACGAAACCCGCCACATGCTTGTCCAGCAGCTTGACCAGATCCTTGAAGATCGGAAACCGCCAGGGCAGATCGGCGAGCGAGGCATAGCTGGTATATCCGGCATAGCCATTCTTTTCACACCAGTCCTGCCCGGCGGTATCATCCTCGGCAATCGACAGGCAGGCATGCTCCATCTCTGCCAGATCGGGGGCGCGGCCCAGATCGGACAAATGGGCACGGTAAAGGCGGGTCACGAAGAGTGAGTCGATCTGCGGCATGGGCCTGTCTTAGCGCAAGGTCCGGGCTGGGGCTATGGGTCCTGGCATCTGCTGCTTCACCGTTTCCTTCCCCGATCTGGCATCAGAAAAATCGGGGCGCGCCTGCCTGCCCTACTTCGTTCATGCCGCGGGGAGGTATCGCTGCCGGGACGAAAGCCGCGCGGCCGGATGGCGTCGTTTGTCGCGCGGAGCCTGCGCGATCTGATCCCGGATGTGCATGTTCTTGTCCGTGTCGATCATGTCCGCGATCTCGGATGGCCTTCGGACGAGATGGCTGCGCTTTACTGCGCCGGCAACGGTCGGCCTCGGATCGCCCCCGAGGCGGCCATCCGGCTTTATGCTTGCCGTTTTCCTGTTGGGATCGTGCAGAACTGGCGCCTGAAGCGAGAGGCTCGGGTCATTTCTTCCGGGCACCGTAGAGTTTGCGGTTGTCCGCCCAGGCGCCATCGATCTTGACGCTCATGTCGGCATCAGACCTCGCAGGCGCTGACGCCCGCTCAGGATCACGCGCGATGGCGTGCCGTTCATGATAGGTAAAAGGGGCAAACTGCAGTGCCCTGCAGATTGGCGTCCATCGGGGCGTTGCAAAAGCAGGACAGCGAATTAAGGTTGATCGAGACGGGACAAGAGAGGATCAAGAATTGTTTCTAAAGTTTGGCTCAGCGACGTTTGAAAGTGATGTGTCCTCTGCAATCCGTGATGACGGTCTCACGGTTCGTTTTACCCGGTCCGAGCGGTTGCTCCTACGCCATATGCAAATGAACGCGGGTCGTCTGCTCAGCCGCAGTCAGCTTTTGGACGCGATATCGGAACCGGGTTCGGACAAAAGCGACCGGACCATCGACTTTGTCATCACGCGATTACGCCACAAGTTGAATGACGACGTGACCGATCCGCGCTTCATCGCAACGCGCTATGGCGAAGGTTACGTCTGGGTCGCCACGCTGCAGAAACCATCCCACACGGGCGCGGGTGCGCATCTTGTCCTGGGGCCGGTACGGATATTTGGCAATAAAACGCAAAGCGTTGGCCACATCGACCTTTTGGTCGGGGCGCTGAAAAGTGAGTTGTCGGATCGGTTCGGGGCGGGCCGTGAAGTTGTCCTTTTGCCCGATTGTCCACCGCGGTCGCAGTTTGGAGAGAACCCGCCAAGATATTCGGCTGACCTGACATTCATTAACCTGGACAACCGAAAAAGAGATTGCGTCGTAACTGTGCATGAATTCGCACTCGGCAAGTTGATCTCCGTCAATCGATTCACCACTGACGCAGAAGATGACGTTTCGACCGCTGCCGGGATGGCCGCTCGGATCACGGCGGACATCTGGCACAGCAGCCTGCGCGATCCCAATCAGATCGAACCCGTCGTCGTCAGCCTTAATAACGCATCCATTGCCTTGACCGGCGATCCCGCCAACTGGAAAGAAAATGAGTCCCGCCTGCGCAGTTTATTGGCAGATCGGCCCGATGACCCGGTGGTGAAAGTCCTGTTGGCCACCAATATCCAGTCCAAATATGTCATCGGGGGGGCGATGGCATTCTTGCAGCCGGAAACCGCCTTTCTGAAAGACGAGGACGAGATTGAGGCGCTGGCAACATCCGCGCTGCCACTTCTGCAGAATGATCCGACGCATGCAATGGCCGCGGCAGAGCTGTTATTTTTCCTGAATCGCGGTTATGGTCCCCTCGCTATCGAGATCGCGGAACGCGCGCACCGCGTCGGTACTTCGGTTGCGGCATCATACGCGGCCATCGGGCAGATGCAGGTCTATCTCGGTGATGCCGAGGCAGGGATAGCAGCACTCGACATGGCGCTGCAGATGACCACGCCGAATACGCAATATGAGATTTTTCTGCAGGTGGTGAAATCACAGGCGTTACATGCCATGGGCGACCGGGAGGCCTTGCAGCAACTGACTGCGGGGCTCTATGCGCGTCTGCCCGATCTGCAGTACTTTCTTGAAATCTACTATTCCCCCCCGGAAGACCCATCGCCGGCGGCGCGGATGGCCGTCCGGAATATGTCCTGCGCGATGGCAACGGCCAGCTTGCTGTTTGGTCATTACATTTATGCCCGTCATTTCGTCCAGCATCACCATCGCCAGAAGGCGCTGGGGCCCGCCGTCCGGCTTCTATGTGGTCAGTTCGGCGCCGAGGTGCTGCCGGCGGTGTTGCAGCAGGAATATGGTCATCTGGTCGACCCAGGTGCAGCGCAGACGAAGAGGATTTTTTAGCGGTTTCCCTAGCGTCAAACAGTTCTGCAACAATTGACTGTCACTGACATCTTGTTCGTTTTGGATGTGGGGACCGGGCCTATGGCAGATGCAAGGGCAAGCGCTGGACGCCTGAAATATTTATGCCAGTCGGCTGTTGTGCTGGCCCTGACATTGTCACCCATGCCGTCTCGGGCCATGCCCTGCGCGAGCATGGCGCTGGTCCTGGCGATCGACGCATCGGGAAGCATCAGTGATGCCGAATATGCATTGCAGATCCAGTCGACTGCGCGCGCGTTGCGCGACCCGCAGGTCGTCGCGGCAATGGAATCTGTGGGGGGGGTCGCTGTGGCGGCCGTGATCTGGGCCGACACCGCTTTTGGCGTGCGTCCGCTCCCTTGGGTGCATGTCACGGATATGGTGTCGGCTGACAGCTTTGCGCTGATCCTTGCCAGCCAGCCCCGCATAATCACCGGCAATACCGATATGGGCAACGGGATTTCAGCCGCACTGGATCTGCTGGACGACCCTCGCAACTGCGCAACCTACCGCGTGATCGATGTGTCCGGCGATGGCCGCGAATCAATCATGACACGTTCAACTGCCGTCAGCCTGCGACAGGCCAAAGCTCGCGCAGATGCGACCGGGGTGATCATCAACGGGCTCGCTGTCTCGATCAATGACCCTCGTCTCGCAGACTATTATCTGAATCATGTAATCCAGGGACCGGGGTCGTTCATGATCGAGGTCGTATCCTATGAGGCTTTTGAACAGGCGATGATCCAGAAGCTGTTGCGCGAAGTCGGTGGCTACGGTGCTGCCATGGTTGCGCATTCAGACAAGGCGATACACGATGCCGATATCATCCAGGCGGCCCTGATACCTGCCACCTCGTCCGGCGCTGACGGAAGCTGACACGGCCAAGATGCCGTTGATACCGCTGTTGCGCGGGGATTCGAATTTGCCAATGGGCGATTGCAGCGCAGAGTTGGTGCTCTCGTCATATCGACATCAGCCATGATGATGGTCCTGGCACGTGGTCTTTACCGAAAGAAGCCTTTTAACCGACCGTTTAGCCCGATGGACCGAAGCCAGATCAGGTTTCATCCTTGCAAAGCCTGGCCTTCAGATTCGGTCAGTAGCGATGGAACTCGTCGGGCAAAGTGATATAAAGTCTGTCGGCGGTGTCAGCAAACCGCGTTGGCGTCAGGGCCTGACACGATCAGCAGCCTGAAAACGTCGCTATGACGGCGGCCGACATTGTCGCGGGCGGCGTGCCATCGGCCGTAACCTGCGGGGTTCCCGAAGGCCGGACCGCAGAACGGCTGCATGAAGCCGCAGAAATGACTGACGCCGCCCAGGTCAGCAGGTTCTCTTTTGGGGTGAACAGGTTACAAGGCTCCTGACTGGCAATGGGGAGCCTTGCATGCGACTGATCCGTGGCCTGTTTCGTTGGAGCATCCGTTCCGCCACCCTGCTCACTTTCCTTGTCATGCGCCATCACGCGACGGATTCGCAACCGCACCGCAGAAGTCGCGACCGCGAATGTGACCGCGACGTTCGGTGAGGCAATCCCGTTCTATGGTATTGCCATCGTGATCGCGGCCACCGGCTACGAACTCTGGGCCGCCTGCGAAACCATGACTGACATGCGCGACCTCAATCTCGCCTTGGGACTGACCGAAGATGACGACACGGATGTGACCCGTGTCTGCGGCCTTCAGGTGCCCACCCGCGCCGAAATCTGGCAGGCCATCCGCAACTCACCGAGCACCGTCTGGGCATCCGCCACCGGCGCGCTGCAACGTTCCGGCGATGCTATATCTTCCTGGGAAATGCCCGAAATCCCCACGCCCGATTTTGGCGGTTGGTGGGAATGGGCGGTCAGTTGGTGGTATGACGCAGAGGAACAGGCCGAATAGGCTGATCCAACCGGTCCCGGCGTCGACGCATTGCCACCCCCCTCACCCCCCCGTCACCCGCCAGATCGCATCCCCCACATCATCCGCCACCAGCAGCGACCCGTCCGGCCCGATACTCACCCCCACCGGGCGGCCGTAAGACGCCTTCTCATCCGGGGCGAGGAACCCGCTCAGGATATCGCGCGGCGGGCCGGACGGCTTGCCATCCGCAAAGGGCACATGCACCACGCGGTATCCCGACAGCGTGCTGCGGTTCCACGATCCATGCTGGCCAATCGCCATCCCCGCGCCGAACCCCGGCAACGTACCCTCGGGCATCCAGCACAGGCCCAAAGACGCCGTATGCCCGCCCAGCGCGTAATCCGGGCGTATGGCCGACGCGACCTTGGCCGCATCCTGCTTGACCCGGCCATCCACCGTCTGACCCCAGTAACAATAAGGCCAGCCATAAAACCCGCCATCGACGACCGAGGTCAGATAATCCGGCGGCGTCTCATCGCCCAGCCCGTCGCGCTCATTGACCACGGTCCAGAGCACGCCGGTGCCAGGCTCCCACGCCATCCCCACCGGATTGCGCAACCCACCGGCAAAGATGCGCTGCGCCCCGGTCTCCAGATCGATCTCGAGGATCGCGGCGCGGCCCTCTTCCTTGGCCATCCCCTCATCGGCGATATTGGTCTGCGACCCGACCCCGGCATAGATGCGGCGACCATCGGGCGAGGGGATCAGGCTGCGGGTCCAGTGGCCACCGGGGACAAAGCTGGCGACCTTGCGGCCCGGTGCGGTGATCCGGTCCTCACCGCCCACATAAGGATAGGCCACCATGCCATCGGTATTGCCGACGTAAAACGTGCCGTCCAGCAGCGCCATGCCAAACGGCTGGTTCAGACCGTCCAGAAACACATGGCGCACCTCGGCCACGCCATCGCCATCGGCATCGCGCAGCAATGTGATGCGGTTCGGGCTCTTGCCCACCGCAGCGGCGCGCTTCATCGTGGAATACATCGCGAGGTCAAAGGCGGATTTGATCCCGCCCGGCTCTGACAGCGCCTCGGCGGTCAGGACATCGCCATTGGGCAGCACATGGATCCAGCGCGGATGCTTCAGCCCCAGCGCAAAGGCATTGACCTTCAGCCCCGGCGCAGCGGTCGGCATATGGCCATCGGCCCAGCCCTTCGCCGTCGGCATCTTCAGCGTCGGAATCCCCTGCGGCTTTGCCTGCGGAATCGCCGGCTGCATGCCCACGGCAGGCACAGACTTGTCCGCGCCCCACCGGCGCATGAGGATCATCGCCCCGCCGATCATCGCCACGATCCGGGCAAAGAATGCTGTCATGCTGCGTCTCCTTCTGCTGCCCCAGCCTCCTACAACAATCGGGCAACAGATGAAACCGGGCGCAGTCCCTGCATTGGCATCCTTGCTCCGGACAGCTAGGCTTCTGTTCTGGCGGGGTTTCCGCACGAATCCGCGCAGGAACAGGGCATGGAACAGGGCATGGCACAGCACACGCAATTGAACACCGACCATCTGGTCACCTCCGATGCAGACCTGCGGGCGCTGTTTCCCGAGATCAGCGCAGGGGCCCGGCAGAAATGCCTGAAACATCTGGACAAACACGCGCGCGATTATGTGGCGCGCTCGCCCTTTCTCTGTCTTGGCACGCAATCGGCGGATGGCACGGCAGATGTCAGCCCGCGCGGCGATCCGCGCGGCTTCGTCAAGGTGCTGGATGACCAGACCCTGCTGATTCCCGACCGGCCCGGTAATAACCGGCTGGATTCGCTGTCCAATATCTTGGCCAACCCTGCCGTCGGCCTCCTGTTCCTCATTCCGGGCTTTGACGACACACTGCGGATCAACGGCAGCGCCCGGCTGACCCGCGATCCCGCTTTGCTGGCGCTGCTGGCGGTCAATGACCGGACCCCGACCCTCGCCATCGTGGTGCATGTCAGCGAAGTGTTCCTGCATTGCGCCAAGGCGTTGCGCCGTTCCAAACTCTGGGACCCCAGCCAGCATCAGGACCGGCGCGAGATGCCCTCGCTGGCCCATATCATCCTCGATCAGACCTCCGGCGCGCCCACCGATCCGGCAAAGATGAAAGAGATCGACGCCGATCTTGAGGCGGATTATCAAAAAACCATGTATTAGACCCCAAGCGTCTGACCGCCTCCCCACCGGGGTCGGCCAAATCCGGCCCCGCACTCCCCCGCGCGAAAGTCCCGCTCCGTGCTCAAAGAATTCTTCAGCTATTACGCCCCGCACCGCCGGCCTGATTGATTTCAGCGCAGCCGTGATCTCGGGCCTGCTCTCGCTCGGCTTTGCGCTGGCGGTGTCGGCCTTTGTCGACCGGCTCCTGCCGCAGGGCGACTGGCGGCTGATCCTGATCGCCGCTGCGGGTCTTCTGGCAATCTGCATCGTCAACGCCGGGCTTTATGGTCGTGGTCACCTATTGGGGGCATGTCCTTGGCATCGCCATCGAAACAGAACTGCGACGCCGCGCCTTCGACCATCTGCAAAAACTCTCCTTCCGCTTCTTCGACAACCAGAAAACCGGGCATCTGATCGGACGATTGACCAGGGTTCCGGAGGAAATCGGCAAAGTCGCCCACCTGCTTCCGCCCGGAATCAAGGCGCAAAGCGCCGCCGGGCAGCGCCCGACCGTCCCATCGGGCGGGGGCTTCACTCAACGTCGCACCCCGCACAACCCTCAGAGTCCATCTCACCATAAACCGCGCCATTCAACCCGTTCAGCGCTCACACGCGGTCAGGCGCCGCCCTCCGTCGTGCAACAACCACCGCACGCCGCATTAACCCGGCAAGCCGTTAAATCCGACCCGCTGGAATACCGCCAAGATACCGACGCAATACCGCAGTCGAATCTTTCAGTAATCATTGGGAAATTAACCCTGATTCGAAGGTCAGGCCCGATCCCGCCGATATACCGACGCAATCGCCTTGATCGCCGCCGCCACAGCCGCCTCGATCGGCATCGCTGACGTATCAATCAGCACGGCATCCGGGGCCGGTTTCAGCGGCGCCTCCGCCCGGCCGCTGTCGCGGGCATCGCGGGCGATAACATCCTGCAAAACCTCATCAAATCCCAGATCATGACCCTGCTCGATCAGCTCACGATAACGCCGCCCGGCACGCACTTCGGCGCTGGCGGTGACATAGAGCTTCACCTCGGCATCCGGACAAATCACCGTGCCAATATCGCGGCCATCCAGCACGGCGCCCCTGCCCGAACGGGCAAACTCCCGCTGAAACGCCGTCAAAGCCGCCCGTACCGCCGGGATCACCGCCACCTCACTCGCCGCCCGCGCGACCTCTGGCAGGCGCAAATCCGGGCCAGAAATATCCGCAGGAACAATAGCTTGCGCCGCAGAAACCGGCTCCTCTCCAGCGATAACACGGACACCGACAGCGCGGTAAAGCAGCCCGGTATCCAGATGCGCAAAGCCGAAATGCGTCGCTACCGCCCGGGAAATCGTCCCCTTCCCCGCCGCGGCAGGCCCGTCAATGGCGACAGTAAAACTCACGGCGCGACGCGGGCGATCCTCGCCCCCAGCGCCGCCATCAGCGGCTCGAATATCGGGAATGATGTGGCAATCGGGCTGGCATCGTCAACCGTCACCGGGTCGTTTGTCGCCATACCAAGTATCAGAAAAGACATGGCAATCCTGTGATCCAGGCGGCTCGCCACCGTCACGCCACCCGGCACATCGCCAAACCCGCGCCCCTGCACAATCCACCAATCCTCGCCCTCCTCGACCGTGACGCCAGCGGCGCGCAGCCCCTGCGCCATGGCGTCGATCCGGTCGCTCTCCTTGACCCGCAACTCGCGCACGCCGCGCATCACGGTCGGCCCCGTGGCAAAGCAGGCCACGACGGACAGGATCGGATATTCGTCGATCATGCTCGCCGCCCGTTCCGGCGGCACCTCTATCCCCTTGAGATCAGGTGAAAATCTTGCGCGCAGATCGGCGACAGGCTCGCCCCCTTCTTCGCGCATATTCTCATAAGTCAGGTCAGCGCCCATCTCGCGCAGCGTGGCAAAGAGGCCCGCACGGGTCGGGTTCAACCCGATGGTCGGGATCAGGACATCCGACCCCTCGACGATCAGCGCCGCACAAACCGGAAAGGCGGCAGAGGACGGATCACGCGGCACGGTTATCTCCTGCGGGCGCAATTCCGGCTGTCCTTTCAAGGTGATAACCCGACCCTCCGGCCCCTGTTCCACACTCACCTGCGCCCCAAATCCGGCGAGCATCCGCTCGCTGTGGTCCCGCGTCGCTTCCTTTTCGATCACCACCGTCTCGCCCGGCGCATTCAACCCGGCGAGCAACACGGCGGATTTCACCTGCGCCGACGGCACCGGCACGACATAGCGCACCGGCACCGGCGCGCGCGCCCCGACGATGGTCATCGGCAAGCGCACCCCCTCGCGGCCATAGGCGCGCGTGCCAAAGAGCGCGAGTGGATCGGTCACCCGACCCATTGGACGACCATTGAGCGAGGCATCCCCGGTAAAAGTGGCGGTGATCGGCGAGGTCGCCATCGCTCCCATGATCAGGCGCACCCCGGTGCCGGAGTTGCCACAGTCAATCACTTGAGAAGGCTCGGCAAACCCGCCCACACCTACACCATGCACCGACCATTCGGCACCGCCATGATCGGTGACTTCTGCCCCAAAAGCGCGCATCGCCTTGGCCGTATCCAACACATCTTCGCCTTCCAGCAGCCCGGAGATCCGGGTCTCGCCCACCGCCATCGCGCCCAGGATCAATGAGCGGTGCGAGATCGACTTGTCGCCCGGCACCTCTGCCACACCCCGCAACGGGCCAGCGCGGCGGGAAATCATCGGGATGGGGGTGCCGTGACCGGACATGTGAACCTCTGGATAGCTGCGCAGGCCTTCTAGACCAGCCCGCGACAGGGGTCCACAGGGTCAGATGCGGTGAAAGGTCATGTAGTGCGGGACCCGGCCCTCACGCAGCGCCTTTTTCTCGTACCGTGTCGGAAACCAGTCGGGCCACGCGGTATGAATATCGGCCTCAGCCCTGACAAATCCGGCCCTCGGCACCTCTTCCAGCGTCTGGCGCACATAATCGACAATATCGGTCGCCACCCGGAACTCCGCCCCCCGCCGCATGACACGGGCGAGGCCAGCAAGATGATCCTGCGTGACAAATCGGCGTCGATGATGGCGGTTTTTCGGCCAGGGGTCGGGGTAGTTGAGAAAGGCGCGGGCGACCGACCCTTCTGCCAGCACGTCAAACAGATCACGCGCATCACCCGGATGCACCGCAAGATTGGTCACACCTGCGGCTCTGATCCTGCCCAGCAACATCGCGACCCCGTTGACGTAGGGTTCGGCCCCGATCAGGCCGATCTCGGGATAAGTCGCGGCCATATGCACCATATGCTCGCCTGCGCCAAAGCCGATCTCGACCCAGATTTCGCGGTCGCCAAAACGGCCCTTCAGATCGATCAACGCGCGCTGCGGGTTCACATCCCAACCGACAGGACCGGGGGACAACCCGGCAAGGTCCTGATCCAGCAGATCAAACTGACGGTCGCGCATGGTATGGCCATGGATGCGGCCATAAAAATTGCGCCAGGGGGTGCCGTTGGGATGGGTTTTGGGAGTCATGCGGGCGCATGTAGCGGCGGTGGGCATCAGGTGCAACCCATGCGCAAGCCGGCTTTCAACCCGGCCCCGCACGCACGCGACCAGGTAAGGTGGGTTTCAACCCACCTTACCGCTCAGACTCCGCGGCGCAGCGCCTCTGCCAGATCGGTCCGCTCCCAGCTGAACCCACCATCCGCCTCTGGTGCACGGCCAAAATGACCATAGGCGGCGGTTCGGGCATAGATCGGACGATTGAGGCCCAAATGCTCCCGGATGCCGCGCGGGGTCAGGTCCATCGCCTGATCAATCGCCCGTTCGATCGCCGCAGGCGCGACCTGCCCGGTGCCATGCGTATCGGCATAGATCGACAGCGGACGCGCGACGCCAATGGCATAGCTCAACTGGATCGTACAACGATCCGCGATCCCGGCGGCGACCACATTCTTGGCCAGATAGCGCGCGGCATAGGCAGCAGAGCGGTCCACTTTCGTCGGGTCCTTGCCCGAAAACGCACCGCCGCCATGCGGAGCGGCGCCGCCATAGGTGTCCACGATGATCTTGCGACCGGTGAGGCCCGCATCACCATCCGGTCCGCCAATGACAAAGGTGCCGGTCGGGTTCACCCACCATATCGTCTCGTCAGTGATCCAGCCTTCGGGAAGCACTTGCCGGATGTAAGGCTCTACAATCGCACGGATATCGGCGCTGGTCTGTTTCTCGGACGCATGCTGGGTCGACAGCACGATCGAGGTCACGCCTACCGGCTTGCCATTGACATAGCGCAGTGACAGCTGGCTCTTGGCATCCGGACGCAGGCTCGGCTCGGTGCCGTTCTTGCGAACCTGCGACAGGCGGCGCAGGATCGCATGGGCATATTGGATGGGGGCCGGCATCAGTTCGGGCGTCTCGCGCGTGGCATAGCCAAACATGATGCCCTGATCGCCGGCACCTTCCTCCTTGATCGCCGTGCCGTTCACACCTTGCGCGATATGGGCGGATTGTTCATGCAGCAGATTGGTGATTTCGACCGTGGCATGATGGAACTTTTCCTGCTCATAGCCGATATCCTTGATCGCAGCCCGGGCAATGCCGTCGATGCGGCCCATGTAGTCACGCAGGCGTTCGGGATCCGACAGACCCACCTCGCCGCCGATCACCACCCGGTTGGTGGTGGCAAAAGTCTCGCAGGCGACCCGCGCCTCCGGTTCCTCGCTCAAAAACGCATCGAGGATCGAATCCGAAATCCGGTCGCAAAGCTTGTCCGGGTGGCCCTCGGAGACGGACTCCGAGGTAAAGACATAATCAGAACGTGACATGGGGAAGTGCTCCAGTGAATTGTTCCGTCACGTCAGGAAGCCGTTGTGACGGAAGTGTGCCCGTGGACTAAGCCCCGGCACGCAAAGGGTCAATCGGAAACGCCACGCGCCCTGATCAACACCCCGCTCAAAAGGACGCAGAGCAACACAATGACCGGCCAGTCGGCCAGCCGCGCGTAGATCGTCGGCGACAAAACGGCAGGCAGCGGGATATCCAGCGCGCCTGCGGTGTTCAGGTCAAGCTGACCAAGGACCCGGCCCTTGCCGTCGATCACCGCAGAGACGCCGGTATTGGCCGCGCGCACCATCGGCAGCCCCTGCTCGATCGCGCGCAGGCGGCCCAGCGCAAAATGCTGATAGGGACCGGCCAGCGCTCCGAACCACGCGTCATTGGTGACAAGAAGAAGCAGGCGTGGACGCGTCGGAGCAGATGCCACCTGCGGAGCAAAAATACCCTCATAGCAGATCAGCGGCCATGCCATGCCGACACCGGGGATCTGGATCAGCTTGCCCTCCGGCCCCGCACTGAACCCGCCGCCCTCGCTCGCCGCCAGACCGCTGATCCCGAACCGGCTCAACACCTCGCCAAAGGGTACATATTCACCAAAGGGTACCAGATGCACCTTGTCATAAAGGTCGGCCACCTGCCCGGTGCGATCCACCAGCGCCAGCGCGTTGTAATATCGCTCGCCCTCGCGGCGCTGAATGCCGGTGATCAGCGGGGCACCCCGTGTCGCATCCACGGCCAGTTCCAGCACATCGGCGGAATATTCCAGCAGATAGGGCACCGCCGTCTCGGGCCAGACCACGACCGCCGGCACAGCACCACCGCCGGAAAGGTCGAGTAGGCGTCGCATATGAACCGGCATCAGGTCGGGGTCCCATTTCTCGGCCTGCGGGACATTGGGTTGCACCAACCGGATCACCGGCGCATCCGCCACAGCCTCGGGCGCGGGCCCCGGATCGAGCCAGAGCCAACCCGCCACCAACCCGGCACACACCGTGACAGGCAGGGCCAGCATCCGCGACCAGCCAAATCCTGCGGCCCACACCACGACCGCCACCAACGCCAGCGTCATCAGGGTCAAGGCGTGCTGGCCCGTCACCGCGATGATCTGCACCAGCGGCGTCTCGCTCCAGACATGCCCGATCAGGGCCCAGGGAAAGCCGGTCAGCACCACCGAACGGGCGATCTCTGCCCCGGTCCAGACCACCACCAGCGGCCATAACCCCGGCCCGATCCGTCGCGCCAGCGCAAAAGCCGCACCCCAGAACAGCGCCAGCCCCCCCGCCATGAAGATCAGAGCAAAAGGCGCCATCCAGCCATGCCGCGCCACATCCACCTGAAACGGCTCGACAATCCAGTGCAGGGTCAGGGCAAAATACCCGATACCAAAGAGCCAGCCGAGCGCAAAGACAGACCAGCCTCGCGAGACGCCCTGATAGTGCCACATGATCACGGCCAGCGCCGCCAGCGTCGCCCAAGGCAAGGCAAAGGGCACCTGCCCAAGCCCGGCCGCGCCGCCCAGCAGCAGCACGACAATCCACCCTATCCAACGATGTCTGCGCGTCGCAGACCCCGGCTCAGCCCTCGCTGGCATGCATCAGCCGGACGCGCAGCCGCTTGATCCGGCGCGGGTCTGCGTCGATCACCTCGAACTCGTGACCGTCCGGATGCAAGATGATCTCGCCGCGCGCAGGCACATGGCCCGCCAGCATGAACACCAGCCCGCCCAGCGTATCGACCTCTTCTGCGTCGATCTCGTCATGCCCGGTCAGGTTCATCCCGATCTCGGCCTCGAATTCCTCGAGCGGCGTCTTGGCCTGCACCATCCAGATACCCGGCTTTTCGCTCATGAAGGTCTGGACTTCATCCACGTCATGCTCATCGTCAATTGCGCCCACGACCTGCTCCAGCAGATCCTCGATCGTGACCAACCCATCGGTGCCGCCATATTCGTCGATGACAAGCGCCATGTGAATCCGCGCCGCCTGCATCTTTTGCAGCAGGATGCCAAGCGGCATCGACGGCGGGACATAAAGCAGCGGACGCAGCATCTCGCGCATGTCGAAAATGGTCGTGTCGCCATTGAAACCATGGCGCAGGGCAAAATCCTTGAGGTTGATCAGACCAACAGGCGTATCCAGCGTGCCGTCATAAACCGGAATCCGGGTCAGGCCCGAATCGCGGAATTGCGCCACCAGATCATCCATCTGGATCGTGACCGGTACGGCAATGATATCAGCCTTGGGGATCGCAACATCCTCGACGCGCATCTTGCGCAGATTGCCCATACCGGGCATCGGGGTCTGACTGGCGATTGGCTGCATGACCTCTGTGATGGGCTTTTCCTCCGGACCGGACGGGCTCAGCGCCTCGATAATGCGGCCGAAAAAGCCGCGACTGGGTCCCTCTGAGGGGTCGTCCGATTGATCCTGCAGACCACCGCCAGCGGTGGATGCGGACCCGTTACTCGTGTCGTTCATGGTCTCCTGCCTCTGACGGAACCAGATCCGTCGGTGATTTCTGATCGTCATATGGATCAGGATGACCGAACCCCGCAAGGATCCCGGTCTCGAATCCTTCCATCAGTGCGGCATCTGCGTCGCGTTCGTGGTCAAATCCCAACAGATGCAACGTGCCGTGCACAATGAGATGCGTGGCATGTTGTTCCAGCGTCTTGCCAGCAGCCTGCGCCTCGGCAGCGCAGGTTTCCCAGGCAATGGCGATATCGCCCAGTTCTGACGCGCCCATCGGCCCTGCCGCAGCGGGCAACAGCGGCATGGCACCGGGCTTGCGCGCGGCGCGCTCCTCGCTGGGCCAACTCAGTACATTGGTTGGCTGTGGTTTGCCACGAAAATCGGCATTCAGTTCCGCTATGCGCGCATCGTTGCAGGCAAGCAGGCTGATCTCATAGTCGCCAGGGTCAAGGCCAAGCCGCGCCAGCACCGCGCAAGCCGCGCGTTCTGCCAGCCCTTCAAGGCCCAGCACCTCCCAGCGGTGATCTTCGGTCATGCAATCGACGAGCATGGACCCTCTCTTAACAGGTCATGCGGGCGTGTCAGTATCATAAGCCTCGATAATATCCGCAACCAGCGGATGGCGGACCACATCCTTTGACGTGAAATAGTTGAAACTGATCTTTGGAATATGCTTGAGCAAGCGTTCCGCATCGGCAAGTCCCGATGGCACCCCACGCGGCAGGTCGATCTGCGTACGGTCGCCAGTAATCACCATGCGGCTGCCCTCGCCCAACCGGGTCAGAAACATCTTCATCTGCATCGTGGTCGCATTCTGCGCCTCGTCCAGCACGACAAAGGACCGGGCCAACGTGCGGCCGCGCATGAAGGCCAATGGCGCAATCTCGATCTGCTTGTCCTCGATCAGCTTGGCCAGTTGTTTGCCGGGCAGAAAATCGTTCAGCGCATCATATAGCGGCTGCATGTATGGATCGACCTTGTCCTTCATGTCGCCGGGCAGAAACCCAAGCCGCTCGCCAGCTTCCACCGCCGGACGCGACAGCACGATCTTGTCCACCTGCCCTCCTATGAGCATGGACACGCCGACAGCGACGGCGAGGTAGGTCTTGCCGGTGCCCGCCGGACCGATGCCAAACGCCATTTCATGCGCAAAAAGCGCGCGGACATAGGCCTTTTGCGCCTCGGTGCGCGGCTCGACCAGCTTGCGACGGGTCTTGATCTCGACCCGGTCGCCGGCGACGCTGCGAAACATTTCCATCTGATCTCCCGCCAGCAGGCCGGTGCCGCGCTCTGACGCGCCCATGCGCAATTCGCGGTCCAGATCGCCCGGTTCGATCCCGCGTCCCGTTTCAAGGCGCTGATAAAGCGCCTGCAAGACGGCAACCGACTTCTTCGCCGTGGCCTCCTCGCCGATCACCGTCAGATGATTGCCACGCCGCACGATCTGCACCGACAGCTTGACCTCGATCACCGCCAGATTGCGGTCATGCTCTCCGCAAAGGTCGATCAACAGAAAATTGTCGGGAAACTCGACAGCCTGCTGTGTCAGGTCAGGCGCAAAGGCGGGGGTCAGCGTCAATGATGGCAAACAGTTCTCCTTGTCCACGTGCTGCTGTAACTGGTCTGAGGCGGGCAGGTTCCCGTTACGGCGACGGGCCCTGCCATGATGGTGGCAACTTCCGCCGCCTCGCGCAAGTGAGTGTCCTGAAATGTCATCCAACCGAAACAAAAAAGGCCGCGGAGCGAACCGCGGCCTCGATGTTCTGCATTCTTATGCACCGGTCAGAGGATATCGGGGACGAAGGTCCCCTCCTTGAACGGACCCACCGCAGTCGTCGGCGGGGCAACACCGGAACAGACCGGGCGGCCATCGGGCTGCATCCGCTCTGACAGGTAACCCTCGACACCATCATCGATGATCCAGTGGTCACATCCGTTGGGATCGACCCAGATGCCCGCAACCAGCGTCGACAGGCTGTGCGCGTTGATGCCCCGGTCCACCGATTTATCCTCGGGGGTTTCGCAGGCCGCGAGCGCGCCCATGGACGCAACGAGCGCGAAAGACTTGATGAGTTTCATATGTCCGGTTCCCCTCAGCGCAGGCAATAGATTTCGACGCGGCGGTTTTGCTGCATACCGGCTGCCGTCTCGTTTGAGGCGATGGGCTGGCGCTCGCCATAGCCCTGAATGTCCACAACCCGCGCCCCGATGGAACTGGCGACCTGTGCGACAGAATTGGCGCGGCGGTTCGACAGGGCGATATTGTATTCATCCGAGGCGCGGAAATCGGTGTGCCCATAGATCAGGAACCCGAAAGCATTGGCGCTGCGAAAGAAATTCTCCAACGCCGCCCGGCCGCCCGGGGTGATGTGATGCGAATCGGTGGCAAACAACGTGTCCGTCTGCATCACACCGCAAATGTTGCTGCGGTGGCAGACCGGTCGGCCATCGCGGGTGCGGTGCGGCGACATGAAGCCTTCGGCACCGTCATCCATCACCCAATGCTCGCACCCGTCCGGATCAATCCAGATGCCGGGGATATACCGCTCACCGTTCACAACGCGCGGATCCTGCGCAAAAGCGGGTGCCGTCATCGCCGCAAGGCCCAGCGCCGCCATCGCAAGGCCGCCGAAGGCGGCGCGCAACGTGCTTTTTTCAAATCGTGCCACAGCTAAATCCTCTGCCAGTCCCCACTCCGGGCTACCTCTGGTTGCCCGGAACAGCCCGTAGATCACATTATATATCCGTTCTTAGCCGTTTTAGCGACATAAGAAAGCCTTAATTACCACATATTGTATCTGAAACGCGAACAGTCATAGGAAACCACAGCCTTTGTCCTGTGGACAATTCCAATCTGAAAGACAAAACCTTTGACGGTAAAGCCAAATTCGCGTTAAACGTGCAGACTCAGTCCAACAGCGTCCCGGCAAGCGAATTGGTCGAGGCTGCGGTGATGCGCACCGGGCGAATCTGTCCGCGCAAGGTTTCCGGACCGTCAACATGCACTGCATGCAGATGATCCGATTTGCCGCCCATCTGTCCGGGCATCCGGCCCGGCTTTTCAAACAGCACATTGACCACGCAGCCGACCATGGCCCGCTGCGCCACCTGCTGCTGCTGCGTGATCAGGGCCTGCAACCGCTGCAAGCGGTCAACCATCACCGCATCGGGCAATTGCGGCTTATCCGCAGCCGGGGTGCCGGGGCGGGTCGAATATTTGAACGAATAGGCCATGCCGTAGCCCACCGCGCGGATCAGATCGAGCGTGGCGTCAAAATCCGCCTCGGTCTCGCCCGGAAAGCCCACGATGAAATCACTCGACAGCAGGATATCCGGGCGGGCGGCACGGATACGGTCGATCAGGCGCAGATAGCTTTCGGCATTATGTTTGCGGTTCATCGCCTTGAGGATGCGGTCCGATCCGGACTGCACCGGCAGATGCAGATAGGGCATCAGCTTTGGCTCACTGCCATGCGCAGCGATCAGGGCGTCATCCATGTCATTGGGATGCGAGGTGGTATAGCGGATGCGGCCCAGCCCCTCGATCCGGGCCAGAGCGGCGATCAACCCGGCAAGCCCGCCGGGTGCCCCGTTCATCTCACCGTGCCAGGCATTCACATTCTGGCCCAGCAGCGTGATATCGCGCACCCCGGCCGCGACCAGCGCGCGCGCCTCGGTCAGGATCCGCTCCGCCGGGCGGCTGACTTCGGCACCACGGGTATAGGGGACGACGCAAAAGGCGCAGAATTTGTCGCAACCCTCCTGCACCGTCAGAAACGCCGAAGGGGCGCGGGCGGCCTTGGGACGGGCAGCGAGATGGTCAAACTTGTCCTCGACGCCAAACTCGGTATCCAGCACCTTGCCCCCGGCGTTCACGCGGGCCGCCATCGCAGGCAGGCGGTGATAGCTTTGCGGTCCGACGACCAGATCGACCATCGGCATCCGGCGCTGAATCTCGGCCCCTTCCGCCTGCGCGACGCAGCCCGCCACCGCGATCTTGAGGTCCGGGTTTGCGGCGCGCAGCGGCTTCAGGCGGCCCAGATCGGAATAGACTTTTTCCGCCGCTTTCTCGCGGATGTGACAGGTGTTGAGCAGGACCATATCGGCATCTTCTGCAGTCTCGGTCGTGACATATCCCTGCCCGCCCAGCGCCTCCGCCATGCGTTCGCTGTCATAGACATTCATCTGACAGCCATAGGTCTTGATGAAGAGTTTCTTGGGCAGGACGGGGACATCGGACATGGGAGTTTTTACCTATGGCGGGCAGCCGGACAGAGCAAAGCTACCTACCGCAGGAGGGCACGCCTTGCAATGCACGCGGAATTGACCGATTCTGCGCGATGACAGGCGACAGGTTGAACAGGGGGGTTGGACGGGCCATGCATTTCGACAGTCTCGAAACCTTTCTGCGCGATGGCAAGGACCTTCTGGCCAAAGGTCCGGTCGGGGTGATCCTTGTCGAGGACGCGGTCGAGGTGGACAGCACGATCCGGCATCATCTGGACGCAGGCTTTCGTTGCCTGCTGGTCTTTGCCAGTGCGGAAATCCGGTTGAACATCACGCCCGGCCCCAAGGTCGTGCGTATCGACCTCGATATGCTGAGAGAACAAGCATTTGAAAAGGTGATGAATGCGGTGATTGCCGCCGCGCCGGGGACCTGGCTCTACTACTGCTACAATGCCGAATATCTGTTCTATCCGTTCTGCGAACATCGCAGCGTCGGCGAAATGATCACCTACGCCGCAGAAGAGCGGCGCGACACGGTGCTGACCTATGTGATCGACCTTTACGCGGGCGATCTTTGGGCGCACCCCACCGCCGTCTCGCTCGAGGATGCGCATCTCGACAAATCCGGCTATTACGCGCTGGCGCGCAGCGACCGGACCAATACCATTCAGGAACGGCAGCTTGATTTCTTTGGCGGGCTGCGCTGGCGGTTCGAGGAACATGTCCCCGCACCACGGCGGCGGATCGACCGGGTGGGGCTGTTCAAAGCGAAGCCGGGGTTGCGGCTGGGCGCGGATCACCTGTTCAACGATCCCGAATACAACACCTATGCCTGCGCATGGCATCACAGCCTGACCGGCACGATCTGTTCCTTCCGCACGGCCAAGGCGTTGAAACGCAACCCCGGGTCAACCTTTGATATTCAGTCGTTCCGCTGGCACAACTCGGCCCCTTTTGACTGGCATTCACAACAACTGCTCGATCTGGGGCTGATGGAACCGGGGCAATGGTTCTGAATCCCGGACGCCGCGCAGGGTGGGTTGAAACCCTCCTTACGCTGCCGCGCGCGCTTGCCTGACTGCAGTAAGGTAGGTTTCAACCCACCCATTGCGCATATGCCGTCCCCGGCACCGGCGACAACACCGGCCAATAACCCGCCGCCCGGTCCAGCCGCGGCCCGCGTCCCAGCCGCAGGTCGCGCTGCAGCGATGACAGTGGCCAGTCCTGCGCGCGCGCCACCAGCCCGGCGCGCACCGGCGCGTTCAGCGCAAAGGTGCGATGCGCCGCCAGATCGGCCTCATCCCGAATCAGATGCTCCCAGAACCGGCGCTGCCAGACCCCCTTTTCACCCCGCGCCGCCATGCTGGATGAGACATGCTCCGGCCCCGCCACATGCCGCGAAAACGTCGATTTGATCAGCCGCCAGCGCGCCGAGAAATCGCCGTCCCCGGCAGGCAGGGTCCAGATCATATGCAGATGGTCCGGCAGGATGACCGCCGTATCGATCTGCATGGGCCAGCGCGCGATACAAAGCCTGCAGGCCGCCCGCAACAGATCGACCCGCTCGACCAGCAGACGCGAGGCGCGGTCCTGCAAACGCACGGTGAAAAAATAGGTACCACCGGGGACCACGAGGCGCTGATATGCTGACATGCGCCCAGCTTCACCGCAGGATGGTTAAGGGTGGGTTAAAGAACCCACCTTACTTGCAGCGGTGACGAAAAAAGTAAGGTGGGTTTCAACCCACCCTCCCCGGCGTCAGACCCGGCGCAGCCGGATCACGACATCTACAGAGGTGATCTCGGCCCCCTCCGGCACCCGTGGCAGCCGTGCAATCTCAAGCTCCGACACCGGTGCATCGGTCAGGGTCGCGCTGTCTTCCCAATAGAAATGCGGATGATCGGTCATGTTGGTATCGAAATAGTTCTTCGATCCATCCACGGTAATCTCTCGCACCAGCCCCGCCTCGCAAAAGGCGCGCAGCGTGTTGTAAACCGTGGCCAGCGACACCCGGCCACCCGATTGCGAGGCCGCAGCATAGAGGCCCTCTGCCGTCACATGCCGGTCATGCCCGTCACCTACCAACAGTGTCGCCAAGGCAAGCCGCTGCCGTGTCGGACGCAATCCGACCGACCCAAGCCACCCCTTGCCACGCGCTGTTGCTACCTCGGACATCCCGATCCATTTGTTGCCTTGCCCAACATATGGGCGAAAGCCGCCAAGTTTCAATTGAAAACCCGCGCGGCAGGGTTTTGCTGCCGCACTTGCCCTTCTTTGTGGCGGGGTGCTAGACGGGATCACATCTGAGGAATTGCAAACGGAACCGCGCGCCCATGGCTGACTATCCAAGCCACTTTGACAAGGAAGACCTGTTGCGCTGCGCGCGGGGCGAGCTTTTCGGGCCGGGCAATGCCCAGTTGCCCCTGCCGCCCATGCTGATGATGGACCGCATCACCGATATCAGCGGCGATGGCGGCGCGCATGGCAAGGGTCATGTCGTGGCCGAATTCGATATCACTCCCGATCTGTGGTTCTTTGCCTGCCATTTCCCCGGCAACCCGGTCATGCCCGGCTGCCTCGGCCTCGACGGGCTCTGGCAGTTGACCGGTTTCAACCTGGGCTGGCGCGGCTGGCAGGGTCAGGGTTTTGCGCTCGGCGTGGGCGAGGTCCAGCTCAAGGGGATGGTGCGCCCGGACCGGACCATGATCCGCTATTTCGTCGATTTCACCCGCGTCATCGACCGCAAGCTCAAGATCGGCGTCGCTGACGGGCGGGTCGAGGCGGATGGCGAAATCATCTATCTGGTCAAGGACATGAAGGTCGGGCTGGCCCTTGCGGCCACCTGAACCGGCAGGAAAGGAACCACGCCCATGCGTCGCGTCGTTGTCACCGGAATAGGGATCATCTCACCCATCGGCAATTCTGCGGCCGAGGTCATGGCCGCGCTCAAAGCCGGAAAATCGGGGGTAGAGCATTCCGCCGACATGGCCGAACGCGGTTTTCGCA
>Ga0105054_10003164_pt1 | contig 25769 bp, 27 predicted proteins | sample BON02_FD_78091 | JGI IMG/M metagenome (GOLD analysis project Ga0105054, IMG submission 78091) | Freshwater microbial communities from Lake Bonney liftoff mats and glacier meltwater in Antarctica - BON-02 (megahit assembly) | ecosystem: Environmental > Aquatic > Freshwater > Ice > Glacier...
CGCAAGGCTGTCGGCGCGGTACACGATCATCCCGACCCCCTGCATCAACTCGCCGGTTTCATCCGACAGCGGCCCGGCAAAGGCCAGGTGCCCCGCCGTCTCGAGCGCTGCCTGATAGGCCAGATGGTCGGGCAACGCCGCCCTGACCGCCTCGGGCCCCTTGGCCGGCGTGCTGTGGGCGACGAACAGCTCCAGAGCCAGGGCACCCCGTTCGCGCGCGGCGGATTTATAGTCGGACCAGGCAGTCATCGGGCGGCTCCTCGAAATAAAATCGATATTATTTGACATCGTGATAAATAGTAGGCAGATTTACCTCGAACTGACAAGGAACATGCGATGAAATTTCTCGTGGGCACCACAGCGACCGGCACCGCCGTCTACGCGGTGAACGGCGATCGGGCGGTCGATCTGTCGGCACTGGATGCGGCGGTGGGTGCCGATCTGATGGGTCTGATCGGCGATCCGGCCCTGCTGACGCGCCTGCGCCCGCTGATCGAAACCGCGCCCGACGTCGCGCGCGACAGCCTCATCCCCGCCCTGCCCGTGGCCCGGCCCGGCACGATCATCTGTCTGGGCCTGAACTATGTCGATCAGATCAAGGAAGGCGGGTACGACATTCCCACCTATCCGGCGCTGTTCATGCGCGGCCGCAATTCGATCATGGCCGCCGGGGCGCCCATGGTGCGGCCCACCGTGTCGGACAAACTGGATTACGAGGCCGAGTTGATGGTGATCGTCGGCAAAGGCGGGCGCCACATCGCCGAGGCCGACGCCCTGAACCACGTTTTCGCCTATACCGTGTTCAACGACGGGTCGGTGCGCGACTACCAGCGCAAGACCCACCAATGGACCCCCGGCAAGAATTTCGACAACACCGGCGCCATCGGCCCCGTCGCCGTCACCCCCGATGACCTGCCCGAGGGCGCCTCGGGCCTCAAGATCGAAAGCCGCGTTGGTGCAGAAATCCTGCAAAGCGCCAGCACGTCAGACATGTTGTGGTCGGTCGCCAAGACCATCGCCACGATCTCGGAATACACCACCCTTGAACCCGGCGACTACATCGCCATGGGCACGCCCCCCGGCGTCGGCCATGCCAAGACACCGCCCCGCTGGCTGCGCCCCGGCGAAACCATCGAGGTCGAGATCGAGGGCATCGGCATCTGCGCCAGCCCCGTCGTCGACGAAAAAGACCTCGCATCGCGCGAGGCCGCAGAATGACCGACATCCGCGCCGCCGCCCAGAACGACATCCGCGCCCTGCGCGCCCGCATCGACAAGCTGGACGATGCCGCCATTGATCTGATCCTCGATCAGGCCCGGTCGCATTACGCCTGGACCGACCGGCCGGTCGACGATGCCCTGCTGCACCGCATCTATGACATCACCGCCAACGGCCCCACCAGCATGAACACCTGCCCCGCGCGCTTTGTCTTCGTCAGGTCGCAGGCGGGCAAGGACCGGCTGGCAAAGACGCTGAAACCGGCGAACGTGGCCAAGATGATGGGCGCGCCCGTCACCGCGATCATCGCCCACGATCTGGAGTTCTGGCAGGAACTGCCCTTCCTCTTCCCCCACGAGGACCGACGGGCCGTGTTCCGCGACAAACCGGCGTTCTGCGAAGTCACCGCGTTTCGCAACGGCACGCTGCAAGGCGCCTATTTCATGGTCGCGGGCCGGGCGCTGGGGCTGGATGTGGGCGGAATGTCTGGGTTCGACAACGCGGCGGTCGATGCCGAATTCTTCGCCGGAACCAGCCTGAAATCGAACTTCCTGTGCAACCTCGGCCATGGCGACGAAACCGCCTTGTTCCAGAAACTGCCCCGGTTCGAGTTCGACCAGGTTTGCAGCTTTGCCTGAGAGGAAAGTGAAATGGCGATCAGGATGAAAACCGTCGTGACCTATCGCACGACTGCCGCCTGCCCCACCCATGCGCGTACGGAAATTCCCATGCGCGACCTGACCATGGTGATCGACGAGCCGCTGGAGCGGGGCGGCACCAATCTGGGCCTGACGCCCACGGAAACCGCCCTGTCGGCGCTGATCGCCTGCACCAACGTGATCGGCCACAAATGTGCCGACAAGCTGGGCATCGACATCGGCCACCTGACCATCGACGCGGCTTGCCAGTTCGACCGGCGCGGCGTGCTGATGGCCGAGGAGATCGACGTGCCGTTCCCGGCGATCGACCTGACCGTGCATTGCGACGGTGCGGCGACCGAGGCCGATCTGGCCCGGGTGGGCGACGAGACGGCGAAATACTGCGCCATCGCCAAACTGTTCACCGCTGCGGGCACGGAACTGAACGTCACATGGGTCAAGACCGCCTGAGCAACTGAAAAATGGGCGAAACAGCCCGAATCTGGGAGGATTTCAAATGAACGACTGGACAAGACGCACCGTCATCGGCGCCGCACTGGCGCTGACCGCGCTGCCCGCCTTCGCAACCGAAACCATCAGGGCCGTGGTGATCGACGGGTATCCCGCGCGCGCCATGTGGGTTCAGGAATTCACCGACTTCTTCATCCCCGAAGTCGACAGGCGCCTTGCCGAAGCAGGCAACTACAAGATGGAGTGGCAGGAAAGCTATGGTGGCTCCATCGTCAAGCCCCGTGGCGTGCTGGAAGGGATCCAGTTGGGCCTCGGCGACATCGGCATCGTCACGACGATCTTCCACTCGTCCAAGCTGCCTTCGCAGGGTCTGGCCGCCGTCACGCCCTTCGTCGCCGCCGACGCCCGTGTCGTGGCCAGGGCGATTGACGAGATCGCCCGCGAATTCCCCACGATGCAGAACGAATTCGTCGCCCAGAACCAGGTGTACCTGGCCACCGGCGTCGTGCTGGACAGCTATCAGGTGTTCAGTTCGCAACCCATCGCCACCCTGAAGGATCTGGAAGGCGGCAAGGTCGCCGGTGCGGGCCTGAACCTGCGCTATCTCGAAGGCATCCCGGGGTCTGCCGGAGTGCGCGGCGGGCTGACCGATTTCTACTCGATGCTGCAGACCGGCCTTGTCGATCATGCCATGCTGTGGCCCGAGGCGGCGGCGACGTTCAAGATCGCAGAGGTCGCGCCCTATATGCTGCGCGTCAACCTGGGCGCGGTGAACTCGAAAACCGTGACGGTGAACAAGGATTACTGGGACGGTCTGCCCACTGAGGTGCAGGACGTGCTGAAAGCCGTCGCCATCGACTACCGCGATCATCTGGCCAATGTGGCCATGGACGTGGCCGCCGAAAGTGAGGCCGCCTATATCGCCGGCGGTGGCAAGATTATCGATGTCCCCACCGCCGATCTGGTCGCCTGGGCAAATGCCATGCCCAACATCGCCGCCGAACTGGCCGACACCCTGAACGCAGCGGGCGAGCCGGGCGATGCCATGCTGGCCGCCTATCTCGGCAAGCTGAAGGATGCCGGGTTCGAGGGCGTGCGCGACTGGTCGGTGCGCTGATCCGATTGCCGGGAAGGGCCGGAGACATGTTTCAAACCATCGTGTCCGGCCTGACCAAGGCAGGCAATGGCCTGGCCATGGCCGCCAATGTCGTCGGGACTTTGACCGTTCTGGTTCTGGTGGTGATCGTCAACTATGATGTGGTGGCGCGGGGCGTGTTCAGCGCCCCGCTGCATGGCGCCTATGAACTGGTGCAGTTCTCCATCGTCTTCATCGTGTTCCTGCAACTGCCCGATGTGGTGCGCGTCGACCGGCTGACCCGCTCTGACGGGTTCCTGCTGTTGATGGATTCCAAACGCCCCCGATTTGCCGCCGTGCTGCGTCGCGTCATCCATGCCATGTCGGCGTTCTTCATGGCGATGATTGCGATCATCATGTTCCCGGAATTCCTCAAGATGCTGGAGACCCGGGATTATTTTGGCGTGCCCGGCGTGTTCACCGCGCCCTGGTGGCCAATCAAGCTGGTCATCGCATCGTCGGCCACCCTGTGCAGCGTGCTGTTCATCCTGAAAATCCTCAACCGCCGCGAGACCACCGAATGAGCCCCCTTGAACTGGGCCTGGTCTCGGTCGGATTCATCATTTTCCTGATCTATTCCGGCGTCTACATCCCCATTGCGCTGGGGGTCGTGTCGCTCATCTCGATCTGGCTGATGCGCGACAATTTCACCCTGGCGCTGAACCTGCTGAAGATCGCCGTGGGCGACAGCGCCATGGAATACAGCTTTGCCACCATCCCCTTGTTCACCTTCATGGGGCTCATCGTCTCAAAGGCGGGCCTTGGCGCCGACATCTACGAGGTGATGACCATGCGGTTCCGCAAGGTCAAGGGCGGCATCGGCATGGCCACCGTGGGCGCCAATGCGGTGTTCGCCGCCGTCACCGGAAGTTCCATCGCCTCGGCCTCCGTGTTCACCAAGGTGTCGGTGCCGCAGATGATTGCCGCCGATTACAACCCGCGCTTTGCCGTGGGCGTCGTGGCGGGCAGTTCGGTTCTGGGCATGATCATCCCGCCCTCGGCGATGCTGATCATCTATTCCTTCGTGGCCGAACAATCGGTGGGCGACATGTTTCTGGCAGGTGTGGTGCCCGGCATCATGCTGGCCATCGCCTATATCGTCGCGATCTGGTTCATGGGCCGCTTCACCCCCGGGTTCGTCGGCGGCCGCCCGTCAGAAGAGTACGAACCGATGTCGCCGGGTGAAATCGCCTCGAAAACCCTGCCCACCGTCGGGTTGATCACCGTGGTGCTGGGCGGCATCTATACCGGCTGGCTGACGGCGGTCGAGGCGGGGGCCACAGGCGCCATCGTCGCCCTGGGCATCGCCATCGCCAGACGGTCCATGAGCCTGAAAGGTTTTTGGGAGGCGCTGCTGGAAACCGGCCATATCACCGCCGCCATCCTGTTCCTGATCACCGCCGCCTCGATCTATTCGCGCATGCTGGGCATGGCCGGGTTGCCCAATCAACTGGGCGACATGCTGGCGGGCAACCACTCCAGCTTTTTCGTCATCATGGTGCTGTATGTGCTGCTGATGCTGTTCCTCGGCACCATCCTCGACACAGCCTCGATCATCCTGATCGTGGTGCCGCTGTTCCTGCCCCTGGTCGAGGCCATGGATCTGTCGCTGATCTGGTTTGGCATCATCACCGTGGTGGGCGCCGAAATCGGGCTGCTGACCCCGCCCCTGGGCATATCCTGCTTCGTCATCAAGTCGACGTTGAATGACGACCGCATATCCCTGAAGGATGTGTTCATGGGCGCCCTGCCCTTCGCCTTCGTCATGCTGATCGTGCTGGTGATCCTGATCCGGTTCCCGATCCTCAGCCTTGCCATCCTGAATTAAGGAACCTGCCATGCGCACCGTCACCACCGACACCATCACCGACACGTTCGCGGCCTATTTCGGCGCCGACACCGACCCGCGCACCCGCGAGGTGCTGCTGGCGCTGGTGCGCCACATCCACGATTTCGCTCGCGAGGTGAACCTGACCCATGACGAATGGCGCAAGGGGCTTGAGATGCTGGAACACGCCGGGCGCATCACCACGCCCGAGCGGAACGAATTCGTGCTGTTTTCCGATGTGATCGGCCTGTCGTCCCTTGTCGACATGCTGCACACCAACCCCGAGGCGACCAGTTCATCGGTGCTGGGCCCGTTCCACATCTCGGGCGCCCCGCCCCTGCCCATCGGCGGCGACATGAAGCGTGACTTCGGTGGCCCGACCCTGCTGGTCGAGGGGCAGGTGCGCGATGTCGACGGCACGCCCATTTCAGGCGCCGTGATCGACATCTGGCAGACCGCACCCAACGGTCTCTATTCCAGCCAGGACGCCGATCAGGACATCCATTCCTTCCACGGCCTGATGAGTGCCGACGACCTCGGCAACTTCAACTTCACCACCGTGCGCCCGGTCAGTTACACGGTGCCCACCGATGGCCCCGTCGGCGAATTGCTGGACGCCGCCGGCCGCCACCCCTGGCGCCCGTCGCACCTTCACTACATCGTATCGGCCCCCGGCTACGCCAATCTGGTGACAGAGGTGTTTCCCGACGACGACCCATACCTTGATGAGGACACCGTGTTCGGCGTGCGCTCCGACCTCGTGATGAAATACCACACCCGCGCGCCCGAAACCTTCCCCGCAGGGATGGTTCTGTCGGGCAAGGTGACGGAACCCTATCTCTATGTGAAATTCGATCTGGTGCTGGCGAAAAACGCCCGGTGACCCTCAGTTGTGGGCGGTGATCGGGCGACCGGTCGCCGCCTCGAATTCGGCCTCGTCCCAGAATCCGATCACGATACCCGGCGGTTCGCCGTTGGCCTGCATCCTGTCGATCTTGTCGGGATGCACCGTGATCCGGTTGTGGTGCTGGCGCGCCCAGGAAAACAGGGCGTCGTACATCCGGCTGCGCACCGACACATGGGACATCTCATCGCTGGCCCCCAGATCGACCAGCTCGTCAGGGTCGGTTTCCAGATCGAACAGCATGGGCCGGAACCCTTCGGCAAACACATATTTCCAGCGCGCATCCCGGATCATGAACAGTTGCGACTTGTCGCCCGGCGTGCCCAGAATGCCCCGCGCCTCGCGCGTTGCGTAATCGTATTCCGACACCGCATACCGGCGCCACGCCTCCACCCGCACCGGGCTGTGCAGCAGCATCTCGAGGTTGCGCCCTTCCAGAATATGCGGCTTTGGCGCCCCGCCGAAATACGACAGGAACGTCGGCGCCAGATCGATGGCTTCCACCAGTTCATCGCGCGCCTGGCCCCGGCTCACATCCGCCTGTGGGCTGGGGTCGTAAATGATCAGCGGCACCTTGACCGAGGCATCGTGAAACAGATCCTTCTCGCCCATCCAGTGATCGCCCAGATAATCGCCGTGGTCCGATGTGATCACGATCATCGTGTTCTCCATCAGCCCCTTTTCCTCCATGAAGGCAAACAGCTTGCCCAACTGGTCATCGATCTGCTTGATCAGGCCCATATAGGCCGGGATCACCCGCTCGCGCACCTCGTCACGCGCAAAGGTGCGGCAGATGCGCGACTCGATATAGGCCTTGTACACCGGGTGATCCGTGGCTTTCTCGGCCGCGCTGCGCACCGCCGGGATCACATGTTCCGGGCCGTACATCTCATTGTAGGGCGCGGGCACGATATAGGGCCAATGGGGCTTGATATAGCTCAGGTGGCACAGCCAGGGCTGATCGCCTGCCTGGTCCATGAATTCCATGGCCCTCCGCGTCATATAGGGGGTTTCCGACATATGTTCTGGAATATTGGCGGGCAGGTTGGAATATTTCAACAGCCACCCCGACAGCCGCTCGCCATCCTCGCCCAGCCCCGAATTGGCATGGTCGTTCCACGGATTGTCGCCGTTGATGCCCTGCCGGTTCAGCCAGGCGTTATAGGCGGGGTCGGCGTCGTACCGGGTCTTGGGGTGCAAACCGTCGTCCCGCTCCCACGGGTCGAACCCGCATTCCGACAGGGCCACGCCCACATTGCTTTCGGGGTCGATGCCCAGCCATTCCATACCCTCAAGGTCAGGCGCCATGTGCGTCTTGCCCACGATCACCGGTTTCACCCCCACCGCGCGCAGATGATCGCCCATGGTCCGCTCGCCGATGCGCAGGGGAAAGCCGTTCCATGTGGCTCCGTGCGATCGGCAATACCGCCCTGTATAGGTGCTCATCCGGCTGGGGCCACAGAACGGCGACTGCACATAGGCATTGTCAAACCGCACACCCCGCGCCGCAATCGCGTCAATATGCGGAGTGTGCAGGTGCGGGTGGCCATAGCACGACAGGTAATCCCAGCGCAGTTGATCGGCCATGATGAAAAGGACGTTCTTGGCCATGTGTCACCTCAGGGAGTTGGGCAGAAAAACCGCCAGTTGCGGCATGAAAAATACCAGGATCAACCCGATCAGCAAGGCTATGACGAACGGCGTGATCCCGCGAAAGATGTCGCCCAGCTTTACATCGGGCAAAACCGATTTGACCACAAAGGCATTCATCCCGATGGGCGGCGTGATCAGGCCGATTTCTGTCACCAGAACCACGATGATGCCAAACCAGATCATGTCAACCTCGGCCGCCGCCAGCGCGGGCAGGAACACCGGCACCAGCAGCACCAGAATGCCGATGGATTCAAACACCATGCCCATCACCAAGGCGATGGCGATGATGAAAAGCACCAGTTGCGTCGCCGTCAGATTGTTGTCGTCGACGAAATCCAGAATGTCATAGGGCAGGCCCGACAGGTTGATGAACTGTGAAAACACCACCGCGCCAAACAGCACGATGAAGATTTTCGCCGTGGTCAGCGATGCCTCGACCAGGCAACTGCGCCATTCGCCCCAACTGCGCAGATGGCCCCGCAGAAACGCGATGACGGCGGCGCCCACGGCCCCGATCCCCGACGCCTCGGTCGCGGTGAACACTCCGCCATAGATGCCGCCCAGAACCACGATGAACAGCCACAACACCGGCAAGGTGCCGCGCCGCGCCACGCGCCGACGCTCGGGGTCCAAAGGGGCGGCGGCGGGGGCGGCTGCGGGATCGATGCGCACCGCGATGCTGACCGCGATCAGGAACAGCGTCACCAGCAACAGTCCCGGCACGATGCCGGCGATGAACAGCTGGCCAATGTCCTGCTCGGCAATGATGCCGTAAATCACCAACGGCACCGAGGGCGGAATCATGATGCCCAACGTGCCCCCCGCCGCAATCGTACCCGCCGCCAGCGAGTCCTTGTAGTTGAACTTTTTCATCTGCGGCATCGCCACCTTCGACATGGTCGCCGCCGTGGCCAACGTGCTGCCGCAAACCGCCGAAAACCCGCCACAGGCCAGAACCGTGGCCAGCGCCAGTCCGCCCCTGAGATGACCCAGCACCGCATAGGCGCTGTCGTACAGGTCGCGCGACACGTCCGAGCGATAGATGAACACCCCCATCAGAATGAACAGCGGAATCACCGAGAGGTTGTAATTCATCGCATCGTGAAACACCTGCTGGCCCACCATGGCCAGGGACGCGGTAAACCCCCGCTCCAGCCCGAAGCCCACAAAGCCCACGAACAGCGTGGCAAACCCGACGCGAAAGCCCAGAAAACACAGCGTCAGAAGGGCGGCGAACCCGATCAGCGCAAATGTCATTTTCCACGCCCCCGCACCACCAACCCCATCACCTGCGACACAACGCTCAGCAGCGCCAGAACCGAAACCGTCACCGCGATCCAGGCCAGCGGAATTTCCATCACGATGGTTTTCGCCCCCTGCGACCAGGATTCCCAGGCGATTTCCAAAAGCACAAAGGCAACGATCAGCATCACAACCACCGAAAACCCCTGTATCACCACCTCATACACCCGGGGCGACAACCGCCGCACCCGGTGATCCAAAAGCTCGACGACGATATGGTCGTCACGCGCGTTGCATACCCCCAGCCCGGCAAAGATCAGCAGCGCCAGCAGCGACGAGATCATCTCGTTGGCGCCAAACACCGGGCTGCCGAACAGATACCGACCCACCACATCGACAAAGGTCAGCACCATCATCGCGATCAGGAACACGGCGCTCAGGGTTTCCAGCGCCTTGATGACAAAGGACAGGCCGGCTCCTTTGCCGGCCTGTCCCTCGGGCATGTCGCTCACTTCGACAGTTCCCTGACCCGCTGCATGTAAAAGTCCAGCGCGCCCTGTCCGTCGATGCCCGCCTTGTTGGCCGCCTCGACCCAGGCCGCCGTGATCGGTGCGCCTGCCGCGATCAGCGCCTGTTCAAACGCCGGATCGGCGGGCACTGCGCCCGCCCCCAGATGGGTTTCCTTCTCGTAGACCATGGCGCCCACGGAATCCCATTTCGCACCCATCTTCATGCCCAGAACCGGCCCGCTCAGCGCGGTGATCGCCGCCTGATCCCCGGGCGAGATTTCGGCCCATTTGTCCTTATTGATCACCAATGAGAACGACGTGGAATAGATCGGCTGGGTAAACCTGGTGCGCGATTTGGTATAAGGGATCAACTGAAACGCCATCAGCGCGTCGCCCGACATGCCCAGATGCGCATCGACCACGCCCCGCGAAATCACCTCGTTGCTGCCCACAGCCGGCGTCGAAACCACGCCCGCGCCCAATTCGGCCGCCATATTGGCAAGCGGCCCGGGCAGCGCCCACACCTTGCGCGATGCGAAATCCGCAAGGGTGGTGACGGGCGTGTCGGTCGTGCTGAACAGTTGCGCCGGGGTGATGACCCACTGGGTCAAAAGATGCACGGTGTCGAATTCGTCGGGGAAGAACTTCTGGTTGGTTTCCCACAACGCCTGGCTCATCGCGGGCGCATCTTCGCTGCCCACGAAGGGGTTCATCGCCACCAGCGGGCCTGTCACCCGATTGCCGATCAGCCCGTTGAACTGGATCGCGGCATCCACGATCCCCTTCTCGACCGAGGCCAATTGATCTGGCGGCGGCGCCACGCTGCGCGGCGGAATATTGCCCCTGACCCGGCCTTCGGTAGCGGCCTCAACATCCTCCAGCCACTGGGGCAGGATCACCGAACAGGTGAAATGCTGCGGCGGCCAGAAACAATTCACGACAAGCCGGGTGTTCGCCATGGCGGGCGTCGCGATGGCAGTGGCAAGCAGCAGCGCGGCGCCCGCGGTCAGTTTCAGTTTCATTCTCATCTCTCCCTTAAATATCGATTTTCCATTCAGTATTGGATTTTTATCGCTTTACGTCAACGGCCTCGATGCCGCTCAGAACCCAACCCGGTCGCCCCCCTTCAACGCCAGCATCTCGCGCGCCTCGTCGGGGCTGGCGACCTCGCAGCCCAGATCCTCGACGATGCGCCGTATCTTGGAGACCTGCTGGGCGTTGCTGACCGCCAGCTTGCCGCGCGAAATGAACAGGCTGTCCTCCAGCCCCACACGCACATTGCCGCCCATCTGGCTGGCTGTGGTGGCCAACGCCATCTGCGCGCCCCCTGCCCCCAGAACTGACCAGCGGTAATCGTCGCCGAACAATCGGTCGGCTGTGCGCTTCATGAAGATCAGGTTGTCCACCTCGGGGCCGATTCCACCGAGGATGCCAAAGATGAACTGGAGGAACACCGGCGCGCGGAACAGCCCGGTGTCCATGCAGAATTTCAGGTTGTACAGATGCCCGACATCGTAACATTCATGTTCAAACTTGATGTCATGGGGCGCCAGTGTCCCGGCCACCTTGCGGATATCTGCAAACGTGTTGCGAAAGATGTATCCTTCTGAATTTTCCACATACTCTTTCTCCCAGTCGAATTTCCATGTCTCATATCGCCCGGCAAGGGGATGGAACGCAAAATTCATCGACCCCATGTTCAGGCTGCACATCTCGGGCGAAAACCGCAGCGCCGGCGCGATACGATCCTCGATGCTGGTCTTCAAACTGCCGCCCGTGGAAATGTTGATCACCGCGCCCGTGGCCTGCTTGATCCGGGGCAGGAAGGCGGCGAAATGTTCGGGGTTCAACGACACCGATCCATCCCCCGGATCACGCGCATGCAGGTGCAGAACCGACGCCCCCGCCTCTGCCGCCGCAATCGCCTGGGCCGCAATGTCGTCGGCGGTATAGGGCAGCGCGTCCGACATCGTCGGCGTATGGATCGCCCCCGTGATCGCGCAAGTGATCACCGTTTTATGCCGTGCCATGGGGTTCAGTCCTTCTGGTCGGGGATCACCCGGTATCCAAGCGGAAAAAGTTGAATGTCATACCGTGCCCGGATCAGCCCCCAGATGCCGCGTGGTGCCTTCAACATCACCACGATGGCCACCAGCCCCAGCACGATCAGATAGGTGGTGCCCAGATCGGCCAGGGTTTCGCGCAGGGCAAAGAAAACCAGCGTGCCGATGATCGGGCCCTCGATGGTGCCGATCCCGCCGATCACGACGATGAAGATCACAAACGCGGTCCAGTCATTCACGCTGAACGCCGCATCAGGCGAAATGCGCAGCTTTTGCAGAAAGATCAGCGCGCCGACCATCGCCGTCAGCCCCGCTGTGGCGATGTAGACGACGAACTTCGTGCGCCAGATGTCGATGCCCAGTGACCCGGCGGCCAGTTCATTGTCGCGGATCGCCATCAGCGCCAGACCCTGACGCGACCGCAGGAACAGATAGACGGCGGCAATCACCAGCATCGCAGCGCCCAACGCCATCCAATAGGCCACAGCCTCGCGCGTCTCGCGTGAATCGGCGATGGAACGCACGATGTCAGCAGGCAGAGACGACCCCGATCCGCCGCCCAAGGCGGAAATCTGGGCAAACGACAGGCGGAACACTTCGGCCATCACCCATGTGCCGATGGCGAAATAGGCACCCCGCAGACGGAACAGCAACAAAGCCACCGGCACCGCGATCAGCGCGCCCAGAATCGCCGCGCCCGCAATCGCCACCACCGGGGGCAGGCCACCAAAGATGGTCAGCGCGAACAGCATATAGCCGCCAAAGCCCACAAACGCCTGCTGCCCCACCGACACCAGACCGGCGTAGCCCGCCATCAGGTTCCAAAGGCTCGCCAGGGCAAGATAGAGAAAGATCTCGCCCAGCAGCCGCAGATCGGCCCGCCCGGCCCACCAGGGCGCGGCGATCAGCACGATCAGCACAAGGGCACCGATCACCGCCGCCACCCGCGCCGCGCGCGATGTGCGCGTCACCCTCATCCGCTGACCCTCGGGAACAACCCGTTGGGCCGCACCGCCAGCACGATCAGGAACGCGATATGCCCCGCCAACAGCTGCCAGCCCGGATCGATCTTGGCGCCCAGCGTCTGCGCCACCCCCAGAATGACGCCGCCCGCCAGCGTGCCCCACAGATTGCCAAGGCCCCCGATGATCACCGCCTCGAACCCGAAGATCAGCCGCGCGCCCCCTGCCGAGGGATCAAAACTGGTGCGAATCCCCAACAGCACCCCGGCAATCGCCACCACCCCCAGCGACAGAGCCATGGCCAACCCGAACACATGGCGCCGGTTCAACCCCATCAGTTGCGCAATCTCCTGATTGTCCGACACCGCGCGGAACGCCCGGCCCAGGGCGGTGTGGTAAAACATCCATTGCAACCCGCCGATCACCGCCACCGCCATGGCAAAGGTCAGCACCGGCAACACCCCCAGCGACAGGCCCGCAACCTGAAAGCTCGCCGTCTCCAGCGCCCCCGCCGAAATCTTCTGCGGATCGGCGGTGTACCCCTCCAACAGCGCGTTCTGGATGATCACCGACAGCCCGAATGTCACAAGCAACGGCGGCAACAGATCGTCGCCCAGCGTCTGGTTCAACACCCCCCGTTGCAGCGCATACCCCAGCGCCCCCATCACCGGCACCACGATCACCAAAGCCAACAGCGGGTGCCACCCCGTCGCCGCGACCACCGTCAACCCCAGATAGGCGGCCAGCACGATCAGATCGCCATGGGCAATGTTGACCAGCCGCATAACCCCGAAAATCAGGGACAATCCCGCCGCAAACAGGGCATAGAGCCCGCCCAGCAATGTCCCCTGCACGATGGCATTCACCCAATCCATCAGGCGACCCCGAAATAGGCCTGGCTGATCTCCGCCCGCGACACATCGCGCGATGCCCCCTCAAGCGACACCCGCCCCTCCTGCAGGCAATACACCCGGTCCGACACCGACAGCGCCTTGGTGATGTCCTGTTCCACAATCACCGCCGACATGCCCTCGCCGATGATGCCGGGCAGCGCGTCATAAATCGACCGGATGATCACCGGCGCCAGCCCCAGGCTGATCTCGTCAAACAAAATCAGATCGGGGTTGGCCATCAACGCCCGGCCAATCGCCACCATCTGCTGTTGCCCCCCCGACAGCGCAGTGGACGGCACCGCCCTCCGCTCCTCCAATATCGGGAACAGATCAAACACAGCGCCCAGCGACCAAGGCCCCCTGCGCCGGGCCCGCCCGCCGATCAGCAGGTTCTCCTCCACCGACAGCGACGGGAAAAGCTGCCGACCCTCGGGCACCAGCGCAATCCCCAGACCCGCCACCTGATCCGCCCTGAGCGCCCCGATCGCCGCCCCGCGATACATCACCTGTTCCGCCGCATTGCCGATCAGCCCCGAAACCGACCGCATCAAAGTGGTCTTCCCCGCCCCGTTTGCCCCGATGATCGCCAGCACCTCACCCTCGGCCAGGTGCATATCCACGCCATACAGAGCCTGAAAATCGCCATAGCGGGCGGTCAGCCCGTTCAGGGACAGCAAAGGCTCAGCCATCGACTTCAATCCCCAGATAAATCTCCTGCACCTCAGCGCTGGCCATGATCGCCCGGGGTTCGCCCTCGGCAATCTTGCGCCCGAAGTCGATCACGATCAGCCGGTCCACCACCGCCAGCAACGCATGCACCACATGCTCGATCCAGATGATCGAAACGCCACCGGCGTGAATCTCCCGGATCGTCTGAACCAGGTTCACACACTCCCCCTCGGTCAGCCCCCCGGCAATCTCGTCCAGCATCAGCAACCGGGGCCGCGCACACAGCGCCCGCGTCAGTTCCAGCCGCTTGCGGTTCAGCAGGGTCAGCCCCCCGGCCAGCGTGTTGGCCCGGTCGGCCAGCCCGGTCCGCTCCAGCACCTCAAGGCACAACTGCTCCGCCGCCACACCGCGCAGTCCCGCCGCCTGCGTTGCCGCGATCATCGCGTTCTCGAACACCGTCATTCCCCCAAAGGGCTGCGGCACCTGAAAACTGCGCGCCATGCCCGCCCGACAGCGGCGCGCGGCACCGTGCCGTGTCACATCCTGCCCCTGAAACACGATTCGACCGGAATCGGGTGAAAGAGTGCCTGTAATCAGGTTGAACATCGTCGTCTTGCCCGCGCCATTCGGCCCGATGATGCCCAAAGCCTCGCCCTGCCCCAGATCATAGGACAGGGCGTCGGCCACGACCACCGCGCCAAAGCACTTCGACACCGCGTCCAGTTGCAAGATCGGGGTCATCGCCCTGCGTCTTTCCGAAAGGCCCTACAACAGCTTCAGCTCACCCGTTTTCGGGATGCTCGGCTGCTGCGCGTTGGCCACGATCTTCAGGTCCAGCGTGTCGCCATCCCGCTGCCATTGCCCCCCGACCAGCGGCGTCTTGCTGACATTGGGCACCGGCCCGGTGGACCAGTTCACATTGCCGACGATGGTGTCAAGGTTGGTGGCGGCAATGGCGGCGGTGATCGCCTCGGGGTCGTCCAGATCGGCAGCGCGGCGGATCACATCTGCGGCCACCTCGAACAGCGCGTGCTTGAAGCCGATGGGTTGGGTCCAGGGGCGGCCCGTGGCGGCAGTGTAACCGTTCGCCAGGTCGGCGGCAGAGGCCCCCGTCAGCGAGGAAGTGAACGGATGGTGCGGCGACCACCACACCTCCGACGTCAAACCGTCGCCCCGCCCGCCCAAAGCCTCCACAACCGACGGGAAAAGAATCGCCTTGCCCACGGTCGCGACCTTGGGGGCAAACCCCTGCTGTGCCGCCTGCGCCCAGAAGGTGGCAAAATCCGGCGGAATCATCACGCCGGTGACGATTTCACAGCCCGCATCCCGGAACGCCGCGATCTGGTTGGAAAAGTCGTCCGACATCGGCTGATACCGCCCCGGATCGATCAGGGTGTACCCCGCGGCGGCCAGAGCGGGCGGCAGGCCGAGGGCCGCATCGCCCCAGGCATTGCCATCGGCATCGTTCGGAAACAGCCCGCCCACCACCTTTGCGGCACCACTCTGCCCCCAGATGTCCAGAAACACGCCGATCACATCTTCAAGCCCCCAGAAGAAATGATAGGTGCTGCGGAACCCTTCCGCCGGATTGCCGCCCCGGCCAAAGAAATAGGGCTGCCAGGGCGCGTCGGTGGTGATACAGGGCACATCGTTGATTTCCGCCTGATCGGCCACCGGGTTCGTGGTGTCGGGGGTGGCGGCGGCCAGCAGAATATCAACCTCCTCGCCCAGAATCAGATCGGCGGCCACTTCGGCGGCGCGATTCGGGTTGCTTTGGCTGTCGCGGGTGATGATCTCGATGTTCCAGGTCGATCCGTTGTTCTGCACCCCGGCCGACAGCGTTTCGCCCACCCCCTGGAGGATGTAATCGTCAGCCTCGGCAAAGCCGGCAATCGGGCCGGTGCGGGGGCTGACCAGACCGATCTTCAGGGTCTTGGTCTGGGCATAGGCGCGGGTGCCGGTCAAAACAGCGGGGGCGGCCAGAACCGAGGCGCTGCCGGCCAGAAACCGGCGGCGGGTCGGGGCGGTGAACTTGGTCATAGACATTGCGGTCCTCCCAGGATTGGCCCGTTTGCGGGCCGTTTTTCAATTGTCCAGTATCTTTTCCAGCCGTTGCAGATGCCGCGCCAGACGGGCGCGGGCGGCATCGGCCTGTTCCTTCGTCCAGGGGCGAAACCCCTGACCCGATTTCATGCCCAGCTTTCCATGCTGCACCAATTCGCGCAGGAATGGTGACGGTTCGGGGCGGCTGTCGATGTCGAACAGCAGATTTTCGTGAATATCCAGCGTGAGATCGGTGCCCACCAGATCGGCGTTTTCCAGCGGGCCCAACACGGCCAACCGGCGGCCAAAACTGGCCTTGACCACGGTATCCACCGCCTCGGCGCTGCAAATGCCGTGTTCCACCAGCGCTATCGCCTCGCGCCACAATGCGTGTTGCAGACGGTTGCCGATAAACCCGGGCACATCCTTTTCCACCATCACCGGCGTCTTGCCTGTATCCCTCAGCAGATTGAACATGGCCTCGGCGATGGCCGGGTCTGTCCATTCGGTCTTCACCACCTCGACCAGCGGAATCATGTGCGGCGGGTTCCACCAATGGGTGCCCAGCGCGCGGTGGCGACCGTTGAGCCCCTCCATGATCCGGGTTATCTGAATGACCGAGGTATTCGACGCCAAAATCGCCTCCGGCACGATATGTGTCTCTATCTCGGCGAAAATCGCCTGTTTGACGGCCAGCTTCTCCGGCCCTGCCTCGAACACCACCCCGGCGTCCTGCACTGCCCCGGCAATCCCGTCATGCAGGTTGATTCGTGCCAGAACAGTTTCTGTTTCATCCCCCGCACCCATCGCCACCAGACTGGCCGCAATCCGTTCGCGAACCGTGGCCAGGGCCGCCGCCACCGGGTCGGTCACGTTGACGCTGTGCCCCGCCCGCGCCATCGTCAACGCGATGCCATGGCCCATCAGCCCGCCGCCGATCACTGCAATGTGGCGCGCCCGGCTCATCCCGCGGTGTATCCGCCATCGGCATACAGAATATGCCCGGTGTAGAAATCCGACGCCTTGCTGGCCAGAAACAGCAGCGGCCCCGCCAGATCCTCGGGTTCGCCCAGCCGACCCTTGGGCACACGCGCCAGAAACCCCTCGCGCACGGCGTTTGCCTTTTCCGTATCCTCATACATCCACGCCGTCAGCGGCGAGCGGAACACGGTGGGCGCAATCGCATTCACGGTAATCCCGGTGGGCCCCAATTCACATCCCAGCGCTTTGGTGATGCCGTCTACCGCCGATTTACTTGCACAATAGGCGGTGTAACCCGCCGGATGCCCCAACAGCCCCCGGGCCGACGACACCAGCACGATCTTGCCACTGCCCTGCCCCTTCATCACCCCCGACGCCGCCCGCGCCAAAAGCCAGGTCTGGGTCACATTCGCCTCCATCACCGCGCTGAAATCCTCGGGCGCCATCTCGTCGATCCTTGCCACCTTGTTCATGCCCGACGCGACCACCAGAATATCCAGCGAACCGAATGCCGACACCGCCGCCGCCATCAGCCCGGCACAGGTCGCCGCATCCACCGGGCGGGTGTTGTGCGTCGCCACCTCGGCCCCCATCTCGCGGCACTCGGTCGCAATCGCCTCCAACGCCCCGGCATTGCCCGCCACCAGCACCAATCTGCACCCGGCCCCCGCCAGCACCCGCGCCGCCACCATGCCGAACGCGCCCGAAGCCCCGGTGATCAGCGCGACCTTGCCCGCAACATCGAACATCTGCCCCGGGTTCCTCATGACGCGGCTTTCGGCGGGTAGGGCATGACGACCAGCATCTTGCATACATGGTTGCTGCGGTTCTCAACGCGGCGCACCTCGCCCGCCGGAATGGTGCAACTGTCGAACCGCCCCAGAACCGTATCGACATCCCCCACGGTCACGGTCATTTCCCCTTCGACCACGAAATACATCTTCTCGATCGGCGAAGCATCCGGCCCCGCACCGCCCCCCGGCAGAAACTGCGACAGCCCCATCCACTGGTTCACAGGACCATCCTGCTCGAACCCCTGCAACCGCAGCCCGGTGACGCCCCAATGGTTGGGCGCCTCATAGGCCACAGCATCGCAGAACCGCCTGACGATCATCAGAACGCTTCGCCCGGTTCGATGCGATACGCCTGCGCCTTGTCGGTGATCGCCACCAGACGGATGATGCAGCCATCGCCCCTGTCCCAGTTCCACGGGAAGAACGCGAATGTCACCCGCTTGCCCGTCACCGAATCCAGATCGCCGCCCACATTCTCGATGCCCAGAATGCCGTTCCTGAACAGCTTCTGGTGCACAGGCTCCCACTCGGGGAAATCCTCTTCCCAACCGCGCCCGCCCGACCATTCCCGGTATTCTGCCTCAAGATGCGGCAGGATCGGGCCGTTGCGCTGCGGCCCGATGGCCGTGGCCAGGGGGTGATCGTTGGCCTGGGTGTCATGGCCCACCACCTTGATCCCCTTTTCCTCGATCCAGTCGGCGGCCGACGGCACCAAACCCGGGCAATAGGCAAAGTAATCGCCATCCTCATACTGCTTGTGCCATCCCGTGTTGATGATCAGAACATCGTTCTTCCGAATGGCATGGCCACAGGCCTTTTCCAGATCGTCGCCCGTGATCTGCTCCCACTTCTTTTTCGGGATCGACACCACCAGCCCCGAGCCAAAGAAATGCGGCAGCGGCACCTCGTCGATGAACGGCGTACCCTGCACCACATGGGCGGGCGCGTCGATATGGGTGGTGACGTGCATGGTTGTGGTGATCGTCTGGCTCAGCACGCCGGACTTGGCCATGTAATGTTTCCGCTCGATCTGGACATCGCGGAAATAGGGCCAGTTCGGGCACTGAAACCCATAGCGGTGTGACAGGTTCACAAACTCCAGACCCATGTCGTTGTTAAGGTTTTCCTGAAAATCGATCCCGCGAATATTGATCATCTGGCAAATCTCCCCGGGGCACGGCCCCGGGGCCATGCACATCAATGTAACAAAGTCAGGGCGCTCCTCCCCCTGTTGGCCCAAAGGTGCATGGCGCACGGCATTGCGTCAAGGAAAAACCACATGACGATTTTGCTGTACCGCATTGCGGTACAATTCGCGATGTGCTTTGCTGGCGCTACACATCACAAACGGCTGAACCAATGGAACAATCATCCCGCAACGGCATACAGGTCATCGCCCGCGCCGCCGCCGTCCTGCGCGCGCTCAAGGGTGACGGGTCGGGGCAAAGCCTGGGCCAGATCGCCGAAACCGTGGGCCTGCCGCGTTCGACCGTCCAGCGAATCGTGCGCGCCCTTCAGGATGAACGCCTGATCATCGCCGATGCCTCGGGCGGTCGCCTGCGGCTTGGCCCCGAGGTCAGCGCGCTGGCCCAGTCGACGTACAACAGCATTGTCGAAACCTGCCGCCTGCTGCTGGTCGAACTGACCCAGCAAACCGGCGAAACCGCCGATCTGTCGGTGATGCGCGGGTCCGTCATGGTGTTTCTCGATCAGGTGCCGGGTTTGCACAGGCTGCGCACGGTGTCCTCGGTGGGCGAGGTGTTTCCCCTCACCACCACCGCAAATGGCCTGGCCTGTCTGGCCCAACTTGACCCGACCAAGGCCCGTGCGCTGATCTTGGCCGAATGGGAAAGACGCGGCGTTTCAGGTGATATGGTGACGTTTCAGACAGGTCTGGACCGTATCCGCAAGACCGGCCTCGCGCTTGACATCGATCAGCACACAAGCGGCATCTGCGCCATCGGGTTTGCCTTTCGCGATGCGGCGGGCGATCTGCACGCCATATCGGTGCCCGTGCCCAGCACCCGCTTTCCCGAGGTGCGGGGCAAGGTCGAAACCGCCCTGCGCCGCACCGCCGCCCATGTCCACCGCACGCTTTTCCCCAAAGGCTAGCGGGCCAGAACCGCCGTCAGAACCCGGCGCAATTCCCCCGCCGGATCGGTGGGCAGGCCATCATGGCGCCAGCACACATGCTGATCCGGGCGGGTCAGGATGCACCCAACATCGCCCATTTCACGCGCCCGTGCCCAATCGCCCGTATGGTCGACAAAGGGCTGGCGCGGCCCGATGACATGAGCGACCAACAAGATTCCCATCTCTGCGGCCACCACTTCTGCCGCCTCGGCCCAGGCCGCACCGCCAAGGCCGGTGAACAGGGCAAACCGTCCCTGCCCCGCCAGGTCCAGTGTCGAATGCCTGGCCCCTCTGGTATCGAACAGCCAGGCATGGGGCAGGCGCGCCCCCGGCCATGTGGTGGGCTGATAATGCAGTTCGGCGTCGCGGGTGAATTCCGGTTCCGGCTGTCCATCGGTGACAATGGCACCCGAGCGATACCTTTGATTCATTTCGACTCCGTGGGCATCGAACTCGTATTTCTTGAACGCTATCGCCGCCTCCAGCGCACGGCGCTGTGCCGCGGCCTCGGGCGACGTGCCGCACCGCGCATCCATGTTGGCCCTGATCCGGTCGATATCGGTGCCGCCCGTCATGCCCAACGCCTCGAAGATCGGGCCGAATTCGCCGATGCTCTGGTTGGCGCGGGTGACGATCTGCCGGGCAATCGGTGCGCGTTCGGTCTGGTAACTGTCCAGCAACGCCGCGCCCGCCTGCCCTTTCAGCACCGCCGCCAGCTTCCAGGCCAGGTTGAACGCATCCTGGATCGACGTGTTCGACCCCAACCCGTTGCTGGGCGGATGGCGGTGTGCCGCATCGCCCATGATGAACACCCGCCCCTTGGACAACTCGGTGGCATAGGCATCGTTCACCGTCCAGGTGTTGGCCGACAACAGCTCGATCTCCAGCGTCAGATCGCCCACCAGTTGCCGCGCGACATCGGTGGCCATCGGCGCATCCACCACCGGCGCAGGCTGATTGATGTCATAGCCCCAGACGATCAGCCATTCATTCCAGGGCCGGATCATCCGCACCAGCCCCATGCCGATACCGCCCACATCGGCGCCGGGCTGCATCACCCAATACAAGACGCTGGGCCGGTGCGCGACAAAGCGCGACAGGTCGGCGCGGAACAGGATGTTCATCGACCCGCCGACGGCCATCTTGCCGGCGATCGGCAGGTTCTCGTTCTCGGCGACCAGCGAATTGCCGCCGTCCGCCCCGATCAGATAGCGCGATCTGATAACCACATCTTTACCGGTCAGCCGATCACGGCAGGTGGTGGTCACGCCCTCGCCGTCCTGAACATGGCTCAGATACTCGGTGCTCATCCGTGCCTGAGTTCCCCGTTTGCAGGCCGTGGTGAACAGCAGCGGCTCCATGAAAGTCTGCGGCAGATCGTTCATGAACGCCGGCGATGCCAGCAGATGCGCCGCCTTGGATTCCGGGTGGGTGCCCCAGGACTTCATCCGCCCGATCTCCTCCCCCGCCAGGCTTTCGCAAAACACGTTCTCGCCCATCAGCTCTTGCGGTGTGGCGTGCATATAGGCCTCGTCCTCCACATCCCGACCCAGATCGCGCAGCACCTCCATGGTGCGCTGGTTGGTGATATGGGCGCGCGGCGTGTTGGCCAGCCAGCGATAGCGGTTGACCGCCATGTTCGCGACGCCATAGCTTGACAGCAGTGCCCCCGAAGCCGAACCTGCGGGCCCGGTTCCGATGATCAGCACGTCGGTGGCGATGTCCACCATGGTCTTTCCTCCCTCGTTTTGGCTATCCGTATGGCAGATTGCGGCCAGAGTCCCAGAATATTCGGCAAGTTGGCGAGGCGCCGGCCGGTGCGTTTGCGAAAAGTTGACAGCTGTCAACTTTTCGCTTCCTGCAGCCGCGACAGGGCCAGAACCATGGAGAGGACACTGTAATTTCCGCTGTGTGCGGTCTGGCAAAGCCGGTTCAGATAGGCGCCGGGGCTGCGGATTGTGGCGGTTTTCTCAAGCGTTCACTCCACCACTGTTGCCGCGTTCTCGGTTCCCATTGTCCTTTTGGCTTGGTCCCAGGTTTGACGGTTGATGCCCATCATCGTGGCCAATGTACAGCAAGCGCGTATCAGGTCGGGCCAGGTGCGGAGTTTTTGGGGGGCGGGTTGGTTGAGTTCCTCGCAGACGGCCAGAACCAGGGGCAGGGGGGGTGTGATCGGTGCAACGCAGAGCGGTGTCTTATCAATATATTCCTTCTTTATCTTCTGAAGGTGGCGCTCGCTTTGGGCGTCAGAGTCGCCCAGATCGGGTGTAGCGGCGTGGGTCGGGTTATGGGTCAGTTTCCGCAGTCTGGTGAGGCAGTCCTGCATCTCGGCAAGGTCGAGCTTGCGGCGCAGCAGGGTGCGGACTTCGTCAAGGATGCGGCTCTCGCCAGAAGTGTCCTGGTCGGGCAGGACATCGGTGATGTAACTGACAAGTTTGGCCTCATCACGGCGCAACAGAGCCGCTTTTTCGCGCAGGGCGAGGATTTCTGCGGCCAGTTGATCGGCCTGTTCGGCAATGACGCCAGTTTCGTCCTCGCGGGCGAGGAGGGGGCGCAGGTCAAACCCGAAGGCGTGTGTTGACAGCAGTCAACGGAGATGGCTCTTTTCGGGCTTCTCTAGGTTGCGAAAACAGGCCTCTCGGGATCATGTCCTGGGGGGGCTTTTGCTTTTTGTTCTGTCTGATCGTGCCTCCTGAGGGTTGAGGGTGGGTGAAGGCCCCGGGCGGGGTGTCAATCGCCGCCGGATGATTTTTTCATCCAGTCGCGGTGAATTTCGGGCAGTCGCTGGGCCAGCCATTCCTCGAACCCGCCGTTGCCTTCGCGGGGCAGGGTGACGAGAACGGTCGTCGGTTTGCGCGTCACCCGGGCGATCAGGATGCCGTTGTCGGACCGGACCTTTTGCACCTGTTTCAGTTGGGCCGTCCTGGGGGGTTTGGGGCGGGGCACGGCGCTGCGCAGCACGGCCTCGAACCGGGCATCGGAATCGGCATCCTCGGGCAGCAGGGCCACCAGAGTGGCGGCGGTGTGGACATCGGTTTCGCCGTTTTCAAACCGGGTGGCCAGATCGGCCCAGCGGTCGCGCCCGATGCCGGGGGCCGAGCCGACCAGTTCGATCACGTCGATCGGCACCGTGTCGGCGATGGCCATCATCCGCGAGATCACCGTCTTGTCGACGTTCAGCGCGTCGCAGATTGCCTTTCGGTCATAATTCGCGGTGCGCATCTGGCGCGCAAAGTTCACTCTTTCGATGAAGGTCAGATCCTTGCGGGCCGAGTTTTCCTGGCCCTGTGCCATGACGGCGGCGCGGTCGTCGAGATCGCGCACCAGGGCGCGGGCGGGCAGGCCCAGTTCGCGCAGGGCGGCCAGACGGCGGCGGCCATAGACGATCTGGAACCGCCCCGGCATGTCGGCGTGCGGGCGCACGAGGATCGGAATCTGCTGGCCGTGGTCGCGGATCGAGGCGACGAGCGAGGCGTGATCGGGATCGGTCAGGTCGATCCGGTCGATCAGGCCGCCCGGGTCGATCAGTTCGACATCGAGGTCGCTGACCGAACGGCTTTTGAGGGCCGCGATGGATTGGCTGACCGCGCCAATGGCCCCGCCACCATAGCGGGGGCGGGCGATGTCGACACGCGGTCCGGCCTCGGGCGGGGGGGTGGCTGGATCGGCGGGATCGGCGGGTGGGGCGGGCTGCATCAAGCCGTCGAGCAGGTGTTTGCGTGCCATGTCAGCGCCCCCATGCCTTTTGGATCAGATCGGCGATTTCACCGTTCACCGCGTTCAGCGATTCCAGCGCGCGTTCATAGGTGGCGCGGGTGAACAGGGTCTTTTCCACCTCGTAGAGGGTCTGTTTGGTGATGCCCGCGTCGGAAATCGCCGTGGATTTAAGCACGGTATGGTTCAGCACATGATCGCCGAACATCGAGCGCATGAAGCTGACCATCTGGTTCTGCGGCCCGTCGCCGGGTTCATATCGGGTTATAACATAACGCAGCCAGTCATAGGACATGTCGCCCCCCGCTTCGCCCACCACCCCCAGCAGATTGGATGTCATCAGCAGGAACTGGCACATCGACATGACGTCCAGCATCTGTGGATGAACCGTGACCAGAACGGCCGTTGCCGCCGACAGCGCCGACATGGTGAGAAAGCCGAGTTGCGGCGGGCAGTCGATGACGACGATGTCATAATCGGATTCGACCGTGCCGAGCGCCTCGCCGACGCGGGTGAAGAACAGCGTGCCTTCGCGGTTGACGAGGGCACGGGGGGTCTCATGCTCGAACTCCATCAGATCGAGGTTGCCGGGGATGATGTCGAGGTTGGTGAAATAGGTTTTCTGGATCACCCGGGACAGGGGAACGGGATCGTCATAGCGGATTGCATCGTAAAGCGTGCCGCCGTCCAGCAGATCGAATTCGGGCTGGAAGCCGTGCAGCGCCGAAAGCGACGCCTGGGGATCGAGGTCGATGGCCAGCACGCGGTAGCCGTCAAGCGCCAGTTTCTGGGCCAGGTGGGCGGCGGTCGTGGTCTTGCCCGAGCCGCCCTTGAAGTTGATGACGGTGATCACCTGCAACTTGTCGCCCGGATTGCGCCCCGGCAGATAGGTGCCGGGCGCCTTGGCCCCGGCTTCGAGATAGGTGCGCAGGGCGCCGATGTCTTCGGGCGAATAGAACCGCCGCCCGCCGGCCCGGGTTTCGGGGGCGGGGCCCTTGCCATCGAGACTGAGCTTGCGCAGATAGGCATCCTTGACGCCCAGAAGTTCGGCCACTTCGCCCGAGGTGAACTTGCGCAGGGCGCGGCGGGCATCGGGGGGAAACAGCTGGGCGCGGTGGGCCTGCAGGCGCTCGGACAGGCGCTGTGCGTGATCGCCGACCAGCGTGTCGATCCTTGGGTGTGGCTGTGCCATGACCTGCCTGTCCTGTTCCGGGGCGTTGCCCGGGTGGTCTGCTTTTTTGTCGCGACATGACGTGGTTGTTACGGTTCATGTCGTTTTATTCCGTTGCCTCCGTATCTGTGTGGCGCAGGTCGGCGATTCCGGCAAGCGGTTCCTTGCAGCGGGGGCGGGCAGGGGGTCTGATGCTCTGTCGACACGCTTGCGCAGCGGATGAGGGGCATGCAAAGGGGCTGTCGCAAAGTTTCGCGGGTCGTGGGCCTGATTGGGTTGTGGTAGGCGCACGCCATCGAAATTTCAGGGGAGTGGCTGACCGTGGCGATTGATTTCAAGGGCGTGCATTTTCCGAAGGCCGGCATCCTGCACGCCGTGTTTTTCCATGTCCGATACGCTGTCTCCTGCCGCGACCCTGAAGAGATCATGGCCGAGCGTGGCGTCTCGGTCGACCACGCCACGCCGGACCGCTGGGTGGTGAATTCTCGCCGTTGATCGCGGCCGATGCGCAAGCCCGAAAGCGTTCGACAGCCGTTTGCTGGCGGATGGACGAAACGTATATCAAGGATGAAGCGTTTCGGGAAAAACCTGAATCGCCAATACCCTGCCGCGCTTCGCGCTCTCAGGCCATTAGAGACAGATCATGTCTCAAGTATTTCCCGAAACGCTGTAAAGGCAAGTGGACGAATCTCTGCCGCGCTGTCGATCACGAGGGCAAAACCCTTGATTTCATGTTGTCAGAGCGCCG
>Ga0105054_10003172_pt1 | contig 25744 bp, 19 predicted proteins | sample BON02_FD_78091 | JGI IMG/M metagenome (GOLD analysis project Ga0105054, IMG submission 78091) | Freshwater microbial communities from Lake Bonney liftoff mats and glacier meltwater in Antarctica - BON-02 (megahit assembly) | ecosystem: Environmental > Aquatic > Freshwater > Ice > Glacier...
AGGTCGGCTCGATTCCCGCTTCGCGCTGGGCTTTTTCGGCAACAGCTGCATGGGTCATGGTACCGGGGTGACAGATAAGACTTTCAACGCCGCCCAGTGATTCAGCCAGCGTGAAACATTTCAAACCATCCAGAAATGCCCTTACCTGGTCTTCGCCACCTTCCAGTTCAAAGCTAACGATGGCGCCAAAACCAGACTGCTGCGACAGCGCCAAATGATGATCAGGATGGCTCAACAAACCCGGGTAGTGCACTTTGCTGACCGCCGAATTGGAGTTCAACACCCGCACGATCGACTCGGTATTTTCCTCGTGACATCGCAAACGCGCGTGCAGTGTCCGCAGGCCGCGCATGGTTTGATTGCAATCCCATGGAGAAGCAGTCGAGCCCACACAATTTGCCCACCAGGCCAGATCTTCCAGCAGCGCACGCGTCTTGGCAACCACCGCACCACCGACCACATCACTATGACCATTGATATATTTGGTAGTTGAATGCACCACGATATCTGCACCCAGCGACAAGGGCTGCTGCAACAACGGGGTCAGGAAAGTATTGTCCACCACCACCAATGCGCCACAGCCGCGAGCCAGGCTGACCACTGCGCGTATATCAGTAATCCGAAGCAATGGGTTGCTGGGGGTTTCAACCCAGATCATTTTAGGCTGATAAGTTTGAACTGCCTGACGCAAAGCATCCGCGTCAGTAAAATCAACAAAGCGGGTTTTAAAACGCCCGGCTTCTGACAACGAGTTAAACGCCCGGTAACAACCGCCATAGCAATTGTGCGGCGCCAGTACGGTGTCTTCGGGTTTGAGTAGATGTGTTACCAATACAACCGCAGACATACCGGTATTGGTCACCACCGCGCCAACACCGCCCTCCAAATCTGAAATCGCGTTCGCCAGTACGTCACGGGTGGGGTTGCCACTGCGCGAATAGTCATATTCACGTTTGCCGTTTAGTCCTTCAAAACTGTAATTGGTCGACAGGTAGACGGGCGGCATCACAGAACCATACTGCCGGTCAGTATCAACGCCTGCTCGAACGGTATTGGTAGATTTTTGATGTTTCATGATGATCGCCTTGTTTCCATAAAAAAATGAGAATAATGTCAAATCTCATTGGAAACTCCGGCGGCAGCCGTTTGGAAGGGATCGGTCCATCACACGTGAAGTGCGCTACCTCTCGCTCATTTTCCGAAGGTCCGGGAGGACTTTCGCAGGAGTTGGCACCTTTACGGGATGGTTAGTCTCGAAGGTTGCCCCAGCTTCAACGGGCCTGTCCCTCAGCTGGTCTCAATGAGTAATCAGTTCTTATACTAGCTGGTTTAGAATGTGTGTCAAGTCTTTATAATCGGGAGTCAGTTATGAACATCGCACTACTCGTCTGGGGAACCATCTTCAGCATGCTGGGCTTTGTGTTTTTTGTGTACGGCAAAAAGCAAACTCTCATAGTGCCAATGATTTGCGGCCTGTCCCTGATGCTCTACCCCTACATTGTTCCAAGCGTGCTATGGATGGTGATTATCGGTGTCGTACTGACCGCCATCCCCTATTTCATCAGAGAGTAACCGGGGCCGGATACGCTGACCCCGTTTGCTTTTTGTCACTTCAAATACCTGTCAAACCATTCGACAATCGCCACGGTAGAAGTAACCTTGTTGGCGGTCTTGCGCCAGCCATGGCCTTCGTCGGGAAACAGCACGTACTCCACCGGTATATTGCGTTTCTTCAGGTTGTCCACCACCTGTTCCGCTTCCACCACCGGGACGTTGGTATCGTTGGCGCCGTGCAACACCAGTGTGGGTGTCTTGACGAGATCGACTTTATGAATCGGTGACAGGTCTTCCAGCATCTCCGCCTGGGTATCCGGGTCGCCATATTCCACTTTGGAGATGGCGGCCATCCATGGTTCGGTTTGTTCGAAAAAGGTTTTGAAATTGACCACGCCATACAGGTTGGCAGCCGCCGCAAACATATCCGGGTATTGCGTCACGCCGGCCATGGTCATGTAACCCCCATACGAACCACCCATGATCCCGACTTTGTCCTTTGCGGCGTATCCCGCATTCACGACAAAATCAAAACAGGCCTCGATGTCTTTCACGCCGTTCACCCGCAGGGCTCCGTTGTCCAGGTTCACAAAGCGTTTTCCAAAACCGGATGAGCCGCGCACATTAGGAGCGAATACGGCGATGCCCTGGCTGAGCAATGCCTGGAAGGTATAGCTGAAGGAAGGCCGGGATTGTCCCTCCGGACCACCGTGGTAACTGATCACCATCGGATATGGCGCGCTGCCTGATTTGGGCAGGTATAACCAGCCACTCATTTCCAGATCATCAAAGGATTTGAAAGTAAATAAGCTTGGTGTTACCAGTTCCTCCAGCCTGATGCCGGGATGCTGCGAGTCGGTTAGTTTTTTGAACGTGTTCAGCTGCAGATCATAACGCCAGATATTGGCCGGCTCTGTCGCGCCGCTTCCGGTGAATACCAGGTAACGGTCATCTGTAGAAAATTCTGCACCACCAAATAGCTCTACGGGTAACTTCAATGACCTGGCTCGCTTTTCACCCTCCAAATCGTAAAGACTAACTTCATTTTTACCACCGACATTCCAAACCAGTAAGGCCTGCTGGCCTGCATGGTCGATGACAAAATCATCCAGTTCCGCATCGTCGCGCGCATCGAGGATTCTAATGCTGTCCCCTTCCACTTTGCCAAACGCCACCTTGTCACGATCCAGGTTGGAGGCCATGTAGATGTCACCATTGGCTGAAAATTTACCACCGAACTGGCCGGGACCTGAGTGTTGGGTAAGCAAGGTTTCATTACTATCCTTGTCAATCAGGTAGACGTCGTTGCTACCGCGACTGGCCAGCCTGTTGACTAAATACTGGTCCTCTTTCATTGAAGAAATAACGCCGATGCCCGTGTTTTTGGCAATCAACTGTGCTTTTTGATCCTGGAAGTCGTACAGGTAGCTATTCATGCCACTGGGGTTTTCCTGATTAGAGCTGAACGACAGATACCTGCCGTCTTCACTCCACAAACCTACCCAGTTGTTGGTTTTCCCGCCGGCGGTTATTGAGGCCACACCACTGCCATCGCTGTTCATGATGTACACCTGGCTGTTCATGCCGCCACCGGGAGCGAGCTGAAAAGCAATGAGTTTCCCATCGGGTGACCAGGTCACACCGGACACAGGATCGTTGAAGTTGGTCAGCTGACTGGGCCAGCCTCCATCGCTGGATATTTTCCACACCTGAGGCAGACCGCTCATATCAGAGATAAAAGCGATCTCTCTTCCATCCGGCGAAAATGACGGCGAGTAGCTCGCTCCTACTTTGGCCATGGCCTCCACCTTGGCGAGCAATGCTGCCTGGTCCTCTTGTGCATGCAGTTCGGTCATGGAAAGCGCGAAACCAAATATCAGGATAAGGCAAAGTATATTTTTCATGGTCAGTTCACATGGATGGATGAAAGGAACCTTAGATTATAAGTGACGAATATGGCAGGGACTGCGATTTATTTAAGAACCGGCAAATGCAACACTCATCTTCAGGGAATTAATGTGGTCAGCGTCAAGTACCAGCTTTGTGAAGGCCAAAAAAACCCCGACGCTTGCCGGGGTTTTTTTGGCCTATCTAAAGTTCAACAAAGCTTACTTGTCGTCCTTCTTGTCTTCGTCAACTTCTTCGAACTCGGCATCAACCACATCATCAGAAGCAGCTTCAGCGGAAGGCTGTTCGCCCTGCTCGCCTTCTTGTGCTTCAGAAGCAGCTTGCTGGTAGATAACCTGCGCCGCTTCGGTCAGTTTGGTCGATGCCGCTTCAATAGCATCTTTATCATCTGCTTTCATCGCTTCTTCTACGCCTTCGATCGCAGCTTCAATTGACTTACGGTCGTCTTCGCCGAGCTTGTCGCCCATTTCAGTGATGCTGGAGCGGGTCGCGTGCACCATGGCATCAGCACTGTTGCGAGCGGTAACCGTTTCGTGGAACTTACGATCTTCATCCGCGTGCACTTCAGCGTCCTGCACCATTTTAGCGATTTCTTCCTCACTCAAACCTGAACCGGATTTGATCTCAACCTTCTGCTCTTTTCCAGTTGCGCTGTCTTTGGCGCTAACATGAATGATGGCATTGGCATCGATGTCAAAGGTCACTTCGATCTGTGGCATGCCGCGGCGTGCCGGAGCGATATCGCTCAGATCAAAACGGGCCAGAGACTTATTGGCGCTGGCAATTTCACGTTCGCCCTGCAGCACGTGCACGGTAACCGCTGTCTGATTGTCTTCGGCTGTAGAGAAAACCTGCGAGGCCTTGGTAGGGATCGTGGTGTTTTTCTCGATCAGCTTGGTCATTACACCGCCCATGGTTTCGATACCCAGAGACAATGGTGTTACGTCCAGCAACAATACGTCTTTAACTTCACCGGACAACACGCCACCCTGAACCGCGGCGCCCAGCGCCACCGCTTCATCAGGATTCACATCCTTACGTGGTGTTTGGCCAAAAAACTCTGTAACGGCTGCCTGCACCATTGGCATGCGGGTTTGACCGCCCACCAGGATAACATCAGCAATTTCATCGATCTTCAGACCGGCATCATCCAGTGCAGTGCGACATGGAGCGATGGTCTTTTTAACCAGATCTTCTACCAGTGACTCGAGCTTGGCGCGGGTCAGTTTGATGTTCAGATGCTTGGGACCACTTGCATCAGCTGTGATATACGGCAGATTGATTTCAGTCTGCTGGCTTGTAGACAGCTCGATCTTGGCGCGTTCTGCACCTTCTTTCAGGCGCTGCAGGGCCAGTGGATCATTGCGCAGGTTCACGCCCTGATCTTTCTTGAATTCAGATACCAGGTAGTCAATAACGCGATTGTCAAAATCTTCACCACCAAGGAAGGTGTCACCAGAAGTAGACAGCACTTCAATCTGGTGCTCGCCATCAACGTCAGCGATTTCGATAATGGAGACGTCAAACGTACCACCACCCAGATCGTAAACGGCAACTTTACGCTCACCGCCTTTCTTGTCGACGCCAAACGCCAATGCAGCAGCGGTAGGCTCGGAAATCACGCGGCGAACTTTAAGACCTGCAATCTTGCCGGCATCTTCAGTTGCCTGACGCTGATGGTTGTTGAAGTAAGCCGGCACAGTAATAACTGCCTCAGTTACTTCTTCGCCGAGATAGTCTTCAGCGGTTTTTTTCATCTTCATCAATACGCGTGCAGATACTTCCGGTGCAGCCATTTTTTTGCCGCCCGCTTCTACCCAGGCATCGCCGTTGTCGGCCTTGATGATTTTATATGGCACCAGGTCGATATCTTTTTGTACAACGTCCTCGTCGAACTTACGTCCGATAAGACGCTTGATTGCGAACAAAGTGTTGGTCGGGTTGGTAACCGCCTGACGCTTGGCCGACTGGCCAACCAGAACTTCACCGTCTTTGGTGAACGCAACTACCGATGGTGTGGTGCGATCGCCTTCTGCGTTTTCGATAACTTTGGGCTCGCCACCTTCCATCACTGCAACGCAGCTGTTGGTGGTTCCCAGATCGATTCCTATGATCTTAGCCATTTTTCATGTCTCCGAATAATGTGTTTCAAAATTACTTGATTAGATAGATGGTTTGAAATATGGGGTCGGCGTTTCGGTTTTCAAATCCGCAAAGGCAATCCAATCCATATTTCGCCAATATTTGTTTAAGGTTTGCGAGATACCACCACTTTGGCGGGTTTGATCAGCCGGTCGTGCAACTGATAACCCTTCTCAAGCACGTCAATAATGGTGTTTTCATCGTGATCTGCCGACGGCACCATGGCCATGGCTTCGTGTCTCTCGGGATCAAATGCCTCGCCTACCGGATCGATGGTTTCCAGCCCGTGGTCATCCAATACCTTATTGAGCATGCGCATGATCAGCTGCTTGCCTTCAGTCAGGGTTTCAATGGTCGCAGACGGCTCTTCGGCTGCCGCCAGACCACGTTCCAGCGAATCGCGTACCGGCAGCAGGTCGTTCATAAAACGCTCCAGCGCGCGGCGACGTGCCTTTTCGTTTTCTCTGACCAAACGCTTGCGCAGGTTTTCCATGTCGGCTTTCATTAACAACATGGTTTCAACCGCACTGGCAGCTTCCTGACGGGCGATCGCCAGCTCGTTTTCCAGGTTTTCAATCGGGTCGTCGGACAGGACTTGCTCAGCTTGTTCAACTTCCTGCACATCAGCATCCATGTCGTCTGTAAAATCCGGTCTTTCTTCTGTCACTGTTTTCTCCCGTATGACGGTTCGATTAGTCTTTGTTTAAATAGCTTAGTGCGAGATATGGGGGGCAAGGCAATTTGATTCAAGCGAAATGCTTGTTGAGCCGGCGAACTTTTTCGGTGAATAAATTTACGCCTACAAATAATATGTCCTAATCCGCTCCTGTTCATCGTAAATTGCACTTGGCCTGCAATGGAATCTGTGAGTTATAATTTCAGTGCTTCCGCTAATAACAAATGAGACTTCATTACCTTTATGCTTAACCACCTCCATATCGCTAACTTTGCGATCGTTCCCGAACTGAATCTGGACTTTAGTCCGGGCTTCACCGCCATTACGGGCGAGACCGGCGCGGGTAAATCCATTATGGTTGATGCACTGGGCTTGTTGCTGGGAGATCGTTCAGATGCCGGCTGGGTGCGCAGCGGCGCCAAACGGGCCGAGTTAACGGCAGAGTTTTCATTGGAGAACAACCCCCCTGCCCGGTTCTGGCTGGAAGCAGCCGACTTATCCGAAGAAGACGAGTGCATTTTGCGCCGTACCATTGGCAGCAATGGTCGATCGCGAGCATTTATCAACGGCACACCTGTGACACTCACGCAAATTCAGGCGCTCGGACAATTGTTGGTTGAAATTCACGGGCAGAACGAGCACCTGCGACTCACACATGTAAAAGAGCAGTTCAAGCTGCTTGATTCGAGTGGCGGCTACGAAAATCAACTGACGGCATTAAAGACCGCGTTCACAGATTGGAAAAACCTATCAGAAGAACTGGAAGCACTGGAACTAGATAGTGCCGTGTCACCATCTGATCTGGAGTTTTTGAGTTTTCAGCTGGATGAACTCGAACAACAGCCACTAAGCGCTGCAGCTATTGAAAAACTGCAAACCGAACATGATCGTCTGGCAGCGGGTGACGATTTACAGGCAGCGCTGACGTCGGCTGTGGAAAACCTTGAACCAGAGAGTGACAGTGATGTTCGCGGCATTAACGACAGCATCAATGCCACGTTAGCCCGCTTGCAGGGATTTTCCTCGCTGGATGCTGGTATTGCAGAGGCTTGTCAGATGCTGCAGGAAGCAGCGGTTGATTGCGCTGAAGCACTAAGCACCCTGCAAGGGGTTCGTGACCACATTGATCTTGACCCCGCCCATTTCGAGCAGGTCAGTAACAAACTCAGTGCGCTCAACGAATTGGCGCGTAAACATCGGGTACGAATGGATGGGCTGGAAGCAGTAAGGGATGCTCTGGCCGACAGGATTGAACGGTCCAGCAGCTCGGAGAAACGCCGCAAGCAACTTGTTGCCGAGATTGAAAATGCGTTGACAAGCTATCGCGAGGCTGCCAAAGAACTCCACCAGCAACGCAAAAAGCACGCCGCCAAGCTATCCACACAGGTTCTTGAATTGATGTCAGAACTGGGGATGGCAGGCGGGAGCTTTGATATTGCCGTCAGTCACACCCCGGCAGCATCACCATCTGCACGAGGTGACGACGAGATTCAGATTAATATCAGCGCCAACCCTGGTACAGCACCCGGACCTCTAAGCAAAATCGCTTCTGGTGGAGAATTGTCCCGCATAAGTCTTGCCATTAAGGTGGCAGCAGCTGGCGCCAGCGAAGCTATCACGCAAATATTTGATGAAGTAGATGCAGGCATCGGCGGTGACACTGCCAATGCAGTCGGCCAATTGTTAAAACGCCTGTCGCTGAAAGGTCAGGCTCTGTGTGTTACACATCTTGCGCAGGTTGCAGTGTGTGCAAGTCAGCAACTGCAGGTACGAAAAGCCACCGATCAAAGCACTACAGAGGTAAATACCGGCATGCTTGATGACACGCAACGTATTGATGAAATCGCGAGGATGTTGAGCGGGCGGATCTCAGACCAGAGCCGTGCGCACGCGTTGGAGTTGTTATCTGCCGCCAAGGCAGCCGTCTGATAAATTCGGCCTAATCAGGCTGCCCTTTGGGACGCACGTACATCACCAGACTGTGATCCACAATTTCAAAACCGTGCTCATCGGCGATCTTTTTCTGCAGGTTTTCAATTTCCTCATTCACAAATTCGATCACTTTGCCGGATTCCACACAGACCATATGATCGTGATGTTCGCCTGAATCCAACTCATAATAAGCCTGACCGCCTTCAAAATTGTGTTTAACAACCAACCCGGCAGTTTCAAACTGATTAAGCACCCGGTACACCGTGGCCAAGCCAATATCTTCGCCAGACTGCATAAAGACCCGATAAATATCGTCTGCTGTCAGGTGTTTACTGCCGGTTTGTTCCAACAGCTCCAAGATTCGCTTACGGGGTTGGGTTACTTTTAACCCGGCTTTTCGAAGGTCACCGTGCACAGACTCGTCCTCATTTAAAAATAATTGGCACCACCCTGTTCTTAAGGGCAGCGTACTATTGTATCATTCACCGCCTTGATCTCTAGTATCAGCTAAGCTGAAGGATATACATGACCAGGTTTTTGTTTATTGCCCTGTTAGCCGCCTCCACTTTAACCGGTGGGTGCAATCTGATCTACAAACAAAATGTTCAACAGGGCAATGCATTGGAACAGGAGGATCTGGATCAAGTAGAACTTGGCATGAGCAAAAAGCAGGTTTCTTTTTTGCTGGGTACTCCCGCCGTTGCTGATCCGTTTCATCAGGACCGCTGGGATTACATTTCCAGCTTCAGTCGCCGTGGCGGCGAGCCGGTTCGCAGGTTGGTGACCTTGACCTTCGAGGAAGACCAGCTGGTTCACACTGACGGTATCGGTGATTCCAAAGGTGGTGACATAAAAGCACTGGACACAGCCGAAACCGCTGTTGATAAGGTTGACGATATTGCCAAGGCACAATCGACTCAGCTAGTAACAGATGATGGTGTGATCGACTGGACCATTCAGTTGGGCGCCTTCAATACTCACGCAGAAGCCGAAGCGTTTGCCGCAAAAGCTCGTGCAAAGGGCTACGAAACCACGCTGAAAGAACAAGTTGTACCGGGTCTGGGTACTCGACACCAGGTACGCATGGGTCGCTACGACACCTTTGATGAAGCCAACAGCTTGCTCAATGGTATTGAAAAAGACCTGAAAATTGGTGCCATCACCGTCCCGGTCGACGTACCGAACAAACCAGAATAGACTTTAGATGCATCAGCCCGGCACAAGCCGGGCCGGGGTCCAGCTAGCAGGATTCGATCGCTGGCATTAACTGCTTACCAGCCTTGACTGCTCGCCCATCCTGGCTATTCGCGGGCCTTTGCCTGGCGTATAGCCCTTTGCCGCCTGACCTCTTTCGGATCAGCAATCAGTGGCCGGTAAATTTCCACCCGGTCTCCATCCTGCACTTCCCGATCCATTGAAACTTTGGCACCGAAAACACCCACCATTTTTGGATCTATGACTAAATCCTCAACTTCCGCGGCAATACCAGATTGCTCTATGGCATCACTTACTGTTGCGCCGTTGAACATCGCCAATTCCTTAACCAACTGCTTATCTGGCATGGCCACCACGACTTTTATTGCAATCAGAGTGTTGTCCGAAGCATCAGTCATGATCGGTAAAACTCCTCTGCACGTTTGCAAAAATCATCCACCAGTCGATCTGCAACTTTGCCAAAGCCGCGACCAAACAATCCCGCAAGCGGGCCTTTAGCCATGTGGAAATCCATCATCAAACTGACTTTGCAGCCGTCCTGTCCCAGAGGTGTAAATAGCCACCGGCCTACCAGGTCCTTGAAAGGGCCTTCCAACAACTGCATCTCCACACATCGGCCTGGTTTTAGTTGATTGAGAGTGGTGAAACTCTGCTCTACACCCGCAATTGAGACGGACAAGGAGGCTTTTTGTGAGGTAATAGTTTGCTCATGCATCTCGGCAGTTTTGCACCAACTGAGGAATTGCGGGTAACACGGCACATCCTCAACCAGGGCGTACATTTTCTCAGCGCTAAATAGAACCAATGCGGAACGTTCAATTTTCATGGGGAAAATTTTACACGATTCATGCCACAGGCAGTAAACTAAGCAGACAACAAAGGATGCATTTATGAACAAAAAGTCCGACAAGGGCACTGGCACAAAAACCATCGCGAAGAACAAGCGCGCTCGTTTTGAGTATCACATTGAGGATCGCTTCGAAGCCGGGCTAGCTCTGGAAGGCTGGGAAGTGAAGTCTTTACGTGAGTCGCGTGTGCAATTTGCCGACAGCTATGTGTTGCTCAAGGACCATGAGGCTTTCTTGTTTGGTTGCCGCATTGACCCATTGCCAACCGTGTCCAAACACGTCACGCCCGACCCTACGCGCACGCGCAAACTGTTGTTACATCGGCGAGAAATAGACCGCATTACTGGCATGGTTGATCGCAAGGGCTTTACCGTTGTGCCGACGTTCCTTTATTGGTCGCATGGCAAAGTGAAAGTTGAAATCGGTACCGCAAAGGGCAAAAAAGCACACGACAAACGCGCAGACCAGAAAGACCGGGACTGGACGCGGCAAAAGGCCCGCATCCTTAAGCACGGCTAATGTCGCAGCTTTGATATGAGCATCGCACTGCTTTATCTCGACCCTGGCAGCAAAGTCAATTTGCAGGATCAGATTCGCCAGAAACTGGTAGAAGGCATCTTGAACGGTAGTTTTCCTGTTGGCACAAAAATGCCCTCTTCCCGCAAACTCGCCGAGCAGTTGGGCGTCGCACGCAACACGGTTGTGCTTGCCTACGAGCAGTTGATTGGCGAAGATTATCTGGAAAGCAGGCAGCGCAGTGGTATTATCGTAAAGCGGGATATTTTAGACGGCCATGTCGGCTACCAGGGCAGTCCCGTACTTGCCAACCCACAAGAGTCGCAATGGCAAAAACGCATCAAGCTAAGTGCCCACCAGGACAGCAAGCACCACTGGCCTGCCAACTGGCAGAAGTTCCCCTACCCGTTTATTGACGGACATTTCGACTCATCACTTTACCCCACTGCGCAGTGGCGCGAAGCCAGCCGCCTGGCATTGGGTACACGAATTGTAGACGAAGACGCTGGTGATGAGGGCTACAGCGATCATCCGGCATTGATCGAAGAGATTCGCACCAAAATGCTGCCACGGCGGGGAATCACCGCCAATGCCGATGAGATCCTGATCACACTGGGCGGCCAGAATGCTTTGTATCTGCTTAGCCAGCTTTTGATCGACAACGCCACCACCATCGCAATGGAAGAGCCGGGCAATCCGCGCATACGGCATCTGTCCAGGCAAGCTGGCGCCAGCATTATCAACGGGCCTGTGGACGAACATGGCTTGGTGATCAACAACCGCCTTAGTGCAGCTGACGTTATATATGTGTCACCCAGCCACCAGATACCCACCGCAGTGACCATGCCCAATGAGCGGCGGCGAAGCCTCCTTAAACAAGCTTCCAAGCACAATCAATTGATCATCGAGGATGACCTCGAACACGAGAACAATTATCTTAGCCAGCCCCACCCCGCCTTGCGAGGGATGGATACTGAGAACCGGGTCGTCTACGTTTCAGCTCTGCCCAAAGTGCTGGCACCGGGACTTCGCATTGGTTTTATTGTTGCCGCACCCGAATTGATACGAAGAGCCCGCCAATTACGGCACGTGGTGATTGGCCGGCCCGGCATCATCACTCAAAGCACCGCAGCATTTTTCCTGTCATTAGGACACTATGATGCTTTTATGGCACGTCTGCATAAAATCATGGGTGAGCGCTGGGACGCATTACGCCAGGCACTGAATCATTATTTGAGGGATATTCAAATCGAACTACCGACTCAGGGTGGCACCGCATTGTGGGTGCAATGCCCTACCGAATTGAATGTTTACGACCTGGTATCGGAAGCCGCCAAACACGGTATTTTGATCGAACCGGATGACGCCTACTACAGCGAAGAAAAGCATCCGCGTAACTATTTTCGCCTGGGAGTCACCAGTATTGCGGAAGACAAGATCAGGGAGGGCGTTAACCAGCTAACCCGCATCCTTAGAAAACTCCGTGAAAAACAAATCCCACGCATCACGCCGGATGATCCTGCCCTGCTCAAGGCTGACGCACTCATCAAGGCTCTGAGCAACGCAACTATTAAAACCAGAACCTTCTATGGCGCACCATGCACCATCGAACTTCATGCAGATGGCAGGATGTCAGGCCGCTCCGGCCATACTGATGAAGATTGCGATAGCGGTCGCTGGTGGCTGGAAGGCGACACCTGGTGCAGACAATGGCAGACATGGGGATACGGCGATGTAAGTCGTCTGCAAGTAAGCCTCCACGACAACCACATTCGCTGGTGGCGGCCCGGCGGCCGATTGGTAGACTCCGGCACCCTGACTCAACCGTAACCACCCGGATTTCGTAAGTCACAACCGGACTGACCATCACCGGTAGTACCAATCTGGCCTAATCGCCCGCGCCATTCTGGTTCTACCCACATCATGTGCAGAAGCTTAGTCTCCACTCAAAGGTCTGCCAATGCAGGCACATACTTTGGGAAAAGGAGCAGCGAATGAGTCATTTGTCTATTGCCGGACTGCAATTAGAGTTGGGGCCGGAAGACAACCTGTCCACGATCGAGAGAGAAATCGATTCGGTTAAACGGCGCTATCCGTGGGTGCAGATGGTGGTGCTACCGGAATTAGCGTGCTTCGGCGTAAATTCCAAACTGGCGGTACAACTACCGGGGGAAGTAGAAAACTGCTTCCGGGAATCTGCAATGAAAAATGATATCTGGCTAATCCCTGGATCCATTTACGAGCGCAAAGGCGACTGCACCTACAATACTGCCCCCGTGATCAACCCCAAAGGAGAAGTGGTCGCACGCTACCGCAAGCAGTATCCATTTCTGCCTTACGAAAAACACGTCGAGAACAATGACAACTTTGTGGTTTTCGACGTCCCGGGCATCGGTAAAATCGGCCTGGTAATCTGTTACGACATCTGGTTTCCAGAGATTATCCGTCAGCTGACATGGATGGGCGCCGAGGCCATCATTGCGCCCACTCTGACCAGTACTATTGATCGCGACATTGAGTTGGCTATTAGTCAGGCCCTTGCAGCCACCAATCAGGTTTACTTTTTGGGCCTGAACTGCGCTGGCGACTTGGGATATGGTGAATCCATTGTGGTTGGCCCGGATGGCGCGATCATTCACAAAGCACCGACCACCCGTAACATTATTGCGATGGAGTGGGACTTTGACCATGTGAGAAGGGTACGCGAGCGCGGCTTGCTGGGACTTGGGCAACCGCTTAAGAGTTTTCGGGATGCTGCGATTCACTACCCGGTTTATCAAAAAGGCGCTGGCCCGGGCGCTTATGCCGATCTCGGCAAGCTGGAAATCCCGGCCAAAGAGCCCCTAAAGAGCAAGTGACTAGACCACAAATGACTTCAAAGCAAGTGACTAGAAAAGCAATCAAACACCAGGCACATTTTTTAACTTCAGACTTACTAAAACGGAGTAACCCATGAGAGCACAGCATCACATTAAGAGAAATGCCCTTTCCGCTGCCATTACCACGGCACTGATAGTCACCGCTGCGTCATCAACAGCAGTGGCTCAGGAACAATCGGGCGCAAGGGACGACCTTCGCATTGAAGAAATTCTTGTTACCGCGACCCGTCGCGAAGAATTACTTTCGGATATCCCATATAACATTTCTGCCGTTAGCGGTGACATGATTGAGGATTTCCAAATCCAGACCAACGAAGAGCTGATGCGCTCAATTCCGGGCGTCACCATGGTCGACCAGGGCCAGCGCAACAACGGTGTGGTTAACCATATTGTTATTCGTGGCCTGAATGTGAGTAGTTCCGCTTACGGTGACTACGCTCTGTCCACGGTCCCAACAGTATCTACATATGTGAATGACACGCCAATTTTTGCCAACTTCCTGATTAAGGATCTGGAACGCGTAGAAGTTTTGCGTGGACCTCAGGGCACTTTGTATGGCTCCGGCTCTCTGGGCGGCACCGTGCGTTACATTACCCGTCGCCCGGTTCTGGGTGAGTTCGAAGGCAATGTCGATGGCCTGCTGAGCAGCACTGACGGCTCAGACGGCACCAACTGGGAAGGCAATGCGATGTTGAATATCCCAATTGGCGATACATTTTCAGTTCGTATTTTGGGCGGCGTAGTGGATTACGCCGGCATTGTCGATGCACCCAACCTTTATGTGCTGGACAGCGAGGGCGTTCCATTGGCGCCAAACGGCCCACTGGCAAACGGCGGTGTGTATGAATCCAAAAAAGATATGGATACCGTCGAAATCGACTACTGGCGCATTTCCGCGTTGTGGGAACCAACCGAAAATTTTAACGCCCTGCTGACCTACCAGACTCAATCTGATGATATCGGAGGCCGTCGTCAGGTGACCAAAGGTGCTGATGGCTGGGGTGACCAATACGGTGACTACGAAATTGGTTCAGTCATGCGCGAACCATCTTCTCGCGATATGGATTTGATCAGCCTGGAAATGTCGCTGGACCTCGGTTTTGCGACTTTAACCAGCAGCACGTCCCAATATAGTCAGGATGGTCAAAGCACCAGTGAAAATACTGGCTTTTACGCACAGCTGAACTGGTTGTCTGCCTTTTATTACAACTACCCTCGCCCGATGGCACAGGCGAATCGCAGCTACGATGATGACGCTTTTGTGCAGGAGTTTCGTTTAGTATCCAACACCGATGGTGCTGTTAGTTGGGTGGCGGGTTTGTTCTATCAAGATCTAGACCAAGGCGCAACACAAAATAGCCAGCTACGTGGTTTCTACAACTGGACCCAAGCTGCGTGGGGATGCTGTGTAGTGAGTGACAATGACTTCCGTTACGACCGCGAAGAGAACTTTACCGACAAGGCTGCATTTGGTGAAGTAACCTGGGCAGTCTCTGACAGGTTCCGTCTAACCGGTGGTCTTCGATATTTCGATAACAGCTATAAAAACACAACCAACATGGGCGTCGGGTTGTATACATCTTTCCACACTGATGAGGAAGTGAAGTTCAGTGGCGGCGATTCCGACTTCCTGTTCAAGGTCAATGCAGCCTACGATATCAATGCAGATACTATGCTCTACGGCACAATATCTGAAGGTTATCGCCGTGGTGGAGCAAACGCAGTGCCGTTGTCTGGCTTTTTTGCTGAAGACCCGGCTTGGCAGCGCTATGCCCCTGATTCAGTCACCAACTACGAGATTGGCCTGAAAGGCTTTTTGGCCTCGGTTCAATATACAGCGGCTGTGTTCTGGATCGACTGGAGTGACATTCAGGTGGATACTTCCACTCCAAGTGGTGGCTTCTTCGCTGCTGTAAACGCAGGTGATGCGACGTCCAAAGGTGTAGAACTGGCTCTAAATGGCAGCACCAACAACGACATCAACTGGGGTCTGGGTTATGCCTATGTGGACGCCACTTTGGATAACCAGTTTTATAACCCGATCGGCCAACCGATATCTGGTGCCGGCCCGGACGCGAAACTGCCGGGCACGCCAAAAAGCACTTTCAACCTGTCTTTGGACAAGACATTCACCTTTGATAACGGCCTGTTGATGACACCGAGAGTGCTTGGCTACTACCAGTCTGCAACGGAGAATGCCCTCGGAGATAGTCCACGTACTGCTCAAACGCTTGACGGTTTCAGCCTGTGGGACTTTTCCGTAACTCTGGGATCGGAACGCTGGTACGCCACGCTGTTCCTGAAAAACGCGTTTAACGAAGAAGGTTCAACTGGCGTGTTCAAGGAAGAAGCGTTTGGTACATCACCTGCGCAGAACTACTACGGCAATGGCTCCAAGTGGTTTATTGCACAGCCACGCACTTACGGCATTACTGTCGGTTATAACTTCTGATCGATCGAAGGCACGGACGCATAACCCCCCCCCCCTTGCGTCCGTGCCTTCAACTTCAGTTTTTATGCCGGTTACCGGTCACGAACCAGTCACCGGTTACAAACCAGTCCTCAATTGCGAAATGGTGTTATAAAGTCGAGCATGAATTCTGCAAAACAAGATCTGATCCGATTTAAACAGCTAACACAAGAAGGGCCGCCTGAGGCGGCCCTCAGTTTGTGCAAGCAATTGCTAGAGCAGTATCCGAATGATGTTTCTGTATTGATCCTCGCCAGCCAGTTTTATCAGCAACAATCTGATTTTGATTTGATGCTGGCAACTGCAAAGCGGGCGACAGGCGCGGAGCCGGAAAACTTTGATGCGGCCTTCCGCTACGCAGAATGTTTACTGTATTGCGGCGATATTCAAAGCACGTTGGCGGTGATGGACAAGCTGCACCCGTTGGCCGCCAGGAATCCGGACCTGCTAACGCGCATTGCCGAGTTTTACAGCCATTGCAGTCGTCACGAAAATGCCTTGTTTTTTTACCATCAAGCCAAAGACCTGCAACCTGACAACGTCAACTACGTTTATAACCTCGCTGCTGCTCACATTGCCAACGGCAACATGGAAATCGCGGAGGAATTGCTTAACCGGGTGATCTATCTGAAACCCGACGATTATGACGCCTGGCAGAACCGCTCTACCCTGCGCAAGCAAATCGAAGACAACAATCACGTTAAAAACCTGAAATTTGTGAAACAGCGTTTGTCGCAACACGACAAGGGCCAGGTGCCGGTGTGTTTTGCTTTGGCCAAAGAACTGGAAGACCTCGAGCAGTATGAGGAATCTTTCGCCTACCTTCAGGAAGGTGCTGGCCGGCGCAAACATATGATGAGTTACGACGTTGCCTCGGATGAAGCCGTGATGGAAAAAATTGCTGAGATGTTTGACCGCGAGAATCTGGAAGCTGCGCGTGTATCCGGCGGTACTGGCCTCCCATCTGGTCAAGCAAACCGGCCGGTGTTTGTACTTGGCTTGCCCAGAAGCGGCACGACTCTGGTAGACCGTATCATCAGTTCTCACAGCCAGGCAGACAGCCTGGGTGAAAGCAATGCTTTGGCGTTTGCAGTGATGCGGACTGCGGCCGGCAAAAAAGGCAACATAGCCGACAAGCTCGCTTTGGTTGAGCAATCAGCTCAAATGGATTTTGCCCGGATGGGCGAGTATTACGCCGGCGCAACCGAAAGCATGTCGCCAGAGGCTGCGCGATTGGTGGATAAAACACCGCTGAACTTCCTGTATCTCGGCCTGATCCACCTTGCCATGCCCGGTGCCAGAATCATCCACCTTAGGCGCCAACCGGTAGATAGTTGCTACGCGATGTACAAAACCCTGTTCCGTATGGGCTACCCGTTCACTTACAGCCTGCAGGATGTTGGGCGTTACTACATCGCCTATCATCGCCTGATGGCTCACTGGCGTGAACTGATCCCACATGCCTTTCTGGATGTTGACTACGAAAAGCTGGTTAACAATCAGGAAGCTGAAACTCGCAGGATTCTGGATTACCTGGATCTTGACTGGGAAGACAACTGTCTGGAGTTTCATAAACACAAAGGTGCCGCCGCCACTGCCAGCGCCGCTCAGGTACGGCAACCCATTTATAATTCGTCGGTCGGCCGCTGGAAATGTTACCAGCAGCAACTGGCGCCGTTTGTCAGCAAGCTAAAAGAACACGGCATTGACGTCAGTTAACTGGAAACCATAAAAATATGTATAGCGCTTTCCCCAAAGTCGAACGCAACAGCATGACCGCAAGAGTCTTTCTTGCCTTTCTGACCACCGCCGGATTGTTTTACGTCAATATCATGCCGACCATCGTCAGCGGCTTGAAAGAGGCCTTGGGCTTCACCAACCAACAAGCCGGCAACATCGGCTCTGCCAATATGTACGGCGCCGCTGTTGGGGCATTGCTGATTGTATTTCTGGTGAAACGAATCAACTGGCAACTGGCTGCCAGCTTATTTCTGGTCGCCTTGATAAGTATTGATCTGGTTTCGACCCAGCTAACCAACCCCGACAACATGGTGATGGTGCGCTTTTTACATGGGTTTTTTGGCGGCATGTTAGTGGGTACCGGTTTTTCATTGATAGGCAGAACCTCACAACCTGACCGGACGTTTGGTGTTTTGCTGTTTGTTCAATTTGGGCTGGGCGGTCTGGGCATCATGTTTATCCCCGGCCTGGTGCCTGAATTTGGCACACAAGTGTTGTTTTATTCTTTAATCGCGTTCAGCACCGCCACTTTGTTGATGCTCCCGTTCTTGCCGAAGTATGAAGTAGTCAAAGACCTGAGTGACGAAATCGCCGCAAGCAAAGCTCCGCTTTTGAAACTGCCCATCATTCTGACACTCCTGAGCATTTTCCTGTTCCAGGGCGCCAACATGGGCTTATTCGCTTTCATTATCGGCCTGGGTGAAAACTACAACCTGTCACTCGATTTCATCAGCACCACACTGGGAATCGCCAATTGGCTGGGACTGGCGGGCGCAGGACTTGTGATCGCAATTGGCAGCAAGTTTGGCTATTTGCGGCCGTTGCTGGCCGGCATTGTAGTCACCGCCATCACCATCTGGATGTTGCTGTATAGCAGCGTGCCGTGGATTTGGATCGTCTCGAACTGCATGGTCGGCATTACCTGGGCGTTTACCATTTCCTACCTGCTTGGACTTATGTCGCGCTTCGATGCCAGTGGTCAAATGTCGGCGCTGGGCGGCTTCGCTTCCAAAATGGGCTTGGCCTCGGGCCCGATGGCAACGGCCTATTTCCTTGGCGAGAACGATTATGAGCGGGTCATTTATATTTCAACCGCCATCATGTTTGTCACTTTGATCACGATTTGGCTACCGGCGAGAATGCAGGACCAGAAAGCACGCTCGGATGCTTAAAAAAAATGCAGACAGACCGGAACTAACACCGTAAAATAGCGTCTGAAGTATTACTTAGGGGACGACCTGGCTTCGACGTGGGTTGTGAAACTCTAGGTGCATGCAGAGCTGCAAATAACTCTTAAAACTGATTGCAAACTTTTAGTTGCCAATGACGACAACTACGCACTAGCGGCTTAATAACCTAGCTTAGTGCCTTCTGCCCGGGGCGTGTCTGTGCGAACCGGATCGCGGGAGTCACCAAACACAGAATCGCGGTGAAGCACGCCTGGTGTGGACCCGTTAAAACTTATCCAGGATCGTTGATGGTTTTCCTTGCCGACCGGAGTAGCCAACAATTAAATTAATAGATCGGATAAGCATGTAGAGCCGAAAGCGAATCACTTGCGGACTCGGGTTCGATTCCCGACGTCTCCACCATACAAACAAAGGTCACCCATCGGGTGGCCTTTTTTTGTATCTTGAAGATGATCCGGATGAGACGCGGGTATACCTCGGGTGAGATTCCATTGGCCAGGGATGGCCCGGTGTCGCGAAGGCCATGGATGGCCGAGAGCGACCCGACGTCTCCACCAATCAGACCAAACGCCCTCTTCCGAGGGCGTTTTTTTGGTTTCTCAAATTACAATTCCTGCATTTCGGGTAGAATGCATTTAACTATTGCTCTAGATCAAAAGGCTGTTAGATACGATGATTGCTTTCCTGCTTTTGCTACCCGTGGGCTCAACCCTGGTGTGGCTCTATTGGCTCTGCTTACCCAGAGAAAACACCCAAAGTGCCCGTTGGCGTTGGATCGACACAGTGCTGATACTGTTTCTTATTATCCTGGCAGGCTTTCTTGCTTACGTGGTATCGCATGCTGAGTATGTAAACGCCGGCCCGATCTGGCCCGAGGTCTCTGCCGCCACGACAGGCTATGTAGTTTTCGCAATCGGCCTGGCAACCGGCTTGATACTAAGGCGACAAACCACCAAATAAAAATAGCCAACTCAAGCGAACAAAGGAGCAACAGTCATGATAGAACTACTGACCGGATTACCGGAGGGAACTATCGGCTTTAAGGCGACTGGAAAAGTCACAGGCGAAGACTACGATACGGTGCTCACCAAGGCGGTCGACCGTGCGTTGGAAGAACATGAACATATCAAACTGCTGGTGGTTGTAGGCCCGGATTTTGAGGGCTGTTCACTGGAATCGGCCTGGGATGATACGCGTCTGGATAGCCGAATCCTGATTACTAGCGGCGGTTCTTTTGCGCAAATCAGGCAGAACAGTTGGCTTGATATGCCAAACTCGCACCGACCAAATCACCCAGCGCCATGCCGACACATTTAAACAGTGTGATTTCACTATCACCGGTTCTCAACGGACATTTCATGGCGCACATCTCGGTGAGCTCACCAACCACTTTGTCTGTACAAAACACGCCCTCTTCAATAGGTACCAATATTTCGCCTGCTTCACGAAAGCAGTTAATTCGGTTGTCCACATAAACTTTTGATCTCAAAATGAGGTTGGTGTCGCACTCACGTTTTGTGGGCAGATGGTTGCCTAAAAAGTCGGTGTGCGTGCCTTCTTTGACCCACTCACCTTTTACCAACGGCTCATGTGAGCCCGTTGCACTCACAATGATGTCGGCGCTGCCACAGGCAGTCTGCAAGTCGCCGGCTGCCGACACTTCCACAGAATCCAGTGCCGCAGACGCACGCTGCACCACTTTTTCCACATTTTCCGGGCTTCGTCCCCAAACCAGCACTCGCTTTAGCGGCCGAACACTTACCTGGGCCATGATAATGTAAAGCGCCAAATTACCAGTGCCCAACAACAGCAACGTTTCGGAGTCCTCTCTTGAAAGTAGGCGTGAGGCCAAACCGGAAATGCCAGCGGTTCGCCAAAAGGTGACACTGGCTCCATCCACCAAGGCCAAAGGCTCACCGTGCGCACGGTCGAACAGCATGATTTTGGAATAGAGTGACTGATAGTCAGGCTTAGGGTTGTCAGGAAAATAGGTGAATGCCTTAACCGCAATCAGGGAATCTGTCCAGCAAGGCAGCAAGGCGAATGCATCATGGCTGCTCTCTTCCTCATCTAAAGGATACACGGCGCGCGCAGGCATGCTGAATTGCTGGCATAAAGCATCTTGCAAAGCATCAATGAGCTTGGGAAAGCTGAGTGCTCTATTTACCTGTTCTGCATCGAGTGTTTTCATATGGCCTTCAAAAAACTGTGTAGGTAGATTGAGTTGCCTATTCCGTCAAAACCAGTTGTTCCAGAGATTCTCGTAATGTTGTCGAATCAGGGGCTATCTTGCTATGAGCAGGACCGGCCCGGCTTTCAGCTGATATATCATTTCTTAGTGCAAGAATATACACCCGAAGAATCAAATCTTCGTGAGAGTCCTCTGACTGATAGATGGGAACTAAAAAAAGTCCCTGCCCCGCGCCAGATAGCGTGTAATCTCAGATCGTGCACTTTCACTATTAATCAACCTTAGGTCACCGGTTGTCACCAATGCTTCCGCCGTACCAAGCACCGGAACAGGGTTGTTAAACCTGCGTATTTCTTTCAGCAGTGTTCTAACTCTGCATCCCCGGCATTTTCGCGCCATTCATCAATCGCAAGATCCGGGGATAAAAAAAAGCCAGCCCGAGAGCTGGCTTTTTTGGTTGTTGGAACCCGGATCAGAAATTAACTTCCAGTCCAAAACGAACTTCCCAAACAGACCGGTTCTCGCGAACATAACTGACCGAAGTATCACTGCCTGAAAAACGTGAGAATACATATTGTCCGCTATCGTTAACAGACGCCCTCACAGCCGCCACGGAGAAGAACTCCGCATCATTTACAAGGCCCCAGCTATCATTAAGCATGTTACCCAGATTGTAGACTTTCATGTACAACCGGGCCTTGCTGGACTTGATGAACGGCAGATCCTGGTTAATGCGCAAATCAAAACGCGTGGACCAATCGGCGTTCTGCGAATTGCGTTCCGTCATGCCGCTCTTGAGCCCTTCCTTCTTCACCCATGCAAAAAATCCATCAGTATCAAAACCGGAATCGAACACGACATTAGGATCGCTCAGACCGGTCGGTACATAGAGCAGATGACGACCAAAGAATCCATCACCTTCCAGGTTGTTACGGCCCATGATGTAGCTCTGACCCTGGCCTTGCTTGCTGTATCCAAACAGTGTGATACGGGTCTCGTAGTCACCCCAGAAATCATGTCCCCAACTGGCGCGTAAAGTTAACCGGTGCGGTACTTCGTAGTTCGAAGTGCCCGGTTTCGGGTTATTGATATCAGTCACCGCAAGGTTACTAAAATTAGAGCCGGCTACTGATGATGTCATCGGCGATACGTCTTCAGCTTCGGTATAGGCATAACCAAAACTCATATCCAGACCGTTATCCCAGTACTTGCTGAAATTCACCGAGTAGATATCGCTGTCGGCATTATGCTTCGAGTTGGTCAGCATGAAGTTGTCTTCCCCATTGGTATAATCATAAATGGGGAAGCCAGCTGAAGTCATACCTACGATTTCCTGTGACAGATCGACATACAGGGCCGAATCCACTGCTTTGGAATGCAGCCAGTCCACATCCATCTGCACGTCACCGGGCATCATCCAGGTGGCGCCCAGGGCCGCCTTCCATTCCGCTGGCTGTTTGAAATTGGGATCAATCAGTGCCAGATTTGAGTCACTTGCATTGGCGGCAGTTGTTGCTGCAACGGCATCAAACAAGGCTTGTGGCGGACTGGAACCGGGTGCGCCGGTGATCGGGAGGCTGCCGTCCAGTATTGAACCAACGCTGAAATTCCTCACGTTAACCTGCACATTGGTCAGACCATCATTGCTGTAAGAGTTGGAAATCCATACATTGGGGTTACCACCCGAGTACAGGCCAAATCCACCTCGCATCTGCAGATCATCCCGCACACCCCAGGTGAAACCGACGCGGGGTTGCAAAATATCAACACCATCGATGGTGGCGTCATTGCGAAGGCCGCCGTTGGCATCTGTAAATGCCTGATTGAAATTCGGCGCGTCATTGCTGGAAAACCAGTCATAGCGCAAACCATACACAATCGATAAATCCTTTGTGGGAAAATACAGTTCATCCTGGATATACACGCTGTTCTGATTGTTGGTGAAATCCGCGGCTGCATCCAGAGGATTATTGGTTCCGCCACCGCTGCCGTAATAAATACGACTAGCCCGGCCCAACTCAAATTTGTCGATACCAGACGTACCGCAATCGGGATCGTCAAAACGAGCCTGGGCACTCAATGCTACGCAATATGCCGGGTTGCCGCCAGAATCATCGTAAAAGTCCCATTCACCGCCCCTGGAATGTTGCACAAAAATATTGAAAATATTCAGCTCTTCCCGCTCGTAACCCGCGGTAATGACGTGATTACCGGCCAGGTATTTACCGACAAATTTATAAAAATTGGATTCAGTACTCAGGCTGTTGGCCTGACGGGAGTCGTCTGCGCCCAGGTAAACAGCATTCCTGCCAATGTTAATCTGGTGATCACCAAAAGCCCCGTCACCAACGGTGACTTGCGAATCGATCATTTCATTGTTGCTGGCAAAAACTTCTGTTGAAAACGCATCCGTCCACTGTGAATCCAGCTTCAGGGTATAGGTTGTGGATTCTGAACCTTTCGTATAAAAATGATTGGCAAATTCAAACTCATCAGTATCGCCATCGGAATCGCGGTCCTGGAACCCATCGAAGTAGTTGTAGATGAACGACGCCTGATGATTGTCAGTGATACTCCAGTCGAGGCGTACCATGTATTTTTCACCTTGCTGTGAACCGTCACTTGGTTGACCACCGGTATCGTATCCATAAATGTTCTGTGCTATGGAATCGATACGGTCATAGTCTGCCTGGCTTAGCCAGTCACGTTCTTCGCCGTTATTGGATCCTGCCGGGCCGCGAGCCAGGAACCGTGGTTTGTCAAATTTCTCATAGGCACCAAAGAAGAACAAGCGATCCTGGATAAGTGCGCCGCCAAGATTAAAGCCCCAGGTGTACTCGGTATAATCAGGCGTGCTCAGATCGACATCTCTGTCCTTGAGTGAGAGCGAATCACCACGCAAGTCCTGATTGGTGAATTCGTAGAACGCACCACCGAACCATTCATTGGCACCGGTTTTGGTCACCGCATTGATATTACAGACAGAGAAGCCGCCATAGGTTACATCAAAAGGCGCCAGTTCTACCGCCACCTGCCTGACAGCATCGAAAGGAAACGGCATTCCGACCGCGGTTGAATACCCATTGTCATTCAAACCGAAGCGGTCATTCATACTGACACCATCCAGCGTAACGCTGTTGAAACGGGGGTTTTTACCAGCACAGTTCAATGCGAAACCGTCGTCCTGATTATCCAGATTCAGTCTTGGGTCAATCGTGTAAATATCAACGATGTCACGGTTGAACGCGACCGAAGTTTCTATCTGAAAAGCAGAAAAAGTGGCAGCTGGCCCAGCGGCAGTCACCACCGTTTCGACGTTCTCACCGGTAACCAAAACCTCTTCCAGGGTCATTGCACTGGTTACTTCGATCGCCATATTGTGTATTTCACCCAGGGTGATACTGTTAACGATGGATGATGTAACTCCGTTAACAGTAACCTTGTAGGGGCCGCCAACCGTTAGTTTGGAAGCCAGGAACGCGCCACTGTTATTGGTCGTGTAAGGACGTGCTACGTTGGTTCGCAGATCTTCCACAGTAACCGAGGCTCCCGCTATAGGGGCACCACTTTCATCGTAGACGTTACCCTTGATCGACGAGGTTGTTTCCGCTGCAAATAATGCGGGGGACATGCCCATCATCAGAATCAATGAGAGTATGGGAAACCAAATTCGAGCTTTTGTATTCATGGATTTATTCCTATCAATTATTGAGCTTAACATTATTCTAACGGAATATAGCTTATTAAAGCTATATTTTCAGCACCAACCTGTTCCAATATAATTTGATACTGAACAGGGGGTGTGTTTCTAACACGAAATGCTTACAGTCTCGAGTTCATCGATATCCAAACAACACCTATTACACTGGGCATAGCTGTCGGCCTGATCGTCACAACCTTTGTTATCTCTGCCGCCAGCGGACTGCACAAAGGGACCGCCAGATTGTCATCGCTGAATGCCTGGCTTTTGTTGTTTCTGGGTTTGTTTGTGTTTATCGCGGGGCCAACTGTCTTCCTGTTGTCTTTTGGAACCCAGGGATTGGGCACCTATATTGGCAATTTTGTTGAGCTCAGTTTGTTCACGGGCGCTCTTTCCGGTGATGACTGGCCGCAAAAGTGGAATGTTTTCAACTGGGCCGGTCTGCCGGCTGCTATTATTGTTTTGGCGACTAGTTTGACGCTCTGGAAGTGGCTCCGGAACCCCTCTTTACTAAAGTAGCAAAAGTCACGCCCCCGCAATTGGGGGGGGGATTCTGCAAGCAAAGTTGCTGACCTGTAGGGCCGGACGCGGAGTCTTGCCCAGCCTCCAGCCGCAAACTTCAATTATTGTATGGGCGGTATCACTTGCTCAAAGCCGTCTTCGAACACCTCATTGGGCGGCATCTCGACTGTGATGTCGACGTCACTTGTTATCGTGGCTCGGCCAGCGCGCGCGCGAAGCCGATAGAGTCCCGTCACATCAACCTGCAAATTTTCGAAGCGA
>Ga0105054_10003184_pt1 | contig 25659 bp, 17 predicted proteins | sample BON02_FD_78091 | JGI IMG/M metagenome (GOLD analysis project Ga0105054, IMG submission 78091) | Freshwater microbial communities from Lake Bonney liftoff mats and glacier meltwater in Antarctica - BON-02 (megahit assembly) | ecosystem: Environmental > Aquatic > Freshwater > Ice > Glacier...
ATTTTTCTTCAACTGGTAGTTGTAGTGTGTTTTGGCCGGCTTGTGAAAACATCCACTCCAATCAATCACCATTTTACCGACTGCCCCAAAACAATCCCTGCAAAACTATATACCATTAAAACCTTAGAACCATAAAAGTGTCTGCTTTTTCAAGCCGCGTCAACCCGCGTTTTACGTGCCGTTCCAGACATTAACCCCATAAAAAAAGCCGCCCCGGATTCCGGGGCGGCTCTCAAAACTTAAAGCTTAGGCTTAGCGCTGAATCATCAAACGCTTAACAGTCGATGTATTGCCGTCTGAAATTCTTACGAAATACAAACCGGATTGCAAGCTGCTAATGTCTAACAATACTTCGCCACGCAACGCATTGTTTTCGTTTAAGCTAAGTACTTCCTGACCAACTGGATTAACCAATACCACTTTCAAATCAACATTCTTGTCGAAGTTGTAAGCAAGTGTTGCTTGGTTCTCAGCAGGATTCGGATAAAGGCTCATAGCACGACCCAATTCATTCTCATCAATCGAGGAGATTATACCACGGGTTAACGAGATATTAAATTTGGCTACAGCTTCTTTGGTAAGTGTACCACTAGTGGCAACTACTTTCCAACGTCCATTGAACACACCATTTAAAATCACTCCGCGTGCGCTAAGCGTATCCGCAAGCACACCGTAGTCGATGTTCAAAGAAGGACTAGTCAAACCACTACGTGAAGTCAATGTTAGAGGATTATTTGTAGCAGTTTCCAATGACCAAGTGTAGGTTACTGGTGTAGTTCCCACCGAACGTGCTGAAGGCTGCCATGTGAAGTTCACAGTCTGTGTACCTAAACCTTGTAAAGTTACAGCCGTACTATTCGCTGGTGTAAGCAAGTTAAATACCGACATCGTATCAGGTATGAAACAAGTAGTTCTTACAAATGCTGAGTCATACTGTGGTGGATTTGCCACGCTGCCGTAAGGCAAGGAGTCGGCACCTGCGAACAGGGTAACCAAACCAGCAGGACAAATCAAACCTACATTGTAAGTACCTGCGTTGGTACCATCCCACAAACCATCACCATAGCTATCGCTGATACGGAACTGGAGGGTGGTGTTGTTCGGCACGCAGAAGGTATCAATGTGCGTTGCAGCAGCAGCATTGTACGGATTTACATCTGGGTAAGGACCACCTGCAGCGATTAAGTTATTGGTGACAGAATCACGCAAAGTCCAGGTAACCTCAGAACCGAAGATGTCTGTACGGATATTCACAACTACTTGTGAAGCACCACAACTTGTGTTCAGCGCGATGTTGTCGACAGCAAAACCACTACCTGCCCCAGCCGTAATGGCGTGGTTAAAGGCGAAATGTACAGAAGGCCGACCTGCATAAGCAGAAAGACTTACTGTTTTGGTTTGCCAAGCGGCACCAGCAGCAACAGAATCCACACGTGTGAAGGTAACTCCACTGTCTACAGAAACTTCTACATAAGCTTTCGAACCTAATGTGCCATTGTTGTACGCATTAAAGGTCAAGTTCAAAATAGAAACCGGTGTAACACTCGAGAGGTTAAAGGAAGGTGAAATCAGACGGCCAGCAGTTTTAGCAGCAGCAATACCAGTTCCTGCGGCAGGAGCCGGGATAGTAAAGCCTGCACCACTCAAACTTGCAGCAGTACCTGCTTGCCATGCGCCACCGTTAATGTAGTTACACGGAATACCAGCTGTTTCAAGGTTCGCAATGTAAGGCAAGGTTGCACTCGGAGCAACTGTTACCGATACAGTAGCAGGAGCTGTTGGTCCGTAACAAGCATCGCTTACACGCATATCGAAGAAGTAATAAATACGAGCTAAGTTACTTCCTGGAGCCAACCAACTAGAATCCAAAGAGATTTTACCAGCAAGCACATAAGGGAAAGTAGCACCACCTGTAGTACGGAACAGAATACCTGTACCAGCACCGTAAGTATTATTCATATAATAACTTCCTGGTGTGAGGTAGATGGAAACTGGAACGCGGGTAACACCGGCTGCGGTTAGGCTCCATGGGGCAACTTGCAAAATTACAGCTGTTGGATCAACAGTTGGGTTTTTGTCCCAGATTTGAACGGCACCATCACGTGGACCATTACTAAAGAAAGTAATTGAGTCGATACGTACAGGAGCAAGAACAGTATAATACATACCATTGCTGAAATTACCACCAGGGAAAGTACCTGTAGTCGGAGCGATAGGACCGAAGGCCTGATTTCCATTTTGCTTATTCGCTAAACCAACTTGGAAGGTAGTATTCGCCGAGATGGTACCCGTTGTAATAGAAGTACCTACTGCACCAACGGTGCCATTGGTATTGTACCATACCACTTCTTGTGATCCTGGAGCACCAGCACTTAAAGTAGCAGAACCGCTTCCGCAGATGGTAGCGCCTACAATGTTAACTGGCAATGCAGTAACCGGGCAATTGAATATTACCGTTCCACGACGCAAGTCGATGTTGCGTACACCAGCCGAATACAAAGTATCCGTTCCACGTACAGCACGTACTCTCCAAATACCACGAACGGTATCACCAACATTTACACCCAAAGAGGCCATCAATTGATTGATAGCACCGAAAGTTAATGTCAATACAGTATCTGCACCGCTGTTGTTGGCAGTCAACGTTGCCAAAGGCGCGTTGAAGTTGCCGGCTGCACGTGCAGCCAACTGCCAAGCATAACTTACACTGCCAGTAGCAGGAATAGAACGCTCCCAATTTACACTAACTGGGGTAGTAGATTGACCATCGATGTTCACGAATGCGCTATCCGCAGGTCCAATCAAACTAAAATTAGTCAACGCTGGAGCAACAACACGAATGGTATAGTCTTCGGTTTCGCCCCAAGAGTACGTACCACAACCTGTAGGAATGGAACCCTCTCTCAACACAATACGTAGACGGGTAAGGCCGGTATCTGTGTTAGCAGGCAAAGTAATGTTTACGGTATTCCAACCCAAGATAGTTGTAAGTGGAAGTGCGCCTACTTCTTCTGCTGCATCGAATAATCCGTCGCGGTTTATGTCAGCATATGCACGCAAGTTTGCACCGTAATGGTTACCACTACAGCTTCCATTTTTCAATTGGAACGCATAAGGGAATGAACGTACTACGTTTGCAACTGAGCCGAATGCTGTGTTGTCGGTATAACCTTCACAAGCAGTTGGTAAAGAACCAAAAGTGTTCGCACCGAATACTACACTATCGATTTTGGTGTCAGCTGTACTGGTAGCCAAAGAAGCACAATAAGCAAGGGTTACAACGATTGGCTTACTGTATACCAACGAGTCTGCACCCGCTGGATTGGTTACCCGCAACTTCACGCTGTACGTACCTGGCGTAGTAAATTCAATCTGCGCATTTTTGGTAGTATCAGCCGTAGCGTTTACGAAAACAGCATTGTTTGGTGTTATCGTCCATTTCCAATTTGTAGGCACGTTTCTAGATGTGTCTGTAAGTGTTACCGTTGAAATGATTCCACCCACGGTAGCAGTTGTATCCGACACCATGAAACCAGCAATTGGCGGCACAGGTGCAATTACAGTTAAAGTACCACTGCTCGATTTAGCACAACCATTTACGGTAATAGTTGCCGTATAGTTTTCAACAGCTATGTTGGCACGTACGCCGGTAGAAGCTGTTGCGCCAGTGGCAGCAAACGTGCCCGGACCAGTCCAAACTACAGTGGCAGGCGATACAGAGAACCCTGGATTCAAAGCACCGATGGTCTGAACATCTGTCGTGCTAGAAATAATCCAAGAACCAGCTGTATTGTTGTCTGGACTAATCATCATTACTCCTGCTCTACCTGATGAGCTCGGAATTGCACCTGACCAATCTGAAGCAGTTACACCAGTAGTTGGTGCAAAAGTATATCCATTCACCCCTATAACATCAATAATGGCACCACCTGGGGCGGTCAAAATATAGCCAGAGGACGACGAAGAACTTAGTGATCCGTTAGCACCACCTGTATTGTAGAAGTTACTGGCAGGAATATCTGTGCCTATACCCAAGTGCAGAATTAATGTTGCACCCGGTGCCAACAAAACACCCGCAGGGAAAGTAAAAGAACGCGCACCAACACCCACAATTTCTAAAGTAAATCCTGAAATGTCAGCTGCTAATCCGCTGAAATTTGAAATTTCCAACAAATCTGGGTCTCCAGTGCTGCCTGTAACATAGGCAGGATAGTTCGCGCCAGTTTGACCTTGACCGCCGTAAAAAAGCGTGACTTCGGAAATCCGCACGCCATCCGGTGAGCCAACACTTAAGCTAGCAGACGAGCCTTGCAAAATAGTTGGAGGCGAAACCGTAACCGTGTACACCGTGCTGCGCACACTGCGTGTGAGTGAGTCGCCAGCAAGCGTTTGTCCTGCTATTGAATCAATGTATACATTCACTTGGTAAGTTCCTTGACCAGTAAAGTTTACGGCTGGGGTGAATGTAATTGTATCCGTTCCGGCAGCACTAATGCTGCCGCTGTTACGAACTACCGCTGTGAGGTTGGTGGTTCCCGAAGGACCCGTTACCGATCCACGAACAGTAACCGGTGTACCTGAATAAGAAAGCGGAGCACCTGCGTTAAACAGCACTGCACGCACTGTTTCGGCAGCTGTGTAACAACCTGAGTTTCCAGGTGAGCTAACCGAAGCAATGGTTATTTCTGATGGCGAGGTAGTTCCTAGTGCAAAAAATTCACCATTCGCTAAGTCAATGCCAGCGGCAGAAGTTCTCGTACCAGTAGCTAGCGTATTTGCTGTAGTCGAAATACTTCTTTCTGTCCAAGAGCCGGTCAAAGCACTCGCCTGCACCAAACGAATTTGTGCTGGCGTACCCAGATTTAAAACATCGGCTGCGGTCCAAGTAAGTGCTACTGTAGAAGTTGCAGGCATCGGGCCACTAGAAGTAATACGTACTGCACGCGTGCCCATTATAGCAGATACTGGAGCGGTAACGCTACCCGAAGGAGCGCCAACTATTTCAGCAGAATAAGTACGAGAAACACCACCTGTATTAATACCAGCCAACACCATCAAAAAACGGTCTGTACCATTTCCAATGGAGAAGTTACGGGTTTGTGCCGCGGTAGAAGAAACGGTCCAAGTCATTTTACCCCGAATGTAAGCCGTTGCACTACCTCCGGTGATATTTGCCAAAGCACCATTCGAAAGTATCATTTCTGAACCTGAAGGCACTACAAATATACCCGAACTGAAAGCAAGGGCGCCAGGGGCGGTAGCTGTGTTCGGGAAGGTAGTTGCTGTAGAGCTCGACGAAGAGGTCATCGTCAAGTTACCACCTGCAATAATCAACTGCGTGCCTGTACCACCTGCTAAACGAATACCATTGATTGTACGTGAAGCAGGAATTTCGGTTCCTGTTGTACAAATAGAAGTGGCAGCCTGACCAGAGAAAAACACATAGTCCAAGTTATAGAGGGCAGTAGCACCCACGGCAATTGCACCAACAATTGGAGGCGTTACTACCGAACGACGGAAGGTAACCGCACCTGTAACTACACCACCTACGGTGTTGTCCATGGTTAAGTTACCATTGGTGGTTAAAATACCATCTAACAAGGTGTATCGTGCTGATACGTTGATAGGCATGCTCAATGTAAATGTGTTCGTCTGCATCTCGCGAATCGTACCGTTCGTAAAGGTTCCGGTACCACTCAATGTTTGTGCGGCTCCTCCCAATACAAGTATAGTAGCGTTCGTCGACAAATCCATTGTGCCATTATTGACGATGTTGCCATTCACAAAAATTTGACGCGCTGAAGTACCTGTTGTAGGTGCAGTAGAGAACGTAGCGCCTGCGCTAACCGTCAAATTACCAGTAACCGTAAAATTACGTACTGCAGCAGCGTTAAAATTAACCGCTGCACCGGCTCCACCTACAGTTAAGGTAGGCACAAATACAGAAGGCACATCAACGGTTACAACATGACCAGCAGCGATGACTACATCGCTTAGATAATGTGGTATAATACCGCCAACCCAAGTAGCAGGGCTACTCCAGTTACCTGTAGCGGCAGAAGTAATATTACCAGCAACTGGAGGGGTGTAAACGAAAGTCAAACCAGAAGGAGCTGTCACCGTAGGTGAGCCCGTCATCGAAGCTGTATTTATCGTACCAGCAGTAGAAGTTAACCAGTCCGTTGTATTCGTACGGTTGTTGAATTCTCCGCTCGAGATACCGCCAAGTCCAACTTGAAAGGTAGAAGAACCAAGATGAACCATTGTTCCGTAACGGATTTGAACCGTGTTAGAACCTTCATTTAAACGTATCTGAAAATTTAAGTTATCACCTGCTGCACCGAATCTACGGTACCCAGTCCACTGAACAACCAAAGTGCGGTTAGGGGCTGTTCCAACGGTAACTACACGGATGTCACCTGCTACACCTACACCGCCAGTTAAACCGGGGCCTTGTGATTGCAAGTCAGCAGAAAGTGCCGAAATCCGACAACGCAACTCAGCTGGAGTTGTTGTTGTGGTTGCACTTAATGAAACGTAGGAGTTTGCACCCACATTCACCGAAGGTGTCAAAGCTGAATTTCCTAAAGAAATCCAACCATTCGCATTCACACCAATACGGTCGAAGGTGTATCCACCATAAGTGAAACTAAAGCCAATGGGAATACCAGGGCCAGCAAGAACAGTGGTTGTTGGCTGAGCAGGATCCGCGAATGAATTGTCATCCGTAGCCGTGTCTCCCAACAAAATACCACCCGTAGTGATAGCGGTATAGGTGTCATTTGATTGCGCATAACTGTATGCCCCCACCTGACCATACGATCGGGCTGAAAACATAATTAGCGCTACCAAACACAACCACCGCAGCTTATGCCGGCGGGTCGCCGAAATAGCCTTTGTGAAGTAATTGTTTTTCATAAAATGGTTTAGATTTTTATTTAGCAAGGAGCAATTTAGAGTTTTTTACTTCTAGTCCCAAAAAAAATACAAAAGCATTATACAAAATGCTTGGATATTTAAAACATCCAGTCAAAAATTTGAAAGTTTACTGCTATTCCGGCTTAAATAAAAGTTGCTGTAGCGCTCCTCTTTGCCGTTTTTAAGCCTTTTCTATCACCAGCATACAACAGCTCTCCCCCAAATCTGCCGCCCTCGGGCCCCATATCAATAATATAATCGGCCGTACGAATCACATCCAAATTGTGTTCTATCACCAAAACGGTATTGCCACGGTCGGTTAATTCATGTAACACCCCCAGCAGTACGCGTACATCTTCAAAATGCAGCCCTGTTGTTGGCTCATCCAATATATAAAAGGTGTTACCCGTGTCGCGTTTCGATAATTCAGCCGCCAACTTCACCCGCTGCGCTTCCCCTCCCGATAGTGTTGTTGAGGATTGCCCCATGGTTACATAGCCTAAGCCCACATCTTCAAGCGTTTTGATCTTGCGTAAAATATTAGGCATATTGGCAAAAAACACAACCGCTTCGCTGATGCTCATATCAAGGATGTCGCTAATCGACATGCCCCGGTACCGTACTTCCAAGGTCTCCCTATTATAACGTCTGCCCTGACAACTCTCACAAATCACCTGTACATCGGGTAGAAAGTTCATTTCAATGACCCGCATACCGCCGCCGCCGCAAGTTTCACAGCGACCACCCTTCACATTAAAAGAAAAGCGGCCCGGCTTATACCCCCTGATTTTCGCCTCAGGCAGTTCCGAAAACAAGGACCGGATATCGCTAAACACACCTGTATAGGTGCTTGGATTCGAACGCGGCGTGCGACCAATTGGCGCTTGGTCTATTTCAATGACTTTATCTACCAGTTTCACGCCCTCCACCTTGGTGTAAGGCATAGGCTTTTTGCGACTGTTATACAACGCCTGACTAAGGATAGGGTATAAGGTCTCATTAACCAAAGTAGATTTACCCGAACCAGACACGCCAGTAACACAAATAAACTGCCCTAGCGGAAAAGAGACATCCACCATTTTTAGGTTGTTACCGCTTGCGCCGTACAATTTGAGGTATTGTTGGTTTTTAGGTTTACGTATTGCCCGTACACCGACTTGTAACTTTCCGGCCAAATAAGCTGCCGTAGTTGTAGGCAATGCCAAAAATTGAGCAGGCGTACCTTCGCCAACCACTGCGCCACCGAACGAACCGGCGCCCGGCCCCATATCAATCACATAGTCCGCTTGGCGAATCATATCTTCGTCGTGTTCTACCACAATCACTGAATTGCCGCTGTCACGCAAACGTTTGAGGCTGTCGATTAGGCGTGCATTGTCTCTTTGGTGGAGGCCAATGCTCGGCTCATCTAAAATATAGAGCACGCCAACCAGCTGCGACCCGATTTGCGTGGCCAAACGTATGCGTTGCGATTCGCCACCCGAAAGGGTGTTCGAACCCCGATTTAAGGCCAAATAACTCAAACCAATATCGAGCAGAAATCCCAAACGCGTTCTGATTTCTTTCAAAACCTCAACCGCGATCGTGGCATCCTTGCCTTGAAAATAATTGTCGAGTCCATCGATGAAGTCGGCGAGGGCATTCAGCTCCATTTCGGCCAACTCAGCAATGTTTTTACCGTTTATTTTATAATGTAACGCCTCCTGTTTCAACTTACCGCCGCCACAAGTGGGGCAACTGCTGTGGGTCAGAAATTCTTCTGCCCAACTTTGAATAGAAATGGAAGCCGGATCATCGTGTTGTTTTTTAATAAGGTTGATGATGCCTTCCCAGCGAACCGAATGCCCATAACCTTCGTCCTGTTTCGAAGGAACCTCGAGTTTCTCTTCACTGCCGTACAAAATAAGGGCAATGGCCTGCGGACTCAACTGACCAACCGGTGTGGTGAGGCTGAACTTAAATTTTTTGGCTAAAGTCGATAACATTCGAAATACCCAGATGTCGCGGAATTCACCCAAAGGTGCTAAACCACCCGAAACAATGCTCAGACCACCATCCGGCATCACCCGCTCGGGGTCTACATCTGGCAAGCTGCCCAAACCATCACAATCGGGACAGGCGCCATAAGGCGAGTTGAAGGAGAAACTGTTGGGTTGCGGTTCGTCGTAGGCCAGACCTGAAACCGGATCCATCAGAAAACGGCTGTAGAACGATAAAGCGCCACTATCCAAGTCTAATAGTTGTATGATGCCCTTGCCGGTTTTGAGTGCGCTATCTATCGACTGCTTTAATCTTTTACCCTGGTCACCATCCAAAATCAACCGATCGATGACCAACTCAATATCATGGACCTTGTACCGGTCGAGCTGCATTTTCGGTGTAATGTCGATCACTTCGCCATCAACCCGAATTTTGAGAAAACCTTGTTTACGTACCTGCTCAAATAGCTCCCGATAATGTCCTTTGCGCGCCCGCACCAAAGGGGCGAGCAGGGCAATTTTCCGACCATCAAATTTTTCGAGTATCGCCGTCTCAATCTGAGCATCGGTAAAACGCACCATCCGATTGCCGCTGATATAAGAATAGGCCTCCCCCACACGCGCATACAGCAAACGCATGAAGTCATATATCTCGGTGATGGTACCCACCGTCGACCGCGGATTTTTGTTGGTGGTTTTTTGTTCGATGGAGATAACTGGGCTTAAACCTTCAATTTTATCTACATCCGGCCTTTCCATATCGCCAATAAACTGGCGGGCATAGGCCGAAAAACTCTCCATATACCGCCGTTGCCCTTCGGCATAAATGGTATCGAAGGCCAAGGACGATTTCCCGCTACCACTCAGGCCGGTAATGACTACCAGCTGGTTGCGGGGGATTTTTAAATCTATGTTTTTGAGATTGTGAACGCGGGCACCGTATACTTCTATGTACTCAGCTTCCCCGGCGAATTTAGGCGATTGCTCCATCAGGCTGCAAAATTAAGCAATGATTAGCTCATTGCTCAACAGCAGTTTCTCCCAAAGGTTTTGGCACATGGATTTCAAGCACCTGGCCTTTGACCAAATCGGTTGATTCTAGTTTGTTCCAAAGTACAATATCCAACACGCGGAGATCGAACATAGCCGCGATAGTACGGATATCTTCTCCTTTTTTAACGGTATGTCGGATATTGACATAGGCCTGATCGGAGGTTTTTTTCTCAATCGCCACTACCTCTGGCTGGGTAACCATAAACTCTGGCTTAATCTCATTTTCAACCGTAAACACCGATGCATCGGGAATTTCAATCCGATACCGTTTCCCATTTTTATTGGGCAAATAGGTTTTACGCAGCCACGGGTTAAATACTTTCAGGTGTTTGTAAACGATTCCTTGACTTTTAGCAAAAGCCACCAAATCATTTACGGTGGTATCCACATAAACGGCGTTCGTCTTGAGTGGTTTGTATAAATGTTTCTCCCGGAAGTTATAACCGAATTTACGTGGGTCTTCCATAATCGTCTTTACGGCCACCAAACGGGGGAGATAACGAGATGTTTCGTTGTTCAGGTAAAGACCATGGTAATCGTCGACGCCTTGCATACGCACTTGGTTACGCAAACCCGTCAATCCCATATTATAAGCCGCAGCCACCAACGACCAGTTACCGAATTCGGCATAGGCCTTTTTCAGATAACGCGTAGCGGCATAGGTAGATTTAATCGGATCGTAACGTTCGTCCACCTCATCGTTTACCTCCATCCCATATTCTAGGGCTGTGTTTTTCATAAACTGCCAAAAACCGACCGCCCCGGCCGGCGATACCACATTCGATAAACCACTTTCGATGATAGCGAGGTATTTAAAATCTTCGGGGACTCCTTCTTCCTTCAGAATTTTTTCAATAACCGGAAACCAACGGTTTGCCTTTTTGAAAAAGATGAGGGTCTGAGATTGATAATACGTATTCACCAAAATTTCACGATCAATCCGTTCCCGCACTTCGAAATCGAACATAGGCACTTTTTCGCCCGCGAAGCTCATCTCTTCCGGCAACGGAATGGCATACACCTGATAGTTCTCCCAGAAAGACTCAAGATATTCGCTTTCGGTGGTGTACTTGCTGGCGGTGGTTAATCTAAATACCATGCTGGCTACAAGCGCGAGCATAAAACTTTGAACAAACTTGTTCTTTGACCAACTTCTCAGTCTATCCATTTATTTCTTTTTAAACACCGGCACCGTCGAGCAAGGCTCGCCATACATCAGCGTCTTAACCACGCCCACCAATTTAGTGGTCATAGCCGTATAAATCGCCGGGGAAATCGTTTGATCACCACAGCCTTTCACAATCACGCGCTTACCGTCAAAGGGAGCAATGTCCCAGTTTGTGACGGCTTCGAGTTGATCCGCTTCTTTCACCTCTTCGGAACTGCCAAAGCGGCAAGTGCCACCGGCTCCTACCACATAGGTTGTCACCAGCATCCAGGCCCAGCTAGCGATGATAGCGTCGTTCGAACAATGCAGGGCAACAAGCTTGCCCGAATACACCGACCAGTCATAAGACTTGAGTTGTTGCCGGAAATCCTGCTCTTTTAACACGAAGCCATGTAAAAGATACTCTTTTAAATCAAAGCTCAAAGGCACAGAAACCTCAAAAATTTTGGCAGGATCAAGGGTGATGATGCCGCTTTCGGCGACTTTGTTGCGAATTACTTCCATGGTTTCGGTTTTTCCCAGAACGGCAAAGCCTCTCCGTGTAACGGAAAGGCCTTGCAATTAGTTTCCTATGTTCTTGCTAGTAGAAGTTGTAGCGCGTATCGTTGATGTCGATACGCTCTTTCAGGGCGTTGATAGATTCGTTCTGTGCACGTGAAGCGAGCTGTGCACTCATATTAATTTTATTCGGACTGAAGTCCGTGGTTGCTGGGGCCTCCACTATCGCATCCACAATCACGAGGTAAACACCACGCTCGCCTTTTAGCGGACCAATTACTTTGCCTTTTTCTGCCTTAGATGCTTTACCCAGTACGGCCAATTCACGACCCATAGCTGGCATAAAGTTCGATTGGAAAGTGGCACCACTGTAATTCTGAACTACATTATTCAATTCGCGGGCCAAACCGTCCATGTCATTTTTGGCTTTTGCTTGGGCTGCTTTCGCCTGCACAGCCAACTTATCGCCCTTTTTATCTTTACGAACAGCTGCTTCCACTTCTGTTTTTACGTCTTCAAAAGCGCGGGTGCCCTTTTCGGAGATTTTAGACAACGAAGCCACCACGTAACGGTCTTCCAATTCAAAAGTTGAACTAACGTCGCCTTGCTCAGCTTTAAACACCCAACGTACAATTTCACGTGCATTCTGGAAACCAGGAATAGCACGGTCACCTATTTTGATGTTTTCTGCGGTGCGTTTTACCAGTCCTTCTGTTTCTGTGTTTTCGTTGAAGTTGGCCTGGCCGCGGCTTTCCCCTTGAAATTTATTCGCTTTCGCAAAAACATCACGGTAGGTATCGGTCGATGATTGAATTTCGTTCACGATGGTGCCGTATTTCACAGCAGAACGTAAACCTTTTTTGTCGGTGATATTGATGATGTGGTAACCAAAATCACTGCGAACCAATACAATGTCCCCTTTGTCGCCACTAAAACAGGCATCATTAAATGGCTTCACCATCATACCCTCTGCAAAAAAGCCCAGGTCGCCGCCTTTTACAGCCGAACCTTGGTCGGTTGAATTGGTCATGGCAATCATTCCAAAATCGGCACCACCATCTACCAATACTTTCAAGCTATCTGCCTTGGCTTTGGCACCAACTTCATCGTTGTTCGCAACAGGTACCAAAATATGGCGGGCACGTACCGAATCGGGACGGCTGCCTTTGGCAACAACTTTGGTGACTTTAAAATAATTATTATCGAGATAGATATCACTCATGCTACCCTCAGGCGCCATGAACAGCATTTTTTCCATGTCGGTAGTAAACTGATCTTCTTTTACCCAGCTATCGGCATAAGGCAAGTCGCTGTTTAGCGCGATAAACAATGAGTCGTTATCGGTTGAGGCAAAATCATTCAGCAAATCGGTCAACACCTGACGGGTGCGGACACTATCGTCGGCAGTAGGCTGTACGTCAAAAACGACGAACTCGAGGCTCCGACTTTCTTCTTTCTGCTCAAAATCTTTGCTGTTGTCCTCGTAATACGCCTTGAGCTCACTTTCTTCAATCTGAAGGGTGGTATCAACGATACTGGCATAGTCGAGCAAAATAAAGCGGCCCGAAAAACTACGACCTGTTTCTACCTGACTGCGTTTGGCGGCAGCCGTGGTCACATAAAGGCCTGCTGAAATCAAGCTGTTGTATTTCTGCGTTTCGCGCTCTTGTTTAATAAACTTCTCAAAGCTCGACCAGCGCTTCTGCATGTCTTCGGGCTGCTGATCTAGGTTACGTAAAAAAGTTACGACTTGGTTGCGGTCAAATTCACCGGTTTGTGGGTTCGAAAATGCTTGACGAACCGACGAATGAATATTCGTGCCTTGTACCATGTCGAACAACTCGTCGAGGCCAACGCCTAGACCCAATGCACCATATTCGGTAGTGATGAGGTGCTCCTTGACGAGCTCGTTCCAAACCTGGTCGCGGAGCATGGCGGTAGTCGCCTCATCCACTTTATCCTGCTGTGTATTGGCTTTGTAATTGTCTACGGCTTCCTGTACGCGGGTTTCGAAGTACTGAATGCTCACTTCTTCGCCATCTATTTGTCCGGCTACATTGGTGGGGCGATTAGAGAAAATTCCGTTGCCGCTGAATACATCCATAGCAAGGAATGAGAGGATAGCTAGGCCGATAATCGCCACGAGCAAACCTGCTCTATTCCTGATGTTGGTAATAATTGACATTAAAAAGTGATTTTAAGAGTTCGCAAAAATAAAGTTTAACAGCAGAATATCAAGCTGTAGTCGGATATATAGAAGTTAATCTGCTGGCTGGTCAACAATAAGTCGTACAGTTTCGACCCGGGTTTCGGAAACAGCGAGGATTACGAAGCTGTAACCGGGTATTTGAATGACTTCATTCAATTCGGGTATGGCTTGGTGATTTTCAAAAATAAGGCCGCCCAAGGTCTCATAATCCCCTTCAGGCAGCTTGAATTTGTAGGTTTCGTTGAGATAGTCGACTTCATGGCGGGCCGAAAAAATAAATTCCGTCTCACTCAGCTGCTTTTCGAGCATATCATCTACGTCGTGCTCGTCTTCTATCTCTCCAAAAATTTCTTCTATTAAATCTTCTACCGTAATAATACCTGCTGTACCGCCAAATTCATCTACTACCAAGGCAATACTCTTGCGGTTGGCATTAAACTGCTTCAATAAATCTAGGGCAGCATAGGTCTCCGGTACAATGGGAATCGACATGGTGATAGCCGCGATATCGGTCTGCGGCTGAAACATAGACTGAAAATGCACATAGCCGATGATATTATCGATGCTCTCTTCGTAGACCAGAATTTTGCTGTGCTCCGATTCCGTGAACATCTCCCGCAGTCTTTCCAAGCTGCCTTCTTTATCTATCGCCACAATCTCGGTGCGGTGCACCATACATTCCCGCACCTTGAGCTCGGTGAAATACAAGGCCTTCTGAAAATAATTTAAATCCACCTCTGTGTCGCCGGCTTCATCCAAACTGGTGGTGTCTTGCACAAGGTGGTCGAGGTCGTTTTTACCAAATACCTGCTCGTGACGCGACAAGTCCATGCCAAAAAATAACTTCAACACCCCGCCGGTGAATTTTACAATCAACCAAACGATAGGGTAAAACAGCCAATAAAAAAGCTGCATCACCGGTGCAAATAGGTACAGCAGTCGATCGGCCTGCAAGCGGAATATCGATTTCGGTAAAAATTCCCCGAAAATCAATACGACCGCCGTCGAAAGTATAGTTTGCAAGACCAAAACCGAGAGCTCATTGTTCAGGTGAAGCGGCAAATTACTGGCAATGATTGGTTCGAGCAGCAGGGCCATCATCGAACCATAAATAACCAAGGCGATGTTATTTCCAACGAGTATGGCGCCTATAAAATCGCTCGGGTTTTTCAGAAAACCTGAAATCAAGCGGGCACTCAATTCTCCTTGTTTGCTTTTCAACTCAATCCGGAAGCGGTTGGCTTGAAAAAATGCAATCTCCATACCCGAAAAAAAGGCGGAGAAAACGAGGCTGAAAAAAATGATGATAAGGATGTCCATAGTTATTGGGCTGCAAAATACAGCTTTAGCAGTGATAATATCACTCTGAGGGGGCCTCAGTTTCGCTGCCCAAGGCGATGGTACCCCTGATATTCAAGATACGATAGCGGGTAAACCGCTGGTTCGACTCAAATCCATCCCCATAAATAATTTCATTCGGAGTATTTATACGCACAAACTGATCGGTGTATATCCGGTCCTCTTGATCTAACCAGATAAGTTTTTCGGTGCGCAAAGTGTCTCCCAATTCATTTATAACAATCACATTTCCGTAAGCCTCCATGGTGCCGGTAGCCTGGAAATTTATGGCCCTGTTGGCAGTCATAGTGGAGCTAATCTCGCCTTTTTTGTCGTAAAAAATGGCCTTTATACCGTCGGGCATCTCTGTAATCGGCTTCTCGGTGAGGTCGCGTATCATAGTGGGCGCCATAATACGCGCTGTTACCTTACCCGAATCGGAATAGATTAAGGTAACCTCCTTGCCACTTTCCTTTTTCATGTCGGGATTAACAGCAAACTTCCTGAGCTTCTCCTGCGAATTTTGGCAAGAGAAACTCAGGAAGCCCAAACCGATCCAAAGGAGCCGGTACATTATTTTAGTCGGATGAACGGACGGTGGTGGTTTCACCTATCCAACAGCCCACTTTATACGTCGAACCCTTCGCGATAGTATTGAAGAAGAGATCTTCACCGCGCGGAAAGTAACCCGAATATTGACCTATTTTCCGGTTGGCATCCTCTGCTACCGACGGGTCGATACTTTTGGCGTATTGGTATTTATCGACAGCCGCCCAGAATACCGACTGCGACTCGATACCCGTTCCACACTGGCGACTGCTTGAAGCATATAAATCGCCGATGAAGAGGTAGGGCTTACCCCATTTCGGTTGCAAACGTGCCGCGTCCATAGCGGTTTGACGGGCTTTCGAAAACTGGTTGTTGGCGCTGTAAACACTGGCCAATTCAAAGGTATAGGCGGCTTTAACAGAGTCGTTGTCGGCACGACTAATCGCTGCGTCGTAATACTTCACCGATTGACCCAAATCATTGTCTTTGTATTTGCGGCCAAGCACCAAGGCCAAGGTAGCCGAAGGTGTTTCTTTGTACTTCGACTCAGCAACAATCACAAAAAGTTCTTTGTTGGTACATCCCTTGCTCAACAACAAGCTGAAAAGCAAATCACGTAACTCTTTATTGGCCGGATCGGCTTTAAACTTGTCTTCAAACAGACTGGTGATTTCGTCACAGTCTTTGATGATGTTACCTGCCAAATCCGCATCGAGCGACTGTTTGGCTTCGAGGTATTTATCTAAATTGTTCTCTGCAGTAATATTGAACTGGATAATTTTATCCATCGACTCATAAATTTCAATCACCTGCTCTTTGGTGAGCTGACCTGCAGAAAATTCTTTCAGGGCGACTTTAAAGTAATATGGCATCACAAAATATTCGGTGTTGTTGCCGCCGAGTTTGATGGAGCGTTTGAAAGTGTTGAGCACATTGATGTTAGGCTCAGGGGTGTAATTCAACATATCCACCGCTTTGCGGCCTACTATGCTACCGGCATTTTCAGGAAAATTGTCCGCGCGTACATCGTAGATCATAAAGATGGTATCGATGATTTGGTTACGGCGTGCGACATTTTTTTCTTTAGCTAACATGGCCTTATACATCGTGATTCCATCCATGTGGGTGGTTTCGCGGGCACAAGGCGCTTCGTTAAATACCAATCGCCATGTTTCGATGGCCGTATCGTAATTTTTCTGTTTAAAAAACTCACGGTAAACAGAAATGTTCTGGATAGTTTTTACGCTATCTGGTCCCCATTTCTGGTCGCATTTGTTTTTCAGCGGTGTGTCTGCCGACGCTTCAGGAGCTGTGCCCAGCAGCGCAAAGGCGAACAGGACGGAGAGGAGTTTGACACTAATTTTCATGGCACTAAGTTTTAATCGTATTTCCTTTTCATGAACCAGCGGTCGTTCAGGGTAAAACTGATGGTTACATTGTTGTATTGTTCACGTATTAAACCATTGGTGGTGGTACCGCGTAAACCTGATTCAAATGCAAAGTTGATTGCTGAGTTAGACCGGCGAACCGGAAAGGTAGCTCCAAGAGTTATGCCAACTTCATTGATGGCTTGGTCGCGGAGTTGTAAATAAGTATTGTGGTAACGGAATCCTGCCCGGTATTGTACCGTTTTCAGGTAGCCACTTTTGCCTAAAGCGTTTACATCGGGGCGGTATTGTACGCCCCCTGCAATCGACATGCTGTTTTGTAAAGAGTCGTTACCGTCAAGGAAACGGTATTTAGACCAATCCTGCAAACGTATTTCGGCGCCAAATAACCAACGACCGTCAATAGCATAGGAAGCACCGAGACTCAAAGCCCAAGGTAAATTGATGCTGCCTTCTGCCGCAACTACGTTCGAAACAGTATCTCTCACCCGTATGGTGCTGCCTTGATAGGTATATCGGTCGGCGGTAAAACTACGACTGGCGTTCAGCGCACTCGGCAGTTCGAAGACCATTCCCAAATTTAGCTGATGTTTGTTGGCCAGTTTGGTGCGGTATTGGACCCCAAAGTGCATACTTGCATCCGTCACGCGCACTTCATCTTGAACGCGGAGGTTAAAGGTGTTGAGGGTATCGGAATACTCAAAACGGCGGGTCTGGTTCATCGTACCAAATAGGAAATTGGTAGTGACACCCACATGCCACTGATCGTTGATTTTAAAACCATTCGACCAAAAAACCCGATTAATACCGCCCAAGCCTTCGTAAAATTCGTTCCAGCTCGCAAAAGAGGAATCTACCCGGGTTTGTATGTTGTAGTTGGTGGTTGAATAAGGTAAAAAACCAATCGCTGTTCCCCATTTTGAGGAGACCGGAAAGCCGAAAGTGAAATAGTTGATATTGAAGTTGGATTGATTTTGCTGTTGGGTGCTCGACTGCAAATTCAAAAAACGACCACTCGCAGCAAACTCGAAAGTTGTTAGTTTTAAACCCGACAATCCAGCTGGATTGGCCAGTTGAAGCGCAAGCGGATCGCTGATTGCCACAGATAAGCCGCCCATGCCTCGGTTATGTACCAGATTAAATGCCTGAAGATCGCCCAAACCAAAGCGTGAGTAGGGAGAACCGGTGTTGGCTGTCTGTGCTTGAGCAGGGGAAAACAGCAAAAGAAACGGTAAGCATTTACCTACCGTGGTGAAAAGTCGAATCAAGTAAGGCATTCAGGCCATATAACGCCAAATGAGGCTCGGCAAATATCTGCTTTCCCAAGGTTTTTTCAAAAAGTCCAGCGTCACCTCCTGATAAAATAATAGTTAAATCTTGCTCTCGGGCTTCGAAAGCGGAGATACGCGCCAACAATTCTCCTGCCATTCCGTGAAAAGCACCCGATAATAGGGCAGTTTCGGTATCAAATCCGAGCAAAGGGATGTCGTTTTCGGGATTTGGCATGGGCAAACGGCGGGTAAAAGTGTGCATCGCCTGCAAACGCATGCGGTAGCCGGGTGCAATATCACCGCCCAAATGCCGGCCATCGGCGCCAATCAAATCATAGGTAATACATGTACCCAGACAGATGACCAAACACGCTCTTTTTGGGTATTTAGTCAATGCGGCAAGTATACAGGCTTTGCGGTCTTGGCCGAGGGTGTCGGGACTGGTATATACCGACGGGAAAGGCAAACCGTCGTAGCTGCCGAAAAAAGTAAATTGTTGAATGCCGGCCGCTTTGATGGCATCGAGCAAGAGGGATTCGCTCAAGGAAACAGTCGCAAAAGCGGCACACTGCGCTTTTGGCAGGGTTTCGTTCAAAAAGCGTTCGGTGGCGACGTGTTCTACCTGCAGCAGCTCCCCTCCCTCAAAAAGCGCATACTTCACGCGGGTATTGCCGGCATCTATCACCAATCGTTTTGACTTGCTCATGCCGTATAAAAGTAAATTTCCTTGTGGTTCATAATCAGGCGCCCTTCCGGACCATCCAAGATCAAACGACCGTCTTGATCGACACCCCGAATGGTAGCATACAGCTCGCGGCCTTGATACTGAAAGCGGCGCAGGTGGTCTTTTCCGAGCAGTTGATCCAAATAATCTGCCGTTAGCCGGTTATTTTGACCCTCACGCAATTGAATATAGCGTTTTTCAATGGCGGCAAAAAGCATGATGAGCAGGTCGCTGATTTTGTAATAGCGTCCGGTGATATTTAAAAAAGAGATGGGATTCGGCAATTGAGCTGGAAAATAGCCTTGGTTGATATTGATGCCAATGCCCACCACCGTTTCGGTGATCCGGTTGCCTTGAATGCTATTCTCAATGAGAATACCGGCCAGTTTTTTTTCGTGGAAGTAGATATCGTTGGGCCATTTCACCCAAATGCCTTCTTGGAGATAGGTCTGGCAGAAGTCGGCCACGCCCAAACTCATGGCCATATTTAGATGGAAATGGGCTGTTGCTGGCAAAAAAGCAGGCTGGAGATAAATACTGCAAAGTATATTTTCGCCCTCGTCGCTGAACCAGGAGGCAGCTGTTTGCCCGCGACCATTGACCTGAAAATCGGCGCTTACGGCGTATCCTTCGGGTATTCCATCGCCGGCCAACGCCCACAGCCGATCGTTGGTGCTGTCGACCGAGCCCAGTTGTTCGTATGTATAGCCGATGAAGCGGCTGTTGTCATTCAGTTTCTGCAAAAGAAATCCCTACTTTTGCACAAATCTAATCATTACGAATGGCTAAGGCACAGCCTGCTGCAGAAAGCATACAGCAATACATCATCCACGGTATTCAGGAGAAAAAAGGCAAGAACATTATCTTGCTTGATCTGCGTGGACTCAAAGAACGGGTGACCGATTTTTTCATCATTGCAGAGGCCGAGTCATCGACCCAGCTCAAAGCCATCTCGGAGTCGGTGGTAGAAGAAGTGAAAAAAGCCGCGGGTGAACGCCCTTGGTCGGTAGAAGGTCTTGAAAATTCACAATGGATACTCCTAGACTACGTTGACGTGGTGGTACATCTTTTCCAGCCGCAATACCGTGAATTTTACGGCATTGAAGAACTTTGGAACGATGCCAAACGCACCGACATAGGAGAATAATGCCAATCGTCGCTGACTTTTAAACTTTTACCTATCCGGCCACGTTAGCATCACATTACGCCAAGCGCATGAGCAAAAAAGAAACTACCCAAAAAAAAGCACCGGTTGCAAAACCAGAGCAAAACAAGCCCCGCTTCAACTTTTACTGGATCTACATCATCATTGCCGTTTTGTTTATTGGCATGCAAATCCTGAATTCTGGAGGCTCGACTAAAAAAATTGATTGGCAGGAATTTAAAACCAGCATGCTCGAAACCGAAGAGGTGGATAAGCTGGTGGGCTACCGTGCCGACGATATCTATAAAATAGAGGTCTTCATAAAAAAAGACAAGCTCGAAAACTCCAAACACAAGGAGGTAAAAGACGATTCGTTCACCGGAGCAACCGGGCCGCATTATTATTTCACTGAAAGTTCACCCGAAGCGTTTGAAAACCGTTTGGTAGCGTTTTACGGGGAGAACACAAGCCTGAAACCTATTTCGGTGCAGTGGGAAAGTAGGCCCGACTGGTTCTCTGGCATACTCGGCATACTGCTGCCAATGGCCCTTATTATTGGGCTGTGGTTTTTGTTTATGCGCCGTTTTAGTGGTGGCGGACAAGGTGGTGGTGCCCAGATATTTAATATCGGCAAGTCGAAGGCAACCCTTTTCGACAAAAATACCCGTGAAAACATCACTTTCGACGACGTTGCAGGACTTGAAGAAGCCAAAGTAGAAGTGATGGAAGTAGTTGACTTCCTCAAAAACTCGAAAAAATACACCGCCTTGGGAGGTAAAATACCAAAAGGCGTATTGTTAGTGGGCCCTCCGGGCACAGGTAAAACTTTATTGGCCAAAGCCGTTGCTGGCGAAGCACAGGTACCCTTTTTCACCCTCAGCGGCTCCGATTTTGTGGAGATGTTTGTAGGTGTAGGTGCCAGTCGTGTTCGCGACCTGTTCAAACAAGCCCGCGAAAAGGCACCTTGTATCATCTTTATCGACGAAATTGACGCTGTAGGTCGTTCACGTGGTAAAAACCAGATGATGGGCGGCAACGACGAACGGGAGAGCACCCTCAATCAGTTGTTGGTAGAGATGGACGGTTTCAGCACCGACCTCGGCATCATCATGATGGCAGCTACCAACCGCCCCGATGTATTGGATGCGGCACTTTTACGCCCCGGACGTTTCGACCGTATGATTACCGTGGACCGTCCCGACCTGATTGGCCGTGAGCAGATATTTAAAGTCCACCTCAAGCCGCTTAAACTCGGACCAGATGTAGACCCGAAAAAACTCGCCGAACAAACGCCAGGTTTTGCTGGTGCTGAAATCGCCAATGTTTGTAATGAAGCTGCTTTGATTGCTGCCCGTTCGAACAAAAAAGAAATTGAACTCATCGACTTTAATGCGGCCATCGACCGGGTTATTGGCGGGTTGGAGAAGAAGAACAAAATCATCTCTCCTGAGGAGAAAAAAATAGTAGCCTACCATGAGGCCGGGCACGCTGTGGTTGGTTGGTTCCTTGACAGCACCGATCCCTTGGTGAAGGTGAGCATCGTACCACGCGGTGTTGCCGCTTTGGGTTACGCTCAATATCTACCCAAAGAGCAATACCTTTACACCACTGAGCAGTTGCTTGACACCATGTGTATGACGCTAGGAGGACGCGCTGCTGAAGAAATTGTGTTTGGACGCATCAGCACCGGTGCGCAAAACGACCTTGAGCGTATCACCCGTGTCGCTTACGGTATGGTGACTTTATACGGTATGAACCCGAAGGTAGGCCCGTTGTCATTCAACGATCCGAATGGCGAATACCAGTTCCGCAAGCCATACAGTGAAGAACTCGCGAAAATCATTGACGAGGAGGTGCGTAGCCTCATCGAAAACGCCTACAACAAAACCAAAGAGCTGTTGCGCGAACGCCGCCATGAGCTCGAGCTTATTGCGCAGGAATTGTTGCAGATGGAAGTGATTTACACCGCTGATATTGAACGCCTCGTTGGTCCACGCCCAAATCAAGTACCTAATCTCACCGCCGAAATTCCGCAGGTGATTAGCGCTGAGACATTGGCCGACAACACCACTGAAGGCGAAGCACAGCCAGAAGCCCGATAATACCTATGCGCGAGACCACTTCGAAAGAAAAAGTCCTTAAAAGAATCCGCAAAGCGCTGATTCACCAAACCCCACCTAAACACCAGGTGATGGATTTGGAAGGGGCGATTTATCACAAAATCGATGCGGATCTCGCCATACATTTTGCAGACAAGCTGGTTGCGATTAACGGCCAGTTTGCCTTTTGCGAAAACATGCTCGACTTCGCTGAAAACCTCATCACCTTGGTCCAAAATCATGGCGCCGAGGAGATTTTCTGCTTCGAGCCCAAAATTCAAGCCTTACTCGACCAAATTGAATTCCCGTATCAAAAGGATAAAAACCGGCTCGACAAGATAGAGATAGGTATTACCTCCTGCGAAGCCTTGGTGGCGCTTACTGGCAGTGTAATGGTTAGTTCAGCCCAAAAAATGGGGCGCACCATGACTGTTTACCCGCCCATACATATCGTAGTTGGTTATATGGATCAACTGGTGCCTGATTTAAAAGCAGGGTTTGAGTTGATTAAAAGTCGACACGAAGGCCGTTTGCCCTCCCTTGTAAGCAATATCACCGGACCTAGCCGCACCGCCGATATTGAGAACACCTTGGTTTTAGGTGCGCACGGGCCTAAAGAATTCTATGTATTTTTGGTGGAAGAAGCCTCTGCGTGAGCCACAAACAAAACATATATTTTGCCAGCGATTTTCATCTCGGCGTCCCCGATTACGCATCGTCACTGGTGCGTGAAAAAAAAGTAATCGCCTGGCTCGATAGCATCAAAGCCGATGCAGCAGCCATCTATCTGGTGGGTGATATTTTCGACTTTTGGTTTGAATACCGCTATACGGCGCCTAAATATTTCACCCGATTGTTGGGCAAAATTGCTGAAATCACCGACAGCGGCACAGCCGTACATTATTTCATCGGCAACCACGATATGTGGACTTTCGGCTATCTTGAAAAGGAGCTGGGCGTGCTCTTACACAAAGAAAATGTGGTCTTAGAAATTGACGGAAAACGTATGTTGATAGGGCATGGCGATGGCAAGGGGCCTGGAGATATGGGTTACAAACTGCTTAAAAAAGTCTTTCGCAGCCCGTTTTTACAATGGATTTTTTCCCGTTTGCATCCCAATTTTGCCTTTTGGATGGCCCATTTTTGGTCGTACAAAAGCCGGGTCAACAACAACGACCCGCTGGTTTTTGTCAAAGAAAAAGAGTGGTTGTACCTCTACTGCGCGCACAAACTCAAACAAGAGCACTTCGATTATTTTTTATTTGGTCACCGCCACCTGCCTGTGCAAGTGGAGGTAGGTCCAGGCAGCCAGTATATTAATTTGGGCGATTGGCTCGTTCATTTCACTTATGCCGTTTATGATGGGACTACGTTGGAGCTTCGTACTTATACTGCTGTTTAATAGCGTCACCGCACAGGATAGCCTCCGCGTGCTTCGGACCTTCACACCTGAGCAAGCCATACGCAATTTTTCTGTCGATAATCTCGACAACCTCTATCTGCTAACCCGTTCGCGTGAGCTCATAAAATACGATGCCAGCTTTCAATGGGTGGGCAACCACCGCAACCAGGTATTGGGTCCTTTACGTCAGGTGGATGTAACCAACCCCCTGCAGCTACTCTTGTTTTATGCTGAAAATGCCGTGCTTTTACAACTCGACAATATGTTGTATGCCACAAATCGTTTTGAAATTGGACAGCTTAACCTCAGTGAAAACTCCCTGGTGTGCCGCTCGTTCGACAATAATATCTGGCTATATGATGCCCGTGCGTTTCGGTTGCGCAAGCTCGCCAACGATTTACGGGTGGTGGTTGAAGGCGAGTGGCTGCAAAACAAAATTCAAACCACCCTCTCCCCCAACGATTTTGCCGAATCAGACGAGCGCCTTTACCTCAACGATCCAGAAACCGGCATATTGGTGTTTGATTTATATGGCGCCTACCTCAAAACGTTGCCCATTACCGGCCAGGCTGTTTTGAATGTACATCAAGGCAAAATATACTATCGAGAAGGTGGCGCTCTATTTTATTACAATACCCAAAGTCTGCAACACCACAAAATTCAGCTCCCCGCTGGCATAAACCCAAAACAATTCCGTGTAAATCGCTCTGGGTTGTGGGTGTTCGACGGCGAACAGCTATTTTTGCTGGCTCCATAAACACCATGCTCGATAAATACCCCGCCATAGCAGGCCGATTTGAAGTGGTAAGCGAACAATTGCTCGACCCGCGGATTTTCGACGATATGAAACGTTATACCCAGCTCAACCGCGAATACCGGGAGTTGGAGAAGATAGTTATTGCCTTCAAAGACTACGAAAACCTCATCGGCAATATCGAAACCAATAAAAAAATCATTTCTACCGAAAAGGACCCCGAGTTTATAGAGATGGCTAAGTTGGAGCTTGAAACCTTGTTCGAACAACAACTCCCCATGGAGCAGGCGTTGCGTCTTTTGCTTGTACCCAAGGAGGAGGCCGATAGCCGGAATGTGATGGTAGAAATTCGTGCTGGCACGGGTGGCGACGAAGCCAGTCTTTTTGCCGGCGACTTGGCCCGCATGTACCTCCGCTACTGCGAAAAACGGGGCTGGAAAGTCGATCTCGTCGACGAAACTGAAGGCACCGCCGGTGGCTTCAAAGAAATCATTTACAAAGTCAGCGGCGATGAAGTTTACGGCACGCTGAAGTACGAATCGGGTGTTCACCGTGTGCAGCGTGTTCCTGCCACCGAAACCCAAGGCCGCATACATACCTCGGCGGCCACAGTAGTGGTCATGCCCGAAGCCGAAGAAGTTGATGTACAAATTAATCCTGCCGACATAGAACTGCAAACCGCGCGTTCGGGTGGTGCCGGTGGTCAGAATGTAAATAAGGTTGAAACCAAGGTAATGCTCACCCACAAGCCCAGCGGTATCGTGGTGACCTGCCAGGTAGCCCGTTCTCAACTTGCCAACCGTGAGATGGCCATGGATATGTTACGCACGAAACTTTACGAACTGGAGCTGAACAAACGGAATTCAGAAACCGCGAGTCAGCGCAAGACCATGGTGAGCAGTGGCGACCGTTCCGCCAAAATCCGCACCTACAACTTCCCGCAGAGCCGCATCACCGATCACCGCATCGGCCTCACCATTTACAATATGGACAGCTTTCTGGGTGGTGAAATACAAGAAATGCTGGATGCTTTACAGCTGGCGGAAAATACGGAGCGTTTGGGGGATGGGAGTTTGGGGAGGTGGGGGAGGGGGGGAGTTGGGGAGTTGAGGGGGTTGGGGAGTTGGGGGAGTTGGGGAGTTTAGCGAGTTGGGGGAGTTGGGGG
>Ga0105054_10003197_pt1 | contig 25598 bp, 23 predicted proteins | sample BON02_FD_78091 | JGI IMG/M metagenome (GOLD analysis project Ga0105054, IMG submission 78091) | Freshwater microbial communities from Lake Bonney liftoff mats and glacier meltwater in Antarctica - BON-02 (megahit assembly) | ecosystem: Environmental > Aquatic > Freshwater > Ice > Glacier...
CTAAAAAATATAAAGTTGAAATTGACGGAGTAAAATTATATTTTCAAAAGGATTAATATCGATTATGTATTCAATAATAATTGTACTATTTTCAGATTATTAATTAACACCAAACACTTATATCAATTAGCCAAACAAACTATATATACTTCATTTACAAATAGACAAACTCAATTCAAATACTTCTTCAGAAACTTGTCCCGTGGCTTTTGTAACACATTTTTATTCATCTTCTAAATAAAAAAAACATACATTTATTTAGTCCTTTTTATAAATGTATGTGGTATAAATATATTTAGCATAAACGATTGTGGTTTTTCAACTTTTTTCTTAAATTCAATAGAAAATTATGAAAAAAGGGAATGAAAAACAACAATAAACATCTTCATTGTGATGGCTCAATACGTTTACAAAATTGGTATTACAGATGGGAAGCAGCTTACTTCGTAACATTCTGAACAGACAATCGAACACATTATTTCGGGGAGATAATAAATGGGAAAATGCATTTATTATTTATTGGTATAATTGCAGATATATTATGGCATCAAATCCCATATCATTCAAAAAACATCAAATTGGATGCATTTGTGATTATGCCAAATCATATTCATTGTATTAATTTGATTGAAAATGAATATAAACGGGAATATGAAATTGGTGGTTTGAATCATATTTTTGATGATAATTTTGATCGTGGGATGGATCCACGATTCCGGAAACGGAAACGATAACGTCCATAACCATCAAAACAAAACCAATTGCAACCACCATAACGTTGACGATGGAAACCAAAACCATTGGACAAAAACGGTTTCAAAATATTGGGAAAAATTCATTATCATCTGCTATTGGATCGTACAAATCTGCGATTACAAAAAATTCACGTCGTTTAGGTTTTGAATTTAATTGGCAACCAATATTTTACGAACATATTATTCGGAATTCAGCATCATTTGAAAAAATTTCTAATTGCATTGTTAGTAATCCGAAAAAATGGTCGGAAAACAAATTTTATGAAAAAGACTAAGAAAATATGAAAAATAAAGTTTAAAAATAAAAAAACACACCCATATAATGTTTAGCATTTTGTATATTTGTTTAAACAGAAATAAATTGAAGTCTAAAATAAATATCGTTTGGTTTAAAAGAGATTTAAGGTTTACAGATCATGAACCTTTGTTTCTTGCTCAACAATCTAAACTACCTACTCTGTTTATTTATTTTTTCGAACCATCTTTATTGAACGAAGCTGACAGCGATAACAGACATTGGCGCTTTATTTTTGAAGCTATTAAAGAAATGAATGAAAAATTAAAATCAATTGAAAGTGAAGTTTATATTTTTCATACAGAAGTCACGCCAATTCTTGAATTAATTTCAACTCAATTTAAAATCGAAACAATTTATTCTCACCAAGAAATTGGAAATAAAAAAAGTTATGATAGAGACTTAGAAGTTCGAAAATTTTGTAACTCTCAAAATATTAATTGGTTCGAATCTCAGACAAATGGTGTAATTAGAAAATTAAAAAACAGAGTTGACTGGCAAAAAAGATGGAAATTAAAAATGTTGCAAGTTCCTAATTTTGTCAAAGAAACAGAATGGAACATCTTAAAATTACAAAACGATTTTTACCAAAGTAATAAAGGGCCACTTTTAAATAAAGAGATTACTACCTCAAATTCAAATTTCCAAAAAGGAGGAGAATATTGGGCGTGGAGATATTTGGAAAGTTTTTTAAAAGACAGGTACTTGAATTATAGTAAACACATTTCTAAACCTGAATTAAGCAGAAAAGGTTGTAGTAGATTGTCTCCTTATTTAGCTTATGGAAACATCAGTATGCGAATGGTTTATCAATACACTCTTCAACACTATGATAAAGCAAATAACAAACGTGCATTATCAAATTTCATTTCTCGTTTACATTGGCATTGTCACTTTATTCAAAAATTTGAAGATGAATGTAGTATGGAATTTGAACCAATCAATAAATCGTACAATTCTGTTGTTAAAACAAGAAATCCAATCTACATAGAAGCTTGGCAACAGGGGAAGACGGGCATCCCACTTGTTGATGCTTGTATGCGGTGTTTGATTGCAACAGGATTTATTAATTTTCGTATGCGTGCGATGGTTGTCTCTTTTTTTGTTTTCAATTTGTGGCAAGATTGGAAAGATCTACATTTTTTAGCGAGACAGTTTTTAGATTATGAGCCGGGAATTCACTATCCTCAAATTCATATGCAAGCTGGAATTACCGGTGTGAATACAGTTCGCATCTATAATCCAATAAAAAATTCTGAAAGCCACGATTCAGAAGGTGTATTCATAAAAAAATGGTGTCCCGAATTAAATGAAATTCCTCCTCATTTAATTCACGAGCCCAGTAAATTAAACATTTTTGAACAAGAAATATACAACTGCAAAATTGGAGTAGATTACCCAAAACCGATAGTTGATTTAGAAGAAACAAGAAAATATGCAAGTGAAATAATTTGGGGAAAAAGAAAAGAAATCGAAACAAAATTAGAAGGTATTAGAATATTAAACAAACACGTCAACAAAAATAATTTACGATTTTCAAAAAAATAAAACTAAAGGTATGAAAACAAGTATAGTTTGGTTTAAAACAGATTTAAGACTTTCAGATAACAAAGTTATTACAGAAGCAATTCAAGAAAGTGATGAGATAATTCCTGTGTATATTTTTGATGATAACGATTTTATAAAGACTTCATTTGAAACAACTAAAACAGGATCAATTCGTTTACAATTTATTTTAGAATCCTTAATAGATTTAAATCAACAATTAAATCAACTTGGTTCAAGGTTAATTGTATTGAAAGGAAACACCACTGAATTAATGATTGAATTGATTAAAAAATACTCTGTTTCGAAAATCTATTGCAAACAAGAAGTTGCTTTTGAAGAAAAAGAACGGTTAACCTATTTAGAATCAGAAGCTTGGAAATTACAATGTTCTATAGAAACATTTTCTACGAGTACTTTATATTTAGCTTCTGACCTGCCTTTTCCACTAAAAAAAATACCTGAAATTTTTACTGAATTTAGAAAAAGTGTTGAAAGAGAATCAATTATACGAAATACTTATGATAGACCTAAAGTAATAAAATCTCCAATTCTCCCAAATTTTTCACTTCCAAATATTGAAGATTTCGGATTGATTAAACAAACAAACGACAAAAGAACTGCTTTTCCTTTTGAAGGTGGAGAAACAAATGCTTTAAAACGTTTGGACTATTATTTATTTGAAACCAATAAAATACAACACTATAAAGAAACTCGAAATGGACTAATTGGAGAAGATTATTCTTCGAAGCTTTCGCCTTGGTTAGCACTCGGTTGCATTTCTTCAAAAACAATTTATCATACTATTAAAAAATACGAAGAATCTGTTTGCGCAAATGAATCTACATATTGGTTAATTTTTGAATTATTATGGCGCGATTACTTTCGTTTCTTAATGAAAAAAAACAGTCAACTTTATTTCCAAAAAACAGGTATTAAAGTCGAAGACATTGAAGTAAATTCTCACAATCAAATAGAATTGGAAAAATGGAAAAATGGAAAAACTGGTAATGATTTCATTGATGCAAATATGATTGAATTAAAACTTACCGGTTTTATGAGCAATAGAGGAAGGCAAAATGTTGCAAGTTTTTTACATAATGAATTAAAAACAGATTGGAGATATGGAGCAGCCTATTTTGAAGAACAATTAATCGATTATGATGTTTGTAGCAACTGGGGTAATTGGACATACTTAGCAGGAGTAGGTAACGATCCAAGAGGAAATCGAAAATTTGATATCGAAAAACAAGCAAAACAATATGATACAGATAAAAGTTATCGAAAACTTTGGCTTAATAAATAAGGATATGAACCAGCCATAATTAAATAAACAAACAAACACTATTGATGATTTCAAAGGAGACACTCTTCGTTTCTGCTTCGGAGTTAATAAGACAACTTAATAAAAAAAAGAATATGTATATTAAAAAAATAACCATCGAAAATATCAATGAGATGGACCAGCGCTATCGTGCAAGTTTAATGAATTCTTTAACAGGGTTCAAAAGTGTTGCTTTAATTGGAACGAAAAGCAAAGCGAATTTAGAAAATTTAGCAATTTTCAATTCTTTGGTACACATCGGTTCTCATCCTCCTATAATCGGAATGATTGTAAGACCTGATTCTGCTGAAAGAAATACGCTAGAAAACATTGAAGAAACTGGATTTTATACGATTAATCATATTCAAGAATCATTCATAGAAGCTGCACATCACACTTCTGCTCGTTATCCAAAATCTATTTCAGAGTTTGATGAGAGTGGATTAACTCCTATGTATTTACCTGATTTTTTCGCCCCATTTGTCAAAGAATCTTTAGTGCAAATTGGAATGGAATTTAAAACGAAAATTCCGATTTCTATTAATAACACACTTATGATTATCGGAGAAGTTAAAACAATTCAACTTCCTGAAGAAGCAGTTTTATCTGACGGATTCATTGATTTAGAAATAACTAAAAGCATCACAAATAGCGGATTAGATAGTTATCATACAACTAAACGTATCATTCGATTACCATATGCTAAACCTCACATAAAATAATTTAATATAAGGTTATGAAAAAGAATGAATCAGAAACGCTCCTTGTTGAAGATATAAATCGTATCATTGAAATGGCCTGGGAAGATAGAACTCCTTTCGATGCAATCAAATACCAATTTGGGTTGAACGAAGCAGCTGTAAAAGCTTTAATGAAAAAAGAATTGAAATTCAGTAGTTATAAATTGTGGAGAGAAAGAGTAGAAAACTGCAAAACAAAACACGAAAAAAAGCGAGTTTCTGGTATCGAAAGATTTAAATGCACTCTTCAAAGAACGATCACTAACAATAAAATTTCAAAAAGATAAATGATGTTATTCAATAATGAAATAGACTCTTGTCAAAACTTACTTCCTAAAGATGGTACAGTAAATTATTATGGCTCCATATTTCCGATTGAAATAGCGCTTAAATACTTAGATAAATTAAAAACGTCAATCGAATGGAAAAACGACGAATTTATGATTTTCGGTAAACAAATTATCACCAAACGAAAAACTGCATTCTACGGAGATGAAGCCATTTCTTATACATATTCGAATAAAAAAAAGGAGGCTCTTATTTGGACTAAGGAATTATTAGCATTGAAAAATGAAGTTGAAAGAATCTCAGGAGAAAAATTTAATTCGTGTCTCTTGAATCTATACCACAATGGAAATGAGGGGATGTCTTGGCATTGTGACAACGAGAAAGAATTAAAAAAAAATGGGGCAATAGCCTCACTGAGTTTTGGGGCTACTAGAGAATTTATGTTTAAAAACAAAAAAACAAAAGAAACTCTTTCATTTGAACTAAAAAACGGTAGTTTATTAGTTATGAAAGATGAAATCCAAGAATTTTGGCTACATCAGATTCAGATTTCAAAAAAAATTCATTCCTTTCGTATTAATCTCACTTTTAGATATATAGTCTAAAACAATAATTTATAACTCACCAAAAAGTTCGATTAGTTTCTTGTTTCTAAAATCAAAAATTTCTTCTAATTTAGGTTTCACAATGAAAGGTTGAATCAAGCGACCTAAAATTCCAAACGGAACTTTATAATTCACAATGTCTTCCATTTCAACACCACCCGGAATCTCCTTTATAAAATGAGTGTGATGCCAAAGCGCATAAGGACCAAAACGCTGTTCATCAACAAAATATTTCAAATCAACTACGTGTGTAATCTCAGTTACCCAATTTGTTTTTATTCCCAAAACAGGCGTTACAAGATATTGAATAATTTGTCCCGCAAACATTGCACGATCATCTCCTGAAACGATTTGGAAACCCATATAATCAGGAGTTATTGCTTTTAAATTTTTAGGGTCTGATAAAAAGTTCCAGGCTTCTTGAAGCGTAATTGGTAAATTTTGTTTTGTATGCAATCTATAAACCAATCCTTTCGATGAAAATTCTTTCATAACTTATATATTTAAAGCTTAAAACTTACGATTCCACAATCCAGTTCAAAAATTTGGCCTGATATAGATTTAGATTTTTCGGATAATAAAAAATCTGCCATATCAGCAACTTCGGAAGGTTGTAAAATCTTTTTCAAAGGATGTCTCTGAATCATATTTTCAATTGCAGTTTCATTTCTCAATAAATGACCAGCTAAATCTGTATTTGTCAAAGTTGGAGCAATTGCATTGACCCGAATGATTGAAGCGAATTCAGCACCTAAGGTTTTCACTAAGCCTTCAACTCCTGATTTCGCAACTGCAATGCTAGAGTGAAAAGGCATACCTAATTTAGCCGCAACAGTGCTAAACAAAATAATAGAAGCATTATTTCCAACTTTTAATTGAGGTAAATATTTCTGAATTACCTTAACAGCTCCCATAACATTGATTTCAAATTCAGTAGTAAAATCTTCTAATTTTAAACGATGAAAAGGTTTCAAATTAATACTTCCAGGACAATAAACCAATTGATCAACAATCTCTAAATCAGGCAACTCATCTTTCAAAACATCTAACTGAAAATGAATTAAATTTGTGTGAGAAAAATCAATTTCACCCCTACTTATGACAACTATTTTATTAACGGCAACTTGCTGTTCTAAAATAGCTCTTCCAATGCCTCTGCTTCCTCCTATAATTAGTATTGTTTTCATAACGCCGGTAAGTTACTTAAGATAATTCTGTAATTCAACTATTTTTTCAGTATTGTTAAAAACACCACCATAATAAGATGTTACAGTAGATGAACTTTCATCTTTAATACCTCTAGAAGAAACGCATAAATGTTTTGCGTCTATAATAACAGCAACATCTTCAGTGCCAAGAATTTCAACTAATTCTCTTGCAATTTGATTGGTCAAACGCTCCTGAACTTGAGGTCGTTGAGAAAAATAGTGAACGATTCTATTTAATTTTGAAAGTCCGATTACTTTTCCAGAAGAAACATAAGCAATGTGAGCTTTTCCATAAATCGGCACAAAATGATGCTCACAATTCGAATAAAAAGTAATATTCTTTTCAACCAACATTTGATTGTATTGATATTTATTATCAAACAAAGCAACCTTCGGCTTATTGATAGGATTCAAACCTGAAAAGATTTCATCTACATACATTTTAGCAACTCTATTTGGAGTTCCTCTTAAAGAATCATCAGTTAAATCCAATCCTAAAACATCCATTATTTCAGCAAAAAGACCGCTTATTTTCTCTTTTTTATCGTCATCCGAAAGTAAGAAAGCGTCTTCTTTCATAGGAGTATCGATGTTTGTATACAAATGATCATTCCCAATTTCAGTTTCATTAAAATTAGTTAACACTAAGGTATCAGTAGGGATATTCAACATAGTTTCTTGGAGTTTCATATAATTTTATTTTAAGTTCTAACTCTTCCTCAATTTGAGATCTTAGAATGTCATAAATAATTCTTGCTATATTTTCAGTAGTTGGATTCAAATTTTTAAAATAGACAACATCTAAATTCAAATTCTTATGGTCGAATATGTCTAAAACAGATTTCTGTATGATAGAAGCTAATACTTTGGTGTCAACAACATATCCTGTATCTTCATTACAAAAGCCGGTAACTTTAACTTCTAAATCATAATTATGACCATGAAAATTTGGATTGTTACACTTTCCAAAAACTTCTTCATTTTTTTCCGAACTCCAATTTTCATTATGTAAACGATGAGCTGCATTAAAATGCTCACATCTAATAACCGCAGTTTTATATAAATTTGTATTCATAATTTTGTTTAATTTATCGTAGGTAAAAGTAAAACAAAAACTTCTTAAAAAAAATATTTTGTTTACTATTTTTCAAAAAGTATTAAACAAAAAATAAGTAGTAGCAATGAATCAATAAGCTTCATTGTTAGAAGTCCGTTATTTAGTTAACTTTGCAAAAAATTAAAACAATGACTTTTTTTAATCGAAATATGATCATATATAAAACACCAGCAGAAATTGAGATTATGCGTGAAGCAGCTCAAATTGTTAGTCGCACATTGGGACTTCTTGCAGCTGAAATAAAACCTGGAATAACACCATTATATTTAGATAAAATTGCGGAAGAATACATTCGTTCTCAAAATGCACTTCCTGGTTTTTTAGGTATGTATGGATTCCCGAACACACTGTGTATTTCGATAAACGAACAAGTAGTTCACGGCATTCCTTCGAATCGAATTTTAAAAGAAGGTGATATTATTTCTGTTGATTGCGGTTCAAAATTTGAAGGTTTTTACGGTGATCACGCATACACTTTTGAAGTAGGAGAGGTGGCGCCCGAAATAAGAAGATTGCTACAAGTAACGAAAGAATGTTTGGATTTAGGTGTTGCTCAAACAAAAGCAGGGAATAGAATTGAAGATATTGGTTTTGCGATTCAACAACACGCAGAAAAAAACGGATATGGTGTTGTACGTGATTTAGTTGGTCACGGTCTGGGCAGAACAATGCATGAAGACCCACAAGTTCCGAATTATGGACGACAAGGTAGAGGTAAAAAAATTCAAGAAGGATTAGTAATTGCAATTGAACCAATGATTAACTTGGGAACAGAAAAAATAATTACACTTTCAGACGAATGGACAATTGTAACTGCTGACAGTAAACCAAGTGCGCATTTTGAACACGATGTTGCAGTTGTTAACGGTCAACCAGAAGTACTTTCCACATTCAAATACATTGAAGAAGCTTTAGCAAACAAAAAATGACAAAAGAAGGGAAAACAGTAACACTGGCATCTTTAACAGTCTTTATGTATGGACTGACAAGTTTTTTACAGTTCAAACAAATCGTTTTTCCTTTTCCTTTAAATGAACTTATCTTTTTCATTGCAAGCTTAGTATTTGCAATCGATCATTTTAAAAACAATCCCAAAACAATGCTGTTAATTCTTGTTTTGGGATTGTTTCATATTCTATCATTAGAATTTTATTGGCAAATCTTTCTTTCTCACGAAAAGATGCTTTATTTATCGAAAAGCAGCATCACCGATATTTTCAAAGTCGGATTTTACATAGGTACAATTGCTTGGATTATTGTAAGTTTTAATGAAACTGAAGAAAAATTAAAAAAATATTTATCCCTACTCCCAATCACTTTTGTTTTGGCAGGAAGTATTTTAAATGACCATTTATTACTCTTTCATGCTCAACTCATCATTTTTTTAAGTTACGGTTTTGTAGTTCTACTGTTATTTACTAAAATAAAATACTTCCCTCTACTCTATTTGTGGGTATTATTATTTATTTTAGAAACCACAAAAGTTTGGTCTTTAGCTAGTTTGGCGTGATCAATAATTTTATTTTCATTTTTTATTAATATTAATTTCAAAAGAGCATTGAAAAATGAATGCTTTTATTAATTTTGCATCTCGTTCTTTACAAAAGACATCCGGAGGGATGGGTGAGTGGCTAAAACCACCAGTTTGCTAAACTGACGTACGGGTAACTGTACCGCGGGTTCGAATCCCGCTTCCTCCGCATTTATTTTTTATATTACTTGCATATTAAAATAAAAACATTATCTTTGCGGATGCTTTTTGAGAATCGTCTCAGAGTAAAAGCAAAAATAAAAAACAAAATTAATTTCGGGGTGTAGCGTAGCTCGGTTATCGCGCCTGGTTTGGGACCAGGAGGTCGCAGGTTCGAATCCTGCCACCCCGACTAGGGGAATGAGCAATCATTCCCTTTTTTTATTTCAAAACTCAAATGGTTCCGTAGCTCAGCTGGATAGAGCAATTCACTTCTAATGAATAGGTCTTTGGTTCGAATCCAAACGGGATCACTTTTTAAAAGCTAAACTATTGCTAGTCAATTGTTTAGCTTTTTTTTTAACTACTAACGAATTTAATTTAAACCAATTGATTATCAAACAATTAATACTTCCGATTTTTATTTTCTCAATCAGTTTAATTTCTGCACAATCTACTAAAAATCGAGTGTCAAAGTCATCACCGATTTTTAAACCTGCTTTCGAAAGCTTAAAGGGGAAAGTAAAATCAATTCATCTTACAACTTTTAACGCTACTGATATACTGGGTGAACTATCTAAAAAAGATGTTAAAAATTATTTCGTTGGATTATATGACACTTTAGGAAATAAGAAAGAAGAAACTCACTACAATGGTTCAGGTAATATTTCTGAGAAATATAAATTTAAATACGATAGTAAAAACAAATTAGAGTCAGAAAGCAGATTCAATGCTAACGGTAAACTTTATGGTAAACTTGTTTACAAATACGATAAGAATAATTTCATTATTGAAATAACTGATTATTCTGCTGATTCATTAGTGGAAGGGAAAACAACGTATACAAATGATGAGAATGGGAATATTGCAGAAGAGCTAGATTATAACTCAGATGGTATTTTATTTGATAAATACACTTTTAAATATGATGAAAAAGGAAATTTAATTGAAGAAAATGACTTCAATGGAGCTAGTGTTTTGTACAATAAATTTATTTTTAAATACGATGAAAAAGGAAATATGGCAGAAAATTCAGCATATAATTCTACTGGACTTCTATACAATAAATTCACTTACACTTATGACTCTAAAGGAAACATATTAGAACAAACAGAATTTAATGGTGCAAACGAAATTTATAGAAAAATTTTTTTTAAGTACACGTTAGACATTCATGAAAATTGGACAAAAAGAATCAAGTACTACATAGTGGGTGAAAAAATAAAAAAACCAGAATCAATTGACGAAATCAAAATTGAATATTACTAATTATTATTGATTTCAAATCCTCTCATATAAAGCACTCTCAACAGAGTGCTTTTTTTTACAAATAGACTTTACAAAACTTTAACTTCTCACCTATATGTCACCTAAAAGTAAATCACTACATTTGGGCGCTATAACTTTATGAATTAACTTAAAAAATTATGTTGAAATTAAAAAAAACCAATTTAAAACAATTTAAAATGAAATTAATACTCATCATTGCTCTAGTTATTGGCTTCAATACAATAGCTCAAAACTCATCACTCAAAGTGCAACAATTTGTTTTAGAGAATGGGTTTACAGTAATCTTAAATCAAGACCCGAATGCAAAAGCTGTTTACGGAGCAGTTGTCATCAAAGCAGGAAGCAAAAATGACCCAGCTGATGCAACTGGAATGGCTCACTATTTAGAGCATCTACTGTTTAAAGGAACAGAACAATTAGGCAGTTCAGATTTTTCAAAAGAAAAACCGTTTATGGATTCAATCATTTACTACTACGACTTATTAGGGCAAACTAAGGATGAAGTTGAAAGAAAGAGAATCCAATCCTTAATCAATAATCAAAGTATTCAGCAATCAAAATTGGCAAATCCAACTGAGTTTGATAAATTAATAAAAAGCATAGGTGGTACAGGTTTAAATGCTTTTACAGCAAATGACATGACAGTATACCACAATGAATTCCCTGGAAATCAAATAGATAAATGGTTAGAATTATATTCTCATAGATTTCAACATCCAGTATTTCGTTCTTTTCAATCTGAATTAGAGGTCGTTTACGAAGAAAAAAACAAAGGAATGGATAGTCCGTTTAGTAAACTAACAGAAGATGTTCATACTCAACTATTTAAAACACACCCTTACGGAACTCAAAGTACGATTGGAACTACAGAGCATTTGAAAAACCCTTCATTGACAAAAATGTATGCCTATTTTAATACGTATTATGTAGCAAACAATATGGCATTGGTGCTTTCTGGAAATTTTGATTTAGAAAAAACGATTGCAGTCATCAAAGAAAAATTCTCAAAGTTACGTTCAGCTCCAATTCCAGTATTTCCAAATTATGCTCAGAGTAAATTTGATAAAAAAGAAGTTGTTGAAGTAAGTTATACACCAATAAAAATTGGATTATTAGGATATAAAACAGTTAAAAAAGGAAACAAAGATGAAATTGTAATCGATGTATTTTCAAGACTTCTTCAAAACGAATCAGAAACTGGCGCTTTAAATAAATTGAGATTAGAAGGTAAAATAATGGATGCTGGAACAATGTCTTTAAACTACAATGACGATGGCGCTACAACACTTTATTATATCCCCAAATTAATTGGACAATCATTCGACGAGGCAGAAGCTTTAATATATGACGCAATCAATAAGATCAAAAAAGGAGAATTTTCTGACAAAGATTTACAAATCATTAAACAAGAAATGTCTCGCCATCGAAAAGAAGAATTAGAAAATATTGAGGACCGAGTAATGAGTTTAGTTCAAGTTTTCAGCGAAGGATCAACATGGGAAAATTTCTTAAGTCAAACAAAAGTAATTGAAGATTTAACGAAAGAAGATGTCATGAGAGTTGCAAATCAATACTTCGGAGACAATCACTTTGCATTGCATTCAACAATGGGGTCACCTAAGAAAGATAAATTGAATAAACCTGGTTTCAAACCTGTAACTGTTGAAAAGCCAATTAATTCTAAGTACGCTACGAACTTCTTATCTACTGTAACTTCATCTGATAGTCCGAGAATTTTAGACTACACAAAAGATGCACAAACAATTGAGTTGATTCCAAGCTCAAAATTATATGTAACACAAAACCCTGTAAATGACCTATTTACTTTAAAAATTGAACGTATGGTTGGAGAAGACTCCATCAAGAATCTAGATATCGCAAGTTCATTATTCAATTATTTCTATACAAAGGAGCATTCTAGAGAACAAATAAAGGAAGCTTTTGCATTGTTAGGAATAACGTATTATGCCGATGTAAATAAGAATCGTTTTACAATTACATTTAATGGCATTGAAAACAACTTACAAAAAGCATTACCTCTTATTAAATCGTTGGTTTATGAACCAATCGTAGATGAAACTTCATTAAAGAATATTGTTGAAGGTATAACATCCGAAAGAGATTCTGAGAAAAAAGATCCTAGTTCAATGGGAAGATCATTATTAGAATTTGCTCGATTTGGAGAAAATTCGTCTAATTTAACTCGAGCTACTTTAAAGGAAATCAAAACATTAAAAACGAGTGATATTTTAAATGCATATAATAAAACATTTAAATATGATGCGAGATACCATTTTGTAGGAACACTTTCTAGTGAGAAAGTAAAAGAAATGATTTCATCTACTTTCCCATTAGTAAACACAAATAGAAAAGTAGAATTATCTGATAAAAAAACGAAAGAAATAAAAGAAAACATTATTTACTTCATCAATGATAAAAATGCGGTTCAAAGTCAGGTATACTTTTTAATTAACACTCCAAATTTTTCAGGAAACACAGTTGACAAAGTAAACGCAGAAGCATTCAATCAATACTTAAGTGATGGTTTTTCAGGAATATTAATGCAAGAAATCCGTGAATACCGATCTTTAGCATATACCACAAGTGGTTCTTTCATAAATCCTATTCGTAAAAATAATCCAGGAACATTCTATTCTTATGTAGGTTGTCAAGGAGATAAAACATTGGATGCGATAGCAGTTATGGATAATATCCTTTTAAAAATGCCTGAAAAACCAGAACGTATCGATATGATTAAATCAGGTTTAATAAATTCAATCTCATCCAACTTCCCAAGTTTTAGAAACATTTCATCAAACATAGAAAAAGGAAGACAAATGGGATATACTCAATCTCCACTTGTAGATGAATATAAATTATACAACACGCTATCATTCAACGACATCGTTAATTTCTACAAATCAAACATTCAAAACAGACCAAGAGTTATTACTATTTACGGTAACTCAAAAGTAATTGACAAAAAGAAATTAGCGCAATACGGAAAAGTAGTTGAATTAAAATTAAAAGACATTAAAGTTGATTAAATAAGTGATTCATCATTTAAAAAAAGGCGTAGCATTTTGCTACGCCTTTTTTTATTGGCATAACAATTTACCTATTTTCAAATCCTACATCAGAAGCTTATTAGCTATTTTTGTTAAACAATAGTTTTAATCTGCGAATTAAATTATAAAATATTATTAATCAAATAGTTAAAAACTATATTAAAAAAATAGATAAAAAAATCAATTATTTTTAAACGCTTGTTTAAAAATAGAGTATTTTTGTGAAAAACAATAGGCAAAATGGAAAGAGATCATACAACAGAGACAAAAATTCAAGATGCTGCACGACGTGTTTTCATTTCTAAAGGATTCAATGGTTGTACTTCTAGAGAAATTGCGAAGGAAGCTGGAATGAATGTAGCTTTAGTGAATTATTATTTCAAAAGCAAAGGGCATTTGTTTGACATCGTTGTTTCTTCTGTGATAAAAGATTTTACTCTTTCGATGATTGATATCTTCAAAGGAAATATGTCACTTATAAACAAGACGAGGGTTTTCATTGATAAAGAATATGACTTTTTATCAAAATATCCTGAGATTCCAAATTTCATAGTGAATGAACTAGGGAAAAAGGATAAATCATTTTTCGATTGTTTAGACATTATGAATGAATTGAATGATTCTAAAATATTTGAACAAATTACTGAAGCTCAAAAAAGTGGGGAAATGAGAAAAATTGACCTTATGAGCATCATCTTGCTAATGATGTCTAACTGTCATTTTCCATTTATTGCAAAACCAATGATTCAAGCAATCCATTCATTAAAAAACGAAGACTACACGCAGCAATTAATAATTCACAAACAATATGTTACAGAGATGATTGTTGGATATTTATTCCCTTCAAAATAATGCAAATAAAATAAACAAAATTTAAACACAACGAAAATGAACTTTGAAAAAACAACAAAACCAAGTTTATTGAAAATGAAAGAAAAACGAAAACAAATTTTTCTGCTACTCTTTCTTTTCGTCGGACTTAATGGCTCTTGTCAAACACTAGATCTAGAAACGTGTCTAAAAATGGCTGACACAGCAAACTTAACATTAAAAAATGCTCGATTAGAAGTGTCAAGCACCGAAGCTCAAATCAAGGCGTATAAAGCTTCGTTATTACCAAAAGTAACTTACACAGGTGATTACAGATATTATCCTATGATTCCGGGTCAGTTGTTTCCCGCAGAATTTTCAGGTGGAAAAGAAGGAACTTACACTGTGGTTCAATTCGGAGTTCCCTATAATTTTGGAAACACGGTTCAATTAAGTCAAACAATTTATAATCCTTTACTAAACTCAGGATTAAATTCGTTGAAAGTGAATCAAAAGATTGTTGAATTGCAAAGTAAATTAACAAGTCAAGGTACACAATATCAAGTATATCAAACTTTCTTTAACTTACAAGCGATTACAAAACAACTTAATTTCGTTGAAAGTAATTTAACGAATACCGACAAGTTGATTACCAATATCAATGCATTGGTTTCTCAAAAAATGATGCTTTCAATTGAAGCTGACAAATTAAATGTGAATAGATTAAACCTTGTTAATCAGCAACAAAAATTAACATCAACTAAAAATCAATTAGAATATCTTTTAAAAATACTGGTTGGTTTAGACGTTGACGCTTCTGTCACTTTAGTAACAGACGGACTAATCGAAAAATCGATAATCTTAGATAAATCTGATAGTCACAACACTGAATTAGATATTATCAATGCTCAAAAGGAATTAAATTCACTTGAAAAAAGTGGTATTAAAATGGGGTATTTACCTATTTTTTCATTCTATGCAGCCTACAATTATAGTTACAACATCAGACCTGAAACTAATTTTTCTAAAGGAATAAGTTTTGGTATGATTGGAGTCAGAATTGATTGGACTTTATTTGATGGTTTTGAAAAACACAATAAAGCGAAAGTAAATCGTATTCAAGCTGACAAATTAAACAATCAATTAGAATTAATCGATCAACAATTAGCAATGGCGACAGACAACGCTAAGAAACAGGTGGAAATTCAAATCAATTCATTGATGATTTCGAAAGAGCAGCTAAAACTTTCTGAAAATATTTATAACCAAATGGAAATCTCATTTAAAGAAGGTGTTGTTTCTTCTAATGATATGATTAAAGCTGAAAACGATTTAAATCAGGCACAAACAAATGTCATTTCTTCATACGTTCAATTGCGTCAAGCTGAATTAGACTTCTTAAAATCTACAGGTAATTTAAAATAAAAAATCATGAATAGGAGAGTACTTACAATTTTAGGGATTACGTTGATACTAATTATTTTTAGTATCATTAAATTGAAATCTAACAAACAAAAAGTAGATAGTAAATTATACATTCACGATACAACCACTGCAATTTTAGTGGAAGTGAATAAACCAACTTTTCATTCATTTGAAAATTCATTTTCGTTCTTAGGTACATTCGATCCATTCAGAATGAATACAATCGGCTCTGATGGTGCTGGTAAAATCATTAAACTTGGATTTCAAGAAGGAGACAAAATTTCTGCAGGACAATTTTTAGCAAAAATAGATGATGAAATGTTAACTATTCAATTAGAAAATGCTGAAATAAACGTGGAAGGTCAACGAAATGATGATACTAGAAACTCTAATTTAATCAAAGACAATGTTATTTCTGGTGTGCAAAGTGAAAAAACAAAATTAGCGTTAAAATCAGCCCAAACACAAGTGAAACAAATTAAAAAACAATTAAAAAATGCTACAATTTCAGCACCATTTTCTGGGGTTGTAACTAAAAAAATGATTGATTTAGGAAGTGTAGTTAATGTAGGTACACCAATTCTTGAATTGACAGATATCTCTTCTTTAAAATTAAACATATCAGTCCCAGAAAGAGACATTTTAAAATTTAAAGTTGGACAAACAGTTAACGTTCAGGCAGATGTGTATGCGAATAAAAAATTCTCAGGAAGAGTATCGAACATCTCTGTTAAAGCAGATGCCAGTCACAATTTCAAAGTTGAAATAACAATTGCAAACTCAAATGAAACTCCATTAATGGCAGGAATGTATGGCTCTGTTCTACTTCAAAACTCTAAAACATTAAATGCACTTTCTATTCCTCGAAAAGCATTGTTAGGTTCTTCAAAAGAGCCACAAGTTTTTGTAGTTAAAAATGGAAAAGCAAAAAGAGTATCATTTACAGCAGGAACAAGCGACGGAGAATTCATCGAAATAATCGATGGAATTTCTAAAAACGACATTCTTATTGTAAAAGGGCAAATCAACGTTCAGAATAATTCAAATGTAATTACTAAGTAATTAAAGCCGATAACATCATGACAATTACAGAATTAGCTATAAAAAGACCTTCTTTAATTATTGTAATCTTTACAATTCTAATCGGAGGTGGTTTATTGAGTTATAATCAACTTAGTTACCAATTATTACCCGATTTTGCACCACCAATCATTACGGTGACTACTCCCTATCCTGGAGCATCCCCTTCTATAGTTGAATCTCAAGTCTCCGAACCCATGGAAGATGCACTAAGTGGACTTGAAAACATCAATGAAGTTACTTCTTTTTCATTGGAAAACGCATCGATAGTTCTACTTGAATTTAATAATTCTGTAGAATTAGACGTTGTGATGCAAGATGCGCAACGTAAAATTGAAAGTATCAAAAGAACGTTGCCAAGTGGAAGCGAAACACCTGTTGTTTCAAAGATAGAAATAAATTCTTTTCCCGTTTTACAGGTTAGTACAACCTGTGAAAAGTTAAACGATAGAGAGTTCTACGAATTGATGAACGAAGAAATTCTACCCTTGTTAAAACAAACTCCAGGTGTTGCTGAAATCAATGTTTTAGGAGGAGAAAAAAGAGAAGTCAGAGTAAATATTGACAAAGATAAAGTGAAATTACTTGGACTTTCTCTAGCATCTATAAATCAAGTAATTACGTCAGCTAATATTGAGTTCCCAACAGGAAAAGTTAAAGACGTTGGAGAACAAATGACTGTACGTTTAGCAGGGAAATATAAAACAATTTCTGATTTACAAAATTTGATTTTAACTTCCAATGGAAACTCTACTGTTCGATTAAAAGACATTGCGGATGTTTATGACGGAGAAGTAGATCAACTTTCGATAAGTCGGTTCAATGGAGTTAACGGTATTGGACTAAGAATCAAAAAACAAGCGGACGCAAATGCCGTAGAAATGTCTAAATTGTCTAAAGAAAAATTCACTGAATTAGAAGCTAAATATAAAAAAATAGGCTTAAAATTCACTGTAGCTACAGATACATCCATACCTACAATTGAAGCTGTTGATGCCGTTTTTCATGATCTAGAATTAGCTATTTTATTGGTTGCATTAGTCATGATGTTATTCTTACACAGTTTCAGAAATGCATTCATTGTCTTGATTTCTATTCCAGCATCTTTGATTTCTACCTTTATTGTTATGTATTTTCTAGGATACACATTAAACTTAATGACGCTTTTAGCTATGTCGCTGGTTATCGGGATATTAGTTGACGATTCGATTGTTGTATTAGAAAATATTTACCGGCATTTAAAAATGGGTAAAACCAATCGTCAAGCAGCTTTGGACGGACGAAATGAAATTGGATTTACAGCATTAGCAATTACATTGGTCGATGTTGTAGTGTTTACTCCGGTTGTTTTTGTTCAAGGTACTATTTCAGACATTTTACACCAATTCTCAATAGTAGTTGTAATTTCTACCTTGATGTCGTTATTTGTATGTTTCACATTGACACCCTGGCTGGCTTCAAGATTGGCAAAAGAGACTGTTCTTCGAAAAGAAAATCCATTTCAACGTTTTTTAATTTGGTTCGAAAGAAGAATAGAACTCTTTACAGATCAATATGTTAAATTAACAGCTTGGGTTTTAAATCACAAATGGGTTGGATTTGTAACGATTCTTTTCGTGCTTCCAGTAGCACTTGTAATGATGATGAAAACTGGGATTGTTGGACAAGAGTTTGTAGCGCAAGGAGATCAAGGTAAATTCATGGTGAAACTGAAATACAGTAAAAGTACCCCATTTGCTGAAAACAATTCTACAACACTTCAAATAGAGAAATTTATTTTGGCGCAACCACAAGTGAAAATGGTATTCTCTAACGTTGGTGGCCCAAGTAATGGTATGGGTGCCGCATCTTTTGGGAATGAATCTCGTTCTGAGTTGACGGTAAAATTAAAAGACCATGTTCAAGATACGATTGAAACAGCCATTTACATGACGGAAATCCGTAAAAGCATTCAAAATAAATTTGCAGGAATTGAAGTGAAGGCGATTAATATAGGAATGGTTGAATCAGAAGAAGCACCTATCGAAATATTCTTAGCTAGTAATGACTCTGAATTATTGATGGACGAAGCTAGAAGAATTAAAGCAGCTATTTTGGTTATTCCGGGAGCAAAAGACCCAACAATTTCTACGGACGACATAACTCCAGAAATTAGAATTGAATTGGATCGTGAAAAAATGGGACAATTAGGTTTACCGATTGCTTTAGTTGGGATGCAACTTCAAAATTCCCTTTCAGGAAATACCGAGTCGAACTTTGCTGAAAACAGTAATGAGTACGACATACGTGTAATGTTAGATAAAGGTGACCGTAAAAATATTGACGATATCAAGAACATGAGTTTTACTACGAGCAAAGGAAACACAATCGTTTTAAATGAATTTGCAAACATCACTCTTGGAAATGGATTTGCTTCTTTGGAAAGAAAAAACAGATTGAGTTCTACAACTATTAGAGCTTATGTTCAAGGTGCAGCAGCAGGTACAGTAGCTGCTAAAATAGACGATTACTTGAATAAAAAACCATTAAATGAAAATGTACGTTTAATTTGGGGAGGTGAAGTTAAAAGACAAAAAGAAGGAATGGGCGCATTGGGAAGAGCAATGTTGATTGGGTTAATATTAGTTTACTTAATCATGATTGCATTGTATGATGACTACATCTACCCATTAGTTGTTGTATTCTCTTTATTTGGAGCTATTTACGGAGCAATGTTTGCGCTGAATCTTTCTTCATCAAATATGGGAATCTTTACGATGCTTGGTTTGTTGATGCTACTAGGTTTGGTTGCTAAAAATGCTATTTTAATAGTCGATTTCACAAATCATTTGAAAGCTGAAGGAAAAAGTACGTATGACGCACTTTTAGAAGCGGTTCGTGAACGTATGCGACCAATCTTAATGACCACTATTGCAATGGTTATTGGTATGATTCCAATTGCAATTGCAAAAGGCTCAGGTGCAGAATGGAAAAATGGATTGGCATGGGTGTTAATCGGAGGATTAACAAGTTCAATGTTTATTACGATTCTATTTGTTCCATTTGCCTATAGTATTATCGATTATTTAAAAAGTTTGTTTAAGAAAAAAGCAGAAATTGAATCGATAAGTGAAAATGATTTAATTTAATCAAAACTCATTAATAATATTCAAAATGAATTACGTAAATTTGTATAGTATTAAAAAGTAAAAAAATATCTTATGAACACAATTGAAAAATTAGGATTTAAAGTAGCAGATATCACATTAGCTGAATGGGGAAGAAAAGAAATTATGTTAGCAGAGGCTGAAATGCCAGGCTTAATGTCTCTTCGTGAAGAATTTGGAGCTGAACAACCATTAGCTGGTGCTCGTATCGCTGGTTGTTTACACATGACTATCCAAACTGCTGTTTTAATTGAAACATTGACTGCATTAGGTGCTGAGGTTTCTTGGTCTTCTTGTAATATTTTTTCTACTCAAGACCAAGCTGCTGCTGCAATTGCTGTAACAGGAGTTCCTGTTTATGCTTGGAAAGGTATGAACGAAGAAGAGTTTGATTGGTGTATTGATCAAACAATTTTCGCTTTCGAAGGTGGTAAACCATTGAATATGATTTTGGATGATGGTGGTGATTTAACAAACTTAGTGTTTGATAAATACCCAGAATTAACAACTGAAATTAAAGGATTATCAGAAGAAACTACAACTGGTGTTCTAAGATTATTAGAAAGAGTTAAAAACGGAACGTTGGTGATGCCTGCAATCAATGTAAATGATTCTGTTACTAAATCTAAATTTGACAACAAATACGGATGTAAAGAATCTTTAGTTGATTCTATCCGTCGTGCTACTGACATTATGATGGCTGGTAAAGTTGCTGTTGTTTGTGGTTACGGTGACGTTGGTAAAGGTTCTGCTGCTTCATTGAAAGGTGCTGGAGCAAGAGTTATCGTTACTGAAATCGACCCAATTTGCGCATTACAAGCTGCAATGGACGGATTTGAAGTTAGAAAATTAGACAATGTTATTGGTAATGTTGATATTCTAGTTACTGCAACTGGAAACAAAAACATCGTAGTTGGTCGTCACTTCGAAAATATCAAAGACAAAGCAATTATCTGTAATATTGGGCACTTTGACAATGAAATAGATATGGCTTGGTTGATTGAAAATCATGGTCACACTAAAAACACGGTTAAATCACAAGTTGATATCTACACGATCAACGGTAAAGATATTATCATCTTAGCTGAAGGACGTCTGGTAAACTTAGGTTGTGCAACAGGTCACCCTTCTTTCGTAATGTCTAGTTCTTTCACGAACCAAACTTTGGCTCAAATTGAATTATGGAAAAATCATGCAAACTACAACAACGATGTTTACGTTTTACCTAAACATTTAGATGAAAAAGTAGCTCGTTTACATTTAGCTAAAATCGGTGTTGAATTAGATATTTTATCTCAAGAACAAGCTGATTATATCGGTGTTCCAGTTGCTGGACCATTCAAATCTGACGCATACAGATACTAGTCTTCAGTACGGAAAATTACAATTTTTCTACTCAGCCTATTGTATCGGTTGAAAAATATGAAAAGGAATCTCATTTGAGGTTCCTTTTTTTGTAGATTGTATACTTTTACAACCCATTATGAAAAACACATCAAATTCAGAAAACCCAATCCTTTACGTTTCGAATTTTCAAGAACTTCTGACTCTTCCTTATCAAAATGAAAAGAATGCGATTTGTTGGAAACGGCAACTAATTGGTGATTTTTCTGAGATTGTCAAAAAGGTGGAATTGAACGAAAACATGGCGACAGTTGAAAAAAAGGAACTCCTTGAACTTAAATTGAGTGAAAATGGACAGCTTGCCCGTGAAATTCTTTTAAATGATCTGAAGATATTGAAAACTCATGGTGCATCGCCAACTCTAAACATCATTAAATACTACGAGAGAGATGATAGTTATCCATTTTTCCCAACCGATGTTTATTCGTTTCACGTAGACCGCTCCCCTATTCCAACAAATACATTTTTATGCACATATCACGGAGAGTCTAGTGAGATATTGCCGAATTTACAAGCCGAACAAAAGATTCTTATTCCCGAAATTCGTACTGAACTCAAAAAGTTACATCGCGGATCAGATGAAGATTTTGAAGCTTTTTTAACTGAGTATTTCTTTGACTTACATTATCAAGCTAAATCGAATGGGCTTGAAATCAGTTTAGGTCAAGGACATTTATGGAGATTGGCTGTTGATCATCCTGGATGTAAAGTTGCTCCTTGTGTGCATCGTGCTCCTATGGAAAAAAATGGAGAAAGTCGGTTGTTGTTGATTTGTTGAAAGTTTCTCTATTTCATTTGTATTTTATAGTATTAAATATTAATCAAAAAAATCTATGAGAACAAATTGCCCTCAGAGATTTTTTTAATCAATATACCTTTGTATCATTTATTAATGATTTTGTAGCTTGCCAATGATTTTCCCTAAAGAGTTTTTCATTTTATCTGTTGCGCCAGACATAGCAAGTTCAAACGTGTCAGCTTTGTCTGAAACTACAATTGGTTGCCTTCCTTCTAATCTAGCCTCTAATAAACATGAAATATTATTTACACCTTCTTTTGAGCCATTTTCATCTTTTAAATGAGCTTCTATACGCGTAATATGAGACTGATAATGTTTCAATTCATTCTCCATCTGAGCCTTGAAGTAATCTTGACGTTTTTCATGTCCTTCTAACGTCTTGTCTGTGTTTATCTTGACAATCATAATTCTTGATTTTAATAAATTAATAAAATATAAGAATAACTAAAATAATGAGTTAAACTTTATCTAATGTAATCATAAATTTCAGAATGAATCAACTATTTTTATTTTTTTTAAACACTATCTTATTTAGGCTCTACAATCATTAATCATCGACTTTTGGAATATATTACTCGACTAAAACCCTTTATTAGCAATTCAATCGCTTCAATCCTACTCTTTTTCTCGGTGCATCAACTTCGATTACTTGTACTTCCACATGTTCGTGCAAAGAAATATATTGAGAAGGGTCAGCGACATAGCTGTCTGATAAATTGGACTTATGAATCAGTCCATTTTCTTTGATTCCAATATTCACAAAAGCACCAAACGCTGTAACATTCGTTACAATTCCTGTTAAAATCATTCCAGTATGCAAATCTTCAATCGCTTTAATTCTTGGGTCAAATTCCAAGACTTTTGCTTTTTTACGAGGGTCTCTCCCTGGCTTTTTAAGCTCTTTTATAATATCTTCAAACGTATATCCATCTATATCAGGAAAATCTACTTTTTTAATCTCTTTTATAACAGCCTCATTTCCAATTAACTCTATCAATTTTAAGTTTAATTGTTTTGCCATTTTTTCAACAATTTTATAATTCTCAGGATGAATCCCAGAATTATCTAAAGGATTTTCAGCATCTCTAACTCTCAAGAATCCAGCTGCTTGTTCAAAGGCTTTATCTCCTAATCGTTTTACTTTCTTTAATTCATTTCTTGACTTTATTCCTCCATTTTCAGTTCTATATTCTACAATGTTTTCCGCTAAAGAAAGTCCTAAACCTGAAACATAACTCAATAAATAAGGCGAAGCTGTATTTATATCTACTCCAACAGTATTAACACATGAAACTACGACATCATCCAACGCATTTTTCAGCATTCCTTGATTAACTTCGTGCTGGTACTGACCTACTCCAACTGATTTTGGATCAATCTTAACAAGTTCAGCTAAAGGATCCATTAAACGCCTACCGATTGATACGGAACCCCTTACAGTTACGTCAAAATCAGGGAATTCTTTTCGAGCGATAGAACTTGCAGAATAGATCGAAGCTCCATCTTCATTCACTACATAAACATCCAAATCACGATCAAAATGTACTTTTTTTATCAATGCTTCTGTTTCTCTCCCTGCAGTTCCGTCTCCAATAGCGATGGCATCAATTTTATAAGCCTGAACCAACTGAAACAATTTCGACATTGCTTTTTCTGTTTCTTTTTGAGGTGGGTGCGGGTAAATGTTTACATTCGTCAATAAAGCTCCCGACTCATCTAGACACACAACTTTACATCCGGATTTGAAACCTGGGTCAATAGCTAAAATACGTTTCGCTCCTAATGGTGGCGCTAACAATAGCTGTCTTAAATTTGTAGAAAAAATCTTAATCGACTCTTTATCAGCCCTTTCCTTCGCTTCGCTAACTGTCTCATTTTCAAGAGAAGGACAAACTAAACGTTTGTATGACTCTTGACAGGCTTCTGCCACTAAATTAGCACAAGCATCCGTTCCTTTTACAAAAAAACGTTCCAAACTTTCAAGCGCTTCCTCTTTTAACGGTTGCACTTTCATTGATAAAATCCCTTCACGTTCAGCTCTATACAAAGCTAAAAATCGATGAGAAGCACATTTATGTAAAGGTTCAGAAAAATCAAAATAGTCGCGGTATTTGGCTCCCTCTTCTTCTTTTCCTTTCATTAATTTTGTAGTTAGGATAGATTTTCGTTGAAACAATGTTCGAACTCTTGCTCTAGCAACCGTATTTTCATTGATCCATTCAGCAATGATATCTTTTGCTCCAGCAATCGCCATTTGTTCATTTTCAACTTCTCCTTTCACAAATTTAGAAGCCATTGAAATAGGCTCACCACCACGTTGAGACATTATCATTTTAGCCAAAGGCTCCAACCCTATTTTCTTTGCTTTATCACCTTTTGTTTGACGTTTTTGTTTGTAGGGTAAATATAAATCTTCTAAAATCGTAGCATCAAAACAACTTTCAATTCTCTCTTTTAATTCGTCCGTTAATTTTCCTTGTTCTTCGATTGATGAACGTATTGTTTTTTGACGAATACAAATTTCTTCAAACTTTTTGGATAAATCTCTAATATCAGCAACCTGAACTTCATCCAAACCACCTGTCATTTCTTTTCTATAGCGAGAAATAAAGGGGATTGTTGCACCTTCAGAAAGTAGAGCAATCGTCTGATTAATAGATTTTTCTGAAAGATTAGCAAACTTTTTAATAAAAGAAATCGTTGTCATAATTGTTTTTTAATTGAAAGAGTAAAACTAGAAATAATTTCAATGAATTATTTAGCAATTTAGAATTTTTACGCTAAATTTACGCTCAATTCTTTCTAAGAACTAACTATGAATCGATTATAAATTCAAGAAAATATTTCAATTACTAATTACGTACAATACACATGCGAAAATTTACACTCTTATTTATCATAACATTTATTTCTTTTTTTGGAGGTTCGCAGATTGTAGTGAGCTACACTATTTCTCCTCAAAACCCTTGTGTTGGAGAAACAGTTACATTTACAAGTACGTCTACACTA
>Ga0105054_10003199_pt1 | contig 25595 bp, 18 predicted proteins | sample BON02_FD_78091 | JGI IMG/M metagenome (GOLD analysis project Ga0105054, IMG submission 78091) | Freshwater microbial communities from Lake Bonney liftoff mats and glacier meltwater in Antarctica - BON-02 (megahit assembly) | ecosystem: Environmental > Aquatic > Freshwater > Ice > Glacier...
CAGCAGCGCATGACCTCGCTGTACCAGGTGACGATGCGCGGCCAGGTGGTGGAAACAGTGACGCCCAAAAAGAAGAAAGTGAAACGCTGGTTCTACATCGACATGCGGCAGGCGCTGGATGCTTCGGTAGACCGTGAAGAGGCCATCGCGGGCGTACCAGAAGACAAGGTGGTGCGCACCGATTTTGGTCGTGAGGCTGTGCTGGATTTGTCCACCCCGGAGAAGGAGTACGCGGCGCTGATGTACCCGGTGGGCCAGGTGTTTGACTGGGACCGGTGGCAGGACGGCTTCAACGATTTCTGGCGTGGCAGTGAGCACGAAGCGGTGCGCGAGGATTTCCGCCGCTTCAAGCGCGAGGTACTGGAAAACTTCAAGTACTACCGGGTGCCGGTGATTGCGCTGGACCGCAGCACGTCAAAAGAAGCGGTCTGCGTGGTGTTCGAGAAGGTGAACACGGGCGGCAAGCCGCTGGACGCTTTTGAGCTGGTGACGGCCATGTACGCAGCAGACGGCCATGAGCTGCGCAAGGACTGGTATGGCGATGACCGCCACAAGGGCCGACATCGCCGGTTTGTGGATGCCTTGCGCCCCGCTGACTCGGAGGCGGGGATCATCGCCAATGTCGGCAACACCGATTTTCTGCAAGCGGTCTCGCTTTTCTATACGCGGGAGCGCCGGCGCGAGGCAGAGCGCGCTGGCAAGCAGGGCAAAGAGCTGCCAGCGGTGACGGGCAACCGCCAGGCGCTGCTGAGCTTGCCTCTGGCGGCATACAAGCAATATGAAAAGCAGGTGGAGCATGGCTTTCTGCAGGCGGCCAAGTTTCTGCACATGCTGCACATTTACCGGATTTTTGATCTGCCTTACCAGTCGCAGATCGTGCCGCTGGCGGCCATCATTGCCGACATGGGTGAGGCCTGGGAGCACGAGGCGAACCGCTCCAAGCTGGTGCGCTGGTACTGGAACGGCGTGTTCGGCGAGTTGTATGGATCGGCTGTGGAGTCGCGTATTGCGCGGGATTTCATGGAGGTGCCGATCTGGCTTCAGGGCGGGGCAGAGCCCTCGACCGTGAGCGAAACCCTGTTCCGCGCCGACCGGCTCAAGACCATGCGCATGCGCCTCTCGGCTGCGTACAAGGGGGTGAATGCGCTGCTCATGAAAGAGGGCGCGCAAGACTTCCGCTCTGGGCAGAAGTTCGACCACACGGTGTTCTTCGGCGAGAACGTGGACATACATCACATCTTTCCGCAAGACTGGTGTAAAAAGCAGGGCGTCAAGCCTGGGGTGTTCGACTCGATCATCAACAAGACACCACTCTCATTTCGTACCAACCGAATCATTGGCGGCGTGGCGCCGTCCGAATACCTGGGCAAACTGGAGAAGGGCGACAAGGCCACCCCCTCGATTGAAGCGCAGCGATTGGACGGCTACCTCAGCTCGCACCTGATCGACCCGACGTTGGCGCGTGGCGACAGCTTCGTTACGTTCATGGCAGATCGGCAGAAGCGGTTGCTCGACCTGATCGAGCGAGCGACAGGCAAGGCCGCATTCGCAGGCGATGGCGGCGAGGAAGGCGAGGACGCAGAAGCAGACGAAGACACAACTGAAGCGGACATGACGATCACCACCTGAGCGCCTGCATCCGTCGCGGGCGTTTCTAACGACGCAGGGAGTAACACCATGAAAGAACAGCGCCTGCTGGTGGACTATGAAAACGTCCAGCCATCGATTGAAGACCTGTTGAAACTGGTGCCCAAGCTCACCGATGTGTGGCTGTTCCACGGGCCCAACCAGGTCAAGCGCGCCCAACAATTGCAGGCGGCACACGAACGCGTGACGCTGGTGCCCCACTCGGGCAAGGGCAAGAACGCGCTGGACTTTCACCTGTCGTTTTACCTGCGCTATGTGGCGGCCAAACACCCGGCGGCGAGCTTGGTGGTGGTGGCGAACGACAAGGGTTACGACGCCATGATCGGCCACGCCAAAGACCTGGGCTTCACGGCATCACGCGTGGGCTTCAAGGCCAAGAAGGCTGTTGCAGCGAAGAAGACAACGGTGGCAGCGGCTCCGGTGAAGAAGGTGGCGGCACCTGCCAGGAAGAAGCCTGTCACTGCAGCGCCTGCGCCTGCTGCGGCGAAGGCCGTGCCAGCGAAGAAGACCGCAAAGAAGACGGTCCCAGCGAAGAAGGCCGTACCAGCCAAGCCCCTTCCGAAGGCCTCACCGACACCGAAGCCAGTGGTGAAGGTGGCGCCTGCCCAAACGCCTGCAGCGAGAAAAGCACCCGCCAAGAAATCAGCTACCAAGACGGCCCCAGCCAAGAAGGCGGCCGGCCAAAAAAGCTGCCGCACCAGACGCGCCCAAGGTGAGCGATGCGGACAAGGTGTTTGCGCGCGCCAAGACCGCGCTGGCCAAGATGGGCAAGAACCGCCCAACCAGGTTTGCTGCGCTGCTGCGGCACCTGAAATCGATCGTGGGGCAGGGCGCTACAGAGGCAGATGCCGATGCCCTGTCGCACCGCCTGGAGCAGGCCAAGGTGCTTCAGGTGGTGGGGGGCTTGGCGCTGTAGCCGTGAGCTGTGGTGGTTGCGTGCCCTGAACAAAGACAGTACATTCCATATTCGCGATTTTCGAATAACGAATAAAATGCAACTCAAACCCCAAGATTTCCTCGTTGCGCTCAAGCTGGTGGCTTGGGGCGAACAGCGCTGGACATATGCGCGGCTGGCACAGGAGCTGGGGCTGAGCGCGTCGGAGGGGCATGCTGCTGTCAAACGGGGTCTCCAGGCTGGGCTGTTGCTTCAAAACCGGGTCTCAACGGCTAAGGCGGCAGACTCGGGCAGCCTTGGGGCGGCTGCGCTTCAGGACCCTATGGGTATCTATCGGGTGACGCACAAACGGGTTCGGCGCAGCGCGTCGCCTTTGGAAGCAAGCGCTCCGCTGGACAACCCAGTGAGGGTTTATGCTCAGGCGCTGGCGGAGTTCACCTTGCATGGCGCCAAGTACGCCTTTCCCGGGGTGCGCCTGCCTTTGGCGGTTGGCGTGCCCACGAGCCACAGCGCGCCGGCGTTTGCCGGGGTGTTCGCACCGGGCAGTTCGGATTTCGTCTGGCCGCACCCCAACGGCTCGGTCCGCGGCATTGGCGTGGAGCCGTTGCACCCGTCCGTGCCTTTTGCTGCCATGCAAGACACAAAGCTGTACGAGATGCTGGCGCTGTTCGATGCCCTGCGCGTGGGCAAGGCCCGGGAGCGGCGCATGGCCTCTGAGCGCCTGCTGGCGCTGATCGACCCCAGCGCGCCCTCGCCGCAAAAGGAGTTGTTGCGTGGCTGACCCGAACCTGGCGCTGCTGGTGGGCATGGTGCGCGCCATGGGGCCGTTGTGCGAGCAAGTGGTGTTCGTGGGCGGGTGTGCCACGGGGTTGCTGATCGACAACGCGAGCTTGATGGACGTGAGGCCCACGGAACATGTGGATGCCATCGTGGAGGTGGCTTCTTTGGCCGGGTATCACCGGATGGCCGATCAGCTGGCACAAAGGGGCTTCAAGCAGACCATGGCCGACAACACGCCGCCGTTTAGCTGGTTTTGGAATCGCATGCAACTGGATCTGGTGCCGCTTGACGAAAAGGTGCTGGGCTTTGCAAATCCTTGGTACCGTGCGGGCTTTGACGCAGCGCTGAATGCCGAATTGGCCGAGGGGCTGGCCCTGAGGCACCTGTCGGCTCCGTATTTCCTGGCCACCAAATTCGAGGCCTTCAGGGACAGGGGCCACAACGACGTGTTCATGAGCCACGATCTCGAAGACATCCTGATGGTGGTGGAAGGGCGATCTACCCTCGTCGCCGAAGTCGGTGCAGCGCCCGATGACGTGAGGCGGCACATCGCCAGCTCGGTGGCCGGTTTGCTGACGCAGCCGCCATTTGCCAATGCTTTGCCCGGCCTGCTGAGTGCCCCCGAGCAGGAAACCAATGTTCTCGCCCGCTTGGGCACGATCGCCCAATTCATCTGAAACCCATGAACACCAACACCCATTCCCTGGTCCAGAAACTCTGGAACTACTGCAACGTGCTGCGCGACGACGGCATGAGCTATGGCGACTATGTGGAGCAACTCACCTACCTGCTGTTCCTGAAGATGGCCGACGAGCGCAGCAAGCCGCCGCACAACCAGCCCAGCATCGTGCCGGCCGACTGGGCCTGGCCCGAGCTGCTCAAGCGCGATGGCGATGGCCTGTTTGACCACTACCGCCACACGCTGGAACGCCTGGGCCTGCAGCGCGGCACGCTGGGGCTGATTTTTGCCAAAGCGCAAAACAAGTTTCAAGACCCGGCCAAGCTGCGCCGTGTGATCGCTGATCTGATCGACACCGAAACCTGGACCATCCTGGGAGCCGACGTGAAGGGTGACGCTTACGAAGGCTTGCTGGAGCGCAACGCGCAAGACACCAAGAGCGGCGCCGGGCAGTATTTCACGCCGCGCGCGCTCATTCAGGCCATCGTGGAGTGCATCGCGCCGCAGCCCGGCGAGAGCGTGTGTGACCCGGCCTGCGGCACGGGCGGCTTTCTGTTCACCGCACACAACCACATCACCGCGCGCCACAAGAACCTCACCCGCGACCAGCTCAAACACCTGAAAGAGAAAGCCTTCACAGGCTACGAGCTGGTGCAAGCCACGGCGCGGGTGTGCGCCATGAACCTGATGCTCCACGGCATTGGTTCGGAGAAATCGGTGCCGGTTGTGGTGGGTGACGCGCTCGGTTCAGATCCCGGCCAGCGCTTTGATGTGTTGCTGGCCAATCCGCCCTTTGGCAAGAAGAGCAGCACGGTGATCGTGGGTGAAGACGGCCGCACCAGCACCGAAAAAGACATCATCGAGCGCGATGATTTCTGGGCCACCACCAGCAACAAGCAGCTCAACTTTGTGCAGCACATCAAGACGCTGCTGAACACCCACAGTCGCGCGGCGGTGGTGCTGCCCGACAACGTGTTGTTCGAAGGCGGCGCGGGCGAGACCATTCGCCGCAAGCTGCTGCACGAGTGCGATCTGCACACGCTGCTGCGCCTGCCCACCGGCCTGTTTTATGCGCAAGGCGTGAAAGCCAATGTGCTGTTTTTTGACAAGAAGCCCGCCTGCAAAACCCCCTGGACCAAGCAGCTTTGGATTTACGACTTGCGCACCAACCAGCACTTCACCCTCAAGACCAACCCGCTCAAACGCGATCATCTTGATGAGTTCGTACGCCTGTATAAGGCCGACAACCGCCAGCGCCGCGAAGCGACTTGGTCATCCGAGTCGCCGCACGGCCGCTGGCGCGTTTACAGCTTGGAGGAACTGGTGGCGCGAGACAAGGCCAGCTTGGACATCTTCTGGCTGAAAGACGACAGCCTGGCCGACAGCGACAACCTGCCGGCGCCGGCCGTGATCGCACAGGAAATTGTGGAAGACCTGCAAGCCGCGCTGGAGCAGTTCAGGCTGATTGCGAGTGATCTGGGTGCCGAGGTGGAGCCCAGTGCCTGAGCCAGCTCGATCGGGTTGGCGGCATCACGCCTGTGCCGCCAGCGCCCGCAAATCGGGCTTGTAGATCTTGCCCACGTTGGTCAGGGGCATGGTCTCCAGAATCGTCACGCGTTTGGGGCGCGCGGGCGGCTCGTCGACCCGCTCGCAGGCGAACGCGAGCAGCTCCTCCTCGGTGGCCACGGCGCCTGGGATGAGGGTGGCGAAGACCACCGGCACTTCACCGGCGTAGGCGTCGGGCGCGCCGACCGCTGCGCAAAGCTGCACGGCGGGGTGGGCGGCCAAGGCGTCTTCGATCACCTTGGGGTCGATGTTGTGGCCGCTGCGGATGATGAGGTCTTTGGAGCGGCCGCTCAGGTGCAGGCGCTCGTGTTTGTCGATGTGGCCGAGGTCGCCGGTGGCGAGCCAGCCGTCTTGCGTGAAAGCGTGCGTGTTGTCGGCCGCGTTCAAGAATCCTGAAAAGAGGTTGGGGCTTTTAAACAGCACCATGCCGGATTCGCCGGGTGCGCATGGGCGGTCGCTGGCACCGCCTTGTTCGTCCAGCACCACGATGCGCCACTCTGTGTACGGCAGGCGAATGCCGACGCAGCCGGGTGGCGAGCTCATGCCGGGCGGGGTGATGGTGGAGATGCCGGCCATTTCGGTCATGCCCAAGCTTTCGTGCACCTGGATGCCGATGAGCTGCTTCAGGCGCGCGGCGAGTTCGCCCGGCATGGGCGCGGCACCGGTACGGCCATACCGCAGGCTGGAAATGTCGGCATCGCCTACCGGCACATTGGCCAGCGCGGCGAGCGCCGTGGGCACGCCTGAGAGCACGGTGGCTTTGTGGGCCTGCACCAGCTTCCAGTAGTTCGCGATCACCGCCTTGTTGCGAAACAGCGTGGGCGTGGGGATGATGGTCTCGGCCCCAGCACTGAGCGAGGTGAGCGAGCCCGGCAGCACACCGGCCACATGGAACAGCGGGTAGCCGTTGATGGCCACGTCTTCCACGCGCACGCCCTGCAATTGCACGCAAGCCCAGGCCGTGAACACCTGGGCGCCGTGGCTGTGGCGCGCCAGCTTGGGCGCGCCGGTGGTACCACCGGTGTGGAAGTAGGCGGCGATGTCGGTGGGAGCGATGTCTCGCCCGCTGACCAGATGGTCGTCGGGCTCGGCGCTGATCAGGGCCTGGAAATCGGCGCAGTCGATGGGCAGATCGGATGGAGGTGTTTCGCCAAACGGAGTGACCCGCAGCACTGTGTGCAGCGTGGGCACGAGGGCGTGCACCCGCTGCGCCTTGGCCCACAAGCCGCCCTGTTGGTGGTGGCCCTCGGTGGCCTCATCGCCCCAGGCGATCAGCATGCGAGCTTGCGCCGCGTTCATCAGCGAGGCAAGTTTTTCGTCGCTCAGCAGCGGGTTGAGTGGCTGGACGATGCCGGCCGCCGCGCCGCCCCAGAGAGCCAAGTGGTATTCCAGACAGCCCGGCAGCAAGACAGCCACCGCTTCGTCAGCCCGAAGGCCCAGGCGGTACAGGGCGTTGGCGGTCTGGTGCAGGCGCGCCAGCAGTTGCGCGTAAGACCAGCGCACAGCTGGTGCACCCGGCTCGGCCGTGGGCAGGAAGGTGAGGGCGGTTTTGTTGCCAAACGCGTGCGCGCTGTTGCGTATCAGCGCGTAGGTGCTTTGCGGACGGATGGTCTCGGCCAGCGGCGTGGCTTCGAGCGCGCGCACGTCGGATGGCGTGAGGACCCGGCGAAGCGGGGCAAATGGTGGGTCAAACGCAGGCGTTTGGCTTGCCACGCCGGTGGCGGTGAGCGTACTTTTTTGAGGTGTCGTCATGGGCAGTCCGAAAGGAAGACCGATTGTGGTCCGCGCGGGCGCGCTGCCTTGTCACCTCTGGGGAGCTGCGTTCAGGCGCGGCGGCGCGCCACCGGCGAGCTGGAGAGGCTTGGTTGGCCTGAACGGAAATAGCGCAGGCGGGTCAGGAAGGCAAATACGGTGTACATGGACGGGGGCCGGGAATTGGCATCAACAACAGAAGCTCACAGGATAAGGGTTAACCCTAGGTTTTCAAGCCGTACGCCCAAATACCCAAGCCGTCCTTGCTTGAGGCGACGCCCCAAACAAAACAAGGGAGCCCGAGGGCTCCCTTGTTGACTTGGTTTCAGCGTCCGGTTACATCGAGTCGATGAAGCTGCGCAGCTTGTCTGAGCGGCTCGGGTGCTTGAGCTTGCGCACTGCCTTGCTCTCAATCTGGCGTATGCGCTCGCGCGTCACGTCGAACTGCTTGCCCACTTCTTCCAGCGTGTGGTCGGTGGACATTTCAATACCGAAGCGCATGCGCAGCACCTTGGCTTCGCGCGGCGTCAGACTGTCAAGGATTTCCTTGACCACTTCACGCAGGCCGGCTTGCATGGCAGCCTCGATGGGCGCGGTGTTGGCCTGGTCTTCAATGAAGTCGCCCAGGTGCGAATCGTCGTCGTCACCGATTGGTGTTTCCATGGAGATCGGCTCTTTCGCGATCTTCATGATCTTGCGGATCTTGTCCTCGGGCATCTCCATCTTCTCGGCCAGGATCGACGCATCGGGCTCAAAACCATGCTCTTGCAGGTGCTGGCGGCTGATGCGATTCATCTTGTTGATGGTCTCGATCATGTGCACCGGGATGCGGATGGTGCGCGCCTGGTCGGCGATCGAGCGGGTGATGGCCTGGCGAATCCACCAGGTGGCGTAGGTCGAGAATTTGTAGCCGCGGCGGTATTCGAACTTGTCCACTGCCTTCATCAGGCCGATATTGCCTTCCTGGATCAGGTCGAGGAACTGCAGGCCGCGGTTGGTGTACTTCTTCGCAATCGAGATCACCAGGCGCAGGTTGGCCTCGATCATTTCTTTTTTGGCGCCGCGCGAGGTGTGCTCACCCTGGTTCATGCGCTTGTGGATGTCTTTCAGGTGTGACAGCGGTACCACCACACTGGCCTGAATGTTCAGCAGCCCCTGCTGCAGTTCCTGCACCGGTGGGACGTTGCGCTGCATCACCACGCTCCACGGCTTGTTCGCAGCTGCCTGCTTCTCGACCCACTTTAGGTTGAGCAGGTTGGCCGGGAAGTCGGCGATGAACTTGTCTTGCGGCATGCCGCACTTGTCCACCACGATGCGGCGCAGCTCGCGCTCTTTCTTGCGCACCTCGTCGACTTGGCTGCGCATGGTGCTGCACAGGCGCTCAATCGTTTTGGCGGTAAAGCGAATCGACATCAGCGTTTCGGTTATGGCTTTCTGCGTCTTCATGTAAGACGCTGTGCCGTAGCCTTCTTTGTCGTAGGTTTTGTGCAGTTTTTCGAACTGTCCGCGCAGGGTGTCGAAGCGGTCCAGCGCTTCGCGCTTGAGTTCTTCTAGCTTGCGGGTAAGCGCCTTGGAGCCGCCCTTGCCGTCATCGTCATCTTCTTCGTCGTACTCGTCGAAGTCTTCCTCGGCCACGTAATCGTCGGCCTCGTCGGCGTTGGCGAAGCCATCAACAATGGCAGAAATGACCACCTTGCCCTTGCCTTCGCGGATCTCCTCGGCCAGCACCAACACCTCGGCAATGGTGGCGGGGCTTTCGCTGATGGCGGCCATCATGTCGTTCAGGCCGCCCTCAATGCGCTTGGCGATCTCGATTTCGCCTTCTCGCGTGAGCAACTCCACCGTGCCCATTTCGCGCATGTACATGCGTACCGGGTCGGTGGTGCGGCCGAATTCGCTGTCCACGGTGGACAGGGCGGCCTCGGCGGCCTCTTCGGCTTCCTCTTCGGTGGAACCCGACGGCGCGTTGTCGGTGATGATCAGCGCCTCGGCGTCGGGCGTTTGCTCGTACACAGCCACGCCCATGTCGTTCAGCATGGCGACCACGACTTCCAGCGTCTCGGCATCGACCAGCTTGTCGGGCAGGTGGTCGTTGATTTCGCCGTGGGTCAGGTAGCCGCGCGTTTTACCCAGCTTGATCAGGGTCTTGATGTGGTCGCGGCGGGCCTTGGCTTCCTCTTCCGTCAGAACGGTTTCGTCCAGACCGAATTCCTTCATCAGCGCGCGCTCTTTGGCCTTGCTGATTTTCATGCGCAGCGGCTTGGCCTTCTCCGACGTCTGGGCTGGGTCGACCACCGTTTCTTCCGGCTCTCCTTGCAGGTCGTCTTCAATGTCGGACATGTCGGTGTCGTCGTCGTCCTTGCTCGACTTTTCCTTGGCGCCCGCCTTTGCTTTGGGTGCGCGCTTGGCAGCAACCGGCTTGTCGGCAGCGGCCTTGGCCGGGCGACCGGTTTTTTTCTTCGGTTCGGCAGCGCCGTTCAGCGTGTCAATCTCGGCTGCGGCTGCGGCTGGCGTGGCATTGACGCGCACGGCTTTGGCCGCGGGGGTTTTTGCAGCTGCCTTGGCCGGAGTGGGGGCGGTGGTCTTGGTGGTCACAGGGGAACTTGCTTTCTTGGTCGGCGCTTTGGGCAAAGCGCCGCTGGCTTTGGAGCTGGCTATGGCGCTGGTTACGGCGCTGATTTTGGCCTGGGCGGCAACTTGGGTGCTGGGAGCGGCAGGCGTACTGGACTTCTTCGCAGTCATAGGGACCTCAAAAAAATAGGCAGGAAGTGGAACCGGCAGAAAGCACAAAAGTCACCGCCCGAGGCCATCAGAGCGAGAAGGCGCTGGCTTGTGGGGACGGCACTTGGCCCGGCTTTTGCCGTAAAAAACGGGCCCGCAAGCTGTTTGGGCGAACATTTGGTGTGCAGCCCTTGCGGGATTGCCTCTAAACCGCTGAGGTCGTTGAGGTGGCCAGGAAAAAATTCCGTGTTGCCCCTGTGATGGGGTCAGGCCGGGCCCGGAGGTGCTGCTGTCGCGCTTGCGGTGCAAAGCCACACATTATAGCGATCAACCACTTTTCAAGACCTTGTTGCGCGCTTTGATCTGTTCGTTGACGCGTTTGAATTCCTCGTAGGCCGAGGTGTCACCGCCCTGGGCGCGCGCTGCCAGCAGCCCGGCCAGGGCTTCCAGCGTGTCGCCACGCAGCCGGTCCATCACGTCGGCGAGCTCGGCCAGCTCCAGCGTCGGGTTGGCGCCGGCGGTGGCCTGCTCCACCTGGACGCACACAACGGCCTCGTGCTCGCTCCCCCGCAGCGCTTCGCGCAGCGCCGCCCAGGGCTGCGGACCGTGCTCGTGCAGTTGGGCTTCCAGCCAGGCGAACACCGGGCCGTGCGGCTCGGGCAGGTGAGCCAGCATGGCATGGTCGTCAGCTGAGAGCTGGTCCCAGGCGGTTGCGTTGGCCAGCAGCAGGCCGACCGCGCGGTCGGCCCGGCTGCCACCAGCCAAGCGCTGGCCCAGCATGCGCGGTGGCGGTGGGTTTTTGCGCCAGTCTTTCTGCCATTTCCGGGCGGGCTTGGTGCCGCCGGTGGCGGCTGCGCCGTAGCTGGATGGAACAACGGTTTGGGCGTAGGCCTCGTCGCTGGCGTAGGGCGTCGGGCCTGCGCTGCGGTGGCCCTCGTAGCCTGGTGGCGCGGCGTTGGCTGGCGCCTCGGCCGGTGCTGCGCGGCGCGACCTGGGCGCGGCCCCGGCAGCGTGTTGCCACAGCTGCAACAAATCCTGGCTGCCCAAGCCACAGGCCTCGGCCAGCTCGCCAATCAGCTGGCGCTTGAGCGCGCCGTCGGGCAGGGCGCTCCACAGCGGACGGGCCTGACTGGCCATGCGGGCGCGGCCCTCGGCCGAGCCGAGGTCGCAATCGGCGGCGCAGGCGTCGAGCAGGAAGCGCGACAGCGGCACGGCGGCCTTCACCGCCTGCGCAAAAGCGTCGCTGCCGTTGACGCGAATGAAGCTGTCGGGGTCGTGCTCGGTCGGCAGAAAGAGAAACTTGACGCTGCGGGTGTCGGTTGCCAGGGGCAGAGCGGCGTCGAGCGCTTTGCGCGCGGCGCGCCGGCCAGCGGCGTCGCCGTCGAAGCTGAACACCACCGAATCGGTGAAGCGAAACAGCTTTTGCACGTGGTCTGGCGTGCAGGCGGTGCCCAGGGTGGCCACCGCTTGGGCAAAACCGAGCTGGGCCAGCGCGACCACGTCCATGTAGCCTTCGGTCACCAGCACGAAGCCCGCCACACGGATGGCGGTGCGCGCCTCGAACAGGCCGTAGAGCTCGCGGCCTTTGCTGAACACCGGGGTTTCGGGCGAGTTCAGGTATTTGGGCTCGCCCTTGTCGAGCACGCGCCCACCAAAGCCGATGCACTCGCCTTTGACGTTGCGGATCGGAAACATGATGCGGTCGCGAAAGCGGTCGTAGCGCTTGGTCTCGCCGTCGGCGCCTTTTTCTTGTGCGTGCTCGATCACCAGACCGGATTCGACCAGCAGCGGGTCGGTGTAGTCGGGAAACACACCGGCCAGGCTGCGCCAGCCCTCGGGCGCGTAGCCCAGGCCGAAGGTTTTGGCGATCTGGCCAGACAGGCCGCGGCCCTTGAGGTAGTTGACCGCCCGCGGTGTGACCTTAAGCGCCTCGATGTAGGCGTGGGCCGCTTTGTCGAGCACGCTGTTGAGCGTGGCCTGCTTCTGGCGCTGCTGGGCGGCGCGCTCGCGGTCTTGCGGCGAGGCCTCGTCTTCGGGCACTTGCAGGCCAGTTTGCTGCGCCAGGTCCTTCACCGCCTCGATGAAGCTCATGCCGGCGTGTTCCATCAGAAAGCCGATCGCGTTGCCGTTGGCGCCGCAGCCGAAGCAGTGATAGAACTGTTTGGTCGGGCTGACGCTGAAGCTCGGCGATTTTTCGCCGTGGAACGGGCACAGGCCCATCAGGTTGGCGCCACCCTTCTTGAGCTGCACATAGCGGCCCACCACATCGACCACGTCAACACGGTTCAGCAGTTCTTGGATGAAGGTTTGGGGGATGGACACCGGGGTATTCTCCCCCACCGACCCAGAACCACCGGAGACCGCCATGACCAGCATCTACGACCAAGACCTGCCGCGCGTCGAGGCGAATTTCGCGCCGATCTCGCCGATTTCCTTTATCGAACGCACCGCCGAGGTCTACCCCGACCGCTTGGCCATCGTGCACGCAGACCTGCGCCAGACCTGGAGCCAGACCTACACCCGTGCCCGCCAGCTCGCCAGCGCCTTGCAGCGCGCTGGCATTGGCAAAAACGACACGGTGGCGGTGATGCTGCCCAACACGCCGCCGATGGTGGAGGCGCACTTTGGGGTGCCGATGGCGGGCGCGGTGCTCAATGCGTTCAACAACCGGCTTGATGCCGAGACCATCGCCTTCATGCTGGACCACGGCGAGGCCCAGGCGGTGATCGTGGACCCGGAATTTGCCCCCACCGTGAAGAAGGCGCTGACCCTGCGCCAATCCAAGGCACCGCTGCTGCTGATAGACGTGGAGGACGCGCTGTTCACCGGCGACACCCAGCCCATCGGCAGCACCACCTACGAGGCGTTCCTCGCTGGTGGCGACCCGGCCTTCGCCTGGCAACTGCCTGGCGACGAGTGGGACGCGATTGCGCTCAACTACACCAGCGGCACCACCGGCAACCCCAAGGGCGTGGTCTGCCACCACCGGGGCGCTGCGATGAACGCGATCAGCAACGTGCTGGAGTGGGACATGCCCAAGCACGCGGTCTACCTGTGGACGCTGCCGATGTTCCATTGCAACGGCTGGTGCTTCCCCTGGACGGTGGCAGCCCGCGCCGGCGTCAACGTGTGCCTGCGCCGGGTCGATGCTCAGACCATTTTTGACGCCATGCGCCAACACGGTGTGACACATTACTGCGCCGCACCCATCGTGCACGGCCTGCTGGTCAACAGCCCGCCCGCCACGAAAGCCGGCCTTCCCGCCGGCGTGAAAGCCATGGTGGCGGGCGCTGCGCCACCGGCCTCCATGATCGAAGGCATGGAGCAGATGGGCTTTGATTTGACCCACGTCTACGGTCTGACCGAGGTTTATGGCCCGGCCACGGTCTGTGCCAAACACGCTGCCTGGGACGCGCTGGATATCGGCGAGCGCGCCCGTCTGAACGCCCGTCAGGGCGTGCGCTACCACCTGGAGCGCGACGTGCGCGTGTTGGATCCCGAGACGATGCGACCGGTGCCGCAAGACGGCAAGACCATGGGCGAAATCATGTTCAAGGGCAACATCGCCATGAAGGGCTACCTGAAAAACCGAGCAGCGACCGAAGAGGCGTTTCGGGGCGGCTGGTTCCACAGCGGCGACCTGGCGGTGCAGTACCCCGACGGCTATTTCAAGATCAAGGACCGCAGCAAAGACATCATTATTTCGGGCGGCGAAAACATCTCCAGCATCGAGGTGGAAGACGTGCTGTATCGCCACCCCGACGTGCTGGCGGCCGCCGTGGTGGCGCGGCCCGACCCTAAGTGGGGCGAGACGCCGTGTGCCTTTGTTGAGCTGAAGTTTGGCGCGCAAACCACGCCCGAGGCCATCGTGGCGCACTGCAAGCTGCACCTGGCCGGCTTCAAGGTGCCGCGCGCGGTGGTGTTTGGCGAACTGCCGAAAACCAGCACCGGCAAGATCCAGAAGTTTGAGCTACGCAAGCTGGCCAGCTCGGCCCAGGCGATCGATAGCTGAACGGTCTGGGGGCTCTCAGTCGCCCAGCACCACGCCCTCGCGCCTCGGGTCGGCACCCCCCAGCCAGACCCTCTTGCCATTGGCCGTGTTGCGCTGCAGGGCTTGCAGGCCGCTGGTGAGCGCGGCCTCGTTGACTGCGTGGCCCTTGGCCTTCAGCGCCTCGACCGTGGCCGCCGGGAAGCGCTTTTCTTCCAGCATCAGCGCGCCGCCGGTGCTGCCGAAATTGGGCAGGTCGATGGCGCCCTGCGGCCCCAGCCCCCACTGCCATGTGCCCAGCAATGTCTTGGCCACGAAATGGATGATGAAGGCGCCGCCGGGGCTGCCGGCGCTCATCAGCAGCTCACCGCTTGCTTTGTCAAACACCAGCGTGGGCGCCATTGAGGAGCGCGGCCGTTTGCCGGGCTCGACCCGGTTGGCCACCGGCTTGCCCTGGGCGTCGGTGGGCGCAAAGCTGAAGTCGGTGAGTTCGTTGTTGAGCAGAAAGCCACCGGTACGGCTCGGGTTGGTGCTGACCATCAGGCGCGAACCAAAGCCAGATTCGATGGTGGTGGTCATGGCCAGCGCGCTGCCGCTGGCATCCACGATGCTGATGTGGCTGGTGCCGTATTCCATCTGCGTGGCCATCGGCGCGTAGCCGCTGGTCTGGCCGCCCGGTGTGCCGGCCGACACCGAGGGCAGGCGGGCCGGGGTGATGAGGTGGGCGCGGTCTTCGAGGTAGCGCGCATCGAGCAGGCTGCTCCAGCGGCCCGCAGGGGCCGCCACGAAGTCGGGATCGGCCAGGTACAGCGCGCGGTCGGCGAAGGCGAGGCGCGAGGCCTCGGTGTAGGCGTGCAGGAAATTCGCGGTCGGCAGGCCGTCGGCCCCCAGCGGCTCGGCGCCGCCCGGAGCGCGCGCCAGCAGGCCCAGGATCTGGCCAACCGCGATGGCACCCGAGCTGGGCGGTGGGAAGCCGCAAACGCGCAGGTCGCGTTGCGGCGTTTTGTGGTCCAAGCACAGCGGCTCGCGCTCTTTGGGTGCGTAGTTTTTGAGGTCGTCCATGCCAAGCTGACCCGGGTTGCTCGGGTGCTGCCGCACCTTGTTCACCATGGCTTGCGCCACCGGCCCCTGGCTCAGCGCGGCGGGTCCAGCTGCTGCAATGGCGCGCAGCACAGCAGCAAGTTCGGGATTTTTCAGCTGGTGGCCAACCGGGTGCGGCAGGCCATTGGCCTGGTAAAAATAGGCCAGCGCAACCGGATCGGCTTTGAGGGCGGTCTCGGCGGCCAGCAGCGTGTTCAGCCGGGGGCTCACCGGAAAACCCCGCTCGGCGAGCTGGATCGCCGGCTCGAACAGCTGGGCCCAGGGCAGCTTGCCGTGCTGGCGGTGTGCCAGTGCCAGCATGGCCACAGTGCCCGGCACGCCGACCGAGCGCCCACCCACCACCGCCTGCATGAAGGGCATGGGCTTGCCGTCGGCGCCGAGAAACAGCCTCTCATCTGCTGCTGCCGGTGCGGTTTCGCGGCCGTCAAACGCTTGCACCTTTTTGCCATCGAAATGCATCAGGAAGGCGCCGCCGCCAATGCCGCTGGACTGCGGCTCCACCAGTGTCAGCACCATCTGCACCGCCACCGCCGCGTCCACCGCGCTACCCCCCGCGCGCAACATTTGCACCCCCGCCTCGGTGGCCAGCGGGTTGGCCGCAGCCACGGCCTGGCGCTGGTATGTCCAGCCCGGCTTGGCGGTGATGCCCGAGGCCGCTTCGGGCGGTGGCGGGGTGGTGGGGCCGTTGGTGCTGCAGGCAGCCAGCAGCAGGCCCAGGGCGAGGCCAGCGCCCAGGCGGTTCAACGAAGCGGTTTGGTTGGCCATGCGGGGCTCCGGTTTGTGTTCGGGACAAGCGCAGTGTGACGGCTCGCCCGGCCAAGATCAATCCGACCGGTAGGGCGGGTGCTGCGGACTTGTTGTAGAAAGCAGCAACACATTCACCGAGCCACCCCATGTCCGTTTTTGACCAAGTTGTGCTGTTCACCGACACCTGCGGCCGCGCCCGCTTCCGCGACCAGTCCATCCCCTTGAGCGAAGGCACGCCCGCCGCGCGGCTCTCACCGCTGATGGCCAGCGGCGGCCACCAGCTGCGTGAAAGCCCGGTCGGTTTTCGCAGCGAGTTCCATTGCACCGGGGCGCCGCAGTGGGTGTTTGTGCTGCAGGGGCAGATGGAGATTGGGCTGCAGGACGGCAGCACCCGCGTGTTTGGCCCCGGGCAACATTTCCACTCGGCCGACACCCTGCCCGAGGGCGCGAGCTTCGACCCGGCGCTACACGGCCACCGCAGCCGACAAATGGGCGTGGCGCCACTTGTGACGCTGTTCGTGCGCGGCTGAAAACGGCAACAAAAAAGCGGGCCACGGCCCGCCTTGTTGGCGTAGTGGGAGACGGCGTTGCGGCGTTGCGGCGTTCAGGCCTTCGGCGCGGTTTGCTCAGCGGCCTTGTGCGGCACCACTTTTTTTCTTCCCGACATGCTCGAATTTGTTGACCTGGGCGGCTTTCTGGGCCGCGGCGGTCTTGGCAGGTGGCGCTGCCATGTCACGCGCGCTGTTCGGCGAAGCGCCTGGCTTCGGTGGTGTGGACCATGCGGCGCGCCAGCTCGCATGGCACCTTCCATTTGATGGCGGCTTGGCCCAGCTTGGCCAGGAGCGGTACACCGATCTGCGCTGTCCACGCCCGCGTCTCACTGGGCACCAGCATCGCAACAGCATCGCAACAGCATTGGCCAACAGCCGCGTTCGGCTTGGTGCCGTGCCCTGTGCTGGCCACACAAAACCTCCGGCCACGGCCAGGGCGCGCGGTTGGGGAAATTCGCTTGATGCGGTGGCTTGCGCTTGAACGCTGGCGGGCAGGCAAGCTGTCCCGGCAGGGCCCTGCGGCGGTTTGGTTGCCCGCCTGAGCTTATGGCGAGCGGACCGGCGACATCTGCGCCGCAATGGCTTCGCCCAGCTCGATCACCGCCAGCGCGTAGTAGCTGCTCCGGTTGTAGCGGGTGACAACGTAGAAGTTCTCGGTGCCCGCCACAAAGGAGGGCGGCGCACCGCCGTTTTCCAGCTCCACCAGCGCGAGCTTGCCGGTGTGCTGCAGCGCAGCTCCGGCAAGCATGGCGCCGTTGGCGGTAAAGCTGGCTACGCTGAAGGTGGGCAGGATGTCGGGCGCGAGCAAGGCGCCCATGTCGGCCGTGGGGCTGAGACTCACCGGGTAGCGGGTGGGCTGGCCGGTCTGCCAGCCGAAGACCTTGAAGTAGTTTGCCACCGAGCCGATCACGTCGGCTGGGCTGTTGAACAGGTCGACGCTGCCGTTGCCATCGAAGTCGATCGCGTATTTCACCCAGCTGCTGGGCATGAATTGGGGCCAGCCCATGGCGCCGGCGAAGCTGCCTCGCAGGCTCAGTGGGTCGAGCTCGGCGCGGTGCGTGAAACTCAGAAGTTGTTCCAGCTCGTCGCGAAAGAAGGCGCTGCGCACCTCGGCGCGCGGGTGGCTGGCGGGAAAGTCGAAGGCCAGCGTGGTGAGCGCGTCCATCACCCGGAAATTGCCGGTGTGCTGGCCCCACAGGGTTTCGACCCCGATCACGCCCACGATCAGGCTGGCCGGCAGGCCGAACTCGGCCTCGGCGCGCGCCAGCAGCGCCCGGTTGTCTTCCCAGAAACGCTGGCCGGCGCGCAGCCGCACCGGCTCAATGAATCGCGCGCGGTAGGCGGCCCAGTTCTTGGGCGTGCCAGGCGGCGCGGGCGCCATCAGCCGCACCACCTGCGGCAGGCGCTGGGCCTGGCCGATCTGATCGCGCACCCAGGCCGGGTCAAGATCGCGGCGGCTGGCGAGGTCGTCGGCAAACGCCATCGCGGCTTCGCTCTGGCTGTAGAAGAACGTGGCCTGGGCAGCGGGACGCTGCTTGGCCGGCAACTTGCCGTTGGCCTGTGCGGTTGGCAGCAGCGCCGCAAATGCCAGGAAGCAGGCGGCGGCTCCCAGCTGTGTGCGGGACAAAGCGCTGAAAAAAGTGCGGGGGAAGGCGAGGAAAAAAATCAACGTTGTGGCTCTTTGGGCCAGCCCAATTGCTGGTGTTCGCGTTGCAGTGTAGCCAGCGTGAGTGGGCTGCTGCGGGCATAGCGCTGGGCTTCCAGGCGCAGCAGCCATTCGCTCAAAGCTTGCGCAAATGGGGTCTCGCCCCAGTGCTGTTGCACGCGATTGGCCAGGCTGCGCGGGGGCAGCTGGTTGTGGCCGTTCAGGCCCAGAGCGGTCAGCCGTTTGCGGGTGCGCTGCAGCAGGCGCAGCCAGGGATCTTGCCGCTGGCGTTCCCACAGGGTCCAGGCGGCGCCGGCCAGGCTGACAGCCACCACCACACCGATCAGTATGTAGGCCAAGTCGGTCCAGCTGGGCGCTTTGAAACCGATTTGTTTCAACAGATCGAGCTGGCGACCCTGGGTGTAATTGAGCACCCACTGGTTCCAGCGGCCATTGACGGCTTCCCACAGGTTGCGCATTTGGGCGACCAGCGTGGGGTTGAGCGTGCGCACCGCGCCAGCAAACAGGCCCTCGGGCGTTTGCAGCCGCGCCAGCGAGCCAGTGCGCCCGGGCGCGACCGCCGAAGTGGGATCGACCCGTACCCAGCCCTGGTCTCGCAACCAGACCTCCGCCCAGGCGTGGGCGCCGCGCTGGCGCACAGTCCAGTGGCTGTCGACGCGGTTGAACTCGCCGCCCTGGTAGCCGGTGACGATGCGCGCCGGTATGTCGAGTGCGCGCATCAGGATCACAAAGCTGGACGCGATGTGTTCGCAAAAGCCTTCGCGCCGGTCAAACCAGAACGCGTCAGCGGTGTGGGTGCCATAAACGCCTGGCTCCAGCGTGTAGCTGTAGCCGCCGGTGCGCAGCTTGTCCATCACGGCGTCGATCAGGGCCGGCGCGAACTCTGGGCCAGCGCCGATCTCGCGCCGCAGCTGCTGGGCCAGCCCGAGGGTGCGCGGGTTGTAGCCGGGCGGCAGTTCGAGGTGGTCTTGCAGCGCCAGCGCCTGCTGCAGCGGCCCGTGGCGAAATTGCGGGTAGCTCACCGCCTCGAACCGCACCCGCTCGGTGATCGGTCGGCTGGTGCGCCACTGCAGGTCGGTGGTCATGGAGGCTTCGGTGTTGGGCAGCTGCGGTGCTTGCGGCGTGGCTTCCAGCACAAACAGCCAGGGCCGCTGGTTGGGCTCCATCGTCACCTGGTAGCGCAGCGGCTCGCCAGCCACGCTGAGGTTGGCCGGCAGCGCCATGCTCTCAGGAAAGCCCGAGCGGGTGGGCCGCCATTCGATGCCGTCGAAGCTGCTCAGCACCGGGCCCCGGAAATACAGCTGGCCCTGCAGGGGTGGCAGGCCATCGAAGCGCAAGCGCAAGGCGACCCGGTCGTCCAGCACCAGCCGGGCGATCTCGCCCACCCGCATGCTGTTGGACAGGCCACTGCGACCGGCCATGCCGTCGTCCGGCAGACCCCACAGCGGCGCCATGCGCGGAAACAGCAGAAACAGCACCAGCATGATGGGCAGACCGAGCGCGGTCATGCCGGCGGCGATGCGAGCCGACTGCGCCAGCGGCGGTCGCCCGACCGGCATGTGGGCATTGACCAGTGCCGTCAGCAGACCCAGCAGCGCGATCAAAATGCCAGCTGCCGTCAGCAGCGACTGCGAATAGAAGAAATGTGTCAGCAGTGTGAAGAAAGCGAGGAAGAAGACCACGAAGGCGTCGCGCCGGGCGCGCAGTTCCAGTGTTTTCAGCGCCAGCAAGACCACCACCAATGTCACGCCGGCGTCGCGCCCGAGAAGGGTTTGGTGGGTGGACGCGGTGGCGGCCAACGTGAGCAGCAGCAGACCCAGCCGCCACGGCCAGCCCGGTAGCGGCTGGTTGTGCAGCGCCAGCCGCCCGCGCCACAGCAGCACGCCCACCGTGAGCGCGCTGCACCACCAGGGAATGTGCGCCACCTGCATGAGCACCACCCAGCCAATGATGGCGAGCAAAAAGAGGGTGTCGCGCGTGTCGCGCGGCAGGTGGTTGATGCGCGTGTGCCAAGGCTGTGTGCTTGCAAATACGGGCTTTGACGACGACGGACTCTGGTTCAACATTGCGATCTCATCGAAGAAGAGAAGTCACCCAGAGCAGGGGTGAATCCCGCTTTGCCGGGCTGCTGGTGTGGTCCCCCCTCCTGCAGGAGAGGGAGGACGACGCGCAGCAGCGCAGGGGGGTGTTTGGTATTCACACCAGGGCCATCGCCTCTAGGCAGCGATTGCGATGGCCCGCGCCGTGCTCGGGCGGGATCACGCGGCCGGGCAGGCGCAGGCCGTAATTCAGGCCCAGCCGGTCGGCCAGCAGCACCCAGGCGGTGAGGCGCGCGAGCCGCGCTTCCAGACCCAGCGCGCCGCAGCTGGCGTGGTCCAGCCAAAGCTCTTGCCGCTGCGCGGTCTGCGCGTCGCGGCTCACCAGGTTGCCGCGCCCGCTGGCAAACGCCTGCGCAGCCTTTTTCCAGACCACCGCCTTCATCGGGTCGCCGCGCCGGTACGCGCGAACGCCATCAAATTCGCCGGTGCTTTGAGCGCGGGCGCCACCGGCCGCGCCTTCCAGCGGTTCACCCGCTGGCAGCGCCGGCGCATTTGCCTCGGGCGCGGGATAGACCAGCACGCTCGCCGCCGGGCGCCAGACGGTCCAGACGCGAAAGCTGCCGAGCGGGAACAGCGTTTGCGCGGTGAGCGTGGGCAGGCTCAGCAGGCCTCGCCGAGGCGCCGCCCAGGCCACCTGCAGCACGCTGCTGCCCTGGGCGGGCACGTCGGTCCAGGCCAGCAGCGGCAGCTCCCGCCCGTCGGGCACAGCGCCCAGGCCCAGCCCATAGCGCGGCCGCTTGCGTTCGCTGGACAGCCGCACCACCAGCGCCACCGCCTGACCCGCGTGAACAGGCGCCGGGGGCTGCAGATGCAGCGTGACGCCGCGCAGGTTGCCGTGGCAGACATGCATGCCCACCACCGCGCAGCCGGCCAGCAGAAAGGTGAGCAGGTAGCCCAGGTTCAGCTGGTAGTTGATGCTGGCTACCAGGAGCAGCGCCAGCGTGAAGCCCAGCATCCAACCCGCCCGCGTGGGCAAGATGTAGACGTTGCGCTGCGTTAGCAACAACGTGTCGGTCGGCGGCTGGCGATTGTGGAACCACTGGCGCACGCGAAGACGGGCCAGCGCCAGCGGATTGAAACGGCGCCAGTAAACCGCAGATGCAGCAAGTATGGTCAAGGTGCGCGCCCTAACGGCTGCCTCGGCCTGGAGGTCTGCCAGCCCTTCGGCGCGAAATGTCTTGAGCCTGGGCACCGCCGATCTGGCTCGGCCATTCGGCCAATGCCACCCCCCTCAGGGGGGTGACGGCGAAGCCGGCGCGGGGGGTATTCATGGAAGCGGCACCGCTTCCAGCAGCGCGCGCACCTGTTCGACAGCTCCCCGTCCCGCATCCGCCACCGGGATCAGCCGGTGCGCGGTGGTTTGCGGCAAGATAGCCGCGATGTCGTCGGGCGCCACGTAATCGCGACCGCTCAGGAAGGCCTGCGCCTTGGCCGCTCGCACCACAGCCAGCGCGGCGCGCGGCGACAGGCCTTGCGCGAACCAGCGGCCCGAACGGGTGGCGGACACCAGGTCTTGCAAATAATCCAGCACCGGCTCGGCGGTATGCACCATGGCCACCTGCTGTTGCAACCGGGCCAGCGACGCTGGCGAGAGCACCGGCGCGAGTCCATCGAGCATGTGGCGGCGGTCCTCGCCGCGCAGCAGCTCGCGCTCGGCCGCGCGATCTGGGTAGCCAAGCGAGATCCGCATGTGGAAGCGATCGAGCTGCGATTCGGGCAGCGCATAGGTGCCAAGCTGGTCGTGTGGGTTCTGCGTGGCGATGACGAAAAACGGCGCCGGCAGGACGCGGGTTTCGCCCTCCACCGTGACCTGTTTTTCTTCCATCGCTTCCAGCAGCGCGCTCTGGGTTTTGGGGCTGGCACGGTTGATCTCGTCGGCCAGCAGTACCTGAGCAAACACCGGGCCGGGATGGAACACGAAATCCTCGCGTCCGCGCTCGTACACCGAGACGCCAACCAGGTCGCTTGGCATCAGATCGGCGGTGAACTGCACCCGCGAAAAATCCAGGCCGAAAGAGCGCGAGAGCGCGTGCGCGAGCGTGGTTTTACCGACGCCGGGCACGTCTTCAATCAGCAAGTGGCCTCCCGCCAGCAGGCAGGCAACGCAGTCGCCCACCTGCGCATTTTTGCCCACAATGACCGTGTTAAGCTGATTCAGAAGCTGACGAATGTGGGTGTCTGCGGGCATGCCTTGAACCTTACTGGAATTTGTTTGATGGGCCTGGCCACCGGTTATTTCACCCAACCCGATCATTGGCGTCAAGAGGTGGGCGCCGGGCGCCTCGAATGTCCGCAGCGGTTTGATGCAATCGGAGAACGCCTGCTGACCTGTGGGCTTGACACCACGCTGGAGCGGCGTGACGCCAAGTCGGCCACGCTGGCCGACCTCAAACCCGCTCACAGCCGCCTCCACCCGACGGCTCCGTGCGGGCTTTTCGACGGACAGCGCGAGGAGGCAAAGGCTGATGATCCCATCCCTGCCCGGATTGATTCCGACACCAGCATCAACCTCCATTCCTGGGACGTTATTTCGCTTGCTGACGGCGCTGCAATCAACGCCACCGACGTGGCAATGGCAGGTGAGCTGGTCAACGCCTTTTGTGCCGTGCGCTTGTCCCGGCACCACGTGACCCGCAACCAGGCGATGGGTTTTTGCTTTGTCAATAACATGGCGGTGGCCGCCAAATACGCGCTGGAGCGCCACGGTTTGAAGCGGGTCGCCACCATCGACTTTGATGCACACCAAGGCTATGACACCGAAGATACCGTGTCGGGCGACGAGCGCATCCTCCCGTGCAGCTTCTGTCAGCATTCGCTGTGCCCCGCCTGGGCGCAGGCAAGCGCGCCCAATCTGTCCCGCATTCCGATGTTGGGGTATGCCCATGGCATGGCGGTGCACGAGCTGATTGACCCGGCCTGGCTGCCCCGCTTGGTGCAGCACCGGGCAGAAGCGGTGGTCATCAGCGCTGGCTCCAACGACCACCGCGAGGCTGACATTGGCCCGATGGCGCTGGATGAGCAGGATTGCGCCTGGACCACAGAGCGCATCAAAGACACGGTGCAGCGCCATATGCAGGGCCGCATCGTGGATTGCCTAGCGGGCGGCTGCGCGCTCGACGCGCCAGCGCACAGTGTGCAGGCCCATCTGAGGGTACTGACCGATGTCTGACCTGATCGCCCCCATCTTGCTGCACACATCGGATGTGCGCGGCGTGCACACGCTCACGCTGAACACGCCGCGCTGTTTCAACGTGCTGTCTGAAGCCATGCTGAGCGCACTGCAGGTTGCACTGGAACAAATCGCCGCCGACCCGCAGGCGCGGGTGGTGGTGATGGCGGCCGAGGGCCGGGCTTTTTGCGCCGGCCACGACCTGAAGGAAATGCGGGCCCACCCCGAGCTTGCTTATTACCAGGCATTGTTCGCCCGCTGCTCGAAGCTGATGTTGGCAATCCGCGCACTGGAGCTGCCGGTGATTGCGCGGGTGCACGCGCTGGCCACGGCAGCTGGCTGTCAGCTGGTGGCGCAGTGCGACCTGGCGGTCGCGGCCGAGAGCGCGTGTTTTGGTGTCAACGGGATTGATGTGGGGTTGTTTTGCGCCACGCCAGGTGTTGCCTTGTCGCGCAACATCCTGCCCAAACAGGCGATGGAAATGCTCCTCACCGGCGACTTCATCGATGCGGCTGAAGCGAAAGCGCGCGGCCTGGTGAACCGGGTGGTGCCGGTTGAGGCGCTGGACGCCGAGGTGGCGGCGCTGGTGAATCGCATCCTGCAAAAACCCCGCGAGGCCATCGCGATGGGCAAGACGCTGTTCTACCGCCAGCTGGAAACCGGTCTGGCTGCCGCCTACCAGATGGCTGGCCAGACCATGGCCTGCAACATGGCGGGTGCGGTAGCGCAAGAAGGCGTGCAAGCCTTCATCGACAAGCGCCCGCCCGCCTGGCGCGGCTGATCAAGGCTCTTTTCTGGTTGCGAGCAAGCCCTACGCCACCACCATGACCCCTTCCCCGATATCGCGCGTCCAGACGCCGCCCCCGATCGACGACCTGGCGGGCTGGTTTGCCGGATTTACGCAGCCCACGGTGCTGATCGAATTGGCGGCGCTGGCTGCCTGCGTGCTGAGTGCCTGGGGCATCGCGTCCTTGTTGCGCCATACAACGGGCGTGCGGGAGGAGGGCCGCTCGGTGCTGTTCGGGCATCGCCTGCTCGACGGCGTGTTGTTCCCTTTGCTGCTGCTGTTGCTGGCCTTTGTGGGGCGGGCTGTGTTGCTGAAATACGTGCCGGTGGCCATCTTCAAGGTGATTATTCCGGCGCTGGTGGCGCTGGTGGTGATTCGGCTGGGCGTGAAGGCGCTGCAGATGGCCTTTGTCCCTGCGCCCTGGGTGCGCTCGCTGGAGCGCTCGATTTCCTGGCTGGCCTGGATCGCGATGGTGCTATGGGTCAGCGGGTTGTTGCCCCTGGTGTTGACCGAGATGGACGAGATCAGCTGGTCCGTGGGTGGCTCGCAGATGAGTCTGCGCACTTTGGCGGAGGGCACGATCACAGCCGCTGCGGTGCTGATCTTGGCGTTGTGGTTCTCGGCCACCATCGAAGCACGCTTGCTGCGCTCGGCGGTGGGTGGCGAGCTTTCGTTGCGCAAGGCATTCAGCAACGCCACGCGCGCGTTGCTGCTGTTTATGGGCCTGGTCATCGCGCTGTCGGCGTTGGGCATTGACCTGACCGCGCTTTCGGTGCTCGGTGGTGCCATCGGTGTCGGCATCGGTTTCGGGCTGCAAAAACTCGCTTCAAACTATGTCAGTGGTTTCGTGATCCTGGCCGAGCGCGCCATGCGCATCGGCGACAACGTGCGGATCGACAACTTCGAGGGCCGCATCACCAACATCAACGCGCGCTACACCGTGATTCGTTCGCTAACCGGGTGCGAATCCATCGTGCCCAACGAAATCCTCACCAGCAACCGGGTGGAAAACCTCTCGCTGGCCGACAACCGGTTCTGGCAGTCCACCGTGGTGTCGGTCGCCTACAACAGCGATGTAAATCAGGTGTTGCAGCTGCTGGATCAGGCCGCGCGGGATCAGGAGCGTGTGCTCAAAGACCCTGGCCCGTCGGTTGCGCTCTCCGCCTTCGGCCCCGATGGCCTGGAGTTCACGCTGGGCTACTGGATCGCGGATCCAGAAAATGGCCAGCTCAACCTGCGCTCTCTGGTCAACCGCGCGATTCTGAGCGCGCTGCGGGCACATGGAATTGAAATTCCCCACCCACAGCGCGTGCTGCACATCAAAAATCCGCCCGCCCCGGGTTCCTATTGCTCCGGCCCGATGAAGTCTTAAGCGGCATAGCGCACCCGGCGATCCTGGAAGTAGCTCATCACGCGCTCAGGGTTTTGCTCCAGCATCGCCATATGA
>Ga0105054_10003200_pt1 | contig 25588 bp, 25 predicted proteins | sample BON02_FD_78091 | JGI IMG/M metagenome (GOLD analysis project Ga0105054, IMG submission 78091) | Freshwater microbial communities from Lake Bonney liftoff mats and glacier meltwater in Antarctica - BON-02 (megahit assembly) | ecosystem: Environmental > Aquatic > Freshwater > Ice > Glacier...
ATCGATCGGGCGGGAAAACGGGCATGGTCCAACCCGATCTGGCGCGAAATCTAGGGAAACCCGCCCGCCTTCATCACCATCCCCGGCAAGGTCTGGCCCAACTGGCCCTCAAGCCACCCCGCCGCCGCAATGCACCCTGCCAGATCCATCCCTGTCGCCACACCCGACCGCTCCAGCATATAAACCAGATCTTCCGTCGCGATATTGCCGGTCGCGCGCGGCGCAAAGGGACAGCCTCCCACCCCGCCCAGCGAGGCATCAAGGACGCGGACCCCCGCCACCACCCCGGCCCAGGCATTGGCAATCCCGGTGTTGCGGGTGTTATGCAGATGCAGGCGCAGCGGCACATCGGGATAGGCGGCCCGCACCGCCGCCACCCGCGCCGCCACATCGCGCGGCACAGCCACACCAATCGTATCCGCAAGTGCCAGTTCCGCCGGCGGATGCGCCATCGCCTGCTCAACCACCGCCATCAGGCGCGCCAACGGCACCTCCCCCTCGAATGGACAGCCGAACGCCGCGCCGATGGTCAACCCCACCGGCACCTGCCCCCGCGCCGCCTGCTGCACACGCGCCCAGACCGCCAGCGTCTGCGCCGTCCCCGCCCCCTGATTACGCCGGTTGAACGTATCCGAGGCCATCAAACTGAAATTGACCTCGTCCATCCGCGCCGCCAGCGCCCGCTCGTACCCACGCAGATTAAGGGCAAGGCCGATATAGCGCGCCACCCCGCGCGGCAGCCCCGCCACCACCGCCTCGGCATCCGCCATCTGCGGCACGCGGGCCGGGTTGACGAAACTCGCGACTTCGATCCGGCGCGCACCCGCCGCCACAGCCCGCGCGATCAGGTCGATCTTGGCCGCAGTGGACAGGATCGCAGACGCATTCTGCAACCCGTCGCGCGGGGCCACTTCGACGATTTCGACTGATTCTGGCGCTGTCATCATGCCTCACGCTAGGCCGGAACCGGCCCGCTGATCAATGCGACCGGTCGTGATCGGCAATCCCGCGCAGGATATCCTCGGCATCCTCGGGATCATCCGACGCAATCGCATAGGCCCCGCTCAGCCATTTGCCCAGATCAACATCCGCGCAACGCTTGGAACAGAACGGGCGGAATTGCTCCACCGTTTCGCGCTTGCAAATCGGACAGGGCATCACACGCCCCCGATCAACCGCACCAGCGGCGCCCGTTCGCGCTTGCGCTGCAGTTCGAACAGTCCCATCGGGGTCCATCCCACCAACGACGTCTCGATCGGATCATTGCGAAACGACCCGCGCAGCGATTGTTCCACCTGCTTGCGATGCGCCTTGGACATCGGCGCAAAATCCACCGTGACCTGCCCGCCCAGACCGCGCAGACGCAGCGCACGCGGCAACGCCCGGCAGGCCGCCAGATTGGCCTTGAGTGCTGCAGCAGGCGAGGTATCGCCTCCGGTATTCACATCCACAGCGACCAGCGCGCGCGTCGGCTCGACAAACATCGTGCCCTCGCCCAACGGCACCTCGGCACCTCGCAGCGCCGCGATCTGGTCGAGCACACCCTCGCGGGCAAACCCGCCAGCGTCCGTCACCACCGCCTCCGCCACCCAGTCGCGCCAGGCCAGCACATGCGGCCCGTCGCCCTCGGTCAGCGCCTCAGGCTCGCTGCCCTCCGCATCCGCCATCACCGCCGTGGCCAGCGCCAGCATCGCGGCGATATCCTCGGCAATCTCCTCTGCCCCCGCCCCTTCGCTGGCCGAGCGCAGGATCAGGCCAAACGGCCCCTCCATCTCGACATGGGCAATCTCGGCCAGCCGCTCCCGCTCCGCCTCATCCACGATCTGGCGCGAGACATTGTGGCCCGGCGCACCCGGTGTCACGATGGCAAACCTGCTCTTGAACAGCACGCGGTCCGTGACCGGCACCGCCTTGCCCGGTTCCGCCACACCCGTCACCTGCACCAGCATCGGCTGACCGGGCCGCAGCCCCTTGGCCTGCCGCAAAAACGCCGTACCCTCCGGCAGACGCAGCATCATGCCACCCTGCCCCTTCAGCGGCCGGTCACAAATCGCACGGAATATCGCACCCGGACGGGGGGCCGCTTCATCGTCAATCAGCAGATCATCCAGCCTGCCATCGACCAGCAACGCCGCCGCCTCGACCGCAGCCAGATGGTCCAGAACGATCATCCGCCCCTTCATGCCACATCCTCCTGACCGGGCCCATAAACCGGATATCCGGCCGCAATCAGCAACCCCGCCGTCTCGGTCAGCGGCAGGCCCACGACCCCGGTAAACGACCCGTTGATCCAGGGGATAAACGCACCCGCCGGACCTTGGATCGCATAGCCCCCGGCCTTGCCCTGCCAGTCGCCGTTGGCGAGATAGGCATTGACCTCCGGGTTGCTCAACGGCTTCACCGCGACCGATGTGACCACATCGCGCTGCCAGACCTGCTCACCGCGCTTCACCGCCACCGCAGTAATCACCCGGTGCCTGCGGCCCGACAGCATATGCAAAAACGCCGCAGCCTCGGCCGCATCGGCTGGCTTGCCCAGAATCCGGCGCCCCAGTGCCACCGTGGTATCGGCGCAAAGCACGACCTCACCCTCGGCACAGGGCACCGCCCGCACCTTGTCGAGTGTTATCCGGCGGACATAATCGCGCGGGGTCTCGGCCTTGCGCGGGTCCTCGTCGATGTCAGGGGGGCGCACGGCATAGGGGATCACACCAATCTGCGCCAACAGTTCCAGCCGCCGGGGCGAGCCTGAACCAAGTATCAGCCTGAGGCCCGGATCAGGCCGCAACGCCGTCATCGACAGATCACTTGAACCGATAGTTGATCCGACCCTTGGTCAGATCATAGGGGGTCATCTCGACCTGCACCTTGTCACCCGCCAGAACCCGGATCCGGTTCTTGCGCATCTTGCCTGCCGTATGCGCGATGATCTCGTGGCCGTTTTCCAGCTCGACCCTGAACGTCGCATTCGGCAAGAGTTCCTTTACGATCCCAGGAAATTCGAGCAGTTCTTCCTTGGCCATGTTCTCTCCACGCCTGTCGGGCCGCTAAATTGCGACCGCGCCCGGATATGCGTCCAATAAGCGGGGTTTTCAAGGTCTATTCGCGCCTGCCGCGTGCAGAGGCGCAATGACACGGCGTTCAGGCCCCGCGCGGGGTCAAATCCATCGGCGGCCCCCAGCGTTCGATGAGGCGCTCGATGATCATGTCTCGGGTCTGGCGATAGGATTTCAACCGCTCCTCACGGCCCTCGCCCAGTCCGGTCGGATCCAGAATCGGCCAGTATTCCACCGTCAGATGATAAAACCGGGTCAGATCGAGCGCGCGGCGCTGGCTTGCAGGCGACAGGGCGAGGATCAGGTCAAAGGACGACAGATCATCGCCCCACTGCTCCATCGCGTCGAAAGAGCGGGTGCGATGGCGCGACAATTCGACCCCGATCTCGGCGCAGACGGTGATGGCAAACCCGTCCACCTCCATGTCATCCTTCACGCCCACCGACTGGATATAGCATTCCGCGCCATAAAACTTCTTCATGATCCCCTCCGCCATCGGCGAGCGGACGGCATTATGATCACAGCAAAACAGCACCGACTGAGGCAAAACCGCGTGTTGGGGGGCGTCACCCAATCCGTCAGCCCCCGAAATGCAGAACGCAGATCAGGGTAAACAGGCGGCGGGCGGTGTCGTTGTCCACCACCGCCTTGCCCTCCAGCCGCTCCTGCAGCACGCGCGCCCCCTCGTTATGGATGCCGCGCCGGGCCATGTCGATCGTCTCGATCTGACTGGGGGGCAGCGATTTCACCGCGTCGAAGTAGCTGGCACAGATCTGGAAATAATCCTTCACCACCTGCCGGAACGGGCCCAGCGACAGATGAAATTCCGCCGCCGGATTGCCCGCATCGGTGGCAATGTCAAACACAAGTCGGCGCTCGCGGATCGACAGACCCAGTTTGTAGGGTCCGGGCGGCAGCGCGCGGCCCTCACGCGGCGGCAGGACAAAACTGTTATCTTCCAGCAGATCGAACATCGCCACCTTGCGCTCCTGCTCGATCTCGGGCGTGGGCGGCGGCAGGCCGGTATCATCCAGCGTAATCTCGGTGATGCGGCTCATTTGGCCGGGTCATTCAGCCGGTCAAGCCGGGCCTGCACCGACAATCCATGCGCCTGCAGGCTCTCGGATGTGGCCAGACGCACCGCCGCCGGACCGATCGCGCGCAGTGCAGCGGGCGTCATGCGGGCCATGGTGGTACGTTTGACAAAATCCATGACCGACAACCCGGATGAAAATCGCGCCGACCGGGCCGTAGGCAGCACATGGTTCGGCCCGCCGATGTAATCGCCAATCGCCTCCGGCGTCCAGTGGCCCAGAAAAATCGCGCCGGCATGGCTGATCCGTGCGGCCAGCGCCTCAGGATCCGCCACGCATAGTTCCAGATGCTCCGGCGCAATCCGGTCGGTCAACGCCACCGCCTCCGCCAGATCATCAACAACGATCACAGCACCGTTGTCACGCCAGCTTGCACCCGCAATCGCCCGCCGCTCCAGCGTCTCAAGGCGCTTTTCCACCGCCGCCATCACTGCCTCAGCAAATCCCGCATCATCGGTAATCAAGATCGCCTGCGCACTCGCGTCATGCTCCGCCTGCGACAGCAGATCGAGGGCGATCCAATCCGGGTCATTATCCCGGTCCGCAATCACCAGAATCTCGGACGGGCCCGCGATCATGTCGATACCCACCTTGCCAAACACCCGGCGCTTGGCGGCGGCAACATAGGCATTACCGGGGCCGGTGATCTTGTCCACCGGAGCAATCGTCGCGGTGCCATAGGCCAGCGCCGCAATCGCCTGCGCGCCGCCAATGCGGTAAATTTCATCCACCCCCGCAATCTGCGCCGCCAGCAATACCAACGGGTTGCAGACCCCGTCCGGCGTCGGCACCACAATCGCGAGCCGGCCCACCCCCGCCACCTTCGCCGGGATCGCATTCATCAATACCGATGACGGATAAGAGGCGAGGCCCCCCGGCACATAAAGCCCCGCCGCCGCAACCGGCGTCCAGCGCCAGCCAAGCGTCGCCCCTTCGGCATCGGTCCAGCTTTCATCGCGTGGCATCTGGCGGGCATGATAATCGCGGATGCGCACCGCGGCGAGTTCCAGCGCCGCGCGGTCATCCGCCCCGACCAGCGCCGCCTGCGCCGCGATCTCCTGCGCCGAAAACCGCAATGTCTGCGGGGTCAGTGTCAGCCGGTCAAACCGGGCGGTCAGTTCGATCAGCGCCGCATCGCCGCGCGCGCGCACATCCGCAATGATCCCGGCCACCACCGCATCGACATCAGGACTATCCTCGCGCTTCATCCCCAGCATTGCATCGAACTGCGCCGCAAATCCGGCATCGCGCGTGGACAGGGTCATGGGCATTGCAATTCTCCTTCGCCCTCGCGGACATAGCGCGCGGACCCGCAGGCATCAAACTGCGGCTTTGGTTTCAATCTGGTGAAAATACTCCCGCCGGAGGCCCCCGGTCAGGCTCGGGGCAGGCTCGGGTCAGGCTCGGGTCAGGCTCGGGGCAGGCTCGGGTCAGGCTCGGGGCAGGCACAGGTCAGGCCTGATGGTCAGGCGCCTTGCCCGACGGCGCCATATAGGGCCGGGTCACATCGCGCAGCACCACCTCCAGCGCTTCGACCGAAACGGAAATCACCCCGTCGCCCGCCAGCGTCAGCAGCACCTTGCCGCCACCGTCCGCGCCCGGCTCGAACGCCAACGCCAGCAGCGACAACACCACATCGCCATCCGCCCGGCTCACACCCTGCGACTGGACCTGCTGCACATCCTCGATCACCAGCACCGACTGCACCCGCTCAAAGGCACGGCGGCGGCTCTGGGCCTTTTCCGCATCCTCCCAGCGAAACCGGTTCAAGAGCAGGGCAAAACGGCGGTCCTTGCGGGTCCAGATCATTTCGGACGCAGGAAAGACCGCATCCTGCACCAGCGCCGAAATCACCGCCAGATCATCACCGTCCAGCGCGCGCAGGCGCAGCGGACGTTCGCCCCCATCCTCGAACCGTGCATCTTCGGTCATGATCCGGACACCCTTGCAATCCGGGCCCCGACTGCGCCCAGCTTTTCCTCGACATGCTCATAACCGCGATCAAGGTGATAGACGCGGTTCACCACCGTCTCCCCCTCAGCGGCCAACCCGGCGAGGATCAACGAGACGGAGGCCCGCAGATCAGTTGCCATCACCGGCGCGCCGCGCAACCGCTCCACCCCCGTCACCGTGGCCACGCCACCGGCGACATCTATGCGCGCGCCCATGCGGACCAACTCAGGAGCATGCATGAAGCGGTTCTCGAAAATCCGCTCTTCCAGCACGCTCACCCCCTCAGCCGTACACAGCATCGCCATCATCTGCGCCTGCAGATCGGTGGGAAATCCCGGAAACGGCGCCGTCACCACATCAACGGCCTTTGGACGATCCCGCCGCGCGCGCACGACCAATCCGTCCGCCGTCTCGGTCACCGACACGCCCGCCGCATCCAGCCGCTCGGCAAAGGCTTCCACCAGCGCAAGACGCCCGCCCAGCAACTCGACCTCACCCCCGGCAATCACCGGGGCCAGCATATAAGTGCCCAGTTCGATCCGGTCCGTCACCACCTGATGCGTGGCACCACCCAGCCGGTCCACGCCCTGGACCGTGATCCGCGACGTGCCCTCGCCCTCGATCTGCGCGCCCATCTTGCGCAGGCATTGCGCCAGATCGACGATCTCCGGTTCGCGCGCGGCATTGTCGATCACGGTGGTGCCGCGCGCCAGCGTGGCGGCCATCAGCACATTCTCGGTGGCCCCCACCGAGGCAAAGCGCAGCGGCACATGCGCGCCCTTCAGGCCCCCGCGCGCTACCGCATGCAGATACCCATCCTTGAGTTCGATCTCCGCCCCCATCGCCTCCAGCGCCGACGTATGAATATCCATCGGCCGCGCACCTATGGCACAGCCCCCGGGGAGCGAGACAACAGCCTCGTGATTACGCGCGAGCAGCGGGCCCAGCACCAGATTCGACGCGCGCATCTTGCGGACAATCTCGTAATCCGCCCGCGTGCCGGTCATGGTATGGGACGACAGGGCAATCACCTTGCCACCCTGCATCGCCGTCACCTCGGTGCCCAGCGATTCCAGCAGCGTGGTCATCGTCTTGATATCCGACAGGCGCGGCGCATTGGTCAGGGTCAGCGGCTCTTCCGACAGCAGCGTGGCCGGCATCAGCGCCAGCGCCGCATTCTTGGCCCCGGCAATCCTGATCTGCCCTTTGAGCGGCTGGCCGCCGGTAACAACGATGGAATCCATGCCTGCCTACCCTTTCCCGGAATCCGGCCCGTTTTCGGACAAGTTTTCGGACACCTCTTCGGGTGCCTCGGGCACCTCGGGCGCAGCACCCTCCGCCGAGCCTGCGGCACGACCACGGACCTGCACCTTGCGCCGGGCAATATTCGCCTGCAACGCGGCCTTGAGGCGCGCATTGCGGTCATTCACATTCGGGGGGGTCTGACGGGGTGTTTTCATGGCAGCGGTGATACCGCCCCACCGGCCCCGCGTCCAGACCGGAAGGGGGACCACATTCTGCGCCTCTCCCGCCAGAAAACCGCTTGCGCTTGCCCGGCAGGACTGTAAAAGGCGCTCATTCGTGCTGTGGTAGCTCAGTGGCAGAGCACACCCTTGGTAAGGGTGAGGTCGAGAGTTCAATCCTCTCTCACAGCACCATTTAACACTGAAAAATCAGAGAGTTATGGGGAACCCACAATAGGGGGATACGATAACTTACGCGCATTTGCGGGAACAAACGCGGACAAATCGGGGCTTGCGCGTACAAATCCCGTACAGGCTGCGCCGATCTGTTCCCCTGACGTTCCCCAGACAAACGAAAACCCCGGCGCGCTGGCGGGCGCATCCGGGGCAAATGTCAAAGCTGATCAGCTTCAACGGAAAGAATACACCGACGCCCCCACCGCTGCAAGGCGTGTCGATCAGAACGGTAACTGGAACCGTGCCCGGTGGGGATGGCTCAAGGCGGTATCTGGTGACGGCAACCTGTCGCCTATGGCGCGGCTTCTGGCGTCAGTTCTTACCACGCAGTTTTCGCACCATGAGACGGCCCATTGCGCGCCGGGCACCGAGACCTTGGCCGATGCCCTCTGCACGTCTGTTGACACGATCAAGCGCGCCTTGCGCGGTCTGGCGGCGGCAGGATGGCTGATCAGGACCGAAGGGCGCGGGCGCGGGAATCGGTCTGAAATCTTCTTTCTGGGTGGCAATAACGTGGTGCCGATGATCTGCCCGAAGGGGCCGGAAACGTCCGGCCATGCCCGCCCGAACCCGGCCCAAGCACCATCCAAAGGACACGAAAAAGGGGGCAAATCTGCACCCGTTTACAACCGCAACACGGCTGCGAAAAAGGGGGCAGATATGCGTGGAAAAGGGGGCAAATCTGCACTGTCCTATATAAAGGATGATCCAAAGAATATCCAAAGGGCTGGCCAGTGTTCCGAAACTCCTGTTTCGCAGCGTTCGGCTGGCCGGATGGACTGGACCAATTACGACCGGGCAACCGAACCCGAAAAGTGGGAACGCGGTCTGTGTGACATCAAGCGCGGCACATATGCCGAAGATGCTTGGAACGCTTGGCTTGCCGATCATGGCTTTCCGACGCTGATACAGATCGGGCTTGGGAATGGGCCAGACGGTTGGGCCGTGCCGTTCCGAACGCCGCCGCGTGCTGACGGTGACAAGATCGAGACCAGACTTTCCCTGAAATGGGCACGCATTTTCAGCCTCAAAGCCAAGGACCGGACACATGTCTGACCAAGAACGCATTGAAACGAAAGAGGCGGCAGCGGAACAAGCCGCGTCCTGCATCCGTGAGTGCATGGCGCTGATGCGCGAAAGCGGGATGCCTTGGGATAGTATCATCGCGGGTGCCCATGCCGAGGTGATCAGCGCCATGACGCTGGCATTCGGCGGACGGATGGCAGCGCATTGCTGCACCAGCGCCGCCGAACGGGTCTGCACCCTGCCTTCGGAGGCGGACCATGCCCTTGCCTGCGCCAGACCAGCGGGCAGCGCGTAACCTTCGCGGGTCCTTGCCAGCCCTGACCTATACGGGGGGCAGAGGCGCGATGCTTGAAGCTATGCAATATTTTACAAGGGGTTAAAAGATGCGGATCATGTCGGAACTGCCGGGGCTTGGCGGCGACAAGCCCGTCCATCGCATTGGCGGTTCGGACCTTTGCGACCTGTTCGGCATCACGCCGGGGATGCTGACCACCCTTGGAAAGCGCGATATCGTGGTTCGTCTAGGCCATGATGCCTATGACCTTGAGGAAAGCGCGCGTCGCTATATCGCCAGCCTGCGCGATACGGCAAGCGGGCGCGGCGGCGAAGAACAGGTGCTGAACCTGACCAGCGAGCGGGCGCGGCTGGCACGGGAACAGGCCGACGCACAGGCCCTGAAAAACGCCGTGCTGCGCGGCGAATACGTCCCGGCAAGCGAGGTTAAGCGAGCTTGGGCCGATACCTTGCGCGCGCTTCGTTCACGGCTTCTGGCGGTGCCTTCCCGGTTGCGCCAATCCATGCAGCACCTGACCACCAGCGACGTGACCATGATCGACCGCGAATTGCGCGACGCCTTGCAGGAACTTGGCAATGCCGACGCTTGACCAGATCACGAAACAAGCGCTGCGCGCCCTGATCCCCCCGCCGCGTCTGCGCCTGTCGGAATGGATCGAGCGGGAAATCGTGCTGCCCGATGGCGTTTCCGCCTTGCCCGGCCCGGTGCGCCTTTGGCCTTTTCAGCGCGAGATTGCCGACGCCATAGGCGACGCTGAAATCGAACGGGTGACACTGGTGAAGCCTGTCCGGGTGGGATTCACGACGCTTCTGACCAGTGCCCTTGCGTCCTTTGTTGCCAATGAACCAGCGCCGATCCTCTGCCTTCTGCCCGCAGAGGCCGATTGCCGCGATTACATGGTGTCCGATATCGAACCGATCTTTGGTGCATCCCTGGCGCTTGCCGCTGCTCTGTCCGACGAACAGGACGAATCCGGGCGCAACACGCTTCTGTCGCGCCGCTTCCCCGGCGGATCGTTGAAAGTGGTTGCCGCGAAAGCACCCCGCAACCTGCGCCGCCACAACGTCCGGGTGCTATTCATGGACGAGGCGGACGGCATGGAAGCAACCGCCGAAGGGTCGCCGATCCTCTTGGCCGAACGCCGCACCATGTCGTTTCCCGACCGCAAGATCGTTCTTGGGTCAACACCCGTGCATGAGGAAACATCGCACGTCCTGCGCGCCTATGCGCAGTCTGACGCCCGCATTTATGAGGTGCCTTGCCCGGATTGCGGGGCCATGAGTGAACTTATGTGGCCCGATATCGTCTGGGATGCTGGCGCGCCCGAAACCGCCCGGTGGCGCTGCCCGCATTGCACCGCAGAGGTATCGGAACGGCACAAGCCGGGTATGGTCGCGGCTGGCCAGTGGCGCGCTACCCGGCCCGAAGTGCGGGGCCATGCCGGGTTCCGCATGAACGCCCTGATATCGCTGCACACGAACGCGGCTTGGGGCAAGCTGGCGGTGGAATTCGTCCAGGCGAAAGACGATCCGACCATGCTGCAAACCTTTGTGAACACGATCCTTGGCCAAGGCTGGCGCAGCGCCGGGGATGAACTGGCCGAAGATGAGCTGATGGCCCGCGCCGAACCCTTCGGGCTTGCTGCCGTTCCCGCCGAAGTGCTGGTGCTGACTGTCGGGGTGGACGTGCAACACGACCGCTTGGAAGTCCCCTATTTGGGCTGGACCGAGAGCGGCGTCGTGCTTGTGCTTGGGCATCGGGTGATCTGGGGGCAATATGATGCTGAAGAAACGTGGCATGAACTGGACGGGCTGATCGGTGCTCGCCTGCCCCATGCCCTTGGCGGCAAGATCGGGGTGGACGCCTGCGCAATTGACGCGGGGGACGGGGTATCCATGCACCACGTCACCGCCTTCGCCACGCCCCGGACCCGGCGCAAGGTGATGGCGATCAAGGGCGCGCCCGGCAACCGCCCGATGATCGAACGGGCAGGATCGACCACCAAGACAGGCGCGCGTCTGTGGATCATCGGCGTGGACACGGTGAAACTGCAACTGTTCGGACGGCTGGCGCAGGCGGGCAACTTTCGCTTTTCGGCCGATCTGCCCCCGGTCTGGTTTGAACAACTGGCGTCCGAACGATCCGTGGTGCGCTACACCCGGGGCCAGCCAACGCGCAGCTTTGTTCGGATTCCGGGGCGAAGGGCAGAGGCGCTTGACTGTGTGGTCTATGCCTTTGCTGCGCGGGCGTTGGTCAATCTGGACTACGACCAGCGCCGCGCCGATCTTTCGACCGAAGCCGCGCCCGCGCCGAAGCGCGCGCCAGTGCTGACGTCAAGCTGGATGGAAAGGCGGTAATCGCCATGAAAAACGGAGCCCACCGCGCTGGGCTCCATTGAATTCGTTTAGGGGCGGGCTGGGCCTAAGATCCGGGTTGTCGAACGGAGGTTGTTCTTGTCCTTTTCTTACAGCGATGCCCACCAAGCGCGGATGACTTTCGCCACCCACCAGACCCGAATGGCTTTCTCCAGCCACCAGATCGACCGCATAGATGCGGCTTTCGTGTAGCCCCACGCCTCGCGGCGTGCGACTTGCATTGCAGCCTGACGGCCACCTTTTCTTTCAGCCTTTCTAAACTGCCGTTGCAGCGAAATTCGCCACTCTGGACAGTCTTCGTTCGGCCATGTCGCCACATAGAGCGGCATCTTAACCCACCAAGGTGGGCCTTTTCTTGATCGCACGATCGAGATTCCTTCTCGGTTGTGCGCCAGAGTAGTCACCCAAAGAGTTGCTTGCAGCACCGTCTTCCAACGCCCTCCACCCTGACGCTGTCAGTGTGTAGTAGATACGGGGCCGCCCTCTTTGAGCCTTGGAGGGCGTAGTTCCTTTTTCCAAAGCGCCGCCGTCGACTGTCACTAGTCCTCGGGCGTCTAAGCGCTTCAGCGCGATATATGTCTGAGCGTCGCTGAAGGTGTCGCCATGACGGCCACGTAGAATTTCAGCGATTCCAACCCCGTGAGCCTTTTCGGGGACGTCGCGGATGATTTGTAGAATTTCCGCTTGCACCGGTCCGACTCGGTTTGGGGCGTCGGCACTAGGCCGACCCAGACCAAAAATTGACCACGTCATGTCACCGATGTGCCTCCCATGCGGGGGCGGCGGCGATAAGAATGGTCTGTGAATGATATAACATTGGTTCTCTCCTCTTGAGTGAAGTTGCGACCTCTTGGCCGCCATTATGCGAAGTGTTATCGCACGAATTGAAGATAGGAAGTGGTAGGTTAATAGTCAAGTGTAAGTGGTAGTAAAATCACAAAACATTGTTATTAAACAAATAAATTTCTGAATCGAAGATACTGCAGCTTCCAGCCGCAACGAAGAAGCAAAAAATAGTGACGGTTGACACTAATTATTTAATAGTGTTATCTGTCACCATGTAGCATCTTGGGGGCGCGCCGTGTCGAACAAACATGTCGAATACACAGATCAGGCTGAATTCAGCGCGGGTGAGGCTGCCGACATTTCCGGCGTGAACCCGGTTCTGCAACGGCATTGGCGCAAGCGCGGCCTTCTGGCGCAGATCGAAGGCGAGCGGAACGCGCGATTTTCGATCAGCGAAGTGGTTCGCATGACGATCATGCAAAGGCTTTCGGATAGCGGGATCAGCATCAAGGGGCTGCAAGAGTTTTCGTTGCTGGCCGCGCACCATGCCACCGCCAAGCTGATGGCGATGCCCGGCGCGGTGATCATCAAGGCGGAATCGGCAGAGGCAGAAGCCCAAGAGCGTGGACGGATTGAAAGCTGGGCAGCGGATAGCAAGGTTCGGTATGCGTTCATGCCGCTTCCCGAACGCGACGGCGCGCCGGGCCGCATTGCCCAATACCTTCGCGCAGACCTTTCCGACCTTCACGAGTTGGTCGATCAGGATGGCTTGTTCCACGGGCTGCTGATCGACATTGAGGCCGTCGCCAAGCTGGTTCACAGCCGCACCAAGCTGCCCCTTGAAACCCACGTCGTTTCGGCGCGCCTTGCAAATGGCGGCGCGGAATGACTTTTCTTGCCCGCCTTTTCGACCGAATGACTGGACCGACCCAGAAGCGCCAGATCGAAGCTGGCGGCGGCGGGCGGCGTTGGCAGGGTTCGCCCATGATGAACGCGCCGCAAGCTTCGATCCTTGCGGCCCGCGCGCCAGCCAAGGCCCGTGCAGCGGCGTTGTCCATGAACAACCCGACGGCGGCGCGGATCGTGGAGACGTGGCTTGCGGCGCTTGCTGGCAAAGGCTGGCAGGCGCTTTCGCAGCACCCGGACCCCGCAATGCGGCGGGCACTTAACAATGAGTTTGAAGGGCAGATGCTGGCCTTGTTGCCAGTCGCGGTGCGCGCCTTGGTGCGCGACGGTGAAGCCTTTGTGAGAAACTTTACTGTTTCGGGTGATCCGGCAGAGGATCGGCGGGCGGCGTTCGGTTCCTTGGCGCTGCCCGCCGACCAGATTGACCCGTCGCTGACCCGCGACCTTGGCGACGGTGGGCGGATCGTTGCTGGGGTTGAATTCGACGCAAGCGACCGGATCGTCGCCTATCACATCCTTCCCGATGCCCCCGGAACCCCGTTCGGGATGATCGGGCAAGCGGTGCGGGTTCCGGCGCGCGAAGTGCTGCACGTCTTTGACCAGCTTTTCCCCGGACAGGTGCGCGGCATTTCTTGGCTTGCGCCGATCTTGCTGAAGCTGGCGGACTATGACGCGGCGTCCGACGCCATGCTGATGACGCTGAAGGTCCAAAGCCTGATGACGGGATTTGTCCGCGACGCAGAAGGCGGCACGGCGGGGTTCGAATCCACCGACGGCAGCGTGAACGTAAGCCTTGAGCCAGGCGCTATGCGGGTTCTGCCCTATGGGTCCGAAGTGGAATTCTCGCAGCCCGGACAGGGGCTTTCGCAGGCCGTGGAATTCGTCAAAGGTCAGCAACGCGAAATCGCTGTCGGTGTCGGGCTGACTTATGAGCAGGTGACGGGCGATCTGTCGGGCACCAATTATTCAAGCGCCCGTGTCGGATTGCTGGAATTCCGCCGTCGCGCGGAAATGCTGCAAAAGACGCTGATTGAGGCGCAGTTGCTGCGCCCCCTCTGGCGGCGCTGGATCGACGCCAAGGCATTGGCAGGTGAAATCGGCGCAAGCGAATCCGAATTGGCCGACTACCGCGCCGTCAAATTCGTGGCCCCCGGATGGCAATGGGTGGACCCACTGAAAGAGGCGAATTCCGATATCCGCGCCATTGAGGCGGGCTTGAAGTCCCGCGCCGAAGTGGTCGCAGGCCGTGGCCGCGATATCGAAGAACTGGACGAAGAAATCGCGGCGGACACGTTCGCCCCCAAATCCCCCAAAACAGGAGTCTGAAATGCGAAATTCTCTTTTCTCGGGCAACAACGTGACGCTGCCCGCGCCCTATGCCCTGACTTCGGGGCAGGTGGCGCAAGTCGGTTCGATCATCGGTGTGGCGCAAGGTGCCGCCGCATCCGGTGCCGACGTGGTGCTTGTCCGCTTGGGCGTATTCACCCTGACCAAGACCGCCGCGCAGGCGTGGACCTTTGGCCAGACGCTTTATTGGGACAACGCCGCGCGCGCCGTCACCACGACCGTTGCCAGCAACAAGATCATCGGTGCCGCCTTTGCCGCTGCCCTTGCGGCGGACACGGTGGGGCAGGTGCTGCTTGACGGCACGATCCGCTGACAACCGGGAACCGATACTATGACCATTCACCTTCGGGCGGCAAACATGCGCCCCGCCACCTTCAACGCAAAGGCCCGCACGATTGAAGCAATCGTATCGACCGGGGCGGCGGTTGCGCGCCCCGGCTTTACCGAAGTGCTGGACCTGCGCGGCGTCGATCTGGCGCGGCTTGTCGGTGCCCCGGTGCTTGACGGGCACCGCCGCGACACAACCCGCGATCAGTTGGGCGTGATCGAGGCGGCGCGCATGACCCCCGAAGGCTTGCTTGTGGTGATCCGGTTCCGCGAATCCAGCCCGGCCCAAGCCGTGATGACCGACGTTGCCAACGGCACCCTGCGCGGGCTGTCGATTGGTTACACCGTTGAGCAGACCCGCGAAGCCAAAGACGGCACCAAGCGGGTTCGCACCGCGACCAAGTGGACGCCGATTGAGGTGTCCATCGTTCCCGTTCCCGCCGATCCCGGCGCATATTTCAGAAATGGAGAAGTCACCATGCCGACCACCGAACTTGACGTGCAGGTGCAAACCCGCGCTGAAATGAACACCGAAATTCGCAATATCGCAGAACTGGCGGGGCTGGACCGGGCTTGGACCGACGGGCAGATCGACGCAGAGGCGACGCCGGAAGGGGCCCGCGAAGTGGCCTTTGCCGCGATGGCGCAACGCCAGGCACAAACCCGGACCCGCACCACGGCGCAGATCACCTTCGATCACAACGACCCGGCGGTATTCACCGCCCGCATGGGCGAGGCGATCCATGCCCGGATGAACCCAGGCCATGAACTGTCTGCCCCGGCGCGCCAGTATGCGAACTTGCGGATGCCCGATGTGGTCCGCGAAGTGGCGAAACGCCACGGCATTGCGGTGCAGGGGCTGTCTGACAGTCAGGTGTTTACCCGCGCGGGAAGCATGGTCACCGGCGATCTGGCGGGCATCCTTGGCGATAGCGCCGGGCGCAGCTTGCGCACCGCCTATGACGCTGCCCCGTCCGGTCTGCGCCCCGCCGCGCGCCAGACGCAGTATCCGAACTTCAAGGTGCAGACCAAGTATATGCTTGGCGACGCCCCGGCGTTGCGGCGGGTGCTTGAAGGTGGCGAATATCCGATGGGTTCGGTTGCCGAGTCGGCCAATACCAACACGCTGGCCACCTTCGGCAATATCATCCCCTACACGCGGCAAATGTGGATCAATGATGATCTTGGCGCGCTGGCGGACTTTTCCCGCCGCATGGGCATCGCGTCGCGCGAATTCGAGAACGCGCAGCTTGTCACGGCCCTGACAAGCAACCCGATCATGGGTGACGGTCTGGCGGTATTTGTGGCGGGCCACGGCAACCTTGACGCAGCGTCCGCGCCAAGCGTCGCCAGCTTGAACGCCGGGCGGGTTCGGATGCGCAAACAGACTTCGGCGAACGGTATGCCGATCAATGCCGCCCCCCGCTATCTGATCGTGCCGCCCGAATATGAAACCATTGGCGAACAGTTGCTGACCACGCTGGCAGCAACCGCCGTGGCGGACGTGAACCCCTTTGCCAAGCTGTCGCTTCTGGTGGAACCCCGCCTGACCACCGCAACACAATGGTATCTGGCGGCGGACCCGGCGAACATCGACGGTCTGGAATACGCCTATCTTGAAGGCGCGCCCGGCCCGCAGGTGGAAACGACTGTCGCCTTCGAGGTGGACGCCATGATGATCAAGGTCCGCTTGGACTTTGGCGCAGCATGGATCGACCATCGCGGTTGGTATCGGAACGGTTGATGGCACTTCCCACAAATGAACTTGAGGCGTTGCGGGATGCGCTGTTGCGCGTCCGCGCCGCTGGTGCGCGCGTCGTCCAGATGGACGGCAAGCGGGTAGAATATGCCAATGATGCGGAAATGGCGAAAGCTATTGCCGATCTGGAAACCCGCATCCGCCGCGCCAGCACACTCCGCCCCGGTGGCATCAGCTTTTCAACGTCTAAAGGTATGTGATGAGCCTAACCCCCGCCACGACCGGATCGACCATCCTTGACGCAGGCAAGACGCCTTCGGAATGGGTGGAGATCATGGCCGGGCGGGGTTTCAAGATATCCGAACGCATGATCCGTGAACGGGCATCCAAATTCAGGGCTTGCTACGGGCGCGGCAAAGCAATGATCATCACGCCAGAACAGATTGACACAATTTTGATGGAGGGCCAGCCATGCCGCTTGAAGTCTATAGCCGGGGGAATGTCTGGTGGGCCAAAGGCTATGTCGAATATAACGGCAATCGCATCACCGAATATCAACGCCGCAGCACTGGTGCATTTACAGAGGCAGGCGCGCGGGCATGGTGCAGCGCTGAAGAAAATCGGCAAATCCGTCGTCACCTTATTGGAGACGAAGCCGTCCTGACCTTTGCCGATGCACTTTTGCTATATCCCGCCAAACCGCAAGACGCCGTGTATCTGATCAAGGTCTTGCCCGAAATCGGGCACCTTCCCATTGCAGGCATCACTCCGCGCGGCGTAAAGAACCTTGGGCCAAAACTCTATCCCGATGCCAGCACCGATACTTGGTGGCGGCAGGTTGTGACGCCTGTTCGGGCCGTGATCAACAATGCCCATGAAGTTGGCAAAGGAACGCCCCCGATCAAGATCAAGGCTTATTCTGAAAAGGAACGCATTGATCAGGACCAAGCAAGGGGCAAATCAAGCCGCAAAGAAACGGTTCCTTTTAGCGTAGGATGGGTGGAATCGTTCTGCGCCCATGCCGACGTTTACAACGCAACCCTTGTGCGCTTCTTGTTTGAAACGGCGGCGCGGATTGACCAAGCCATATCCTTGACCCGTGCCGATCTGGACTTGATGAATAAGCGGGTTCGGATTAAGGCGCAAAAAGGCCACCCCGAACAATGGGTGACTATCTCGCACGAAATGATGATCGAACTGGCGAACCTGCCCGCTAAGCGCCCCATGAACCGCAAGACCGGGGAAACCCTTGCGCCAAAGGTTTTCGGCTATGCGGACCGGGGCGGATATCGCAAGGCATGGGCCACGATCTGCAAGAAAGCTGGCATCCAGCTATTGAGCGCACACAGCGGGCGGCACGGCTTTTATACCGAATTGAGGGTCCGGCAAGGTGTCGATCCAATCACAGCGGCCAAGGCAGGACGATGGAAAAACCACGCCTTGCCCGACGCCAGATATGCTCATGTCGAGACTGATCAGGCGGACATTCGGGCGCGGTTTCGTACAAACTCCGTACAGGGCGGGTCTGACAAGTCACCTAACCAACTGAAAACGAAAAGGTAATCGCAACATGACACAGACCTTGGTAAGGGTGAGGTCGAGAGTTCAATCCTCTCTCACAGCACCACCCTAACCCACTGATCTTAAATAAAGCGCTTGTTTTCACGAGCTTGGTGACATTCTTGGTGACATTCTTGGTGCCAGAGACGATGCCAGAATGGGTTTTTTTTGGGATGGCTGGGAAGCTGCAATACTGGAAAGAAAAAGATGGTCGCTTCTGGGCTCGGGTCGCCGTGCCTAATTCACTGAAGCAGATTATCGGCAAGACAGAACTGCTGGAGCCGCTTGGTGGCAATCGTAGCATCGCAGTGCGCAGCCACCCCGCCGCAGTTGCCCGATTGCAGGCACAGATTTCGATGGCCCGGTTCTACCTGGAACCAGGCACTGCCAACTTGCCGGAATCTCCACCCAGTCGCACTCACAGCGAATGATCTCGATCTTGCAGCCTGGACACGTCATCAAGAAACGCTTCAGAACGATAACCAAAAGCGTGCCTCGATGCCGACACAGGCCCAGATGGACGTCGAACTCGAGAGGCTGATGCAAATTATCGAAGCAGGCGGAGTTGATGTCGAGCGCGACCCGTATGGCATGATCAACCTCTATTCTGACTACGAACTTATGATCAGCGCCCGCGATCATGACGCGAACCTTCGCCAACGGCGTCTTGCGGCGATGCGCCTAGCACTTGCTGCAGGCGAGACACGCCATGTCGACGCGGCTGTGCAAAATTATGTGACGGCTCAAAGGCTGATGGTCGCACCCGGCTCGACCGAATGGCGAGAACTTGCCCAAGTTGTAGCCAGGGCCGAGATTGATGCGCTCGAACGCACTCTGGAGCGTGACCGTGGTGTGTTTGGTCGTCCACCATCCGATCCGATCGTTAAGCCATCAGTTGCGGTTAGCGACGTCTTGTCATCGGTCCCGCTCAAGTATCTCTTCGACCGCTACATCGCAGCCCGTCAGGCGATCGGCAAACACAAGGATGGTGGCGCGAACTGGCGGAACTCATTTGCCACCCTCATCAAGTTCCTCGGCCATGGCGATGCCCGTCGGATAACGAAGCGTAATCTTCTGGATTGGCGCGACGCGATGCTGGCATCAGGGACGTCAGCCAGGACTATCTCCGACAAGCACCTTGCGGCGATCAGCGCCGTGCTGAAGTGGGCTTTTGAAAACGACTATCTTCCTTCGAATGAAGCGTCCACGGTGCGGCAAGAGGTGCCGCGGAAGCCGCAAACGAGGGAAAGGGGTTATACAACGGCAGAAGCGGTGAAAGTGCTGCAAGCAACGCTCAGCTACAAACCTTCTGACACCCACAACCCTTCGAACCGTGAAAGTTCCCACACCACTGCCGCCAGGAGGTGGGGTCCACTCCTCTGCGCGTTCACAGGCGCTCGCGTGACGGAAATTACCCAACTCCGTAAAGAAGACTTTCGCAAAGAGGGCGACCGGTGGATAATGCGGATCACGCCCGCGGGCTCTGTCAAGACGGGGCAATACCGCGACGTGCCATTGCACCAACAGGTTGTGGCTCTTGAATTTATCGATTTCGTAGGAGCGGCAAGCCACGGCCCGCTCTTTCATGCTGCCAGGAGTCCTGAAAAGAACCAGGCTGCATCAAGAGCAACAGCCGGAAAGCTCTCAAAATGGCTGAATGACCTCGATTTGGTTCCGGCTGGGGTTCAGCCATCTTCTGGCTGGCGGCATCGGTTCAAGTCTCAAGGGCGTGAGCTCGCTATTTCCGATAGGGTTCTCGACGCACTGCAGGGCCATCCAGGAAGAACCGCGAGCGACAGCTACGGAGATGATGATTCATACAGAAACCCGGCTTCCGCCGTGCAATCGTGGAAACGGTACAGATCGGCAATGTCATTCAGTATCTCCACGTTGCCGCTCGGAACCGCGCGCCAGTCGATGCAGTCCATCAGCGGCGCGGAATGCCCCCGAAGAGGCGATAGTCAGCAATTCGATCCGGCATGACAGAGGAGACCGAGAAGACCATCCCGACGGGCGTGAATTTACGCTCCGCAAGAACGGTCAGAACTGATCGCGGCACGCGGCGTCAACCCTGCTCTCGCGAAAGAAGTCACGGAGCAGCAAAGCCGCGAAGACAAGCAGTCCCGCGCAATGATCGCACGCCGCCGACTGCGATGCCCCGAGGATGCAGTTCCAACTTGACCATGACCGGTATAGGGATTGCGGGCGCGCCGCTTGCCAGGAGGATCATTTATGACAACACTTCCGCTTGGCATCCGCGAGAACCTGACGCAATTCGTGCACCAGTTGATCCAGGTGCTGCTGGTCGGGCTTGCCATCGGCATGACCCGCACCGTGATACCCGCGCTGGCCGAGACCGAATTCGGGGTTGCGCGCGGATCGTTTCTGTTGCTGACGGCCTTCGTCGTCGCATTCGGCGTGGTCAAGGCGGTGATGAACTTTGTCGCTGGGCGGCTGTCGGAACGGATCGGGCGCAAGCGGGTCTTGTTCTGGGGCTGGGTTATCGCGCTGCCCATTCCGGTGATGATCTGGGCTGCGCCAAACTGGGGCTGGATCGTTGCGGCCACGGTGCTCCTCGGGGTCAATCAGGGGCTCTGCTGGTCGATGACGCAGACAGCAAAGCTTGACATCACGCGCGCCGACCAGCGCGGGCTGACGATGGGCCTCAATGAATTCTCGGGCTATGTCGGCGTGGCTCTGGCGGGGGTGATCACAGCCTATGCAGCCGAAGCGCTGGGTGCGCGACTGGGCCTGCTCATTTTCGGGATGGGCGTCATCGTCACAGCACTGGTTCTGTGCGTCGTCTGGGTCAAAGACACCCTGCCCTGGGCACAGGCAGAGACAGCGGCGCACAAGCTCGGCACGCCGAAGTTCCCGCCACGCTATCCGCAGGGCGTGGCCGAGAACCCCTCCACGCGCGAGGTTTTTGTTCTGATGAGTTGGCGTGACAAGCGGCTTGCAGCACTGTCGCAAGCGGGGCTCGTGGAAAAGTTCGTGGATGCGCTGATCTGGGTCATCTTCCCGGTCTTTCTGGTGGCCCAAGGCGCCAGCCTGACCGAGATGAGCTGGATCGTCGGCGCCTACGGCTTCGTCTGGGGTGGCTCACAGCTTTTCACCGGGCGCTTGTCGGATCTTGTCGGGCGGTTCTGGCCGAATGTTCTGGGCATGTGGATCTGCGGTGCCGGAGTTCTTATGGTCGTTCTTGGTGACGGGGCCGCGTGGTGGGCGCTGTCGGCCGGGATTGCGGGCTTTGGCATGGCCCTGCTCTACCCCAACCTCGGGGCCAGCGTAGCCGACGTCACGCCACCGGCATGGCGCGGGTCAGCCATTGGCATCTACCGCTTCTGGCGTGATCTGGGCTACGGGATCGGTGCACTCGGCCTCGGGTTGACGGCACATCTGACCGGCGTGGTCGAAGCGGCTTTCTGGTTCGTGGCACTGTCGATGTTCGCGTCAGGTGCAGTACTGTTCGTCTGGGGCGAAGAAACACACCCCCGTTTCAATCCTGCCACAAAGTGAACCATGCCGCGCGGAATGCTGACCCATACGCTTCAGCTTCCTCTTACGTTTGCCACGTTTTTTTGCTACGCTTCAGGTTCAACCGCAAGGTGGATGAATGCGCCGGACCTACGCAACGTTCATATTGATCGCAATAGCGGGGCTCAGCATCTGGCTGGTCCGGGACTCGCAAATACCGTTCTGGATCGCGGGGCCGGTTCAGGTGGCGTTTTACGCGATAGCCCTCGTCACAAGTGGCCGGTTGCTCTTTGCGCGGCCCCATGGCGCGCTGCTCTTCGTTCTGCTTGCGGCGCTGCTGCTCTTTCCCTTCGGTGTGCTGCTGCGGACCTACGGCTTTGTGGATCTGATTGCCTTCACATTCCATTTTCAAGCCGGAATTACACTTGAAAGCATGAGCGACTCGTTCCGCCCGATGATCGTGGTGGCTGGTGCATTGGTCTTTTTCACGCTTGCCATCTATCATCTGGGAAGCCTGTGGAACCGGATGCGCGACATCGCGGTCGCGGGCGCAGCCGTAATTCTGGTGATGAATCCCGTTGTCGGTGGGGCCTACAGCGCGCTGACCATCGGCCTTGACCCTCTCGGTCTGGCGGGGCGGATAACCCCTCCCGCACTCGCCGGAGTCGCAACCCCGCCAACCACCAACCCCGACCTCATCGTGATCTATCTCGAAGGCACGGAACAGGGCTATGCCGACCGGAACCTGTTCGGCGATATCTATGACCCGCTGCGCAGTCTGTGGCCCGAGGCTGCAGTTCTGAGCAATATCGCGCAAATCACCGCCACGAACTGGAGCATCGCCGGCATGAGCGCCACGCAATGCGGGCTCCCGCTCCTGCCGGACGGGATCATCGCGCATAACCTGTTCCATCTGAAAACCGAGTTTCTGGACGGGCACATCTGTCTCGGCGATGTGCTCAATATCCGGGGCTATCACAGCGAATTCATCGTCGGCGGTGAAGCCTTCTTTGCCGGGATCACCCATTTCTACAACACGCACCAATTCGATGAACAAATCGACCTTGCGGATTTTGTCGATAGCTTTTCTGCCGAGGAATATACCGCCGCATTCAGCGAATGGGTGGTTGATGACCAGATGGTGTTCGATATGGCGCGACAGCGCTATCGGCAGAACCAGCAACGCGAAGGAGCATTTGCCCTTGTTGTCGAAACCTTCGGACCGCACGGGCCCATGCATCTGCTGTCGCGCCGCTGCACCCGGAACGGCGTGGCAACGCTGGTCAACGACATGCGCCCCGCCGTGCGTTGCCTTGCGGACGAGGTCCTGGAATTTGTCCGTTTCGTGCAGGCAGAGTCAGCCGGTCGCGAGACGGTATTTCTCATCCTTTCCGATCATCTCGGGCATGACCCGGCGCTGCGCCGGATGATGCAGGCCGACGAACGGCGCAATACCGCAATGATCATCGGACCCACCCGGGCCGGCACGGTCATCGATTCACCCGGCAGCATGATCGACATTTACCCGACCCTGCTCGATTATCTGGGACTGATCCCCCCCGGCGGGCGGGCCGGTCTGGGCGTCTCGCTCCTCGGAGATACACCGTCGCTGGTGGAAGAATTGGGCATAACCGCGCTCAACGATCAGCTTCGCTATGATCCGGCGATCCGCGATGCGATCTGGCGCAACTGACCGGCGCGCCCGGGGCACGGTTGCGGCCCCCGAATCCATGGGATGGTCAGCGCAAGATCGCACAGCATCCCGGTGCCGTGACGCTGGCACTACGGACCACCTACCGCTGCACGCCGACCGGTTTTCGATGATCCGGCGCCCCCGGAAACAACCTGCCCACGAACCGCCCCAGACTGTCGACATAGGTCAGCGCCACCGGCACCACCACCAGCGTCAGAATTGTCGAACTGATCAGCCCGCCAATCACCGCATGCGCCATCGGTGCGTTCTGCCCGCTGCCATCATGCAGGTTGAGCGCGAGCGGCAGCATGCCGAAAATCATCGCCAGCGTCGTCATGATGATCGGGCGAAACCGGGTCATCCCCGCCTCCACCAGCGCATCATAAAGGTTCATGCCCGCGCGCGTATGCTGATTGGCATTGTCCACCAGCAGGATCGCGTTCTTGACCACCAGACCCATCAACATGATGAACCCGATCATCGAGAACATGTTGAGCGTCGATCCCCCGATCAGCAGGCCCAGCATCACCCCGATCAACGCCAGCGGCAGCGCCGCCATGATCGCAATCGGCTGCACGAAACTGCCAAATTGCGAGGCAAGCACGAGATAGATAAAGATCACGGCGAGGAGCAGCGCCGACCCCGCCGCAGCGCCGGTCTCCGCCAGTTGCTCGGCATCGCCACCCGTCGAAACGCGGTATCCGGGGGGCAGATCGACAGCCTCCATCGCCGCCGTCACCTGTGCCGTCACATCGCCCAGCGCCACGCCCGAAAGGTTTGCAGTCACCGAAATCTGGCGCGACAGGTCCTTGCGGGTAATCTCGGACGGGCCAAAGGAGGACACGATATCGGCCACCTGATCCAGCCGCACCATCCCGGCGCTGCCCGTCGCCCCGCTCTGCGTGATGGGCAGCGCGCGCAGCACCTCCAGATCGTTGCGCGCCTCCAGCGGCAATTGCACATTCAGGGCATAGTTGCGGCCATCAGGTGCTGTCCAGTCGCCCACCACCTCACCGCCCAGCATCGGGCGCAGCGTCGCCCCAACCTGCTGCAGGCTCACCCCCAGATCGCTGGCGGCATCGCGGTTGACCCGCACCCCCAGCACCGGCTGCGCCACGTTGAGCGAGGATTCCACATCCTCCAGCCCCTCGATGGTCTGCAAACTGCGCACCAGCCCATCCGCCAGCGGACCCAGCACCACCAGATCATCGCCAAAGAGGGTGATCTGCACCGGCGCCGCGACACCGCCAAGGCCACCCGCCGCGCCAACGGTCACCGCTATGCCGGGGATCCGGGCCAATGCTTCGCGCACCGGTGCCGTCATGTCCTGCGGACTGCGGCTGCGCTCTGACGGCGGCACCATCGCCACGGCCATCACCGCCGCACTCTGCCCGCCATTGCCAATGCCAGAGTTCACCGTCGCATAGGTCCGCGTCACCTCGGGAAACTCATGCATCACCGCATTCACCTGCCGCAGCTTGCCGGCGGTATAATCGAGCGATGACCCCACCGGCGTCTCGATCTCGACCTGAAACTCGCTGTTATCCACCGCCGGGGCAAACTCGGCTCCAATCAGCGGCACAAGGAAAAAACTGCCGATAAATGCCAGAAACGCGATGAACAGCGTCGAGATCCGATGCCGCAACCCCCAGCGCAACACATGGCGATAACCCGCGGCAAAGCGCATGAAGCCCCGGTCAAACGCGGCAATCGCGCGGCCCAGCGGCCCCCGCTTTGCCCCCGGTTCGGCCGACGGATCATACCAGACACTCGACAGCATCGGATCGAGGGTAAAGGCCACGAACATCGAAATCAGCACCGCAACCGAGACTGTCACCCCGAACTGCAGGAAAAACTTGCCGATGATCCCGTCCATGAATGCCACCGGCAAAAACACCGCGACAATGGACAGGGTCGTGGCCAGCACGGCCAGACCGATCTCATTGGTGCCATCCAGCGCGGCCTGGCGGTGCGATTTGCCCATATGCAGATGCCGCATGATATTTTCGCGCACCACGATGGCATCGTCGATCAGCAGCCCCACCGCCAGCGACAGCGCCAGCAAGGTCATGATGTTGAGGGTAAACCCCAGAAAATACAGCGCGGTCATCGTGCCGATCACCGAAATCGGCAAGGTAAGCCCGGTAATCACAGTCGATCGCCATGAATTGAGGAACAGAAACACGATGAGCGTGGCCAGCGCCGCGCCTTCGATCAGCATGTTCTGCACGCCCTTGTAGGATTCCTCCACTGGCACCGCATTGTCGCGCACGATGTCGATGCTCACCCCCGTG
>Ga0105054_10003209_pt1 | contig 25523 bp, 42 predicted proteins | sample BON02_FD_78091 | JGI IMG/M metagenome (GOLD analysis project Ga0105054, IMG submission 78091) | Freshwater microbial communities from Lake Bonney liftoff mats and glacier meltwater in Antarctica - BON-02 (megahit assembly) | ecosystem: Environmental > Aquatic > Freshwater > Ice > Glacier...
AGCGTCCCCGTCCCCGGCGAAGAATTGAGCCACAGCACCTTCGGCACAATCAGCGTGCCTCAGTTCTGTAGCCAGCATATCCGGCAGACCAATGATGGCGGCGACTCCAGCCCATTGCATAACTTCTAGCACTGCAACTCGACCAGGAGAAACAAACAGCTTGCTCATTTCCATCCAGATACGTTCGCGAGAAATCTGCTTCAGACCCGACGCCATCGTGCGAATGTCTTCCAAGGTATTGATGTTGAAATCCGCATCCAGTCGCGCAGTAAAGCGGAAGTACCGCAGGATACGCAGGAAGTCCTCACTGATACGATCTTGTGCATTACCAACGAAGCGTACCACGTTGTTATCCAGATCCTCTTTACCGTTGAAGTAGTCGTAAATGGTTTCGTTGATATCCATCGACATTGCGTTACACGTAAAATCTCTACGAGCAGCATCTACTTCAAAATCTGTAGTGAACGTAACCTCAGCGTGGCGGCCATCAGTATCTGTGTCAACACGCAGAGTAGTAAACTCATACGCATCACCAGCAACGATAAAACTAACCGTGCCATGTTGCAGGCCAGTCGGCTCAACACGATAGTTGTTGGCTTCCGCGAACGCAATCATTTGATCAGGAGTCGCGGTAGTGCAAAAGTCGACATCCTTCGGAGTACAATGCATCAGAGTATCACGCACCCACCCGCCGACGATGCGAGTTTCAAAACCAGCATTATTCAGGGCAGCCCACAGTACGCGGACGTCGTGTTTGATGTTGTTGTTCAGATCATATGTTTTCATAAGCTACTTATAGTATGTTACGTATATTAAATCAACTGGTTTCAGGCTCATCTTCTACCCTAACAACAGCTGGGACAGCTTTGATCCTATATACTTTCTTCGGCCCGTTGCGGACCACAATACAATCTTCTAGAATCTCAAATTCAGTTGGTTCTTTATGATTCAGATCGATATTAGCATATAGCCAATCGCGAATGTCACGATGCTGATAGTCAAGTGCAGTCTTACTCAAGGTAGGCTCATGCATGCACTGAATATCCAACCATACGAACCCGATATCTGACGGATTTACGTTCGGGAGATGATAAAACTTTAACAGCTTCGCTGGTTTATGTTGAACCTTCATAGCAAGCTACGAATAAATTCTACGTCAGACTTATCAACTTTACCTAGTATTCTCTCAAGTCGGACCTTCTTTATTTCGTCATCTGTAACGACTTCAAATGTACAGGGATCAATCTCAATAGTAAGTTGCATAACACCTAGTTCTTTATATTGAGATTCAGGGTAACTACAAATATGTCGTTCGAGTGCAATGACAGCCTCGGCTCGAGTACCATACGTTTGCATTCGTCCTACTGTATGCGTCGTCACTTGAAACGCAGCGATCTTACTAGGGTACCCACCATCGAAAATAAGCGGTAGTAGGGTCAGTTTATCTGCTAGTACCCAAAAAGTCTTTTTCATCACTTCATCCTTGCATTACAAAATTCGTCAAACAGGTACCCATCTTCTTGAGCAAGTAATAGGGTATGACCATTACAGATAACGCGTTCGCCGCCATCGTAGTTTGCGAGAATATACTCAGCGTATTCGTCTGAATCACGTAGTTCTTCTTGTACATCAGAACGCATTACACTTCTACCACATTAACAGGCATAACTACACCAGGGCCATAGCCGACAAACCCTGGGATGGCGAACGCGGACGTGATTGCGTTTCGCAGCGTACCGTGTAAAACTGCTAGTAGGGTCGGCGATGCGTTCGCGCCATATTCAACAGGAACTTCGTCGTAAATGAGATATGTACCGATCGTTTCTAGTCCGTGAGCTTTGATGAACCCTGGGTTTCCATATCGTAGAATCGGGTCATCTCTTTGGAGAACTACTCGTTCAGCGGCTCGTGCTTCCGCCATTGTATCATATAATATTCCATCATATTCATACTTATAGCTTTCAACAATAGTGCGGATAATTTCCATAATATCATTCCTAATTTATTTACCACAATATATAATATACCAAAATCGAAATCAACTTATCTTTGTAAATATGTCATTTCTTTTGATGCACGAGTAGCTGCAGTATATCTCCAACGCCACTGATCTTCGCGGAAAACGGATCCATCATCGATGACAGTTACATCCTCCCATTCAGAGCCTTGCGCTTTGTGGCAGGTTAGGATATATCCCCAGTCAAACTCTTGGGTCGCTTTTCCAATTCCATATGGGCGTTTAATGTTTGAGTCAAAGTGTTGTTTGAATAGATATCCATTGACACGCATATGTTTTAATACGTTAGGGAGATCATCCATTTGAACTTGAATAATATAATCGCCATTACTGAGTGTTTTTGGTTCAGCGCTTAATTTACCAAATGATCCGTTAAATATTCCAAGTTTTGCTTGATTCTTACAGCATATAACTACTTCACCGTTTTGTGGATGAATGCCTTCGAAGCCTCGAAGTTCACGAATGTATTGTGTGAATGCCCAACGATTTTTATTAGTACCGCAAATAGGCTGCGTCTCAGCTCGGAACACGTAGTGTAGTGCGTCGTTACTATATGGTATAACGCGCGTTGTGTGTCCAGCCGCATCTTTCCATTCACCGAACGGAAGCTTCTGTTTTTTACGCAGCATAGTGGCAAATCGTAGAATAGGACTGTCGAGGGCCTGTCTGTGTACTTTCCGTAGGAATACGTCTGGTTCACCTTGCATCCAATATCCGAGGCCTTCTACAGGTGGGAGTTGTCCGGGATCACCCATGATGAGAATCTTCTTTCCGAAAGACTCAGCATCTTTCGCAAGCACTTCGTTAATCATAGAGCATTCGTCACCGATGATAAGGTCAGCTTTACGGAAAGGGGCTTCAAATGTTAGTTTGAATTCGATGTTGCCGTGATCATCTTCTTCGGGAATATACATACCTGAGTGGAATGTAGTTGCTCCAGGGTTACCTTTTTGTCGAAGTATGTTTGCAGCTTTACCAGTGAATGCAGCACTCACTGCGTTTACACCAAGTTCTTCTCGTACCACAGCAACAATGGTAGAATTATGTGTAACAATAAAATTATCAGTCAAGTAGAGGTTGTCGTCTGCATCTACAGTTATACATTGCTGTTCGACTGCTGGTAACTCTGTAATATCTATAATATAGCGAGAAGGTGGATTTTTAATACTCGGATACCAACGAGTGGTTTTAAATGGTGTGAGGAACGGACACACAAACATCTTAATATTAAGATAGTATACACCAAACTTATCCGTCTTTGTTTGTATAGTTGTTCCTCCTAACGATTGAACTAGCTGTGTTACGTCTTGTATTAATTGAAATGAGGCGCTACTAAACTTTGTTGCGCTCGAGGTAGGTGAGCAACTACCATCGGTATCCATTAATCCTCGCAATACTGCTAATCTTTGTTCAACAGACCCTAGTAAATATTGCTTTGGTATAAACTTATATTTTGATTTAATCCCACTCAAGCCTAATATCTTAATATTATGGGCGAGTTCGTTTACTTTCGTTTTTGAACCTATACGGACACAGGAGCATGTTTTACGAGTATTGATATACTCATGTATGTTTGCATCTGGTAAGGTATGCAATACTCGCTCTAGTATATCTCTATCACGACTCGGTGATGATAGAAAAACATAACCATCTGTATGTAAATATGCATCACCTAATAAAACACCCAACGTATATGGATCGATTAATAGATCCTGTTTAGGGTATTCAACAGGGGCACACAGAGGTATCTTATATCTATATTGTCCTATATTTCGTATTACTCCGTGTGAGAGTATTTCACGCACTGAAAGTATTTTTGAGGGTAAACCGGCAAACTGCGCCTGAGGAGTAGTTACCTCCCATAAGTGTTCGATTCCACATTCCGTATAATGCTTATCGCGAAAAGTTACGCGGTATACAGGTTTAATACCTTGTGGAAAAACCCCTGTTACAGTAGTATGCTGTCCATTAGATCCAAAAATAACATCCCCCACTCGAATATCCCCCATAGCTATAGGTCCAGTGGGTGTTTGAATACTAGCTGTTAGAGGTTGTTCTTTTCCAGTACCTGCGTATCCATCAAGCCTAAACACTTGCTTGGTTTTACGTCCGCCTTTATACCACTCTTTGATTTCCTTAACAGCGCTATTTTGTTCGTCTGTTAAGGTAATATCACTCATACTTATTTGATGCTCGGATTTCTATTGCTTGGCGTTCGTTAATCGTAAAGACTTTTTCTTCGTCATCATACACCGGGATAGATTGAATAAGTGTATAATCTCCCATCGCAGATGATTCATATACGCGAAAGTCAACACCTTGTGTTGCTGTAAGATCGGTTCTATCTATTGATATTTTAATAGTTCTCATTGTATACCCTTATTTTTAAAGTAGTCGGTCTGTAATTTTTTGGTGAACGTTTTGCTTCGCCTTCTTTTTATGATATGTGAAGTCAGCTGTTGCTGCGTCTGGATCAACCCAGTAGCCTCGCTCCTCAGGTGCGTTGCGATGTTGTGCATGCGCCTCGGCGTGATAATCTGACGCTTTACGTGAATGCATATCTGAATTTGCTTGTTGGCCGAGCGCAGCAAATACTTCACTGGCCATATTGTGTAGATGGTATCGCTCTAGTTTACCTTTTACAGTCGTAGGTTCGTCACCTGTTATATTTTCCATTACAAGCTCGTTAAGTATTTTCATTGTTGCCCCTTCAGTTTGTTCGGTTGAATCTGTGCATATTTCCAGTGCTTTGCTTCTCCGCTGATGGGATCAACATACTCTTGCACATGATTAGGTCGAACTAGCTTACAGATTGATTTGCTGAAGTCATCGTAATTATAGCCGCTTTCTAGGCGAATTACAATACCCTCTTGTTTATTTAGGTCTAGTGATGCCCACACCTCTTTAATAATGTCATCAGAGTAAACACCACAATAAAGAGTTGGTACAGGTTCGATATCTAAATCAAAAAATACTTTGAGAGTTTTTGTCCAATCAAGACAATAGTTCTGATCATCCCAAACGGAATATCCGTAAAAGAATGTCTCAAGATCATCATATGTAATCGAATGTTGTGCCCATACGTTTTCACCACACACTCGCCAGAGTGGAGGGAGAATAAAGCCGCGACTAGCCCAATATTGCTTTACCCAGTCGCGTGTAAAATGATGCTGTGAATCGAGGGATCGTGCATGAGTTTGCCCTGTCGAGTATCCCGTAAAGGATTCGCCATCCATTTTTTCCGTAATGATAACTGTTTTACCGAGAAAATGCTCATTAGTATTCAACACCTTGTCATTCGGATCTCGACCAGGTGTGAGATAATGGTATGGGGTACTTGGATACTTAGTAAGCATAATATATTCCTTTTCACACATATGTAGTATAGTGGTTAATTTGTAAAATTGCAAGCAAAGAAAAAGGAGATAGTTTCCTATCTCCTCTTCTATTTAACTTCTGAAGCTATGGTTACCTATTCGGATTCCCCTACCTCCAGCACTAAAATAAACATATCTATTAATAGATCCGTTTTCTAGTAGATGTCTCGCTGCTTCAACTGCAACAGCGTATGTTCGCTCATTTTCGGTTACTGTACGTATTCTTGGCGAAACGCCTCGATTCCATACGTGAAACTGAGATCGTGCTAACACAACGGCTTTAATTGAGCCCTGCCAGCGGTTACTCTCTACTCTATTGAGGATTACACTTCCTACATGAAGCATCCCGTGTCTACCTTCCCCGCGGGCTTCACCCCACATAGTTCTACTCAGGTAGTAAAGGTCTTCGTCAGTATAATTCCTTGACGTTTCTACTTCAACCAATTTGACCTCTTCAACCGGTTGCGTTTGCACTCCATATGATTGAGCTACTGCCTGTTCATATGAAATAGGGTCTGCGTTAGTTTCGATCGGATTAAAACATAACACAAGCGTTACCCCTAGTATTTGAAATAATCTCATACTAGTTCTCCGTTTTGTCTTTGCTTTGTGCGCCGCCCCTTATGACATATAGAAATAAAATAAAGCCAAAGGGTTGCCTCCGGCTTTTGTTTTATTTTATTTCTACCCCGAAGACGCCTACGGGTAGATAGTTATTTAGCTAAAGCGTCGCGACATTTCGAGTATTTGAGTGCTTTTTGTGAAGCCTCGAGTGATTCGTCAATCCAGTCATACTCCAAGTATTTGTCTGCTTCGCGGTAGAACCACCAGATAAGAAAAGAGTAGTATAAATTCTTTAATGATTTCATCGTTTACGTGTCCTTGAAATATATGTGGGGCGTGATTTCGGCGCTGGAGCTCGTACAGGCTCCTTATACGTAAGGAATGTACCGTCTGTGTACACCTCGAGCTCTTCGTTTGAGCCTAATTTACGTGAAGCGTAATACAGAGGCTTATAATTCGGGAGGACGGCACCAGGTGCAGCATCTACTACGGGAAGCGACCCGTACCCTTCACGATAGGTAAATGCATTTGTAGTTTTGACTTTAACTGTTTTCATATATAAGAATCCATTAGATTACGCATTTTTGTTTCGGCATATGCTTTACCAGCATCAACGTATAATTGTATAGCCGCTTCTTTCGTTAAGCAACTACCGATTTCTACTTTTTCATGTGGGAATTTATATTGCTTCAAAAAGGTACGAATGTTTATATTCATAACTTCAACTCGATTATGTTCGATCGCTGGATATTGTCCAACAGGGCATGCAAATATTTTCGCGTCGCGGCCCCTATCATCTGTAACCTCGATTCCACCAATAATAGTAACTTCAATATTGGCCCGTGTAAGTAGTTTAGCTCCATAAACAAAGACATCGAGGGGATCTCCGTCCTCCTCTAGAGTCTTCGGAAAGAACCCGTAATTATATGGATACGTTACATAATTTTGTAGTACTCGGCTGACAATTAACTCTTGTCCATATCCGAATATATACTTTGCACCTGATCCTACTGGGGTCTCGATGGTTGCTCTAATTGGCTGATTAATAGTTCAAACTCCCTAATTCGTTCTTGTAGCATAAGATAAAACGTATGGTATTTTACAATACGAGCGATATCTTTATCTGTGACACCCTTCAGGCGTTTAATATCGGAATTGTGTGTAAGATCCTTTGACTTGACATACATCGCGTCGATGTTGCCAAAGACTTCCTCTTGATATTCGTCGTACGTTTGGCCGGGTTGCTTTGTGAGTGCCTTAACACCAGCAACCACTCGGTCAGTCGCACCCGCGTCGCGGAGATCTTGATATGTGATTTTAGTATCTTCTACAACATCGTGTAGGATAGCAATACACTGACGCTCTTCGTCGTCTGCGGAAAGCATACCCATTACAGCGAGCGGGTGCAGAATGTACGGAACACCGGCTTTATCGAATTGACCAGCATGTGCATTTGTCGCAAGAACGATCATATGCCCTAGCATTTCGCCTTTTTTAAGTCTTGCTTTATTTTCCATACAGATATAATAGTCTATAAAGAGAAGAAAATCAACTACGTTATCTTATTCCGGGAAAATACATTTGTATTTCTTTTTTCATTATAGGGTCATCCGACCGGGAGTGTAACATAAGCGGGATGGCAGTGCCCGCTTTCCAGCCGCGTGCATGAGTTTCTTTAACTTTATCCCAAATGATTTTATGAGTCTCCTCGTTACCAGTATGCACTAACTTACCAGCTACATCGTGAGTATTTACCCCGTCAACGGGTTTATGGTAGTATGGTGATATCGTGAGAGCCCTAGCCTGATTGTTAACCGCGGTGTAGTCTTCTTCACCAGTATGCATACTTTTATTTGCTGCCTGTGAAGCTGGCACCTTTGTACCGTTTGTTGTAATATAATTACGGAGTCCTGACCCATTTGTAATACCTTGGCTGTATGTCATAGCCATTTCATGTGTACCATTTGTTAAATGTATGAGGGTTCGCCGCGGGGCATAGAGCGTGTGGACGCGCTTAATAGACATTGGCGGTTCACCAGCACCAGTAAAAAATCTATTAATTGCATCAACATGGCTTTGATGTGCTGAACGAGTGGCAACTGGAAGGCCTGTGTCGGAGAGACTATCGTGTGACTCACCCCATCCCTTAAACTTATGCTTTCCGAAATTTACCTGAACATGCTTCATCGGGCGATCGGGAATTTCTGTTCCAATCTTCGATTTACCGTACATACCCGGTTTAGCTGTTGCTAAAGCTATATGTACATCTATAAGAGCTTTCTTAGCAGGTACTTCTGTAACTGTATGAAACGGGGTAGTCTCTTCTACTATAAACGTTCTAAATGTTCTCATTTTGTCCCAAACACTTTCATATGCGAAGTCATTCCATCTTCAAGGACGGCGCTCGACCCGTGTTTATTATATAGTGTCTTTGTTGACCCTGTTCCACTCTTTACGCGCAACATAACTGCTTCGTGTTTTCCGTTTGAGAGGTGCATTGCGCTTCTATTACCAGTACCACCATCATAGAATGCTTTTACTCTGTATGGGTTATGCCCGTATTTAGCAGCCACCCTGTTTATAGCATGATGCGCTATTGTCAAGGAATCCTGCGTCATTGGATGAGTATGCGACCAATCAGGCATCTTAGTAGCAGAAAACGGCGTAGTTTTACCGATAGTAACGGTATGTTTGTTCCCGCTTGCTTGAGGTTCCGTAGAAAAGAAATTGTCGTCGGTTTTTGTTGCCGGGAAGAACGATGGTTCGTGCTTACGTAGGTGGTTATGTAAATCCGTCGAAGAAATAGCTTCACTGCCATCCTCGGGATGATACTTACCATACGACCCTATATGCTCATATGCGAATCGGCGGCCCTCGGGCGTTTCCACATGACTATACACATGAGACACAGGGCTTTTAGTGAATTGTGATTGTGTTGACTGAACTACTCTACACGTTCCGAGATTTTTTAACTTTTTATTTGCTGGAGTTATGTTAAGTGTGGTCGAGGCAGGGTACTTCATGTCGTGATCATGTTCAACCCAACCGGTATCCAAAACTTTATTGTTTATTGTTAGATGTTGATGTGGCAATTCGCGATCCGGCATTGCATGAAACTCACCATAATCTTTACCGCGTTTAGAAGAATTAAACATAGCAATTCGCGTTTCTGTATCGAGCCGCGACTCAGGCGACGGCGTATCTTCAAACTGCATATTTGAAGGTCTGTCTTTTTTGGCTTCGGTTATAAAAGACCTAAACCCGATCATTAGAGTGTACTTGTACCCATTGCTGTTGACTTAACAAGGAAGCTTGGATCGTTCTTTAGAATTTCACGATGCGCGTCCGTTCCGTGTTTAGCTACAAGCGCCCGGATAACAGGTTGCGTGTGAGAAATCAAGTTATCAAGGTGACGAGGCTCTTTTGATTCAATCGCGGCTCTAGTTATTGAAAGGTCGATATGTGGGTTTTTATATAGTACGTGATCTTTTTCTGCTTCAGACCCATGAGCAAAGATTGCTTGGTGTACCTTCGCAGATTTATCATCCAAGAACGGCTGTATATATTTGGACTTTCCAGACTCAACAAGACCAGCTTTTACATCCTCGTGTAGATTGGGATTGGCAATAAGTCTGTCTCTGTGTGCATCAGTACCGTGAGATGCAACTGCTTGTTGAACGCGTGAGCTTTTATCATCTACAAACTTATCAATATGAGCTGGATTACCACCCTTAACGAAGTTAATCTTCATACCTTCAGAAATGTTAGGGTTGTGTATTAATGCTTCTTTTTGCTCTGGAGTTCCTAGTCGCGCAACAGCAGATTGTACATCAGGTCCCCCTGTTTTCAGATACTTTGCAATGTAATGTGCTGGCTCATGTGCAATTTGGATCATGCGTGATTTGTCTTTAGAATTATATCCAGAAGTCGTACTGTCTATGAGATCTTGGTGAGCCTCGACATGCGCCATCAATACAGGATTCGGGCGCTTGTGTAGCGTGTCTACAATATCTACGGGAGAGTCTTTAGGGTCCATGAACTGATTTGAATGCAGATGGAATTGATACTTTTCCCCCGGATACTTGGGTGCTTTCGGTACCATAATATGCATCGGTCCATCTTTATTATAAGAATTGAACATATTACCTGACTTGTTTGTAGTACACCAACGTGTACCTGCACCATATGCGCAAGCCGCTGCAACAGAATGTGGGATTATTGTAGTCCAGTGTTCTGTATCGTACTTAGTGGCTTCCCCTTCTTTTACAGCCTTTAGCTCTTCCTTCTTCGTAGCTTCTTTAGGAATTTTGTCTACTGCATCTTCAAGGTCAGGTAGTGATTTGTATGTGTTAATATCTGCGTTGATATTATTTTTTGTTAGCTTCTTTTTAACCTTAGCATCGTGAAAGGCGGATAGTGCAGTATGTGTGCGACCGAAATCTTCAATATGGTTGATACCTCTGATACCTGTTACAGTATTATTTTCGTCGCGAACTTCTCCACCAGTGGCGTATCGCGAGGCAATCCAAGGAGCGTATTCTTTATGCTCAGTTGGGTCCGCCTCGGCTAGTTTCTGATGAAAGGTATTTTTATGGTCGTCGACAATATCGTGATCGAATAGTCGCTGCGATACTTTATCACCGTGCTTCTTCCACGTTACATCTATATCTAGTCCTTCAAGAACCACATCTTCATTTATGCCTTTTTCTCTTAGAGGTGCAGTTGGCATGTGGTCGCCCCATTTAACACCGCTTACAGGTTCCCAAATACTCTTGGTGTCGTTTAGTAGTCCACGCTTGATATGATCCATCGTTGCAGGTTTGCCCATTTGCTTGATAGCTTTAATGGTTTGCACAGGATCAATAGGAACTGGAGCTTCTCTACTAATGTAGTGATGCACATCTGGATGATTTGTTTTTAGCCAAGTATAGGCCGCGTCGCCTTGCTCCATAGAAGTATTAGCTGAGTGTTGTACGTGTCCAGATACCGCCGTTTGGTTAACTGTATTTTCTTTAATGAATTGTGTTAATGCTCTTATTGACATTTTATTTTACCCTTATATAATGAGAGAAATCCTGAGCTATTTCCCCGTGTCTATAGCCGGTTCCCGCAGCGTTTTGCTCTGTATGGAATGTATGTGAACCTGAATATCCAATATGTACAGGATGATCTTTGTCCCGTTCTTCATCGATAGTCCATTTTTCAAGTGGATCGAAGACTATGTGGTGTATGTTATGAACTTCGCCGCCTTCTTCGTCTGCCATATCGTTGTGTCTATATACGTCTGTTTTTTCAATCACGCCGGCAATCCGGTTAGAAAACTGTTGCCCAGTCTCTGCAGGTGAACGATCAATAGGTTTAGAGTGTATAATATCGGTATGTAGGTGAGTCCACTTTTGCGTACCAGCAGGCGCGTGTGCATTAAATTTATGAATTGAATGTGAAAATTCATGTTGCACGTTATGAAACTCCGGTTCATCACCTTGTACCATAACAGTATTATCGTGTGAATGTAGGAGATGCCGCTTGGGATCATACAACGTCGTTGCATGTGTTGCAGTTGGTAAATGTTGTATGATATTAGGGTGGAGGTTATGTATCTCTTCCCGGTGGCCCCAACCTGCTACAGGTTGATGCTCGCCCTTTGCATCCTTTTGTGGTGGATGTTCCTGCCACGTCATTTCTTTATCTGGTAATGCATCCGGTGTGTCGGCATACTTCATATGTGTATCTAGGAGTGTTTTATTCTCCACCGTAACAGTTAACCCGCCGCGTAAATCTCGTAACATTTCACGCATCGACATAGTATTAGACTCCTTGAATATTTTATATATTTAGAGAATCCTTAAGCGTACTAAGCCGATGCTCTGTTGGTTTCAGAGCAAAATACTTGGTATGATAAATATGTTAGTAAACGCGCGGAGTATAGCAAATGATATTTTTATATATAAAACAACATAATGTTACCAGGTTAAAGTATTTCGGTAAAACCGCAAAGAAAGACCCGTACAAATATGTAGGATCGGGTACTTATTGGAAAAGACATATTAAACTACACGGTATAGAGCACGTTTCAACATTATGGGTGAAACAATTTACTTCATTAGAATCATGTTCAGAGTACGCATTACAGTTTTCATTAGACAATGATATAACAGAATCAACAGAGTGGGCGAATCTCAAACCAGAAAATGGCCTCGATGGTGGATCATTAAAAGGTAGACCTGGTACAAATTCCAAAGGACCTCCGCCTATGGTAGGTACAATAGCAGCTCGTAAGGTAAACTTAGGACGAACACGAACGTTTACTAAGGAACATAAACAAAATATTTCTTTATCGAAAAAAGGCATTCCTCGCAGAGGACACAACACTACAACGAAACAAAAAATATCAACGGCTTTAATAGGTCGCACTTTTTCACCTGAAACACGCGATAAAATGGCACAGGCTAAAAAAGGTAAACCTGCTTGGAATAAAGGATTAACCGGAACACAAGGAGCGCCTGGTAAGCGGTTAAGATGTTGTTGTATAAAATGTACTCGCGAATTAGGTGTAAATAATATTAATATACACTTTACCCGATGTCTGACAGCTTAACTTTTGTTTCAGGCAAATACCGGGCGAATTTATATTGCACTCTTGCTGTAACAGACGCTTTACCTTTTCTTGAACCCCCACGCCCACTACGTATAAAAACTTTATCTATATGCTCTACATTTAAAACAGGTGCACCGTAAGACTGCAGATGTAATGGATCATATACTGGGTTCGCTGATATACAAAAAATATTATCATTAAATATAATATAATTTGCTTTTACAAAACGGTTTTTTGACTTTAGAAACGTTTCTTCGACGATATTTGTTAATGGTTTGTCGTTTGTTATATGTATTAATTTGTCGCTATTTTTAATATCGTTATAGAGATTAACATCGATAACATGCGGTATTCTATCTGTTTGCGCTAACGATGTATAATCTATAACTTGAGAAATGTTATTAGTGATCATACTTTCAAGCTCTCTAATGTTAGTGTCTGTTAGAAAGCTTGAAGCTGTGTATATCGACCCATTAGAAAATAAAGAAACACATCCGGCGTCACATATATCGGTGTTTGATGTTTTGCTTTCGAATGTAACTATTTGGTCTTTATGCATCACAATGAAGTCGGATCCTCCTCCTGAATTCTTAGGAGTAGATACGTTTTCATTTCCGAAAATATATGTCAACTGTTCATAGTGATTAGCTTCAGTTATGAACCCTTGATTTTGCTTAGGTTCAGTAAGCTTCAGGGTCATCAAAGAGATCAGATTCAGGATCATTAAACCGATTTGCGACTCGCCGCGTTCGTTCTGTTGCAGTAAATCGAATTTCGTTCGGTGTCATATCCTCGTTTTCGGATAGTCTATCCATTTGTGCGTCTACAATTTCGATTAAGTCTTCGTCAAACATTAGTTTTTTACTCCACTAAATAATATAAAAAGGGTTGTAGATGAATTATATAAGATCTATTCAAAAGTTGCTGTTAGAAAATACCGAAGAGTATGATGAGGATCATCATGACGGATTAAACGGCGAACTACAACATTCAACTATGCAATATCATACACTAAACAGATTACATCAAAACGCGCCAGAGAGCTATAAATCACATTTAGAACATGCAAAAAATGCAGCACTTGACACGGTAGCAGAGGATCATGCAAATTTGATTCACTACTCCGGCACCCATAAAAATGATCCACATTTTCTAGGTGCAATTTCAAATGATAAACTTTTAGCCTACCTAGAATCAACACAAAAGGTACATGATAATGCTAAAGAAGAATATGATTTTCATGTTGAGCGCAATCTCGAGGATCATCAATGAGCCCTAAGCTAGGTCTACAGTATCATAGTACACTGAATTCTCAGGTATGGCAAGCAGATAATCAACTAAAGCCAGTAATAAAAAACCAGCTTTTGAAGATCGCTAACTACTGGGCCAGCTTTGCACATATACCAGAGGATGCAGTTGAAGATGTAGTCTTCACTGGTTCGTTGGCGAACTATAACTATACACCATTTTCTGACTTCGATCTACATTTAGTTGTCGATATGGAAAAACTTACAATTAAAGATCCAGAGCTACGTAATAAAAATATCTTTCATATGAAGGCGTTATGGGCTAAAACACACCCTGGTATTAAAATATATGGGTATCCTGTTGAATTGTTTGCAGAAGATAAAAATACCCGCCATCCACTTACGCAAGGTATTTATTCACTAAAGCATGATGCGTGGTTACATATGCCAACCCATGAAGATATTAATTACGAAAATGATGCGAATCTTAAATCAAAGGTTACACATTTTGCCCGAGTAATTGACGACCTTATAGATAACAATCGCGACTTGACCACAATCAAAGCCTTTAAAGAAAAGCTGCGACTAATGCGCGGTGATTCTATTCAAAAGCATGGTGAATTACGTGGTGTGAATAACCTCGTGTTTAAAGAGCTTCGTAATCTCGGGTACCTGGATAAACTATCACAGCATGAGACAAATAAGTTTGATACTGAGATGTCGCTAAATGAACAAGCGTTCACCCGAACAGTACGTCCGATGCTACACGTAGAAGAAGAAACTCCACACCCTGAGGGTCTTTTGAATTTACACTTAGCATCTATAGATGATGGAGGCAGCACACCCGACACTCCAATGAAGCATGGGACTGTTTTCCTACACAATATACCCGAACATAGGAGCGTGTTCTATACTGACCATCACGATTATCACACTCTCCCGCGTCGAGTGATGAATGGAGTCTTAGGCAAAATAAAAAACGGGTATCAAATACAAAAGATGGTTCACGTATACACACCATACGGCGCAACAACATATGCTCATATGTCAAGATCTACTACTTCGGATAATAGATTATTCAGGTTTGAACACTATGATCAATTTTAAATCTTTTATTGCTGAGCATAAAATAGCAGTTGAGCCGAAGGACTTACTCGCACTGCATGTGAAGCATCATGAAGCGGGTGTACCTCTACCTGATCGTACGGATTTATATCGCGGATATATTGGCGGACATATCAGATATCCTAAAGAAGACGGCGGATATATAGAGCATAATGTCTATACTCATAGTATTTCGCACTTTTCACATAATGAGGTGCTTCACAACATAACAGGCCCTGCTTTTACAGACCTAAATTCATCAACTTGGTCGCATAATGGAACCATTATAGCAGATTATAGGCACCATTCATACCCCGGTGGTCCAGGTTGGCATACGTATACAACACACGCACATTACTCCGGTCCTACTGGTGGGTCAGCTATACACGACGTAAGTACTCTCGGCGAGCTTAACGCACATTTAGCAAAACACGATTTACCACCATTCGAGCATCCCGAATGAAAATACATCAATTAATAACCATAGGAGTATAGCTAATGCTCAGTTTAAAATCATTTATACATGACCATATACCATTGCAAGGGGCCCAATTATTGGATGCACATATGCAGTATGCTAAGGTTGGGGTGCCTTTGGCTGACCGTGACGATTTATATCGTACACAATCAAACGGCAATGTAGGATATGATACACCTGAGGGTCGTGTTATATATGACCTACAACATAAAACAGTCGACCACGTAGATAACGATTTCAATTCACATAGACTAGACGGTCCCTCGGTTCTTAATCATCAAACCGGTTATCGGTCTTGGAGGAAGCGCAGTGTACCAATTGCTAAATTTATACCCCACACTGAATCCTATTCAGGGCTGGGATCGCCTGGCACACATTTTAAGAACATGAATATTGGTGGGGTTCAGACTAACTACGAAGTTTGTACCCCGGCTGCCTTTAATACACATCTAGCTAAGCACGGCTATCCTGCTTTTGATTATAAAAAGGATTAGTATGAAAACCCTTAAATCCTTTATAACTGAATCTAATAAGCACGGGTTTATACATATACGGTTTTGGTTCCGTCATCATTATTAGTTACAATTTTAAATTTCGGTGTTTTCATTTTAGGTCCTATTTCTTTTTAAGTTCACGAATGTTTTTAGCAACTAATCCAGAATGCAGTCTAACAGACGCTCTAGCTATATTGTCTTCTTTATATTCTGGTATAGGTTTTAATTTCCAACTATTCTTAACAGAGTCATCAGCTATACACGCCGCCCGCTCTAGATTGTTGTTTATAGCAGCTTTAATTAATTTAATTAGAGGTGTTTGCTTTTCTGGTATATTACAATATCCTGCGCAATCTACGACAGTATACCACCCACAGGGGCATTTTAACGATGCATCCATTTTGGCTAAATCGTTCATGTACCCCTGTTGGTGTTCGTTAAACAAGCTCATTTATCCCTCGTTATACTTTTGAATATACCACGGACGAGCAATGTTCGCAATCAAGCCGTTGAGCTTACGCGACTCAAATTGATTCTCTACAATAGTATCCGCTTCTTCCTTGCTGATATCTGCGAACACAAGGCTAAGAAACGTACCCATGCTTGATAGTTCAAAAGGCTTCAGGAGTTCTGTTTGCATGTATTGTAGCATCTGCTCCAACCGATTACTAGAGGCTGCAGCCTGAGCGAAGTCAAGCATTTGAGCATATTGTTCTGTATCAACTGACGCAAGCGTACGAACCTTCGATTTACCTTGGATTTTAGCTGAACCTTTTCTTTCGTTAGCTTCTTGATGTATATTGGGTAAGATATATTCTTTTCCATTCGCGATAATCTTTAACATTTGTTTTTCACCTTTAACTGTAAACACCTAAATACATCATAGAGGATATACTCAAATGATGCAAGAACTTTTATCAAAATATAAACACAATAAGCATTATCTTAACCGATACATAGCGTTTATAAATTATTGTCAAAAAAGAAACAATAATCTAATTCACTACGAGACACACCATATTTGTCCACGATCTAAAAAATTATTTCCCGAATATGAAAAATTAAACGAGCATCCGTGGAATGGTTGTAAAATGACATACCGGGAACATTATATAACCCATTGGATATTATCTAAAGTATATACTGATAAACAACAATATTCTTCAATGTTAAAGGCATTTTTTAATATGTCGCGTATTAGTAAATCACACAGTAATAGAGTTTTAACTTCAAAAATGTATAATATTATGAAAGTAGCTAATTCTAAGGCGATGCGCGAAAACAATCCTATGCATAGGCCTGAGGTGGTCGCTAAAATGAGACAAAGTATTAAGAATTTTCACGCATCAGCTAGAGGTGCTGAATATAGAAAGATGTGTTCTCGGCGGCAGACAGGTATAAATAATATAACAGAAAAAGGATATATTAGTTTACGTGCTAGATGGATAGGTGTTTCGCGCCCAAAAACACCTATCCATGTAGAGAATAATAGAATATCGCAATCAAAAGGAATATTTAAAACGCCTTTTGGTAATTATTATTCCCCAGAGCAGGCTGCTCAAGACAATTTAAATATGGAAAAATTGTCTAGATACAAAATTCATCGCTACTGTATAAAAAATTTGTATGGATTTAGTTTTATTCCGAAAATTCATACTCAAACATAGTAATACCTACTTCTAAACAAAAATTAATAACAGCGGCTTTATCATCTCCGGAAAGAGTAATACCGGTAATCGAAGTTCCAGAAACATGCTTTTCACCCTTTACTTTAAAGATGAAGTCGCCGCCGGTATAGCCGGGTGTTTGTGAAGACCATACAATGCCTTCACCGACAGATTGAAAACTATAAATAGTATCATGGACAGGGTGTCCATTAACTTTAGAGATAAAAAGATCCATGTTATACTCCAAAAATAAGTTATATTATGTGTACCGTATAACACATATAAACGAAAATAAACACTACTACGGTTATAGAGGCATTTTAGAAAATATCCAACCAAAAGATGATCTAGGCGTAAAGTATTTCTCATCATCTACAGATAAAAGCTTTAAACGTGAACAAAAAATAAACCCTGAAAATTTTAAGTATAAGATTATACGTGAGAATCTCTCAAAGAGAGGAGCATTGGATTTGGAGATTAAACTACATAAAAAGTTTAATGTCGATAAAAATATAAACTTTTATAATTTAGCAAAACAAACAAATACAGGATTTTCCTTTATAGGGCCCTATAGCGGACAACATAACGGTAAAGCGGTAGTAATTAACAGGACTACAGGTAAAAGAGAGCGAGTTGATGTCGGGTATGATCAAACATTATATAGCGGAAATACAGCAGGGACTGTAAAAGTTATAATTGGAAGTATTACTAGTTGTGTTTCAAAAAAGGAATTTAAAGAACGAAGTCTTTGTGGAGTAAATACGGGTAAGGTTGTTGCATTAAACACAACTACCGGTAAAAAGGAATTAATTGAAAAAAAATTATTTGATGCTGATAATAATTATGTCGGGCATTCTACAGGATGTAAACGAACAGAAGAAACGCGAGCGATATTAAGTCAGAAAAAGAAAGGTAACAAAAATGGTGCTGGTAATAGGGGTAAGAAACAATCTCTGGAACATATTGCTAATGTAATAGCTGCAAAAAAACGTAATAGAGCCTTTAGAGAGAAAGCTCTATTACGGAACCATCCGCAATAGAATTAGTCTTCACATAATTAAGAATATTGGTTTTAATTTCTTTATATGCTGCTAACGAGGTGATTGAATCGTCTCTCCATTGCAGCTCATCATTAAATAGTACTGTGCATGAGTTTTGAACAAACTGTGAAATTAACATACCTCCAACTGGACATTCCACTTCAACCTTTTCTGTAAGCTCAACAAGAGCTTGTTGAGCTAGAGCAGGATGAGCCATATCGATAGACATATTCCAAGTACCGAACCAGGTGATGTTATAAATCCGGGCTTTTTCGAATACGAGGTCGCGGAAATCTCCCACATCGAGCCAGGTTTCACCTTCAGTGCCAACAGTCTTGATACCGAAGTACGCGAAGAACTTAGGTACTTCGGATACCGCAACACCTTTTTGAATACCTTGACCGGCCCATTCCCCGTAAATAATAATCTGCTTTGGAGCCGTCTCGAGAGTGTTTAGGATCGTTGAAAACATCTCACGTAGTTCAGCCTCATACTGCATCATATACAGCATGAATCCTGCGTTATCGCTCTGAAGATTAAGTACACGGCTACGTGATTGGTAGAAAAAAGTATCTTTAGCGACGTTGTACCCAACAGAGGCATTCGTACCGTGAACCTTAACTGTACCTCTGAAATCAAGACGAGGCATGGGGATCGTTGAATCAAAGATAGCAAGCCCATCAGCATCTTTACCGACAAAGCTCGTGCGCGATTGAACGTTACGGATTACGTTACGAAACTGATCGATAGATGGGTACCTGTTTGCAGACATAGTTTATTCCTTTGTTTGATTATTACTTATTCTTCTACCGGCTTCTTCTTTTCAACTGGGACTACGACCCAACGAGGATAGAGCCTATCCTCCGAACCTACATGCCCTGCTGTACACCTATATTCGTATTGTATCGGGAAGCTATACTTATCACGAACTTCACCTGATTGATTACGATCCATTTCAAGGGTACAACCGGGATGGTCACAATATTTGTGAAGCATTCGAACTTCAGCAGGTTTCCATTTAATCGGCATTAGTCTAGCCTCGAACCGGAAGTGGCGGGAATGTCATATTCGCGTAGAACAGCGGCAAATGCATCAGCACCAGCTTCTTTACAATCGACCCATTGCCCGTGAAAATCACCTGGACCCCAAAACTGCCAGCCGCGACGATAATGAGGGGACCCGTAGTCTCTGTAGTTCTCCATAAATTCATAACCGACGCCATCTCGAGAGGCAAAATCCCCATTTAGTCGGCACAGGTTACCTGCACGATCATACTTCAATCCGTGCGTCTTGAGCTGGTCTTTACACCATTTTACAAACGGATGTTTCGGGTCGGCAATATCAACCCAGGCAAAACCACAAGCTAACTGCGGTTCAATGCCGTGATATGGACCGAGCATAAGATTTTGAGCCTTATTCGCAGCTTCTGCCGCCTGCCGAAGTACCGCTGCATAATCAGTCATAATATCTCTCCGTGATTTGATTAGTACTTATAGCTGCTTTTATGGAATACGGCCAATGTTTTCTTCAAAAATAGGACCGCCATCTGATGCCCGTGCCACACATCGTTCATATATCGCAGTATTAGGAGCATATCCTGCATTTTCGCAACGAGCGGCGAAGCTATGTGTCATAGACATGAAGACGCAGTATGCTATTCCGATGAAAAAAACACCCGCGGCGCCGAACATCGGCCAGATTATTTCCGCAGACTCAGGTGATCGGCTCCTGTTAGATCTACTATTCATCTGTATTCTCCTTAGTAGCAATCATTTCATAGATCTGCAATGAATCCAGCGATTCAAAGTACCCTGACCACGGACGGTAATACTGGTGCGTTGTCCCGTCATCAAGTTCAATGACTGCGAATTCTCCATCAGGTGCCGCTGTCGCCGCCTTGAGATTACGTTGAGCTACCTCAACATCCTTATTGATAGAAATTACATCAACACACCCACCGTTCGTGGACCCGAACGAATCTCCTGAGGAATAAACTGCAACGATCACCCAAAGAGTATCACCGTCTTCGACAACCCCCTCATATCCTTCATACTGATAATCGTAGGTATTTTCACTCGGTTCGATAATCGCAAGTTCCCCGACAGTGACATCAAAGGTTTCCCACCATTCCCCATATGTCTCATCACTCTGGTAAGAGTCTGTACAATATCGCGTTACTGGAATTCCAAGCTTCGTGGCCATGATAAATCTCCCCAATCTGTTTATTACTTATAGTATATATTACACAGATAATCAACTGTTACCGGTTATACCAAATAATATGTGTCGTGTGTCGATTCAGTTCTTTGTATTCTGATGGATATATACCACCGAAGATACTACCTTTGCGCTCAAGCATAAAGTACAGGCGCGAATCTGAGTTAAAAATAACTTGATCGCCAAAGCCATCGTAATCAATCACCGCTTCACACTCAACTAACTCGAGCCACTCCGCGACCGACATTACATCTCCAATAACCTCATCTTCATCTGTAATATCATTAATAACGTGACCGTAGAGTGGTACACCCTCGTCGGGGCCATAATGAACTGGACAATCTTCTCCAAACCAAAATGCATCTGGTTTTGTATTTCGCGACCACCCGATGGTAATACGAGGATTTGTCCGTATCATTTCACGGTATCCAAAAACGTGATTAGATCCTTTTGTGTAAACTTTGTATCCGACATTCGCATACAGTGTACAAACTGGCAAGCGGTATAAAGCTGTCTAGCGAGTAGCATCATCACAAACTTCCTTTTTAATTTTACGTAAAAGACTCAGCTGCGTCAACATTAACACGGCTGTTCGAATCGGTATTTCTTTTGACCGTAACGCTTCAAAAATATCTTCTCTAGTTTCTAACATTACGCTTACCTTTACTCAAATCTTTACCAAGTGCAGCGTAGACCTTCGGCTTCAAAGTCTTATTCCACACCTTCTTATATAGCCTTTTGAGAGGAGTAACAAGCTCTTTCGCAACAAGCTTCATTTGTTTCGTGCGAGCCTCGTAATACGCAGATTTGTTGATGTTATAGAGAAGCGACCACCCGAGCGAACGCTTTTTATGTTCAGTCATATCCTGAGTTTCTAGCCACTCGTAGAACCGCTGTTGCATTGGACGCTTCGTGGGTCGTTCAGGATGAATAGAATTGAAAATGCCCGGGAACGCATACGGAGATGAGAACACAAACTCATAAATGTCAGATTCCCGGTATATCCCATGGCGAGTGATATAGGGATACTCGAGAAGATCTAAAGCAGCTTTCCAGTCGAGCGTGACGAAGACTTCATCTTTCAAATTCTCAGTTTTGACGGAGAAGTAAAGGCCGTTATTCTTCAAGATGAAGTGATAGAAGCGGAACACTCGACCGGTAATGGCCATAAAGTCTCCATGGGAGTACCAGTTCGAGGCCCATTCAAGTGTATCTAAATCTGGCACGTAGATCATGTCGACCTGTAGGTTTTCCCATTCGATAGACATACAATTGCCGTTAACCTTAGATCCACGAGTATTAAATGCTACTTGAACGTGTTCGAGTACTGCTGCTTTGTTCTCCGGAAGACATGAGAAAATAATATCGAGGTCTCCTGCGTCTTCTTTATCGCGGAGTTGAACGGGAAATTCAAAGTACCAAACAGGGCAAGTGTTATCACCCCAAGCGAGATCTTCCCAGATTTGTACAAATCTGGCCATACGCGTTGTCAGATCTGACCGCGAAATACGGGTTACGTTTAAAGACTTTAGCATCTGGCCGCCCATAGGAACCTCACAAGAATAGAGAGAGTGATCTCTCACTCCCTCCATTATAGTATTTTTTTATAATTAAATCAACTGTTGCTTGGAGGGGCAAGAGGGAATTGAACCCCCGTACCAGGGGTTGCAACCCTGTGCATCAGCCACTCTGCCATTGCCCCTTGTTATTTTCTTTTATCTGTACGACCTCGTCGAAACCCTATAGGTTCATATTCACAAATAAATAATTGTTCTGTTATTTTTTTATTTATCATTCCATCTGTAACAAATATTTTACCCCAGCTTGAATTTTTTTCACCTTTGGAATTTATCTTTGCTTTTTGTCGTATAAGTTCTTTAGTTGACTCTGTATGTTTTTTACCTGTAAATGTATCATACTTAACAACGCCTGCTTTATGCCGCTTACGGAGAGTTTCTGATGCTTTTGGGTTTTTTCTACCTCTAAGCTTATCGGATACTTTTTTATTTAATTCTGGTGTTCGTTGGGGACGTAATCCTTCACGATTTATATAACTAAATCCACCTCGACCTCCAACACATAAGTTGTATGTATCTTTACGTAAGCAATACTCTTCAGTGACTAATTCTTCTTCTTTAGCGTTCATTTCTTCTTCTGTATCAAATAAAAAGAGTATTTCTTTACAAAAGGTTTCTATCCCATACTTTTTAATTGCATGTTTTAGATGTTTACCGGAACCGTAATACTCATCGTTTATATCTTTTGTTTGGTGTTTACCGATATACGTTTTATGATTAATATTGTTTGTAGTTTTATATATTGTATAGTACAAAAAGTAACTCCAGGAAACACTAATAAGACTTATATACTTATTTAGTGTTTCCTGGAGAATGTCACTCCGGGGGGACTTGAACCCCCAACATTTCCGCAGACAACGGAATACTCTAGCCAATTGAGTTACGGAGCGATATTATATTTAGATATCTGTAGCTTTACGATGAGATATGTAATCGCGTTCTCTACCTCTTACAACTTCTGTCTGTACTGTAAAGTTAAACACTTCAGCTACAGTCCAAAAAAGGTCATCTTCTTTTAGTTCGACCTCATAGCCTTGAACCGCAGCGTCTGTAGGAATCCACGCAACTTGCGTTTTACCTTCGCGGACTAATTTAACTTGTGTGCTAGTGTCGAGTTTCATCTTGTACCTCTACTTCTTAAGTTTACCACGCGCACAATGATCCGACGCGTGTGATGCTGCCCATGAGAACGGCTTAACTTTTGGTCTGAACCCCATGTTACCTATAACGTATCCGATAGCTTCCGAAACGGCTATGTTAGACTTATGTTTAGGGTCTGTGTTTAGATCTAAATGGATTTCGATTGCGCGACCTTCTAGGTGATCAACGATTTCCAGAGCAGCATTAACTGCAAACATAACTTCGTTTAGTAGGCGGGGCTTTAGTTGACCGTAATCTGGTAGAATATCAATGTTGTGATATAGAGATGCACCGTGACGTGTGCTGTGGTGAATAATAACCACAGTTGCGTACTTTGCATACCATATACCGTTTTTCTTATATCTTACTGAATCGCAGCCAACATAGATAGAACTATCTAATGTTGATGCTTTTATAGCTGCTAGTGCGTCTGTCCACATAATATCTACCTTATTTTTTGTCTATATTGCCCTAGCGGGAGCGGGGTTGAAGTTTCGAAAAGTACTAAATACCTATATACGTTTATTGCTTATTCGAAGTTAAGGAGCCGTTATGACAAAGTATCACCGTAGGTGTTCATGTGTTACATGTAGAGTTGAAATATCAACACAAAGTTTAAAACTACATTATGCCACCCATACAAAACTATATAAATCGACTTGTATGGTGTGTCAAATCCCAACAAATACTAAATTCTGCTCACGGTCGTGTTCGGCAAAATTTAATAATACTTTGCGAACCTCTCGTATAAAAATCCCTAAGCTTACACAATTTGAAGTTAAGGAGCAACTCTTTGTAACTGGATCCATATCACATCGTCCGATGATACGTAAGTTATTAAGTAAGCAGCGAGGATATATGTGTGAGGTTTGTTCGCTTACGTCTTGGCAAGATCAACCTATTACACTAATTGTAGATCATATAGACGGAGACGCGTCTAATAATTTTCCTGAAAATATGCGGCTTTTATGCCCTAATTGTAATTCACAAACCTCTACCTTCGGTGGTAGAAATAAGGGAAGAGGTCGTAAAAGTCGCGGATTATCTTTAGGGTAATATATACATCATACCTGCTCATTAATGTCTTCATAATCTTGATCTTGAAAGGGTCGTACAGTAATATTCGAATTATACTTTTCAGTTTCGATTGCAGCTTGCTTCGGATAAATCTCATGCACTGTAGAATCCAGATACGCGTCGAATTTTTCGCGGGCCTGTTTTCTGTCTTTTGCTTCGAGTGTATAGTAGTTGTAATGAAACAACTGAGGTTCTGAATGTATATAAAATTGCGTCATAATAAATCCTACTTCGTGCAAATGGCGGAACGACTGAGAATCGAACTCAGCGAGGGCTTTCACCCTCTACGGTTTAGCAAACCGCTGCATTTACCACACTGCCCCCGTTCCATATTTCAATAATCTAGATCAATTCTCGATTTTTGTCTCCAATGTATCTTACCAGCTCTAACCCACATATGCATACCATATGTTACGTTCGGATTCCTAGACTTATGTTGAACAATAGGTTGACAGCCGTGACACGTACAAGGCCCCTTCTTGAAGAGATTCGTCAAAAACAGCTTTAAACTCTTCATATTATACTCCATATTTTGGTGTCCCAGGAGAGACTTGAACTCCCGACCCTCGGTATGTAACACCGACGCTCTTCCACTGAGCTACTAGGACTCACGCTTACGCGTAAAACTTGACGGTGTTGGAAGTTATCAAGTTCCAACTTTTCTCTTGCGGAGAGAAGCGTCCGTAACACTCTGCCTTTTGCGGACTTTCAAGACACATCAAGCTTGCCTTACACAACATTACACTGTTAGTTTAACGTCATACTTGGTCTGGACGGATTTGGAGGGCGGCCCGGGACTTGAACCCGAAACCTTGGGGTTAAAAATCCCATGCTCTACGCTATTGAGCTAGTCGCCCGTTATTTAACAACCGGTTCCACCGTCACCGACGATAGTTTCCGTGGCTTTAGGAATGTCTCTTATTCTA
>Ga0105054_10003210_pt1 | contig 25518 bp, 25 predicted proteins | sample BON02_FD_78091 | JGI IMG/M metagenome (GOLD analysis project Ga0105054, IMG submission 78091) | Freshwater microbial communities from Lake Bonney liftoff mats and glacier meltwater in Antarctica - BON-02 (megahit assembly) | ecosystem: Environmental > Aquatic > Freshwater > Ice > Glacier...
AAAATTGGGCGGCGATTAATTGGCACAGAGATAAGCGCCAGTGGTGCGGCACCTCTGTAGAAAAAAGGAAATGATGAGGTTTTTTGTTTTGGCCGAAATGATTTCAATCAGGAATTGGTGTGCTTCCAAAACGGGTAGCGGTGTTTTTTCCATCACAGAAGCACATAGAAAACTTAGTATCGGTAGGGAGGATATATTTTTTGCCCTTACCATTTATAGCAACGGCAGAGATTGTCCCGTAGGGACAAAATATGGGTAGCTTCCGGGTTTTGGCCGAAATGATATCAATCGGGAAAAGGTGGTTCGCCAAAACGAGTGAATGGTATTTATTACAGCAGCCGATAGGCCTGAGGTAGGAATTACAAATTCCTTTGATATTAAAGCGTAGTTAAAAACTACGCTTAGTGGGGAATTATGCCTATTGTTGGCAGCTTTACCAACTGAAGTAATTCACTAGTTACTATATGGCTTTCAAATCCAAAGCGTACTCATAAGAAATAAATTGTTTGCCAGATTCATTCTCAAGCCAACCTATTTCTTGATGACTAATCTCAACTAAATCACTTGGAGAGATGTCAATAAATCTTCCAACAACTTTTTCTAAAGAATCTATCTCCTGTGCCGTAAAAAGGGAAGAATCAAATGGACGATCATCTCTCCCTATCAATTTTTCTTTTCTGCCTCCATTATCCAACGGAGTATAAAATATGTCTATAACATCTGTCTCAGCTAAGTTTTCAAATAAAGTTTGAAACTTATCAGGTACGGGTCCATATGGGATTGCTTTATAACGAGCTCCACTTATACCTACTCCGAATTCTCTAAAACATAGAAAATCAGCATAAAATAAGAGCTTATTCATCTTTGTTTTATAGGAGGGAACTTTGTGTGCAAAAAATACCACCATTTCCTTTAACCTTTCAAGATTGGGTTTTCTGTAACCGGTAAGGTCACTTAAAGTTGCGTTCCCAATCAGATAAAATTCCAGAAAGTCAGTCTCTGACTCTTCGCCAATCTTTGCTTTAACTTTATCTAGAAGCTTAGTTTTAGTTTTGGCATTATCAATTTCCCAATCATTGACAAGTTGGAAAAAACTGTCCGGATCTGAGGCCAATTTCAGCAGTTTAGAATTGGACAAATTTGGTATTTCGCCTCTTTCGTACAGACCATAACTATTAGGCCCAAAACCAAGAATCTCACCCATTTTCAACGCAGATAATCCGTATTTCTCACGGGTTTCTTTTATTTCCTCAGGTGAAAGGATATGATGCTTTGCCCGAAAAGCATTATGCACTAAAGAAATATTTAACTCATCCAGATGAGTACTGGTAAATCGCTCTCCCGAATCATCACAAAGATAAAACCGCTGCTTTACAGCAAATTCTTCTTTTCGAAAATTCAAAGTTTGAACCTTAATGTGGATAGCCATTGGCTTTCCTGTGATTGGACTATTCATTTTAATTGGATCTTAAGGGATACTTCATCGGGTACTCAGCGATATGAAAGGAAATGCAAATGACATTAGAATTCGGAGCTCCTAGACAAATTTTGATATAAACTTCTTGCTCTTTGATTTCTTTACCAAATACCCACATTTCCTTACTTCCATGCCAATTTTCTGGCAGTGGTCCTTCAGAAAAATCCTCGATAGTTAATTGATCGATGAATTTTTCTCTGTCAATAGGTCTGATTTCAAGGTCAAGCAGGCTTTGCTTGTTTTTAGGGCGATCAATAAAAATGATTTCAAACGTCCTTCGCTTATCCTGAAAACTGCTGAGGAATTCATTCACCTCAGCTTTTTTCTTATTTATGTTTTGCAAGATTAACACTTTAAAGTTTTTAAATAACAATTTTATTAAATATTTTAACCTTTAAAAGTTTTATAGGATATGGGATGTGCTTCAAAATTAGAATAAACATCTTCCCTTATCTCCTCACAAATTTTTGAATAGTCAGGTTCGAAAATAAAAAGCAGGATTGACCGAAAAAAGCATTGGGAAAGGTTTACCGAATGGCAAGAATTAAGATAAGTGAAATTCCACATAGGATAGCATTCTACACCTAGAGGGATGGCTATAGATTCACGTACTTGACTCACTGGTAGTTATCATGTGGTCAAGATTTAGATTATTCTGAAGATGGAAAGGCGTAGTTAAAAACTACGCTTATGCTAGCATTCTAATCCCAGCCGTGGAGCGAGATTATTCAGAATCCTGTTGCTCGATCTTGTCCTGTAGCAATTTGGAAATATCGATTGGAGGTAAAAAATATCCCCCCATAGGACCCAAATTGGTGATTTGAAAGATGACATTTCGAAGATTATTAATCATCATATTCAGGGTGGAAAACTGTGACAGATTACTCTTCAAGCCCTCTTCGATATTTTCTGAGTCTTCTATTTTGAAAGTCCCACCGCCTTCAACCATGATTTTATAACCAGGAAGTAAGCTATCCTTATCCATATTCACCTCGATCAAAGTGACTAACTGGATTTCGCCTTCTTCCTGACCTTTACCCATGTCAAAATCAATTTCCACAGGATAGGATATAAAAAGTGCTTTTACATTAAGGTCATCGCTTTCAGGAACTTCAAATTCATAGTGAGTTTCAAGTAATTTAAAGTCCAATAGTTGTAATGGTGAAAATTTTGCTTTCATCCTGCCATTGCATAATCATCCTCCATAGATGGCTCTACCGCCATTACCAAATGAGGATTAGGTTTTTGATTCTTTAAATTAAAATAGTGTTGTGTATTTGACCATCTACGATGATAATCTGTGATTTCTATCTTCAATCGTTCTTGAATCATCTCTTCTGTCATCACTTGTTCATTTTCCAATAATATCGTCTGTAGCTGAATATTTAGTGCTTTTTCCAATTGGGATACCGTCGAAAACTTAAAGTCACTTTGTCCTTTTACAAGTTTACTCACTTGTTGACGACTAACACCCAATTCCCTAGCAAGATCAGACTGACTCCAACCTTTATGATCCAATGCATCTAACACCCGTAAAGCAACTCGTGTTGACTTCTTTAACCAAGCCTTATTTTCCTTTCGATAAGAGACTTTATCCTTCCAAGTGGAGATAGGATTCTCGGCCGCTAGATTCTTTAATTTCTCTTCTGTATTGTTCATGGTATTATAGTTCTAAGTAAACGAACTCTCCTTCATCGCCTTTCTCTCTGAGATAATCTCTTACCAAATTAAGCTTATATAGTTCATCCTTTGTGTGTTTCCGATCCTTCATCTGATCAGTTAATTTAATGGCTCCACCTGTAATCACATAAGATGTGCCATACCGAATAGCATACACGCGTAGGAATGAATTACTCATCACTCCATATCCTTTAAGTTGCTGTAAACTATAAGCTTTACCTGCTTCTTTGTTGTGCAAAGGTTTAAAAAATCCTATTAGATGTTTTCCTGATTCATCTTCTGACAATTTAAACAAGGTTTCAAATAGCAAATCAGCATCATCAATTGTTTTTTCGACGATATTAATAATTGTAGCTTTTCCATAATAGGCTTCATAGTCTTTTAGGTATTGCTTGAAAAACTTTCGTAATTCATCCGAATCTGACCAATACTCTTGAAGTAATTCCAGCGCATCCAACTCATTGTCATCATACTTTACAGCATAAAGACAAGCCTTAGAGTGCTCAAATATACTAACAATATTCATAGTGTCAACTTACAGATTTACATTTTGGTTCATCTTTTCTTTAGTAAGTAATTCATGGTGGGTTCAGCTGAAGGATTCAATTTAGAATTTGAATTCATTACTTCGCTTTAGGTGGCAACTGACCCATGGGCTCGCAATATTCTTTATTCACTACTTTTGAACGTAAAGAAGCTTTGCTTTTAAAGTGTCTAGATATCGCATAGGTTTTCTTTTCAAAATCATCTCCGCCATCCCATTTATGATAAAATATTTTAATGGAAATACAATTCTCGTTCTCAAAAATTGTATTGAGTAGTGTTCTATCTGACAAGCCCAAAGAATGACCGTAAACATGAACTTGGAAGGGTTTACTCTCCACAAAATCTAAAAGAATTCTATAATTTTGAAATTGTAAATACTTGAAAGATTTAATGTGTTCAAAAAGATCGTCATTTTCCAAGTTTTCGAATTTTAAATACTCTTCATCCAACTCATCTCCAAAACCAAAAACTAATCCTTGCGAAGTGATATCATCTCCTTCAAGACTACCATGAATTTGGATATGTTGATTATCAATAGCTAACTCCTTTAAATATAATTCAGGAGTTTTCGTATAGTTAAAATTCAACACGCAAATTGAGCTAATATTCTTATCCTTTGTTAACGTATTTGGTTGAGCCTCACTTTTTTTAAATCTTCCCTTGAACTGATTTTCAATCTTGGAAATTGACTTTAAATTGGATTCTTCATATTCTTTTTCGAGGTAATCCTTTAGTAACTTCTTCAAATGATCCATTTCTAGATTTAACCTTTTAATTTTTTCCTCATTGTTTGAAGAACCTTTTAGCATCTTAAAAAAAATGATCTCTATATCTACCCAGGTTTTAGCCTCAATTTCACTGTAAATGTTTTTTAACAATTCAGATTCTTTCTCAATTGTTATTCTTGAGTTATTCATTAAGGATCTTACTTCTAAAAAAGCTTCTGATGGACTAAAATTTCCATTTAAACGCTCGAAGGAAGCAGATGAATTAATTGTTATTAACGGGTCATTATGTTTAAAATTATGTTTTATATTTTTCAAAATTTCAGAAAAATAATCTTCCATAAAATTCTTAAAACTAGTCTTTAAGTCATGAGCTAAATCAAAGCCATTACCCATTATGATAAGTCGATTGACCTCCGAATAATTATCAAAGACATCAGGGTTTATCTCATAATTAGGAGACATCGATGGAAGACTTAGATTGGGAAAATCCATTTTAATTAATTTTAACTTTCAAAAACCTCCCTCAAACAACTCTGCATCAACCCCTCAAGCTGCTTTGTGTTTTGTTCTATTTCTTTTTCTAGGTTATCAAATAAGTCCATCAATGCATTGATTTTGGCTACGATAGCTTTTTGTTCTTCTAGGGGTGGTAGTGCGAAAGCAAGATTCGTTATATCACCCATTTTCATATTTGGTTGCTGACTTTTTCCATCGAACATTTCCTTATAAAGTGTTAAAACATTTGGTGATTGTAAAAATGTAAACGCGTACGGGTGATATAAACATTTTGTCAATGATCTAATTGCTGCAACACGCTGGTTCAGCAACGAATTGTTATAACTAGCTGGGCAAACGGATATTTTTAAACCATCTTTTATGTAAGGACGGGTTAAGGCCAATATCAAATCACCTTCTTTTATTAGAAAATTCTGGTAATTTTTTACAAAGTTTTGCGGCAGGTAATCATTAGTCTCAACAAATTCTCTCACTCCAGCATTAGTTATTTTGACACATTTAGCTCCTCCAAATTCGTTGAAGGCACTACTCTCAAAACTGGCTCCCGCAATTATATCAGTTATCTCACCCAACCTACACCACTCCCAACCATCAGGCAATTCATAAGGAATCTCATCTTCGCTGATTTCCGGAAGAGGCTTTTCAGCTTTGATTTTCTTCTCCTTGATCAATTGCGCTTTCTCTGCCTTTATTTTTTCGAGAAGGGCTTTTGCAGAGTGAGATCCCGAAACGAGTTCGGGATGACTCTCGCGAAAAGCTCGAGTCAACTTCCCCTGCACGGCCAATTGCAAAATGCTTTCTCGGAGTTTTTTTACGGCTGATTTCTCGGTAAAAAAGGTTTGGAAATGGGATTGTAAAAAGGCCCATTCGGTGGCGGTATCTCCAGTGGCCAACTGCTGCAAGGCTGAAGTGACAAAGTCTTCTTTCAGTTGGATGCGCGCTTTGGTTTGCTGCTCCAATTCCTCAACTTCTTTAAACAACTGGTTTACAATGCTTACAATGGCTTTTTGTTCTTCGAGAGGAGGGAGGGGAACAATCGTGCTTTCTATCCTATGGAGAGCTAATTTCGGCTGAGCCATTTGGTTCACTTTATCCAAGAATTGTGATTGACAAATTTTTGACCTGAGTAAGGTTTTTAAAAAGATTTTATCACATTGGTATAACATAATCTTAGCTGCATTTTCAGTTAAATTCATGTTGTGTAGTTCTTCTGGAATCTCTCCAACGTCCCCAATAGTGCCAGCAATGGTTATATATAAATCATTTTTAGAAATGGTATATTGTTTGATAACCTCGTAGACTTCTCCTGTAATATATTTTAATTTATTGAAGAGTACGGTCCCCTCTTTCATATCAGTAACTCTGATATAGATATGAGGCGTTTCATCATCTGTTAGTTGATAACCTTTCGGAACTCGCTTACCACCTTTTATCGTTGCAATATTCCCAATTCTACACCAATTCCAACTAATAGGCAATTCATACGGAATTTCTTCTTCTGAAATCTTTGGAAGAGAAGCTTCTTTCCTTATGATTTTTGATTTAATCAACCGTGCTTTTTCATCTGCAACCTTTTCCAGTAAAACAGAAGCAGGCTCCACACCAGGATTTTCAGCCCTCCAACTTTTCGTCAACTTCCCTTGCACAGCTAATTGCAAAATCAAGCCTTTCAGCTCCTTCGAATTTTTGGGGTGAAGGGTTAGTTCCTTGAAATGTTCTAGTAGTTTCATCTATTTCAAGGCTTCGGTTAATACACTTATAATCTCAGCTTGAATGCGGTTAATCTGCTTTTCGCTGTTTCGGTATTTTTCTAGGATCACAATAGGGCTTGCTAGATCATCTGCTTCTTGGTGTGGATTCTTGATATCCAGGTTGTAGCCACGGTTTTTAATCTCTTCGGCAGAAACCTTCCAGGCATGTCGGCTGTATTGTTTGTCATCCCGATTATTCCACCATTCTTTTTCTAGATCAAACTCTTTGATATGAATAGGCTTGCCTTTGTTATAGCTCTTTGCTCCATCAGGGTAGGGGTGCTCAAAATACCAGATGTCTTTGGTAGGCGTTCCCTTTTCAAAAAACAGCAAATTGGTCTTGATGCCGGTGTAGGGATTAAACACCCCATTTGGAAGTCGCACGATGGTATGCAGGTTGCAGCGCTCCATCAACTCTTCTTTGATGCGGGTTTTTACGCCTTCACCAAACAGCGTTCCGTCAGGCAAAACCACCGCACAACGACCGCCATCTTTGAGCAATCGGATAATCAGTGCCAAGAAAAGATCAGCTGTTTCCTTGGTTCTAAACTTTTGAGGGAAATTGGTTTCGGTTCCATCTTCCTCCACGCCACCAAAAGGAGGGTTGGTAAGGATGATATCTACCTTATCGCCAGAACCCCAATCCGCATAGGGCTTACTCAATAAATTGTCTCTGCGCACGGCCGGCACATCAAAACCATGAAGCATCAGATTAGTGGTACAGAGTAAATGCGGCAAGGGCTTTTTCTCGATCCCACGAATCGTGGCTTGTAGATCGCGCTCGTCTTTGTCGTTTTGCACCAAGGCTTTTTTATGGTCTATCGCACAGGTTAAGAATCCACCTGTTCCACACGCTGGATCCAGCACCGTTTCTTTAAGCTGTGGATTTATGATATCCACCATAAACTGCGTCACGGCACGTGGCGTGTAGTATTCGCCAGAAGAACCTGCCGATTGCAATTCCTTTAGAATGGTTTCATAGAGGTCGTTAAATAAATGTCGGTCAGTCGAGCTGTTGAAATCTATGCGGTTGATCTGATTGATGACCTGACGGAAGAGCGTTCCGTTTTTCATGTAATTGTAAGTGTCTTCAAACACCGCACGAATAATCTTGGCCTGCGGGCTAATACTGAAATCAAGCTCCTTCAAAGCAGGGAACAACTCATTATTAATGAAGTCCATCAGGGCATCGCCCGTCAAGCCTTCTTCGTCTGCTGCCCAGGTTTGCCATTTGAGGTTATCAGGAATCGGGCTTTCGTAGCCGTCTATGGTGATTTCCCATTCTTCTTCTTTGTCGGCAAAGATCTTCATAAAGAGCATCCACACCATTTGGGAGATCCGCTGTGCATCTCCGTCTACTCCTGTGTCCTTCCGCATGATATCGCGGATGCCTTTTATGTTGGTGGTAATTTGAGTCATTTAGATTTCTTTAATTTTTTTGTGGTTTTTTTAGGCCCTTGCTATCGTTGTTGTACTTTCCGTCGTACCGGCTTTTCTAGGTAAAAGGTGTTCGCAACTCTTGCTGCGACTTGCGCTGCGACTCTAGCTGTGACTCTGGCTGCGACTCTAGCTGCGACTCTAGCCAATGGGTATGATTTGTATTTAAAAACATTACTTTTTGTTTCTGAGTAAGTGCAAAAAAGCAATGCCTCGATCTGTTATTCTATACTGTTAATTCTTGCTTTTTGGTTTTTCAGGGATTGTTCATTCGATAAGTTTGTGCCCCAGCAGTCTATTTAAGGTCATTTTTAATTGACCAGAAGTGTTTTTTTGGCCTAGCAAAGTTGCGATTCCTTTTGTGCTATTGTTTTCTATTTCGGTAAAATTCAAAATTTTCGAATATAAAGATTGATACTGCAACTCGTGCTGTGACTCTAGCTGTGACTCTAGCTGCGACTCTAGCTGTGACTCTTGCCTTTGCAAATAATTTGCGTTTGCAGATATTTGGGACATCTATTTTTTATTGTTGAGTAGGTGCAAAAAAGCAATGCCTCGATTTGTTATTCTGTACCGTTGTTTGGAACTACTTAACTCATCTTCTGATCTTTCTATTAAGCTATGGTCAACAAGTTTGCTAATTATCTTATTCAATTGTCCTGATATGCTTTTTTGTCCTAATTCATTGGATATCTGTTTCTTGGATAGCATTTGTTGACTTATTTGAACCAATACCTTTCCGTACATCGTCATCTGTTGTAACTCCTGTTGTAACTCCTGTTGCAACTCCTGTTGTAACTCCTGTTGCAACTCCTGTTGTAACTCCTGCTGTAACTCCTGCTGTAACTCCTGCTGTAGCGTATAAATAGTATTTATAAAAGAAACACGGAAGGCCATGCCCGGCTCGCTCCAGATCATTTTAATTTCTGGATATTCCTGTAGATCATCAGCAATGAGTTGCAGGCCATTGCCCCATTGCTCTATAATGCCTAGACGTTTGAAAACGGGGGCCAAAACTTTATTACGCACATCAGACTGCCCGGCAAACATCTCGTCAAAATCTACCGAAGGCAATAATTTACCAGGGCTGGTAATTTCTATTTTATCGTCAAAAACGGCAATTTTAATATCCTTGCCCGTAAGCGAATAATCTCTGTGAATGACTGCATTCCGAATGACTTCCCGCAATGCGATAATTGGGTATTCCCAGCGGTCGTTTCTGTAAACACCTTCATAATTCTTCGTTCCTTCAGAAATATGGCGTTTCACAAAATTCAAAGCGAGCTCGGCATGGCCAATAATACTTCCAGTAAAAGATTTTTGGTCTATGAAATTGCCAGGTTTGGTTCCTTTAAAACGCGCACATTCAATTTTAGCATTCGGAAAAAGCTGCGTTTTCAGTTTGTCTTCTGAAAGGAGAATTAGCGCATTCGTTACCCGCTTTTCGCCTTGTTCATCAACGATCAAATCAAGCTTTTCAAGGACATTCTCCGTTACTTCCTCACTTATTTTTTCTTTGAAAAAAGAGGTGAACTCATCCTTTTTTAGGTCAATAAAATCTTTGGAGTAATTCAGTCCGGCGTCAAACGAAATATTTGCCGCCAATCTTTCTAAGCGCTGAATCGTTTCGTTATCGCCCAATCTGTTTGATGAGCCCACGCGTATAAAAACGCCATCAGCTTTGCCTTTACTTTTTAAAAAATAGGGGGGTTTGCTCCCTTTGTGGATGTACACCCGAATGACATGTTTGCCTGCTTCAGTCAGAAATGAAATCTCTGGCTGAATAACCGGAGCGCATGAATCGTGAATGATGTTACTGATTTTGTTTTCCAGACCATCCAATAGATTTTCGGAAATACCAACGATGACTCTCGGGTTGTTTTTGATACCAATAAACAATTCTCCACCCGCATCATTTGCAAAAGCGATAACCGTTTTGGCAAAGTCTGCATTAGCCGGCAACGCTTCTTTAAACTCGAGTCGCCTTCCTTCGGGTAGTTTTATTTTTTGTGTTAAATCCAATTTAAGCAATTTGATAAATTTCTCTTTCCAACTCCAGCATCGCCCTGTCAAAGTCTTTTTTCTTTCCAAAAGCTCCAACCAACTCCATGACAGAGCCCATTTGGTTTAAGGGTTGCACTTTCAGCACGGATCCAGATTCAATAGACGTGATGCCATCCGCCTCGTATTTATCCAAAAGCGTGGTCAAGACTTGCTGTGCTTTTTCACTGTATTTGGAGAAATAATTCCGTTTACGCACATTTTCTGCTCTTTCCTTCCGAGTGAGGGGAGGTTGATCAAAAGCGACATGACAAATCAAATCAAAGGCATCCATGTCTTTCCCAACTTCTTCTCGTAATGCTTCCAATAAAATCCCTTGCTCGGCAAGTTCTGCCAATAGTGCTTCTTTCTTCTCTGATTTGGACCACTTGAGAATAAATGCATCTAGGGAAGAGAAATTTTTATCGATATTTTTCCGCGTGTAATCCTTGAGAGACTCTGTGATTAATTTCCCATCTGCTCCATAATATTGAATCCGTTCATTGATCACAGTAACTATTACGTCATTGACGTAGTACTTTCTAGGTTCGGCGTTAGGGTCAGGTTCAGGAATGCCAATAGCTGGAGGAGAAGGCTGAAGTAGTGGTCGTGGCATCTCACCAGCTCCATCATCTCCTGAATCCTGATCTATTTCTTCCTCAGGCGGAACAGGTGAATCGTCGGTTCCTGGTTCGTAAATCTGAACCGGTTCTCCATCAAAATCAGGATCTGCAAAGAGATTGGTTGCTTTTCGGAAATCCATAATCGTAAAAAACAGCTTTCCTTCAGCTTCGCGAATCCGTGTGCCTCTTCCCACGATTTGCTTGAATTCTGTCATGGATGCGATATTGGCTTCTAGCACAATCAGCTTAACCATTTTGGTATCAATGCCCGTGGTAAGCATTTTGGAAGTGGTCGCAATCACAGGAAAGCGCTCTTCCACATCGGTGAAATTGTCCAGCTCTCGCTTACCGACCTCATCATCACCGGTGATCTTGACGACGTAATACGGATGTGCAGAAACTAAATCAGCATTGGCGTTGATCAGCGCCTGTCTCATTCGGTTGGCATGCTCGATATCAATGCAAAAGACAATCGTCTTGGCAAAACGATCAGTGGCTTTTAAGAATTGGGTGATCTTGTCAGCAACCAATTGAGTTCGCTGATCAATGACCATTTTCCGATCGTAATCCTTCAGGTTGTATATTCTATCCTTGATTTCATTCCCGTATTTATCCAGCATTCCTGCCGATGGTCGCCAGCCTTCGTCCAAGTTGGTGGTTATTCTAACCACTTTATATGGGGCTAGAAAGCCATCCATGATTCCTTGCTTCAGCGAATAGGTATAAACAGGCGCACCATAATAATCCATATTGGAGACATCCTTGGTCTCTTTAGGCGTGGCTGTCATCCCTATCTGCGTAGCTCCTTCGAAATAATCCAATACCTCTCTCCAAGCTGAGGCTTCAGAAGCTGATCCTCTATGGCACTCGTCCACCACAATCAGATCAAAAAAGTCTTTGCTAAATTCCCGATAGGCATTTTTCTCTTCTTCATTACTGGTTAAGCCCTGATAAAGGGCAAAGTAGATTTGATAAGACTTGTCAATCTTCCGATTCTTAATGATATGCATGATATCATTTCCAAAAGGGGAGAAGTCCCCGTTTTTGGTTTGGTTCAATAGTGCATTTCTATCCGCTAAAAACAGAATTCGTTTCTTGATTCCTGTTTTCCAGAGTCTCCAAATGATATTAAAAGCGGTATAGGTTTTCCCCGTTCCAGTTGCCATGACCAAAAGAATCCGGTCTTGGCCATTTGCTATCGCTTCAATAGTTCGGTTTACGGCATTGGCTTGGTAGTATCGTGGACTCATTCCGCTTTCATCCACATGATAATCTTGCTCGACTATTTTCCTTTTTTCAGGTTCCTCCAGGCCTTTATACTTTAAGTATTTTGACCAAAGTTCTTCAGGAGAAGGAAAGGAATCTAAATCGATTTCATTCTCTCTTTTTTCGGCATTGGTCTTATCATGAAATATAAATGAGTCTCCGTTTGAAGTGAATACAAAAGGCAATTGAAGGATTTCAGAATATTCGAGCGCTTGCTGCATTCCTGCACCAACAGGCTTTTTATTATCCTTCGCTTCTATGATGGCAATAGGAATGTCATTCTTATAATAAAGAATGTAGTCAGCTCTTTTCTTTGTGCCTCTAGTGTGAAGGCTACCCTGAACAATTACTCTACCATCAGTAAATGATACTTCTTCACGAACTTGCTTTTTGATGTTCCAGCCTGCTTTTTCGATGGCAGGGGTAATCAGCTTTGTGCAAACATCTCTTTCAGAAAAGCTTTTCTTATCCATTAGAAAAAATTAAAATAAAAATATCATTCCTAAATATATTAGTTTGAAGTACAACAAAAAACCATTTATAAAACATCTAGGTCGTTATTCACACATTGCAAATAAATGGAATCGCTTCCCTAATCCAATCCCTTGTGGCCAAACCAGTACTTTGAACCTACAAATCACCCCTTATTTTTTGATTTGGCTTAAAAATTTACATGCTTAGGGCATAGTAATTTTTATCCATCTGAAACCAAATCCACTAGGACTGTGTCCGTAATCCAACTTGCAAAACTCACTGAGCTAACCGAAAAGTAGGCTGCCTATCCGCAGGCAGAAAATACGGATCTGGTATTGGTTCAGCATAAAAATATGAGTTTGAAAATTACAGTTAAAGCCATCCATTCAAGTAAAAACCACCTAACTTCACCTTTTTTAACAGCCAAATTTTGGCTGTTTTTTAAAAGGTGGCGTTACAGTTACCTATGATTAAATCCAATTTTAAACTGCTGGCGGGGCTAGGCATTGGCCTGATGGTGATGGGATGTAACTCCTCTTCCCTAATCACTGCACTACCAATAAGTTATCCAAGCAACAGTCCCAAACTAGCTGAACTGACAGAAAAGGAAGCCAAACACTGGGGACATTTAGATTTACAAAAAGATACGATTCCGGGAATGAGTGTAGATCGCGCCTATTCAGAGCTTTTGAAAAAGAGAAAGGGCGAGCAGGTGATCGTAGCAGTTATTGATTCCGGGATTGACCTAAATCACGAAGATATCAAAGATGTACTTTGGACCAATCCGGGCGAAAAACCTGGAGACGGAATAGATAATGACAACAATGGCTATGTAGATGACATCCATGGATATAATTTCCTGGGAGAATCCTACAACGAGCAAATGGAAATAGCTCGGATCTTACGCTTAAAAATTGGAGATCAAACCTATCAACAAACTGCCCAATCAGAATTAGACGAGAAGGTCAATGAAGCCAAATCAGCATTACCGCAACTCAAGCAAATTGAGCAGTTGATTAGCATGGCTGATCAAAGCATGCAAAAGTCTCTGGGGAAAGAAGTCTATTCCTTGGCTGAATTGGAAGGCTATCAGCCCAAAAATGCGCAAGAAGAGAGAACAGTCGGCATACTCATGCAGTTAATCAGTATGGGACAGGAAGTTCCACTCGCTATCAAAGATCTGCAGGAAGGAATCAAGTATTATAGCGAACAGCTCAACTACAATTTGAACGTGGACTTCAATGGACGTACTCCGGTAGGAGATGATCCCTATGACTTTGCCGATACTGAGTATGGCACTGGAAATCCAGCAGCCAGAGACCCGGAAGAAAGTCATGGTTCCCATGTGGCAGGGATCATTGCCGCTACCCGTAACAATAAAAAAGGGATAGATGGAGTTGCTAAAAATGTACAACTTATGTCCATTCGGGCTGTTCCAAATGGTGATGAATACGATAAAGATATTGCTCTTGCCATCCGCTATGCAGCAGATAACGGAGCGAAAGTGATCAATGCCAGCTTTGGAAAAGGCTTTTCTCCAAATTCAGAATGGGTCTATGAGGCATTGAAATACGCCGCTTCCAAGGATGTGCTATTTGTTCATGCCGCAGGAAATGACGGGATTGATCTCGACTCTTCTCAGCACCCTAACTTCCCAAATGATCATCCTACCACAAACTCACAAGAGTTGGTGGATAACTACCTTACTGTTGGAGCATTGACCCCAATCTATGGAACAGATATGATTGCGGTTTTTTCTAATTATGGAAAAGAGAATGTGGACATCTTCGCCCCTGGAGATGAGATTTATTCTACCATGCCTGATGATTCGTATGAATTTCAGGGAGGAACTTCCATGGCTGCTCCGGCTGTCGCAGGTTTAGCTGCTATGATACGGTCTTATTTCCCAAGTCTAAGCGCTGCTCAAGTGAAGAAAATCATCCTAGAGTCCGGAATTTCACCTGCTCTCAAAGTTCAGGTAGGTGGGCCAGAAGGAGAAGAAAAATCTTTCTCAGAAATCTCCAAATCTGGCAAAATTGCCAACTTATATAATGCATTGATCTTAGCAAGTCAGGTATCTAATGGAACTGTTAGCTTGTAAAACCTTCGTTCAGTCAAATATAATCCTAGTAGTATTCATCGAAAAAGCCCATCATGTACACACAAGATGGGCTTTTTTTTTAGCATCGGTTACCCGACATCAAACACCTGACAAGCCATCAGCTACAGGCAATCTTACTCACGCGATTCTGGTGTCTTCCACCTTCGAAGTCCGTAGTAAGAAAAGTCTCCGCTAGCTTTTCTGCCAAATCATAAGAAATAAATCGAGCAGGAAGAGCCAATACATTCGCGTTGTTATGCTGTCTGGACAAAGCTGCCAATTCCTCATTCCAGCAAAGTGCAGCTCGAATTCCCTGATGCTTGTTGGCAGTGATGGCGACGCCATTTCCAGATCCGCAGATCACGATGCCCAGCTCATACTCACCAGCTTCGATTGCAGTGCTTAACGGATGAACGTAATCGGGATAATCCACAGAAGCATCTGAGAAAGGACCGAAGTCCTTTACTTCGTACCCCTGAGATTCTAGTTTACTGACCAGCTTAGCCTTGTATTCAACCCCAGCATGATCTCCTCCTATTGCTATTTTCTTAGCCATAACTAGTAAATTTATAAAGGCTTCGACTCCGCTCAGCCTGACATGATTGTCATCCTGAGCGAAGTCGAAGGATATCTTGATTCTATTGTCTTGCTACTTAAATCTAGCCTCTAGATTTAAAGCGCATCGTCTATGTCTTCCTTAGCTTTCTTAATCGCTCTCTTCTTTTCCAATCTCTTCGCAATCTGAATTCCTGCTTCATAAAGAACTAATATAGGCATTGAAATCAAAATCTGACTGACTACATCCGGAGGAGTGATAATCGCTGACAAAACCAAAATCACAACAATCGCATGTCTTCTATATGCTCTGAGCATACTGGAAGTCACCAAGCCAGACATCGCTAAGAAATAAACAACCACTGGAAGCTGGAACATAATCGCAGAAGCGAGAACCAGCATGGTGAGTGTGGAAATATAGGACGTGATGTCAAATTCATTAAGAATCGACGGATCCAGCTGATAGTTTGAAAGGAAGTTGATCGAAAGTGGCGACAGGATAAAGTATCCAAATGCAGCACCCATGAAGAATAACATACTCACAAAGAAAACAGCTCCTCTCGCAGCATTTTTCTCCTGATCGTAAAGTCCCGGACTGATAAATCGCCATACTTCCCAGAATACAAACGGAAACGAAGCAATAAATCCCACCACAAAACTGGACGTCATGTGCATGGTAAACTGACCGGTCATTTGCCTACTTTGGATAGTAAAGGGTAGCTCGTCTATACAAAGTGCCGGCAACCCCAGATAATCGCTGAGTTCACAGAGCCATCTATAGGTCACAAAGTCAACCCTGGAAGGCCCAAGGATAACGATGCCGAATACAAAGCTCTTGGCCAAAAAGGCCGCAACTGATAAGATAAGAATAGCTGATACGGAACGCAGCAGATGCCAGCGTAAAGACTCTAAGTGATCCAAAAAGGACATTCCTCCTTCTTCTTCCTCTTCTTCTTGATATTGATCTAATGCCACAGGTAGTGTCTAAATTCTAATATAATGGAAACTCATTCATCCAAGCATTCACTTCGCTACGGATACTTGCCAATTCGGCTTCATTCTCATGATTTGTCAAGGCTCTGTCTATCAACGTGACAATTTTCAACATGTCATCCTCTTTCAAACCACGAGTAGTTACAGCAGCTGTCCCTATTCTCATTCCGGATGTAACAAACGGAGATTTTGTATCAAATGGAACCATGTTTTTATTGATGGTAATATCCACTTTTCCAAGGGTCTGTTCTGCGATTTTCCCGGTAAGGTCTTTATTTCTAAGATCAATAAGCATCATGTGGTTATCCGTTCCTCCTGATATAATTTTATATCCGAGACTTACGAACTGATCTGCCATTACGGATGCATTCTTTTTCACCTGAAGTACATAATGCATGTATTCGTCAGAAAGACATTCCTGGAAAGCAATGGCTTTTGCAGCAATAATGTGCTCCAATGGTCCGCCTTGAGTGCCCGGGAATACGCCCATATCCAGCAGAGAAGACATTTTTTTGATTTCTCCTTTTGGAGTAGTCAATCCCCATGGATTGTCAAAATCTTCACGCATCATGATCAAGCCACCTCTTGGTCCTCTAAGAGTCTTGTGCGTGGTGGTAGTTACGATATGACAATGATCTAGCGGATCATTCAAAAGTCCCTTAGCGATCAACCCAGATGGGTGGGAGATGTCTGCCAAAAGAAGAGCGCCGACTTGGTCAGCAATTTCTCTCAATCTTGCATAATCCCAATCTCTTGAGTAAGCGGATGCTCCACAGATGATCAATTTCGGAGAAACTTGTACTGCCTTTTCTTCTAAATTGTCATAGTCGATTCTTCCTGTCTCTTCCTCTACTCCGTAGAAATGTGGCTCGTAAAGCTTACCGGAAAAGTTCACCGGAGAACCGTGTGTCAAGTGACCACCGTGAGAAAGGTCAAATCCTAAAATAGGATCGCCAGCTTTCAAACATGCCAAAAACACTGCGGCATTTGCCTGTGCGCCAGAGTGAGGCTGCACATTGGCCCAAGTAGCACCGAAAAGCTCTTTTGCGCGATCAATAGCCAATTGCTCTATCTTATCCACTACTTCACAACCGCCATAGTAGCGTTTGCCTGGAAGACCTTCTGCATATTTGTTTGTCAGCACGCTTCCTGCGGCTTCCATTACTTGCTTACTCGTGAAGTTTTCTGAAGCAATCAGTTCGATGCCTCTCTTTTGTCTGTCCTCTTCTTCATTGATAAGGTCGAAAACAAGCGAATCTCTTTTCATAATCAGGGGTTTGAAAGCCAATTTTTATGGAACGGTAGCCACATGGCTTACCTGCAAATGTGCCCAAAAATAGTCTGAAAGTCCCGATTATCCAATGCAAAAATAGGATTGGGATTCTCAATTCTAAGGAATTGCTACTTTTGAGTGATGATTGATTTCAAATTCCACCCTGAAAGGTATTTTACAGACGAAACCACTTCTGTATTATTAGTCAAATTGAATTACCCTGAAAGCCAATGGGGTGAACAAATTAGCATTTATGCACATTGGCTGGAGAGAAAGATCCAGTTTGAAGCTGTAGATTTCTACGGGAATGACTACATGCTCTATCCTTCATCGAGCTACGATACCTTGAGTATGGAAGATATGGTCTATCTGGTGGAAGGGATGCAAGTGAATACCGATGCGATGGAAGGTAATATGGAATTAATATTGGACGGAATTCCAGAAGTCGAAAGTGACTTTTACCCTGAGTTGGGAAAATATTTTGAGGAAAAAAGAAAAAATTTCGGTTTGGATTAGATATCAAGTGAGGCCTGCTGTTGCGAAGAAACTTGATGTGTTCTAAACCAATACTCGTAGGTTTCGAAATCTAGGCTATCGCTAATCTCATTTCCATGAAACATAATTTTCTTCAAGCAGCTTACAGGAAGACAGGATTTCAAGTTTGCGGATTGCTCTTTTGAGAGCTGTGAAAGCTGAATACATTTTCCTCCGTTGATGAAGATGGGTATAAGTTTAGTCATCTATTTGGGGTTATTTACCTAAAAATATTCTGATTATCAGCAAGGTACAACTATAGGAAATTATTTTTATGTTAATAAAAAGTACGTTTTACAAAATAGCAGTATGACAGGAGCTATCATTGCATTTTTATGTCTTTTGCTGGGACTTTTTTTACAGAAGCAATCAAATCTCCCGCTAGAAAAAATCACTAAGTGGGTCAATGCCTATCTATTAAATATTGTACTTCCGGCATTGGCACTTTTGTATATCCCGCAAATAGCGCCTGGATGGGACTTACTCTTACCCATTTCCTCTGCATGGTTCACTTTTCTTTTGTCTTGGCTGATATTTGGGACACTTGGCAAAATATTAAAGTGGGATAACCAGACCACTGGCTGCTTGGTGATCGTCGCTGGACTAGCCAACACGTCATTTTTGGGATTTCCTGTGGTAGAAGGGCTCTATGGAAAGAAAGGATTGCCGATAGCACTCCTGATAGATCAAGGAGGATCGTTTTTGCTCGTTTCTTCCCTTTCTATTTTGGTAGGCTCGATCTATTCTCATAAAGAAGGAAACCTGCGTGAGATTCCACTCAAAATCCTAAAATTTCCACCTTTCGGATTTTTATTGGCAACTGTAGCCATGAGTATTTTGGGATGGAAAACACCAGAATTTCTCATTCCTATCGTTTCTTTGATTGGAAAAACGATGGCTCCGGTGGCCATTTTCGCCATCGGTCTGAAATTCTCATTAGACTTCGATTCACTCAGTTCCAAGTATTATTGGTTTGGAATGGGCTATAGGCTCGTGCTTGCTCCGTTGATGGTTTGGTTGATCTATAGAAATTTTCTCCCAGCAAACAGCCTTGAATTCAAAGTCACCGTCCTCGAAAGTGGGATGGCACCCATGATCACAGGTTCTATTGTAGCGATCCAATATGATCTCAAACCAAAACTGGCTACACTTCTTGCCGGGTTGGGAATCCCAATCTCGCTCGTCACTATTATGATTTGGTATTACTTCCTTGGCTAGTTAAGCCCAGGCTTTTTTCAGGTCGGCAAGAATTTCATCATGGATTTTCTCATTGGTAGCCAATATCTGCCTGCCAAAAACAAAATCTCTCCCTCCGGAGAAATCAGTTACTTTTCCACCTGCTTCCTCTACGATCAACGTACCGGCTGCCACATCGTATGAATTCAGGTTGTATTCAAAAAATCCCTCCACGCGACCAGCAGCTACGTAGCAAAGATCTGCAGCTGCGCTGCCAAGTCTACGTGCACCATGCGATGACTTCATCAGTGATTTCAATACAGCCAGGTATTTGTCAATCAAATCGAAATTGTTATACGGAAACCCAGTGGCAATCAGTGATGCAGAAAGAGTCTGTGCTGTACTGACGCGAATTCTTGTGTCATTGCAAAAAGCTCCGCCACCTTTCATGGCATAGAAGCATTCATGAAGATTCACTTCGTAGACCACGCCTAAAATAACTTCGTCACGCTCCATCAGAGCGATACTTACACAAAAAATAGGTACTCCGTGGACAAAATTGGTAGTGCCATCCAAGGGATCTATCACCCAGTTGAATTCTTCAGCTTGGGTGGTATTGGTACCTTCCTCCGTGATGAAACCAGCTTCAGGCAATATTTGCGACAGTTTATTCACGATCAACTTCTCCGCTTCCTTGTCCACATACGAAACTAGGTCATTGAAGCCTTTGTGTTCCACACGATCAAGATTGAAGTGTTGTCTTTCTTTACGGATAAAAGCGCCAGCTTCTTTGGCTATCTCTTGAGTATTCTCAAGTAGCAGTGTAAGTTTTTCAGGTGAGATCATAAAAGTTGGTTTTCAAAATTAGTCTTTGGGATTCTTACCCGCCACAGTAAGGACTATTTCACCTTTTAGTGTATTGGTCTCGTAATATTCTATTAACTCGGCTAGCGTGCCTCTAACGTTCTCCTCATGAAGCTTGGTAAGCTCTCGGGATACGCAAGCTTGCCTTTCTCCTCCAAATGCTTCTGCAAGCTGTCCGAGGGTTTTCAAAAGGCGGTGAGGTGATTCATAAAAAATGATAGTCCGCACTTCTTCTATCAGTCCATCTATTCTTGTCTTCCTTCCTTTTTTGTGAGGCAAAAACCCTTCGAATACAAAGCGGTCATTTGGAAGTCCGCTATTTACCAAGGCAGGGACAAAAGCAGTGGCTCCAGGAAGACATTGAACATCTAATCCTGCCGCAAGAACCTCTCTCACCAATAGAAAACCAGGATCAGAAATAGCAGGTGTACCTGCATCGCTGATCAAGGCAAACACTTCTCCCCCATTCATTCGCTCCACCAGTTTTACCACAGTCTTATGCTCGTTGAAAATATGGTAGCTCTGAAGTGGGCGAGAGATTTCCAGATGTTTTAGCAATTGCCCACTCGTACGCGTATCCTCTGCAAGAATCACGTCAGCGGTTTTCAGCACCTCAATAGCCCGAAGCGTAATATCCTTCAGGTTGCCAATGGGAGTAGGTACCAGAAATAAGTTGGGGGAACTTACACTCATGCAGACAACTCATCAATAGCTTTAGCCAGTTCATGATCTTTTTTGGTCACCTTATTTCCGGAATCATGCGTGGTCAATTCGATGTCTACCTTATTGTACACATTGCTCCAATTGGGATGGTGTTGAGCGGCCTCAGCCAAAAATGCCACTCTGGTCATGAAACCGAAAGCTTCTTGAAAATCCTTGAATTTGAATGTTTTCTTGAGTTTGTTATCTTCTTCTTTCCACATAATTCAATAAGTTTTAAAGTGAGATTAATCCTTCTATTTCGGCAGCCTGTTCATAGATCCTGATGATCTCATCTGCATTTAGCATCATGGCCTGAACGGTCGTGCTTACATATTTCCCTCCAGAACTCTCCTTGGTAGCTATATCATGTTTTGGTAATAAGGCAGCTACCTCGTTTTCCTTTCCAGTAGGGACTATAAATTTAAACATATAAAGCTGTGGAAACTCTCCACTGGCTTCTAATTTCTCCTTGAAGCTTTCTTTATCGAATTTCTTTTTGTCCATAACACGCGATGATCTACAAATTACATTTCGAATATAAACAAGGAACCCATGCTGTGAGGCATGGGTTCCGAAACTAGTTTATATTAAAAGAATTTATATCGATAGTCCTTGACGCCTGCCAGCTCTTGCAGAGCCATCATGACCGAATAGGTAGTTCGTTGAGATGCATTTTGAGTCAGTTGACCTTGGTAAGCAGAATAGTCACCTATTTCAGCTGCGGGAGTCAATGAATTCAATTTTCCTACGATCACACCCACATCTTCACGCACAGGCTGGGTAAGCTCGCCTTGCTTCACTACGAAGATAGCGCCGATCGCACGTGGGGCGAAACCAATGCCTGGAATTACGTTAGCACTAAGTTTCAAATCAGGAATCTCATTCACAGAAGCTACATTTGGATAGACAGCTTTCATATCTTCTATGGTAGTTTTTCCAGCAAGCTTAGATTTGATCATCTCAGCTTTTTTCTCATTTCTCACTTGAGCTTCTACTAGTTCTTTCACATCTGCCAATTTCACATCTCCTTCGTCTCTTTTGCTGACAAGGGTAGCTATTACATAAGCATTGTCCAGTTCAAAAACTGTAGATACCTCTCCGGTAGAAGTATCATCAGCAAATGCCCAGCGAATCACTTCTCTAGCATTTTGAAGATTGTTGATATTTCTGGCGTTAGCATCTACGTTGTTTGCTTGTAGAATTCTATAATTATCAGTTGTAGCATTTTCAGTAAACTCATTTCTGTTGCCAGCATTTGCTGCAAATGCATCAGCGTTTCTGAAAGCTTCATTTCTAGTAGCATCACTTGCTACCAATTCCAATTCCAAAGAAGCCACTTTAGTATAAGTACTCTTAGGCAACTCAGTCACTTTCACGATATGGAAGCCGTATTCTGTTTCTACTACATTATCGAGTATGCCGGTAGCTTTTGCAGCGTAAGCAGCCTCTGCGAATTCTGTAACGAAGTCAGCTTTAGCAAACCAACCCAAATCTCCACCAGTCTGAGCGGTACCATCCTGACCATATTGTCTAGCAGCCACCTCAAAGTTTCCGTCCGATTTCACTTGAGCAAGCACTGTTTCAGCCTGAGCTTTCACAGCAACTTTAGCAGCATCGTCCATTCCTTCAGTGCTGAATAGAATATGCGAAGCTCTTAATCTAGGAGCTCCTTCATATTGATCAGTGATTTTATAAGAAACATACGTAGAGTTAGGCGTAATGAAAGGGCCATAGGTCTCACCTGCTACAAGCTCAGAAGTATTGCTAGTCAGATTAGTGGGAAGTTCATCACCTGGTCTGATAGTCAAATAAGGAGCTTGTCCATCCGAGTTTCTCAATACAAAAAGAGAATCACTCTCCGAAGTCTTCAACTCTTTAGTCAATTCATTGATATGAGAGATAACCTCAGCTGAATCTATTCCGCTTGGCTGAATGCTAAAGCTTACATATTCAAAGCTAGCGGCATTGCCGGATTTGAATTTGCTCTTGTTCTTAGTCAAATAAGTTTGCATCTCACTGTCAGAAACAGTTACATCTTCATCAGCTACTGCATAGAAAGGAATAAATAGAATCGAAGCATCTGCGATTGTATTCGCTGCTTTGTATTCTTCCTTAGCTTCCGCTTGTGTAGCAAACTCAGAAGTTGCCAGCATGTTGTCATATTTGATTCTCAATCTAGAGGCAGCAAAAAGCTGCTCTTGTTGATTCCAATATGCCTGCTGAGCGGGATCTGCTGTCTCCAGTGATTGAAGGAAAGAAACCAGCTGGCTTTTGTCAAACTGACCAGTTTGAGGATTCACCAATTGCTGACGCAATTCTGGAACAATATTTTTGCCCTGAACCATATCCACCAATTCGGCATCCGAAATAGTCAAACCTAGTTTCTCATATTCTTCACTGAATACACGCTCCACAATCATAGACTGCCAAGCTTGTTCTCTGATCGAATACATTTCTACTTCAGAAGGGACTCTTCCGGTTCGTTGCTGATTAGCCGCTTTGTATTCTTCCACTCGGGCTATATACTCATCGTAGGTGATATCATCACCCGCGATCTCGCCAACGATATTTTGATTGGAACTGAGAAGTGAGGAATTTGGACTTAATAAATCTCCTCCTAGAAGGAATAAAATTAATCCTCCGGCAATTACGCCGATCAATAGACCTGTCCTTTGTCTAATTTGTTTAATTAACGCCATTATTGTTACTAAGCTTTTTTAGAGTGTCGCAAAATAATAGCATTACTAACGAAATTCAAAATATATTCTGAATCAAACGCTTAACTAGAAAATTCCGGAGGTGTTTATTTTCAATCGAACAGTCTCAATTCTATGCTCTTGCTTGGTCACAACAGTAAAGGTATAGGACTCAAAAGTAACAGATTCTCCTTTCTTTGGCAGGTTCTCTGTAAGTGAAAGAACCATGCCCGATAGGGTCTCAAAGTCTCCAATCGGCAATTCCCACCCAAATTTATCATTGAGGTAGTCAATTTCGTGACGTGCACTCAGCAGATATTCATGATCAGAAATTTTCTGCTCGATCAAATCATCGCTGTCATATTCATCCTCGATTTCTCCAAAAATCTCTTCAATAATATCTTCCATAGAAACTATACCAGAAGTGCCTCCAAACTCATCAACTACCAAAGCGAGGCTTTTTCGCTCTTGAATAAATTGGATCAGCAACTCATTTGCCAAGGCAGATTCCGGTGCAATTATGATAGGAGTAAGGATTTCTTCGATCGTTTTGGGCTTCTTAAAGAGCTCTAACTGGTGACAATAGCCGATGACATCATCGATAGATTCCCGATATACGATGACTTTAGAATGCCCACTTTCTTCAAATACTTGTTTCAATTCCTCGATCTCATCATCGATTTCAACGCAGACAATATCCGTTCGCGGCACCATACATTCCCTTACTCGGACGGTTTTAAACTCTACGGCATTGTCAAAAATCTTCGTGTCTATCTCCACATGACCTTCTTCTTTTCCTTTATGAATGTGATTTTGGACAAAGCTATTTAGGTCAGTTACTGTGAAAACAGGCTTGTCTTCACTATATTCTAAACGGAGTATTTTGGTGATGAAAAATCTCGAAAGTCCAACCACTGCCCAAACTACCGGATAGAAAACAATATAAATTATCCAAAAAGGCAAGGCAAAGAAATTCAACATGCTGTTTGGATTCAACATAAACAGGCTTTTCGGCAAAAATTCAGCAGTGATCAAAACTACTATAGTAGAAACTAACGTCTGCAAAATCAGGACAATCGCATCGTTGTTAAACCCTTCTGGCAGCCCCATTTTCAGCGGTTCTTCCATTAGGTAAGCCATGAATATACCGTATAGCACCAGCATAATCGTATTGCCTAAAAGTGTAGTACCGATAAACTGGCCTGGCCGCTGTACAAAAACACTGAGTATTCTTCCTGTCAGATCACCCTGCTTATTTTGCAGCTCTATCTGTAGCTTATTCGCAGATATAAATGCAATCTCCATCCCCGAAAAAAAGGCAGAAAACACTAGCGTGAGGATCACATAAACCAAATCATAACTTATTTCCATTCTTAAAGCTTTTTGCCGGTTTTAGGCTTTTTCTTAGGTGTTGGTGGTTCTTCGGGTTTTTTCATCTTGCGGTATTGAAACCAAAATAACAAGGCTACTGCAAACATAAAAATTGCATACGAAGCTTCCACTCCTTGCGTGACCGTCTGATGGATGCCTACAATTATGAGGGCAAGCGAGAGCGATAATAATAATGCGTCAACTAATTTCATTCTAGATTATATAGAGAGCAGAAAGAACAGGATTCTATTCTAATCATTAAGAGGTTTGTATCTATTGGGTTCATCTTATTCCTTCTCCAGGCATCAAAATACGGCTATCCCGCGGGTTTTTAAGCGTATAGTTAGTGAAAGTATCATCGGCCTCCAGTCCTGTACCATTGAAAAGTGTCTCGCCATCTTGAACTGTTACAAATTTCTCTGTATAAATCTTTTGTTTGATTTGTTCCCAAAAAAGTTCTTCTGATTGCAGTTTCTGATTTTTGATCAGATTATTAACCTGAACATTACCCTCACCCTTGAAGGTATTTTCCTGTTTCAAAAAATAACCTCTATCAGCTCTTATCGTGGTACTCAATTGACCGTCTTTTTCGAAAATTTGAATTTCTATTCCCTCAGGAAACTCCTGATTGCCATTGGCAAATTCAAGCTGCTTAGGGGCTTTGATTTCTGACCGCACTATTGCTGAGTCACTTTTGATCAAATGAATGTTGATC
>Ga0105054_10003212_pt1 | contig 25516 bp, 16 predicted proteins | sample BON02_FD_78091 | JGI IMG/M metagenome (GOLD analysis project Ga0105054, IMG submission 78091) | Freshwater microbial communities from Lake Bonney liftoff mats and glacier meltwater in Antarctica - BON-02 (megahit assembly) | ecosystem: Environmental > Aquatic > Freshwater > Ice > Glacier...
CGCCCCCCCCCCCCCAACCAACCCCCGAATCACCCCCGCCCCCTCACCCAACAAACCCCCAAACCCCAAACCAAAATCCCCCCCCCCCACCCCCCCCCCCCCCCCCAAAAAAAATCAACCAAGGCGGCCCTCGGCGGCAAGGCCAACCCCGACGCGGACGACGTGAAGAAGATCCTCGGGGCGGCCGGCGTGGAGGCGCCCGCGGCCGACGTGGAGCGCCTGCTCAAGGAGCTCGAGGGCAAGAGCCTCGAGGACCTGATCAAGGAGGGGCGCGAGAAGCTGCAGTCGGTCCCGGCCGGCGGCGGCGGCGGCGGCGGCGCGGCGGCGCCGGCCGCGGCTGGCGGCGGCGCGGCGGCCGCGCCCGCCAAGAAGGAGGAGGAGCCCGAGGAGGAGGACGAGGACATGGGCTTCTCGCTGTTCGACTAGGTGCAACGCGTCGTTGTCGTCAAACGATGTTTGCGGTGAGGGAGGGGGGAGGGGGGGGCAAGAGGAGGGGCGCCTTTTTGCTCGCCTCGCCTGCTTTCCTCCTCCTCCCCCCTCCCCCGCCGCGGGTCTTCGTCGTTTTTTGCGTCGGGCGGCCCTTTTTTCCTTCCCCCCTTTCTCTCCTTTTTCCCCTCGGGTATCCGTCGTGAGCGTGGGCGTCTACCGTCCACCGTCATCACCGGCAGCTTAGTCTGTGTTTAAAAGAATAGGAGAGGAAAAGAGGGCTGATTCCCACGCGATTTTGATCTCGACAACTCTGTTTCTACAACACCAGGGGGCGCCGGACAACAGCGCCCAGCGTCTCAATCGGCGGCGGCGGCGGGAGGAGGAGGGGGAGGAGGAGCAGGGCCGGGAGGCGCCTGCCGCCGCACCCCCAGCGCGTCGCTGAGCGCGCCAAAGCTCGAGATGCGCACGGGCGGCAGCATCGAGTGGACGCGCGCGGTGCCGCTGGCGCCGCTGGTGTCGCTCCGGGCGTCGGCGCCGTCGTCGGCGTCGGCGTCGGCATTGGCGTTGCCGTTGCCGTTGTTGCGACCGTCTGCCTCTGCCGCCGCGTCTGCCGCCGCCCGCTCGAGCGCCGCCCGCCGCGGCGACCCCCCGAGCGCGCGCAGCGTCCGCGCGAGCGGCGAGCGCGGCGACGCGGGGCGGGCCCCGGCTCCGCCGCCGCCCCCGGCTGCCGCCGCCGCGAGCCCGCCCTCTGGCAGCGGCGGCAGCGACGAGGAGGACGAGGCGGCACCGAGCCCTGCGCGGGAGGCCGACGGCGCCGGGCGCAACAGGGGCGGCGGCGGCAAGGCGGGGGGCGAGGACGAGGACAAGGGCCCCGACCCCGTCGCCTCCAACGGCGCCGCCGGCCGCCCTCCCTGCGCCGCGGCGAGGCTGCCCGCGCGCTGCGCGGCGGCGGCGACCCCTGCCGCGGCGAGCATCTCGGCGGCCTCGACCTCGGCGACCGAGGGGGGCCGGCCGCCGAGCACCGCCCGTAGGCGGTCGACGAGCCAGGCGGCGTCGGGCGGCGGCGGCGGTGGCGGGAGGGGCGGGGGCGCGGCGGCGGCGCCGTCCGCCCCCTGCTGCTGCTGCTGCTGCTGCTGCTGCCGCTGCTGCTGCTGCTGCTGCTGCTGCTGCTGGTTCGGGGGAGCCCAGCGGGCGGCGGGGGTCGGGGGCGGCGCCGCGCTGCCCTCGGGCGGCGGCGGCGGCGGCGCGGGCGGCACGGGGCCGGCCGTGGCAACGGGCGGCGGCAGCGGCGGCCGGGGGCCGGCAGCCGCCGTCGCCGCCGCCGCCGCCGCCGCCACCACGGGCGCGGGTGCGGGCGCGCACACAGGGCTGGCAGGCTGAGCAGCGCGGCCCTCCGCCGCCCCCCCCGCGCCACCCGCCTCCTCCTCCTCCGGCGCGGCCCTCACCGCACACCGAGGCGCCGCCGCCCCCGCCACGGGCGCCGCGCACCCGCCCGCCGCCGCCCGCAGGAGCGCCTCGTTAAAGCAGAAGGTCATGGTCGCCAGCGGCAGCGCGTTCTCGCCGGCGAAGGCGTCCTCCAGCTCGCGCGCGACCTCGTTCATCGTCCAGTAGGCCACGACCGTGGAGACGGACAGGGTGGTGGCCAGGGCGACGTCCGTGACGTAGGACGCGATCAGCAAGGGAGCGTAGGCGGTAAACGCCAGCAAGAGCACCAGCATGGTCTGCGCCCAAGGGAAGGGGAATGGGCAGTCGGAAATGCGCCGCCCTCCCTCGTAGCCCGCGGCCAGGCCGTCGCCCAGCAGCTGGTACGCGCGCATCAGCAAGGGCGCCTCGACGGCCAGGCCTCCGACGTACGCGCGACGGGTCACCAGGTTGACCAGCCAAGAGTAGGCCAGGTAGGGGCGCTCAAACAGCGGGAGGTGCGACGCGCAGCACGACACGTCGAGCGACGGCATGAAGGTGCCCCCCGCCAGCGCCGCGCGCAGCAGGGCGTCGTGCGCCAGGTCGTCCGGCGACGGGAGGCGGCTGCTGCGCTGCCCCGGTGCGCCGCCGCCGCCGCAGCCGCCGGCGCCCTTGCCCCCGCCCTTGTTGCCCTCGCCCTTGCCCTTGCCCTCGGGCGCGCCGCACGCGATGGCCGACGCCTCTGCCGTGCTCAACCCGCCGATCACGTAGAGCGGCTGCGCCGCGTTCTGCAGGGCGATGCTGCGCTGGTCGCCGCGGAGCACAAACATGTCGGACCAGGTGCGGAGGGGGGGCGGCACGGGCCGGTCGGCGGGCACGTACGAGGGGCGGCCGAAGAAGAAGAGCGACGAGGGGCGCGCGAGCGAGGGGAGGGCGGAGGCGCGGGGATGGGCGGGCGGGCGGGGCGGGCGGGGCGGCGCCGGCGCCGGCGCCGGCGCCGCGCCCCTGTTTTGCGGCGGCGCGTGCGGCCGGGCGGGCGGAAGAGGGGGCGGGGGCAGCGGCGCCAGCAAGGGCCCCGGCGCCCGCAGGAACGAGGCGTCGCGCGCGGGCGGCGCGCGCAGGGGGGCCAGATGCACCCCCCCCGGCGGGAGGAGGCCCGCCGGGGCCGCCGCGGCCGCCGCCGCCGCCCCCTGCTCCTCGTCCCCGCCGGCCCCGTTGCAGCCGGCCGCCGGAGGGGGCGCGGGGTGCCGCCGCTGCCGCAGCCCGTCCGCCGACGACGACGGCAACGACGACAAGAGCGGCGGCGGCGGCGACCGGTGCGTCTGCGTCTGCTGCTGCTGCTGCTGCCGCTTGTCCTCCCCTCCCCCGGCGCCCAAGCCCGCCTGCCCTCCCCCCGCGGTCCCGCCCCCACCCCCAAACCCGGGCCACCCCCCGCCCCCGAGCAGCCAGTAGTCGCCCGCGGGCTGCACCGTCGTCGACAGGTGCCGCCTGAGGTTGCGCAGGTCGGCGTCGCGCCGCAGCGCGCCGCAGCACAGCGCGCCCAGCAAAGAGATCAGGTGCAGCGCGACCGAGACAAAGGCGTCGGACGCCGCCACCTCGGCCTCCGTGGGGCGGCCGGAGCGGCAGCAGCCGCAGCCCTCGCGCTCGCGGCCCTCGCGCCTGCGCTCGCGGCTCCCCCCGGCGCCGCCGCCCCGACAACCGCCGTCCGCGGCCCCGCCGCCCCCACCGCCCGAAGAATCATAACCGCAGGAGCACGACGACGCCGAAGACGACGACGACGAAGAAGAGTAGAGCAGCGCCGCCCGGTCGAACGCCACGAGCAAGACGGCGGCGTCCAGCCACCGCGCCTGCATCGTCCCGAGTGCCGCGCGCGCCTCGCTGTAGCGGCTGTAGGCGAGCTGGCTGCGGAACACGACGCCGAACCCGACCAGGGTGGCGAAGGCCTGGAAGGGGTAGGGGTGGAGCCACCAGGCCGCGGCGTTGCCGCTGCCGCCCTCGGCCGACGCGCCGCCGTTGCCGCCGTGCTGCCACGGCCGAGTGACGAAAAACATCAGCAGCGGCACGTAGGCGGCGGTGAACAGGGCGACGGGCAGGGCGCGGGGCAGGGCGGAGCCGTGCCAGCGCAGCAGGAGGGGGAAGCCCCACGCGGTCTTTGCGTACGTGATCATTTTTTAGGGATGCGAAGGTTTGTGCGGAGCGTCGACGGCGACATCGACGCGCGACGGCAAGGTCGACGCGCAACGGCCTGCTGCCGCCGAATGCCGCCGCGAACGGTCGCGCGGATGTCAGGGCGCGTGCATCAGGTCGATAGGAATGCGGCGCCGGATCGGGAGGGCGGTCGGTGAGGCCTTGTTGTTCGGCGATTGATTGGCGGTTTGCGAGTATTCAAAGATGATGGTTCACGGCGGGGGGAGGATAGGCGCGCAAAAAGAGAGGGGGTCCACGCAAGAAGTGGTCAGCGAGGTCGTGTCGAGCCGTATGACGGGGCGTGGGAGAGTACGTTGATTGGGCTTTGTTTGAAGAGCGGTTCTTGAAGGGGAGGAGAGAGAGGGAGGAGAGGGAGGGAAGGGAGGGAAAAGCCCAAACCTTCTCTTCGCCCAAACCTCAATTGCGCATACGCTGCTTCACACACGTAGCGGTGACGACCAGCGAATCGGCTCCCCCCGCGTCATCATCCATTCCTCGAACGAGTGCGACACGAGCGAGCGAGAGAGCGCAGAACAATACGCAAGACAAACAAGCAGCGATGAGCAGCGCCCCGCTCTGCTCCTCCGCGCGCGGCTGCGGCGCGGCCGCGTCGTCCGCGCGCGCCCCGATCGTCGTCGCGCGCCGCGCCTTCGGCCGCGCGCGCCTGCCCGCCCAGCCCTCGCGCGCCCAGGCCTCGGCCGCGCCCTCCACCACCGCCGCGCGCCCCTCCCCAACGAGCAGCAGCGTCAGCCCCTCCCCCCCTTCCGCGCCCGCGCCCGCCTCGTCCTACGCCGGCCGCACGCGCGCCTCCTTCCTCTCGAGCCTCCAGCACATCAACCCGGCCTTCGCCGGCATCTCCAGCGAGGCGCAGTTCATGGGGCTGCTCGAGCAACTCACGGAGGCGGGAAAGCTGCCGTTGCCGCTGCTCGCCCAGTGGCGCGACTTTTACGAGTCGTACCGCGGCGCCGTGGTCGGCAGCGGCGCGCCGGGCGCCGGCGAGGAGCTCGCCGCCCGCGTGCAGGCGACCATCGCCGACACGGTCTTCAACCAGATGGCGCCCGGCAACGCCTACGAGTTCCCCTCGGCCCACGCGCGCCTGCTCGAGCCCTACGACTACTACGCCTTTGGCCAGCGCTACGTCGGCTCCCTAGTGGACTTTGAGGCGAGCGTGCTCGGCCGGCCCGACCGCTGGGCGGCCGTCGCGGCGCAGCTGGCCGCGGGCGACAACGTCGTCCTGCTCGCCAACCACCAGACCGAGGCCGACCCGGGCGTCTTCGCGCACATGCTCGCCGCGGGGCACCCGGAGCTCGCCGAGCGCGTGTGCTACGTGGCGGGCGACCGCGTCGTGACGGACCCGCTCTGCAAGCCCTTTTCGATGGGCCGGAACCTGTTTTGCGTGCACAGCAAGCGCCACATGGGCGGGGTGGAGCCGGCGGTGAGGGCCGCGCGCATGGAGACCAACCGGCGCACCCTCGTGGCCATGCAGCGGGCGCTCAACGCCGGCGGGTGCCTGCTGTGGATCGCGCCGTCGGGCGGGCGCGACCGGCCCGACGCCGAGTCCGGCGTGTGGACGCCCGACCGGTGGGACCCCGCGGCGGTGGAGTTGATGCGCTCGCTGGCCGCGCGCGCCAAGCCGCGCGCGCACCTCTACCCCATGGCCATGTACAGCTGGCCCGTGATGCCGCCGCCCCGGGCGGTCGAGGCGGCGGTCGGCGAGCGGCGGGTGACCGCCTACAGCGGCGTCGGCATCTCTCTGTGCGAGGAGCTGACAGACGCTGAGCTGGCGGCGCCGCCGCGCGACGCGGCGCCCGAAGTGAAAGAGGCGGCAGCCAGGGGCTTGGCCGAGGGGGCGCAGCGGCGGGTGGCCGAGGAGTACCGCCTGCTGGAGCGGGCGATCTTGGACCCGGCGGCGCGCGCGGCCGAGCCCGAGGTGTGGGCGCAGCCGTTTTTGGTGCCCGCCTCCTCGGACTGATTTGGGGTTTGGTCGGTCGAGGAGGGGGGACAGAGGCAGAGAGGGAGAGAGGGAGAGACGAGGGGGCCAGAGGGGAGGCGCCCCTCTCGCATCCGCATGTCGGCACAGCACATCGATTCCTGTCTGGTCCTCTCTCCCCTTCGTTTGTCTCTCTTTCGAGGTGCCGCTGCCCTTTTGCCCTTGCCCTCGCCACTTTGCCCGTCCGTTTTTCCATCTGTCCTCTTCGCTCCCGGCCGCCGCCGCCGCTCTTTTTCGAACAAATTTCCTCTATGCGCCCCGCCACCCCCCCCTTACCCCCCCGCTTGTTTCTCCTCGACCTCACTTGAAAACAACGACGCTCGTTCGACCACACACACTCCTCACGAAACGCACGTTCGTAAATAACATTGAAAATTCATTTTCGAAAGGGCCGCCAAAACAAAGCTGCGGGGAACGGGGGCACGAGCGCGCGCGCTTTTTTCCTTCGCCTTTTTTCGAGGGCGGGCGCGTGGGTTCTAGAGTCAACGTGGGAGGGGGGAGGCGCGGGTGGCCGGGGGCCAACTAGGGGGAGGGAGGGTGCGCGCGCTGCGAGCGGGGGAGAGCGTGGGGGGCGGGGCGGCGGCGCATCTCGAGCGAGCGAGCAAGCGAGAGAGAGCAAAGAAAGGGGGGCGGGCCGCGGACCAGAGGGGCCAAACACACACTCGCCCCTTTTGTCTGTTTCCGTTCTCTCTCTCGCGCGCGTGCTCGCGAGGGTTTGCCGTTGAGACAGCCAGGCGACACGGGACCAACACAAGAAAACAAAAACACCGCCGGCAACGGGCAACACGAGGAGGAGCCGACGACGAGAAACCGCCCGCCCGTTTCCCCGCTGGCCCGCCCGGGCCGCGAAAAGCGAGAGGCCCCAAAAAGCCGGCGCGGAAAACCAACGACCAACGAACGACCCATCAATCATCACTCACTCGCGCATCCGCTCCTCCACCTCCTCGTCGTCCTCGCCGCTGAAGCTGGCGTCCTCGCTCATGCGCACGCTCGCGCTGCCGCTGCCGCTCGCGCGGCCCGCCGCGACCAGCGCCGCCGCCGCCGCCGGCGGGCGGCCCAGGCGAGAGGTGGTGGCCGGCGCCGCCCCTCCGGCCGCCGCGGGCGCCCCCCCGCCGCCCGCCGCCGCCGTCGTGTCGGCCGTCGTCGCCGCGCCGCCGCCCGAGGACGACGACGCCAGCGGCCGGGCCTCGCCCGCCCCGCCCTGCGCCGAGGACGCCGGGGTGGAGACGGCCGAGACCACGTGCTCGGGCGCGAACAGCACGAAGTTGGGGCACGGCGCGCTGACGTAGCGCCCGCGCTCAGCCGCCGCCGCCAGGCGCCGCGGGCAGGCCGCCGCCATGGCCGCCGCCGCCGCCGCCGCCATTGCGGCCGCCGCCGCCTCTTCGCCGTGCCCGCCGGCGCAGCCGTGGTCGTCGCCCAGGGGGGCCAGCGCCCCGGTCTCCGGGCACCGCGCCAGCGCCGCCACCGCGTCCGAGTCCTGCGCGCCGACCACCAGCCACCGGCCGCACGGCGAGAGGTTGAAGTGCCGAGGGCAGGCGCCGCCCGCGCCCGTCACGCCGATCCGCCGCGACAGAAAGCCCGTGGCGGGGTCGACGGAGAAGGCGGCGACGCTGTGGTGCCCCCTGTTGCTGGCGTACACGGCGCGGCCGTCGGGCGAGACGCGGATCTCGCCGACGTAGTTGACGCGGCGGGCGCCCTGGCCGCAGTGGAGCAGGCGGGCGGCGTCGAGGGCGGCGACGCTGCCGGCGGGGCCGTCGGCGGCGGCGGGGGCGGCAGCGGGGGCCGCCTTGTCGCCGCCGTCGTCGTCGTCGTCGCCGGCCGCGCTGCTCGCGCTGCTGCCGCCCCCGTCCGCGCGCGCCTGCCCCTCCTCCTCCTCCTCCATCGTCAAGGGCGCCGCCGCCACCACGGGGGCGTCGCACCCCTCGAGCCACCCGTCCGGCAGGGTGCTCATCGACTGAACGGGGGCGATGCGGGGCCGGGGGGCGGCGGCGGCGCGGGGGGCGGCGCCCTCGCCTCCTCCCTCGCCGCAGAGGGCGTCCTCGTCCTCATCCTCGCGCTCGTCCACGGCAAACACCTGCACCCGCGACCGCAGCTCGCACCCGCTGTACGCCACCGGCAGGCGCGGGTGGAACACCAGGTGCCGCGGGCCGTCGCCCGCCGGCAGGGGGACAAACGCCTCGTGGGCCAGGAGGCCCACGGGGCCCGAGAAGGGCGCCAGCGGCGAGGCCGCCGTGGCGCCGGCGAGCGTCGGGCCAGCGCCGCCGCCGCCAAAGGTGCCGCCGCCCGCCCGCTCGAGCGCGGCGTCCTCCAGCCGCGCCGCCTCTCGCGCCGCGCGCGCGTCCCACCGGTACTGGTGGATGCCGTTGTCCCCCAGGTCGGGCACAAACAGCCACCGGCCGCTGGGCGAGAACGCGGCGCAGTGCGCGTGCGGCCCGTCCTGCCGGTTGGTCATGTGGTCGAGGCGGTCCTCCACCTGCCGCCAGCTGGCGCGCCGCGACTGCTGCCACCGCTGCACCACGCGGCGCGGCGCGCCCGTCCGGGGGCACAGCGAGACGACGTCGACGACGCCGTCCCAGTAGTTGGCGACGACGGCGTGGCGCGGACTCTGGTTCGGGGGGCAGGGGGCGAAGGCGATGTAGCAGGTGGAGCGGCCGGTCATGGGTAAAGGGGCGGGGGCGAGGGGGGTGAGGCGCGCGGGGGGCGCATAGGCCATGGCGGCGGCGTCGGCGGCGACGAGCGCGGCGGCGGACGAGGGCGGCAGCGGCGACGACGACGAGGACGGCGGCGGCGGCGCGCTGCAAGGGGCGCCGTGGCCGTTGCCGACGGCGAACGCGTGGAGCTGGCCCTCCTGGTCGATGCACTCGGACAGGACGTAGAGGACCGGGAGGGTCGGGTGGAACCTGCGGATGTGGTGTTGTTGTTGTTGTTTGGATGGGAGAGGAGGCGTGAGAATGGAGCGAGAAGAAAGGCGGGGGGGCGCTTGTCGTCGCCGCCGCGGCCGCCCTCGGTTGGTTGAATGGGGCACTCTGGGCCCGAGAGAGAGTGGCGGCGCGCGCGCCAAACCACCGGTCCGGACTGGCGCGCGCGGCCCGGGCGCGAGTATGTCGACGTCGGGATCTCACGCGCCGGTCGACGGGCGCACGGGTGGCGCGCCGAGGGGGATTTGGGCGGGTGCGAAAGGAGAGAGAGGGAGAGAGGGGTTTTCGGCGCCCTCTCTTTCTCCCTTCCCTCTCTCTCTTTTTTTGGTCGTTTGGTCGCGTCTGCTCCACGACCCCCCACCGGCCCCACCGCCCAGCACCCGCCCCCACCAGCAGCATGCGCCCGAGCGCGCGCTGTTGCAGCCGTTGCAGCAGCGGGCGGCGCGCTCAAGAGCCGAGGGGGGGCGCCCGTTCTCTGTTTTGACTCGGAGAGAGAGGGGGGGGGGGGAGGAAGCGAGGGGTTTTCCGCGTTTTCCGCGTTTTCCGAAACACACCCTCGAAATTGGCGGCGTGGCGCGCGCGCGCGCGCAGGGGTCGGCACGCCGCCAATGAAACCCGCCGACTGAAACCAGCGACTCACTTTTGGAAGGCCGGGTTGAGCACGGGCACGACGCCGCGGGGCACGATCCTCCCGTCGACAAAGGACGCGAGCGTGATGCCCACGCCCCACTGGGGGCGCGCCAGCGGAAAGTGCGGGAGCACGTCGTCGCGCGTGTAGCTTCCAATTAATAGCAGGGCGCCCGCGCCGCCCGCGGGCTCGGCGAGCAGCGTCCCCATTTTTGTTCTGCGTTCTCTGACGTGTAGTTTTTGGTTTTTTCTTCTTTGTCCGTGAATAGGTCGTCGGTGCGCTTCTTCTCGCTAGGCTGTTTTGAGATGTGTGTCCGAGGGAAGTAATCTGCTTGAGTGTACGTGTATGCTGTGCTAGTGTGCGCTGTATGTGTCTGTATGAGGGGCCGAGGGTTGGGGCCCGGCGGCGCTGTTGACAAGCGCCCAAATGCGTCCCTCGTGGGGAAAATCTTTCTCAGAGAAACTTTCAGAAAGTTCACTCGATCCGGCCCCTCGCGATCATCACAGAAACGCACACCCGTTATCGTCGGAAACCACCGCCTTCCCGAGGCGCAGCCAGAGCGCCAAACGCACTGCTTTTCCCCCCCTCCCCTCTTTCTGCCCCCCCAACCTCCTCTTCCTCCTCCCTTCTTACCGCGACCGCCCCCACCCGCCGCAGCGAGCGCCCGCATCTTTTGCGCGCACCGACAAGATCACCACGACCTCGAGCGTCTCGTGCACGGCAGCCCACCGAACGAACAAAACCACACAAAAAGGAGGCTGGCCATGCCGCCACCGCCGCCGCCGCCCCCGCCGCGGTCCGCCGCCGCTCACTATGGCCTCGCCGGCCGCGCGGCGCTCGTGACGGGCGGCACCAAGGGCATCGGCGCGGCAAGCGTGCTCGAGCTGGCTGGCTTGGGGTGCCGCGTCCTCTTTTGCGCGCGCACCGAGGCCGACGTGAGCGCGCGCGAGGCCGAGTGGCGCCACATGGGGCACGACGTCAGGGGGTTGGCGGCCGACGTCGCCTCGCGAGAGGGCGTCGCGGCCATCGTGGCGGCGGCGGCCGCGTTTTGCGCCAACGGCGACAACGGCAAGGGCGGCGGCGGCAAGGAAGACTGCGCGCCCACCGCTCCCACCCCCACCTGCCCCCCCCGTCTGGACGTGCTCGTGCTCAACGCGGGGACCAACGTGCAGCTGCCGACGGTCGACTACGAGCTGCCGCGGCACTACGACGAGATCGTCGGGACCAACCTGGGCGCGCCGATCGCGCTCGCGCAGGCGCTGCACCCCTTGCTGGCGGCGCCGGCGGCGGCGTCGCGGGAGGCGGCAGAGGCGGGGGGCGGGGGCGGGGGCGGCCCGGACGCCGCCGCCGCCGAAGCCGCCGGACAAGGGCGCGACGCCGACGCTGACGAGGACGCCTCGTCCGTCGTGCTCGTGTCGAGCGTGGCGGGCGGGCCCCTGGCGGGCAGGTCCGGCCTGCTGTACGGCGCGTCCAAGGCCGGGCTCAACCACGTGGCGCGGCTGCTGGCGGCAGAGTGGGGCGGCGGCGCGCGGCAAGAGGCGGCGGCGGTGGCGGACGCTGGCGCGGCGGCGGCGGCGACAGCAGCGGCGGGAGCAGCACCGGCAGCACATGCAGCGGCAGCAGCAGCAGCAGCGGCGCCCCCTGCCCCCTGCCCCCGGGCGGCCGCCCGCCCACCCGCCCGCCGCATCCGCGTCAACGCCGTCGCCCCCTGGGTCACGCTCACCGACCTCGGCCTCCAGAACCTGGCCGCCGACCCCTCGGCCGCGCGCCGGCTGCTCGAGCGCACTCCCCTGGGGCGGCTGGCGCGCCCGGCGGACGTGTCGGCGGCGGTCGCCTTCCTGGCGTCGCCGCGGCTGGCCGGGTACGTGACGGGGCAGGTGTTGGCGGTGGACGGGGGGTACTCGGTGAAAGGGTACTGGTGACTGGGGGGGGGCAGCTCTTCTCGCGGAGGCGTTTGTAAGAAGAGGAGAGTATAAAAAGAGCGCGTGGCCAAGCAGCCACGTCGGGCGACGGGGCGGGCGGGAAAAAAATAGGGCGCCGGTGTTATAGGTTTTTCGTTTCGCGTCGGTGGGGGTCGTAATTCGCTGGTGCGCGGCCGGGACCGTGCTTTACCGGGTCGAGGCGGGCGTTGGTCGGAGGGGAGGGGGAGCGGGGCACCGCTCGCCCAAAAAATGACAAAAAGAGAGGGGGGGCGCAAAACAAAAAGGCCCCGCCGCCGCCTCCCTCCTCCTCCTCCTCCGTCCTCCTCCTCCTTCTCCCCGCTCACGGCGCCTCGACCTCGACCCAGTCGGCAAAGAGGGCGTCGGGCGCGGCCGCGCCGCCCTCCGGCTCGGCGTCGCCGGCCGCCAGGGCCATGGCCGGGGCGCTGCGCTTGGCAACGGGCGTGTCGCGCGCGGGCGGGATGCCGCCGCCGCCGCCGCCGCCGCTGGCCGCGCTCCGCGCGCTGCCGCCGCTGCCGCTGCGCCGCATAATGGCGCCGGCGCCGCCGCCGCTGTGGCTGCGGTCGCGCCCGCCGCCGCCCTTGGGCCCCTTGTGCTGCTGCTGCTGCTGCTGCTGCTGCTGCTCCTTGGCCGGCTGCTGCTGCTGGCCGCCCGAAAACGCGCGGCCGCGCTCGCGCTTGCGCTGCGGGTCGGCGGCGGCGGCAGCGCCCGCCCCTTCGGCCGCCCCATCGGCCGCCCCCGCCGCCGCCGCCGCCGCCACGCCCTCTGCCACGCCGCCCTCCCGCTCCCCGCCGCCAGCCGCGCCGCCGGCCTCCCCGCCTCCCTCGCCGGCCCCGGTCCCGGCCGCCGCCGCCGCCGCCGCCGCCGCCGCCGCCGCCTCGGCCTCGGCCGCCTCGTCCCACCGGTGCAGCGCGCGCCGCCACGCGCGCACAGCGCCGTCGAACGCGCGCTTGCTTGCCGGCGCACGGACGTCGGGCGTCCGCGGGTGCTCGCCGCGGCGGGCGGCGGCGCGGCCGCGCAGGTGGCGCGGCACGGCGGCGGCGTAGGCGCGGTAGCCAAGGGTGTTCTTGCCGTAGTCGATCTGCTTCTGGCGCTGGGCGATGCGGTGCTCGTCGAGGGGCTCGATGCCGGCGGCGGCGGCGGCGGGGGCGGGGGGGGCGCCCTCGGCCGCGGCGGCTGCGCCGTCGGCGTCGCCCTCGCCCTCGCCATCGCCATCGGCGGCAAGGACGGAGTCGCGGGCGGCGGCGCCGAGGCCCTTGGCGCCCCCCGCGCCCGCGCCCTCCGCGCGGCAGGCGACCAGGTCCTCCGCGTCCTCCTCCTCGTCGACCCGGAACTGGTCGGTCACGTCGACGGCCGTGTCGTGCGCGGCCATCTTGCTCTTTTTGCGTGTTGTTTCTTGTTTGAAAGAATCGGAAAACAGGGGAGGTCTGTCTCTCGCTCTTCCGATTGTTGTCGTCCCCCCGGCAACAACGGGTGCGGCTGCCGCTGCTGCTCGTAAGCGCGTGTCACTGTGCGTCGATGTGGTGTCCCCTTGGTATGCAGGTGCTGTCGGAGAAGCGCGGTCGCGGAACGGAGAAAGGAAGAAGGTGAGAGCTCGTGTTGGTTTTTTTCAAATTGAGAGTGTTTTGTTTCTGATCGCTGGCGCGCGCGCGCGTCAAAGGGGGTGCTGTGGCGTGTGCGTGTTGAGCGAGTGGCAAAGGATCGTTCGTTTGAGAAGTGTGTGTTGTTCGGAAGGACGGGGTGTTTTCGGGCGAGGTTTTTTTAGCGGACTGGCGGCGCGGCCGCGCCCGCTTCGCGCTCTCGCGGCGCTCGGCGAGTGCCGCTCACCCGCCATCGTCCATTTGGCTTTTGCGCTCACCTCCTTCTCTCTCTCGATCGCTTTCTGTCGTCCTGATGCCCTCCTTGCGTCACCCTCGCCGTACAGTGGTGGTGACTTGTCGATTGGCAGTGTGCGTTTCCCCTGTCCTAGCGCTCACCCGCCGACACCCCTCGTCGCCTCCGCCGCCGCCCGCCGCTCCCCCTCGCTCGTGCTCCCGTCCTCGCTCGCGTCCTCGGAGGTCTCTCCGCCGCTCTCGCTCCCGTCCTCGCCTTTGCTGCTGTTCTCGCCGTCGACGCCGTCGCCTCCTTCACCGCCGCTGTCGCTGCTGGCGCTGCTGCTGTCGCTGCTATTCTCGCTGCCCGCCCCCAGCTCGCGCAGCTCCCGCTCGAGCTCCAGCGTGCGCCGCCGCCTCCCCCCCGCCTCGCGCCCCGCCTCCCTCAGCTCCGTCGCGTCCAGCGCCAGGCCGACAAAGGTCTCGTGCGCGCGCCAGCGTCGGCGCTCGGAGCGCCGCGCGGCCAGCTCGGCGTGCTGCCGCGCGCTGACCGCCGCCGCGATCGGCAAGACGTCGGGTGCGTATCGCGGCCGGACGAGCGCACCGGACACTCAGCGATCGCCCAGCTGAGGCGCTCTTGTTCGCGCCGCGTCTTTTCATCGAACGGCAGCCCGATTCGCTCTCGCATAAACGCGAGCTCCTCGACCGCGCTGGGGCTGGTGGGCCATAAAACGGCGCGCCGCGCCTGGGCGGAGGAGCGACGGGGAAGATCCTGGAAGACCGGCCAGCGCTCGTCGTCAGAAAACCAGTTGCGTTCCGAGCAAGCCACGACCACGGGCGCTGCTCTGCAGAAAATGTCGGCCGAGGCGCCTCGCTCGAGCAGCAGCCGCGTCGGCACCAACTGGCCATCCTCGACGCACAGAAAAGTGGCGTGCGCCCGTCGCCGTCCCGCACGTCGACGTCCGCGCCCGCGTCCAGCAGCACGGCCATCATCTGCGTCTTGTAACAGGCTCAGCACGCCGTCCTGCCGTCCCGCAGGCCGCGCTCGTCCACGGGCGCGCCCGCCTCCTCGATCAGGTAGCGCGCGAAGCGGACGTTGCCGTGCCAGACCGCGAACATCAGCGGTGAGAAATCGTTGTTGTCAAAAAACCCCAACGAAGCGCGCGCCCCCGCCGCCAAGAGCAGGTCGGCCGCGGCCTCCTCGTCTGCAGCGTCGACGGCGTCGTCAGCGCGGTAAAAGTTGGCGAGCCAGAAGAGAGGCGTCTTGCCGGAGCAGTCCCGCGCGTTGACGTCAGCACCACCCTCGTTCACCAAGACCTCGAGGCAGCCGACCTGGCGCGCCCCGCAGCGTTGAGAAGGGTCGACCGGCGCCGGCGCGAGGCAAAAGCGCGCCGGCGAGCAGAATTCTGAGCCGCCCGTGCAAAAGCTAAAAGTCACGGGCCACGTAATGCGCTCGTTGGGGTCGTGCCCGCTGCGCAGCAGCGCGCGCACGCTGCCGGCCTGGCCGTAGGCGATGCAGACGGCGAGGGGGGTCAGGCGGCCGCTAAAGATTGCGCCGACGTCGGCGCCGGCCTCGACCAGAGCTCCGACCAAGTCGCCGCGCCGTTGGCGGTGCACGGCCTGCGGGGGCGTTTCCTCGCCGACCGCCCGGTTGGCGGCCGCCTTGCGCCGCTGGTCGTCGCCCTGCGCGCAATCCTCGATGACGCGCCGCAACTCTTCGTCGCTCTCGTCCGCCGCGACCGCCCGGTGCACGCGCGCAAAGTCGAGCAAAATAGCGAGACCGGGCGAGCGGGAGACGGCGGCGGCGGCGCGCTTCTTTCGCGCGTTTCTTTCGCGCGTCGGGGGCATTACAGGATCAAGGGCAGTGGTCGGTCCGAACGCACCGACAGAGAACTAGAGGGGAGAACGATTGGCGGCGCGCGCGCGCGGGACAGAGAGGGGCGAGGGGCTAGTTGGAGAGAGGGGGGGGGTCGGGAGGGAAGGACGGCACGCGCGCCGCCGGGGGGTTATTTTGTCCGGCAGCCGCGGGGTTTCTTGTTCTTGTTTTTCCGGGGGCCGCGCGGGAGCGCGTAGCATCATTTCGAGGGAGAGAGAGATAACTAATGCCTGCAGACAGATGTCGCGCGGTTTCCTGCGGGCCTCGTGAAGTCGATAATAGGAGCAGAGAGGGAGGGAGGGTCCGCGGGCCTCGCGAAGTCGATAATAGAAGCAGAGAGGGAACAAGGGGTCCGCGGGCGGGGAAGCGGACGGACGAGCGGACGGCGTCGACGACGGCGGGAGAACCAACGGCGCGGCGCGAGCAAGGGGGCGCGGGGAGGGTGCGGCGGCACGAGAAATGCCCCCGCCCCCCAGACACGTCATTCTCGGCGCGCCGCCGCCCGGTCGCTCATCATCATCGTCGACATCAAACAAACACGCGGTCGATCGGGCGCGTCGGGTAGTTGCCGTCCGACGCGCACGTCTGGAAGAGCGCGAAGTAGATGAGCGTGTTGCTCACGTTTAGAGGGTTGAAGCCGCTCGAGAAGGTGGCGTTGCTGGCCAGGGCGTAGACGACGCCGATGCCGAAGCCGGGGGACACGGCGCGCACCTCGTCGCGGATGCCGCGGAAGTCGAAGCCCCAGATGAAGTCGGACTGTTGGGCGATTGTGTGTGCGTGTTCGAGCTCGGCGAGGATTGACGCGGGTGGGGGGAGCGTGAGCGCCGGCGGCGCAAGAGGGAGCAAGTTGCAGCGACAAACGCAAAAGCATCAACGGGGGCCGACGCGTCTCCGAACGCGCGGCGGCGGGAGACCGGGACGAGAGGGAGCGGGCCCTGGCGGCCGCTCGAACTGACTGGCAGCCAGCAGGCGCACGCACGACCTCGGAACACGACACACGTGTGAAAAAAGGAAAGAAAACAGAGAAAAACGAAACTCAAGAAAAAACACGACGCACCTTGGAGTAGTCCAGCACCCATGCGGGCTGGCCGTCCAGCCACGACGTGCCGAGCGACACGGTCGCGACGCCCAGCTTGTCGCCCGCCACGCGCTGCCGCACCCAGTCGCGGTTGCGCACCTGAAACGGCATGAGGATGTTTGTCAGCGACACGGGCGCGCCCGTCTCCTTGTCCTCGTCGATGCATTTGCCGTTCCAAAAGTTGTCGGCGCGCCCGACCAGCCTCGCGACCTGCGCCCACAGGTTGTCGCCCGCGATGGCGCCCGCGCTGCACCCGCGCACACCCAGGCCGTCCTTGAATGTCTTGCCGTCGCGGAACATCTTCTCGACGGCGCGCCAGTCGGTCTTGGCGAAGGCGCCGGCGTACTCCTGGAGCGTCTTGAAAGGGGGGGGCGGGCGGAAGGGAACGCAGGCGCCGACGATGGGGTCGAGAGGCGCGGGCGGGATGGGCAGGGCCGCGAGCGCCTTGCCGCGCGCGATGGCCGGCTTGAGGTTGGCGAACAGGCGCGGGAAGGCGGTGGCGTAGGCGGTCCAGTCGGCCGGGGCGAGCTGGGCCTCGGCCTCGACGACCTGGAAGGCCGGGTCGGTGGGCACCGGCTCGGCCAGGCCGGTTGCGGCACGAGCGGCGGCGGCGCGGCGTGCGGCGGCGGACGGCGGGGAGGAGGGGGCGGCGGCGGCGCGGGCGGGCGCGGCGGCGGCGGCCCCGGCGGCGGCTGCTGCTGCCGAAGGAGCGGCGGCGACCAGGACGAGCGCCACGAGGATCAATGCCGCGGCCGTGCGGCGGCGGTCGGTGGTGGGGGAGATCATGGTGGTGGGGGCGCTAGTGTGCTTTTTGGAAAAGGAAGGGCCCTGGACTTGGAAAAAAAAGGGGTGTGGGGGTTGGAAACCCTGGTCGTGGAGAAAACGATCGATGTCCGATCGCTCGCAGGTGACACGAAACACCGAGCGACTGAACCCTAGGGTGATGAGGCGGAGCGATCCCAGCGACTATGCTGCGGGGCTTGGGGAAGGCGAGAGATGGGAGGAGCTGGCGGCGTGCAAGGCAAATAAAATTGCCTGGTGCCTCACTCGCGCGCGCGCGCAGAGCGATTGTTGTTTCGGTGCGCGGGGTGCTGCTGCTGTTAGTACGCGGGCTTTGATGCGTGCGATCGATCGCAGAGGATCCAATGCGGGCGCTCTATATTCGCGCCGGTGAGAAGGGAGGAAGGGGCAAAAGCGGGCGAGGGTCGGCGGCGGCGGCAGCGCGCGCGCGCGATGTCGACAGAGCGAGAGATCAAACGCGAGCGAGCGAGCGAGCGAGGAATTTGTTTGCAACACGCAGACTATTGATAGAGAGGACATGCTAGAAGGAAAAAGGCTAGGAGCCGGGGTCGGGCGCACAATCGTCGGACTCGGGGGATCAACAGAAAGCAGAGCGACGGGGCGATTTATTTATTCGGGGGAGCGAGGGGGGGTAAGGGGGGTAAGGGGTAAGGGTAAGGGGGGGGGTGCGGCGCCTGTCGCCGTCGACGGTTCGGGGCTCGGCCGAAAAGAGGGGGCTAGTTCGCGCGAGAGAAAGGGGGGGGTTCTAAGTGCGGGAATCTGCAAGGTCATGTTCAAGCAGACCGACGAGTGACTCGTGAAAGTGACAAGAAGTGGGGTAGGAGGCGGGAGGGAACCGGGGAAGGAGGAGAAAAGGAGGCACGAAGGAAAAGGGGGAAGAGGGGTGGGGGCGGCGACCGGGGGGGGGCGGGGGGGGGCGGCGTTGCAACGCGCGCGCCACACGCGCACCAGGCATCGCCGCCCGCCGCCCCATCCAATCCAATCTCCATCTTCCTCGGTCATCACCCCTCACACGTACACCCGGTCGATGGGCCGCGTCGGGTAGTTGCCGTCCGACGCGCACGTCTGGAACAGCGCGAAGTAGATCAGCTGCAGCGTGCTGTTGCTCGGGTTGAAAGGGCTCGTGTAGGTCTCGTTGGATGCTTTGGCGTAGACGGTGCCGACCGCAAAGCCCGGCTCGACCAGGCGCACCTCGTCGCGGATGGGCGAGAAGTCGAGGCCGTAGAGCTGCTCGCTCCTGGTGTAGTCGAGCGTCCAGGCGGGCTGGCCGTCGCGCCACGACGAGCCCTTGCTCACCAGGGCGGTCGCCTGCTTGTCGCCGTTGACGCGGTATTCCACCCAGTCGCGCCGGTTCACCTGGAACGGCATGATGGCGTTGGTCAGCTGGAACGGCTCGCCGTCGGGGCCCTCGTCGATGCACTTGCCCGACCAGCTGTCGCCCAAGGGAGTGATCTTGCCGAGCGTGCCCCAAAGGTTGTCGCCCGCGATGACGCCCGCGCAGCACCCGCGCACGCCAAGCCCGCCCTCGAACGTTTTTGCGTCTAAAAACATGCGGTCGACCTTTTGCCACGGCATCGCGGCGACGGCCTTGGCGTAGGCCTGTAGGGTCTTGTAGGGCGCGGGGGGGCGGAAGGGCACGCAGGCGCCGAGGATCGGGTTGACGGGGGCGGGCGGGATGGGCTGCGCGGCGAGCTCGCGCCCCCGGGCCATGGCGGCGGGGATCAGGCGCAGGAAGCGCGGAAAGGCGGCGGCGAATAGGGACCAGTCGCTGATGGCCCATGGCACGGTCTCGACGGTGGGGGTGAGGGTCGGGTCGGTGGGCTCGGCGGCGCCGAGGCGCTCGGCGACGGCGGCCACGCGGGCGGCGGCCGCCGCCGCCGAGGAAGAGGCGGAGGCCGCCATGGGCGTCGGCGCTGCTTTGGCGGCGGCGGCCGGCTTGCCGACGGCGGCTTGGGCCACGGGCACCGCGCCCGCGAGCAGCAGCGCCAGCGACAGCACGAGGACGAGGCCGGCGGCCGCCGGGGCGGCGGAGCGGGCGATCATGGCGAGCGAGTCCCCCGTTGGTCTCTTGCGGTGGTGCTCTGACAACTCTTTGAGAGAAAAGACAAGGGTTCGCTGGGCGTCGTTCGCGGATGAGCAGGGATGCTACTTGGGGCGCTGCTCAGAGTGCAAGTTGGCAGTATGCGCGATAGAGGCGCGCGTGTTGAGTAGGGGGAGGACAAGGGGGGGTGTGCCCAAAGAGTTCTCAGTGGGAGTGCGCAAGGAGAAAAGAGGACTGCGAAGTGTGCTGCGCTCGACGATGTGCGATTGCGCCGGTTGAGGCTTGTGAATATATCAATTGCGGATCTGATAGAATGCGCGTGCGGGGGGAAGACAGGGGGGGATAGAGCGGCACCGATTTGATGAAGGCGAAGGAAGCGTCCCTTCGTGCCGCCAACGTTCCAAATCGTCGTCCGGCGTTTTGGCCTGTTTTCAACACGTTTTAAGTTTTAAGAGTATGCTCTGAAATCGCTCGGGCGCTCTCGTTGCAGCGCCTGCCTCGTGTCCGGCGCGCCTCCTGCGGCCCGCGGATAGCGCGCCTGCACGCGATTGTGTGTTGTTGGCGGTCGAAATAATAAGTTGGGGGCGGGGGCGGGGGCGGGGGCGGAGCAAAGCAGAGCGGGCGGGTGGACGTCGTCGTCGTCGTCGTTTTGTGCGTGCACTAGTTTATCCGTCTGCCAGGGGTTCTGGGGGTTGGGGGGCGGCGTGCACCGTTGTAAAGCTGGCTCTGAAAGGCAGCAGCAGCAGGTTTGCCGAGCTCAAGACACATAATAAGCGAAGGAGGAAAAGGAGAGTCGCTCAAAGAAGACCGCCGCGCTGCGCTGCCGGAAAAAAGAAAGAACACCAACTATTTTTCTTCTCTTCTACAGCACGACGCGGTCGATCGCGCGCGTCGGGTACTCCCCGTTGCTCGCGCACGTCTGCATCAGCACGAAGCTCGTCATCTCCGTGGTGCGGTTGGACGGGTTCCAACCGTTGTAAAACGTGGCGTTGCTCGCCTCCATGTACATCTTGCCGATGAGCATCCCGGGCGCGGCCTGGCGCAGCTCGTCGCGGAAGCCGCGGAAGTCGAAGCCAAAGGCGCGCTGGGCCTTGTCGTAGTTGAACACCCAGGCGGGGGCCTTGTCGAGCCAAGAGACGCCCTTCTTCACGAAGACGCCGGGCACGTGGAGGTCGGCCGGGGCGGCCTCGCTCCACGAGCGCGCCGCGTTGACGCCGCCGCAGTAGGGGCACAGCGCCTGGAACACCTCGTTGGGCTGGCCGTCCTTCTCGGTGCTGTTTGGTTGCGGTTGTTTGGTTTTGGTTTGGCGGGTTTGTTGTGTTTTGTTTTGTTTTGTTTCGTTTTGGTCGATGTTGTTGGTTGGATGAGCTGGTGCGCGTGTGTCCGGGGCCGGGGGGGCCGCGGCCGCGTGCGGCAATGTGAACAAGGGAGGAGGGGGACGGCGGGGCGCGGCGACCGAGCAGAAACACAAGAAGACGGGCACAAGACCAAAAGTGGGCAATCAAGACTCACACACACTTGCCCGACCAGCTGCCGCCCCAGAATCGGGTGGCGCTGACCATGTTGGACCTGTGGTTTCGGTGTGGTGGAGAGGGGAGGGGGGGGGAGGACATGAGCGTGCGAGAAGAAGAAACAACACGAGTGTGTTTCAGCGTCGCCGACGCCGCCCGTGGGCAAAAAAAAGGCAAACGCGCTCTGCCGCTGCTCACCATACGTTGTCGCCGATCACGCAGCCGACGGTGCAGCCGCGGACGCCGAGACCCTGGGCGGGCATGGGAGACTTGCGGAAGAGTACATCCGCCTGCCTGTGAGTTGAGTTTTGTTTGGTGAGGAGGGGGGAAGAGGGGGGGGGGGTGTTGAGGAAACCAAAAGCGGAGAAGACAAGGATGGCGAGCGAGAGGGGGGCGCTCGCGCCTCTTGCCGTCGACGAGAGAGAGGACGAGCGAGAGGAGAGCGCTCTTCGACAAAAAACACTCACTTCCACGGCATGCGCTGCAGCGCGCGGCAGTAGTCCTGCATGCTCTTGTGCGGCGCCGGCACCTGGAACGGCACGCACTTGCCCGGCAGCGTGCCCACGGGCACCGCGGGGCGCGTCTCCTTGCTCAGCACAAGGCCCCGGCCCTTGGCCTCCTTCTCGTAGGCCCTGGCGCGCTCGAGCGCCGCGCCCATCTCGTTGTAGCCCTCTTGCATCCACAGCACGGGCTGGCGCGACTGGTCGATCGCGGCGAGGTTGCGCGGGGCGGGGACGGAGACGTCGCCGGCGCGGGCGGCGGCGGCGAGCGCCCCGAAGGAGAGGGCGAACAAGGCGATCTTCATGGTGGTTCTGTGTTTTGGGGGGCAGGTCGGCGGCGGCGGGCGGCGGGCGGCGGGCGGCGGGCGGCGGCGGGGAGCGCGCGCAGATGAGGGGAGAGGTTGGGAGGAGGGCGGGAGCGCGGAGGGAGGGGTGAGCGTGCGGCGCGTGCGGCGGGATCAAAGGTCGCGGGGCGGGCGCGCGCGGGTCGATCTGTTGCTCGGATGTCAGTGCTGGCGCCGGCGGGCAGCGCTCCGCGGGCTCGGTCTCGCGGGGCGAGAGAGAGGAGGGCCCACGGAGGCCGAGTTTTTTTTCCTTCAGCCGCACCGAGTGAGAAAAGGGATGCGCCCGTCGGTTGATTGATTCGGTGTTGTTTGGGAGGGTGCGCACAGCGAGCAGGGAGAGGGGACCCGTTGTTTGATGAAGAGGTGAGCGTGTGAGAGATGGAGAGCAAATGCGGAGAGGGGGCGGGGGGCTTTTCTATCCTTGGGCCTCTCTCTGTCGGCGGCTCGCAGGCCAGCGGCGGCGGGCGGCGGCGGCGGAGAAGAGGAGCGGCAGGCCCGCTCCTCTGCGCTCTCGCCCGCTCGCCCGTGCCCGCCCTCTCTGGCGCCCAAACCACGCGCGCGATGGCAGTCTATGGCGCTGATGAGTCATATGCTGCGCCCATTGAGGAGGAGGTAAGGGGGGCGAGCGAGACAACGCGTGCGATTGAGAAGAGAGGTGGGCTCTTCCCTCCTCTCTTTTGCAAGAGGGCCTGGCGCGTCACCGGGGACGGCGGCGCGGGCCAAGCGATTATTAGAGTTCCTCGACGCAAATGTCAATGCCAATCGAGTTTCCGGACTGGATTCGCGGGATATCCTAGTTTGCGGGCGACGGAGGAGTCGAGTATCACGAAAGTCATCACGCGGGTGAGCGACCAGGGCCGGACTCGATGGCGACCCAGAAGCAACAGCAACTATTTTTGCCCGCTAGCCCTTGACCGCTGCCGCCGCCTGCTCCTGCTGGGCGAGCGGACAGCTCTCAAGAAAGAGAGGGGGTCGGGCGCCACCATCCGCCCGCCCGCCCGCTCAACAGCAACAACGGGTGTCACTACCAAGACGGGTCCAACAACCGCGCATCACTCGCACGGATTGAGAGAATCACTCGCACGTATTGAGAAAAGCCGCGAGACGATCGTTTCGCCGTACTAGTTTTCCTTACCCTCGGCGGCGAGGGTCAAAGCCCGACGAAAAACCGGCGACGAGGAAAAACGCAAGCGCAAACATTCAAACGCCGCCAACCAACCGAAAAGGAGACGTGATGACGACCAAGTTTGGCGACTTTTGGCCGCTGCAGCCGCTGGACGGGCCGTTCGTGGAGCGAGGCAGGGAGGCGCCGGCGGCGCGCGCGGCGCGGGGCAAGGCGGCCGAGGCGGGAGGGGCGGCGGCCGGCGCGGTCGCGACTGGCGCCGCAGGAAAGGGCGCCACTGCACCTCCTCTTACTCCCTACGCCCCCAGCGGGGCGCCCATGCGCCTGCGCGGTTGCGGGCACGCGGGAAAGAACGCCGACGCCACGTTTGGCCCGCTGCTCCCCCTCTTCGCTGGCGAGCCCTACTCCGCGGCCGCCGTCGCCGGCGGGGTCGCCAGGGCATTGCCGACGCGGCATCAGAAGGGCGGCGGCGGCAGCGGCAGCAGCGGCGCTGCCCGCGCAACAGCAGGGGCCGCCTTCAGGCCCCCGGGCGCCGCCATGCGCGCCCCCGGGCCGGCGCCCTCGCTCTCCCTCTCGGCGGTCGGCGCACTGCCGCCCCTGCAGCGGGGCCCTGGCGCGGCGCGCGCTGCTGCTGCGGCCGCCGACCGCAGCCCGCCTACGGCCGCCGCTGCCGCCGCCGCCTCAACCGCCGCCGCCTCTGCCTCGTCCCCTGTGCTGCCGCCGCAGGGGGGCCACCGCAACCACCACCAGCAGCAGCACCCGCAGGGCCGGCGCAACTTCGTGACGCGCCCGCCGCGCAAGGGCTCGTACGGCACGCCCGGCACCACGCTCGGCCCGCGCCTCGAGTACCTCGCCGACCCTTGCCCTCCCGCGCCGCGCTGCGCGCGCGCCAAACCCTTGCAGCCGTTCTTGGTGCCCGCACGGCCGTCGCCCGGCGGCGACGGCACGGACGGCGGCGACACGGACGGCGGCGGCGGCGGCGCGGCCGCTGCCGTCACACCCTCTGCGGGACTACTTGCGGGCCCCGCCGCCTCGCGGCGCAACGAGGGCCTGGGCGGGCGCGTCGGCGGCGCCTGCGGCGAGTTTGCGTGGCAGGCTTGCCCTCCTGCGCCGCCCGGCGCGCTGGCGGCGACGGCGGCGGCATCGGCGGCGGCGACAGCGGCGACCGCGGCCGCGGGCTCGAGCCCATCCCGCGTCCTCGCCCCTCCTCCGCCCGCGCTTCGTCCATTCCGGCCCGCGCCATCGCGCTCCAAGCTGGGCGGGACGTTCTCGCCCTACCTGTCGCTGAGCGTCTCGGCGGTGCTGACGGCGCCCGGGGGCGGCGGCGAAAAGGGGCGGCCGTTTCCCGCCGCCGCCGACGCCGACCAGGGCGCGGGGGAGGAGGGGGACGAGGCGGGTGGGGCGCCGGCGGCGGCGGCCGCGCGCGCGCTCGAGGGCGGCAAGAAGGGCGGCGGCGGCGGCGGCGGCAAGAAGGGCGGCGGCGGCGGCGCGCCCGACAACCGCGCATGGCGCGGCGGCGCGTGCGGCGGGCGGCTTGGCGCGACGCGCTCGATCGTGCAGCTGTGCGCGGGACGGCGGGCTTGATGTGTGAAAGTTCCTCGGGGAGAGAGAGAGAGCAAGACAGAGACCGGGGGTGCGACACGGTCGTGTTTCAAATGAGAAAGAGGAACCAATGGAGCGCGGGCGACGCCGGCCCCTCTTTGCTGCGCTCAAAGTCTTCGAAGAATCAAAGGAAAAAGACCAAAACGAGAGCCGAAATCTCTTTTTTTTCTCGCTCTCCTTTGTTCCCCCTCCTCCTCCTCCTCCTCCTCCCGTCCTCACACGGGCGACCCCTTGTGCAGGCTCTGCTTGAGCTTGGCGATCGCCTTGCCCGGGTTGAGCCCCTTGGGGCACACGGTCGCGCAGTTCATGATCGTCTTGCACCTCATGAGCCGAAAGCCGTCGTCCAGCTGCGCCAGGCGCTCGGCCGTGGCCTCGTCGCGCGAGTCGACCACCCAGCGGTATGCCTGCAGCAGGACCGCGGGCCCGAGGTACTTGTCCTGGTTCCACCAGTAGGAGGGGCAGCTGGTGCTGCAGCAGGCGCAGAGGATGCACTCGTAGAGGCCGTCGAGCTTGGCGCGCGCCTCCTTGGACTGGAAGAGCTCCTTGCGCGGCTCGGGCTTTTGGGGGGTGGTGGCGCCTGCGGCCGTTGCGCCGCCCGCCGCCATGCCGCCGCCCTGCTTGCGCTGCAAAAAGGGCTTGATGGATTTATACTGGCTGTAAAAGTTGCTCATGTCGACGACGAGGTCCTTGATGACAAACATGTGCGGAAGGGGGGCCACGCGCGTGGCGGCGCCCGGGTGGTCCCGGTCCACCTTGCTCAGGCAGGCGAGGTGGTTGGTGCCGTCGATGTTGCACGCGCACGAGCCGCAGATGCCTTTTTTTGTGTTTTTGTTTTTTGTTTTTGTTATTGTTTTGTTTGTCGTGTTTTGTTTGGTGGTCGAGGTAGGAGGAGGGAAGAAGGGGGGGGACGTGAGGGCCGAGGCGTTGCTCGCGGTTGTCGGGAGGAAAGAGCGAGGGACACCGGTTGTCGGGAGGAAAGAGCGAGGGGCGAAGCGAGAGAGGAGAGAGGCGACGACGCAGCAAAGACAAAAGCAACAATCTCACCCTCGCGGCACGAGCGCCGCAGCGCCAGCGTCGGGTCCTGCTCGTCCTTGATCTTGAGCAGCACGTCGAGCATCATGGGGCCGCACTGGTTGATGTCCAGCTTGTACGACTGGTAGTGCGGCTTGGAGTCCTCGTCGTCGGGGTTCCAGCTGTGTTTGGTTCGTGTTTTGTTGGTGGTGTCGTTTTCTCGCGAGGGCGGGGGGGGGGGGGGGGGGGGGGGGGGGGGGGTGTGGGGGACGGGGGGGGGGGGGGGGGGGGGGGGGGGGGGGGGGGGGGGTTGTTTGTGTCGTGC
>Ga0105054_10003218_pt1 | contig 25501 bp, 29 predicted proteins | sample BON02_FD_78091 | JGI IMG/M metagenome (GOLD analysis project Ga0105054, IMG submission 78091) | Freshwater microbial communities from Lake Bonney liftoff mats and glacier meltwater in Antarctica - BON-02 (megahit assembly) | ecosystem: Environmental > Aquatic > Freshwater > Ice > Glacier...
CGGGCCGGCACCACGCCGCGCTGGCGGTTTTCCAGCACCACCTCGTAGTGCGTCTCGGGGCCGCGCCCGGTATTGACGCGGCGCATATGCGTCACCTTGCCGCGCACCCATTGCCGTCCGTGTTGCGCTTCGATCGCCTGCCCGATCTTGAAGGCGGGCGGGCGGCGTGCGTGGGTGCGGCGTGCGTGGGTGCGGCCTGGGCAGGGACGGGCTTGGGGCAGAGAAGTTCCCATTGCTGGGAGATCCCCAGGCCGCCGCTGGCGTTGTCGCGCCCGACCACGCGGCCTGATGCGTCGCGCCAGCGCGTGCGGCCGTCGCCGATGCCGCCGCGCCATGCGCCGTCGAGCCGATAGGTCTTGCCATCGATGGGGGTGATCCGCCCGGCGATGCAGTCCGCGCTGGCGCGGTAGGTTTCCTGGGCTTCGGGCGTGGCCAGTTGCTCGCGCACGCAGGCGGCCTGGTCGGCGCCGGGCTGCCAGTTGGCGCAGTATCCTTCCGCATCGCGCGGGGTCACGCGCGCCAGGGCGACGGCGTTGGCGGTGCCGATGCCGGTCTTGCTGAAGATGCTGGGCGTGATGCACTTGCCGCAGATCGCCAGCCATTCCTGCGCCGTGGCGGCACTGCCCGCCGCGCCGAGGACCAGGATGCCCGTCAGGGCGATACGCCGGAACATGCCACCTCCATCGCGCGTGATCGGGCAGGATGGGGGCAATTGCGCGGCCTGACAATTCCTTGCGCCTGAGCCATGGACGCTGCGGGTTCGGCGGCGGCCGCCCTGCTCAGAAGGGCAGCACGATGTCCAGCACCTGATGGCCCCAACGCGGCGTCTGCAGGTCGGTCAGCTGGCCGCGGCCGCCATAGGCGATGCGGGCCTCGGCCATGCGGTCGTGGCGCACCGTGTTGTCGCTGGCGATGTCCTGCGGGCGGATCACGCCGGAGACGGCCAGCTCGCGCAGTTCGGCGTTCACCCGCACCTCCTGGCGAGCGGCGACCACCAGGTTGCCGTTGGGCAGCACCTGGGTGACGACGCCGGCCAGCCGGACAGTGACCTTCTCGTCGCGCTTCAGCTCGCCGCTGCCGGTGTTGCCATTGCCGCTGCTGAGCGAGACGAGGCTCTCCAGGTCGGCACCCACCAGCAGCCGCGGGATGGCGGTGGCCTCCAGCCCCAGCAGGTTCGGCAGGCCCAGGCTCTGGCTGCCCTTGCGGTTCGCGTTGGTGTTGTTCTTCAGGGTGGCGGCATCGGCGATGTTGACCAGCACGGTGAGGATGTCGCCCACGGTGGCGGCGCGCTGGTCCTTGAAGAAGGCCCGGCTGCCGGGGCGCCACAGCGAGTTCGCCTGGGGTGCGGCGGTTTGCGGCGTGGGCATCGGCATGGTGAGCGGCCGCCAGCTGGCTTCCTTTGTCGGGTCGCCGCTGGGGGTCATCGCCGGCGGGCGGCCCACTTCGGACAGGCGTTGCAGGTTGCCGCAGCCGCCGAGCAGCACGGTGGCGAGGAGTGCGGAGGCGAGCAGCAGCGGGTGCAGGGGGGGCAGGGCGCGGGTGATCATCGGCCAGTCACCCGCATCGCGCCGCCAAAGGGCCGGGTTTGCCCGGCGCGGGTGATCGGCACGCTGCCGAGGGCGACGCGGACGCGGTCGATGCCGATCACGTCGCCTTCCACCACGGCGTGCGAGGCGGGGTTGAGCACCTGGATGCGGTCGCCCACCGCGCCGGCTTCCAGTGCTCGGCCCTGGACGCTGACCGACAGCCCCGGTGCCTGCAGCTGCAGCATCACCACCGCGCCCTTGGCCACGGCGGTGGGGCGGGTAAGGTCGGCCAGGGCCAGCGCCTGGCCGGGGGCGACGTGGCGGCGCACCGCCATGCCGACGGCCTGTTCGGCCAGGCGAGCGACCTCGCCGCGCAGCAGGGCCACCCGCACGCGCACGGTCTTCAGGTCGCCCGCGCCGATCACCGCGCCGGGCAGCAGGCGGCGCACCGGCACCGGCACCTCGGCCATCTCGTGCATCGTGCCGGTCAGGCGCTGGCGCAGGGTGAGCATGCCCTCGCCGGAGATCGACAGGGTGGCGTTGAAGCGGCCGCTGGCGCCGTCGTAGTCGAGCTGTTCCACCTCGGCGCGCACGGCGGCCTCGGCGGGCACCAGGGGGGCGGCATAGCCCGGCAGGTCCAGGTCGCCGTCATCCGGCGCGCCGACCCCGGCGAGGGCCGCGCGCAGGGCCTCCACCACGTCCTCGCGCGGCAGCAGCCGGCCTGGCCGCTCCAGCACGGCGCGTTCGTTGCCGCCGTTGGGGCGCCAGTCCACGCCGAACTGGCGGGCGATGGCGGCGAGCTGGGCGGCCTCGACCACGATGCGCCCGCCGGGCGCCGGCCCCGGGCCGAGTACTTGCGCGCCCGCCGCGTCCAGGTCGTCGAACAGGTCGCCGAGCAGCACCACCGGTGCGGTCAGTGTGGTCAGCGGCCGTAGCGTCGCAGCCGCCGCGGCACCGCCGGCCAGGGTTGCCGGCGGCGTGGCCGCGAGGGTTGTTGCCATCAATGCAAGTGCGATCTTTCGCATGGTGCCCTCAGCGCAGGTTGGTGAGCGTGGCCAGCATCTGGTCGGAGGTGGTGATGACCTTGCTGTTCATTTCGTAGGCCCGCTGGGCGGTGATGAGGTTGGTGATCTCGCTGACCACGTTGACGTTCGAGGTCTCGACGAAGCCTTGCAGCACCGAACCGAAGCCGGGCGAGGCCGGCGCGCCGGTGACCGCCGCACCGCTGGCCACGGTCTCCAGGAACAGGTTGTCGCCCTGGGCATCGAGGCCGGTGGCATTGGGGAACACCGCCAGCTGGATCTGGCCGACCAGCGCGGGCGCCGGCTGGCCGTCCAGCGTCACCTGCACCTGCCCGGAGGCGTTGATGGTGACGTTGGTGGCATCGGCCGGCACGGTGACGCCGGGCTGCACCACGTAGCCGTCGGCGGTGACGAGCTGGCCTTCGGCGGACAGCGCGAAGGTGCCGTCGCGGGTATAGGCGGTCTCGCCGCTGGGCAGGGTGATCTGGAAGAAGCCGTTGCCGCGGATCGCCATGTCGAAGGCATTCGAGGTTTGCTGCAGGTTGCCCTGCTCGTTGATGCGGTAGATGGCCGCCGTCTTGACGCCCAGCCCGACCTGGGCGCCGGAGGGCACCACCGATCCGGCATCGGAGGAGTTGGAGCCAACGCGGCGCAGGTTCTGGTAGATCAAGTCCTGGAACTCGGCGCGCCGCCGCTTGAAGCCGGTGGTGGTCATGTTGGCGATGTTGTTGGAAATGACTTCCACGTTGGTCGCCTGGGCCTGCATGCCGGTGCCGGCGATGTCGAGCGATCGCATGGGTTGTTCCTCCTGCTCAGGCGCGCTTCTGGGTGAGCCGGTCGATGGCGTTCTTCAGGCGTTCGGATTCCGACTGCACCATCTTGCTGGTGAACTCGAACTCGCGCAGTTCGCGCATCATTCGGGTGAGTTCCAGCGTGGGGGCGATGTTGCTGTTCTCGATGGCACCCTGAAGGATCTTTGGCCGCTCGATGGGCACGGGCTCGCCCTCGGCCACGAACAGGCGCCCGCCTTCCGGCTTGATTTTGAAGGGATCGGCCGGACGCACGACGCCGATGCGCCCGATTTGGCCGTTCTCGCTGCTGATCGTGCCGTCGGCGCTGACGGTGATGGTGGTGTCGGCCGGGGTCAGCTGCAGCTTCTGCCCGCCGACGCCGAGCAGGGCGTTGCCCTGGCTGTCGACGATCTCGCCATTGGCCGACAGTTCGAAATGACCCGCCCGGGTCAGGCGGGGACCACGCGGCGTCTCCACCGTGAAGTAGCCGTCGCCGCCCAGTGCCAGGTCCAGCGGATTGCCGGTCATGGTGAGCGGGCCGGGGGAGACGTCGCGGTAGCTGGCGCGGTCCTGGGCGTAGGTCAGCGTTTCGCCGCCGGGCGGCACGCCGCGGGTGCTGTTGCGCACGAGGTAGTCGCTGAAAACCAGGCGCTCGGCGCGGAAGCCGGGGGTGCCGGCGTTGGCGATGTTGACGGCGGTGACATCCACCGCGCGCTGCTGCGCCATCATGCGCGACAGGACGATGCTGGTGATGTTCTGCATGGGGTGGGCTTCCTCGGCGGGGGTGTCGTGTGGTGCGGGTGGCGGTGGTGCGGGTGGCGGCGGCGCGGACAGCGGGGCGCCGTCTGCCAGGTGCTACGCAACCCGTGTGCCACGCGGCGCAGCCTCGCATTCTCAGGGAGTTGGCGGCGGACGACCGACGCGCCCGGCAACACCTGCCGGGTTGCGCGGGTCACAACCCGGCAGCTTTGGCCGGGTGTGCAAGGGTTCGTTAACCCCTTCGCCCCAGAGTGATGCCACCGCGGCCACAGGGGCCGTGCGCGCAGGAACAGGGGCGGCCATGACGGCTGTTGCAACGGCCGCGCCCGGCGATGGCGCCGAGGGCGCACCCGCGAGGAAGGGGAGCAAAAAGAAGCTCATCATCCTGCTGGCCATTCCGCTGCTGCTGGCGGGTGTGGGCGCTGGGTTGTGGTTCAGCGGGATCCTTCCGCCGCTGCTCGGCATGGGCGGAAAGGAGGCTGATGCAGCGGCCACCAAGGACGGCGAGGAGAGTGCCGGCGGCGGCAAGGAAGGGAAGGCCGCAGCGGGTGACGGCAAGCAGGGTGGCACGGTCGCCGATGGCAAGGCGAGTGCCACGAAACCCGCCGCGGTGTTCATGGAACTGCCGGAGATCATCGCCAACCTGAATGCCGGCCCGCGCCGCAACAGCTTCATCAAGCTGCGCCCGAAGCTGGAGCTCGCCCGTGCCGAGGACGAAGCGGCGGTGCGCGCCGCCATGCCCCGCCTGCTCGACCTGTTCCAGACCTACCTTCGGGAGATGCGCCCCGAGGAACTGCGCGGCAGCGCCGGCACCTATCGCCTGCGCGAGGAGCTGATTGCCCGCGCCAACATCGCAGTGGCACCTGTGCGGGTGCTGGACGTGCTGTTTCCCGAAATGATCGTGCAATGAGCGGCACGCAGTCCGACGAGGAACTCGCAGCCGCCTGGGGGGCCGAGACGGAGGCGGAAGCTGATCCGGCCGCCGACCCCGCCGCTGCCGCCGCCGCGGAGGCGCCCCAGCGGGTGCTGAACCAGGCCGAGATCGACAGCCTGCTTGGTTTCGACGGCGGCCCGTCGGACGGCGAACACCGCACCGGCATGCAGCGCATCATCAGCTCGGGCCTCGTCAGCTACGAGCGGCTGCCGATGCTGGAGATCGTGTTCGATCGGCTGGTACGCATCATGTCGACCTCGCTGCGCAATTTCACCAGCGACAACGTGGAAGTTGGAATTGACAACATCCTGTCGTTGCGCTTCGGCGATTACCTCAACTCCATCCCGTTGCCCGCGATGCTCGCCGTGTTTAAGGCCGAGGAGTGGGACAATTACGGGCTGATGATCGTTGACAGCGCGATGATCTACTCGATCGTGGACGTGCTGCTGGGCGGACGGCGCGGCACCGCGGCCATGCGCATCGAGGGCCGGCCCTACACCACCATCGAGCGGACACTGGTGGAGCGGCTGATCCAGGTGGTGCTGGCCGACCTCTCGCTGAGTTTCGATCCGCTGTGCCCCGTGACCTTCCGCTTCGAGCGGCTGGAGGTGAACCCGCGCTTCGCCACCATTTCGCGCCTGTCCAACGCCGCCGTGCTCGCCCGCTTGCGGGTGGACATGGAGGACCGCGGCGGGCGCGTTGAACTGCTGCTGCCCTACGCCACGCTGGAGCCGGTGCGCGAGTTGCTGCTGCAGCAGTTCATGGGCGAGAAGTTCGGCCGCGACTCGATATGGGAGACCCATCTCGCCGAGGAGCTGTGGAGCACCGACATCGACCTGGACGTGGTGCTGGACGAACAGGTGATGCGGCTGTCGGACGTCATGAACCTCAAGCCCGGCAGCCGCATCACGTTGAATGCCGCGGTTGGCGGGGCGGTGCAGCTTCGATGCGGGACCATCACACTGTTCGAAGGCCAGTTGGGCCGGCGGAAGAACCGCATGGCCGTGCGCATCGAGCGCGAGGTGCCGCGCCAGCTGAACGGCGAGCGCTGATGGGATGGCAATCGTCAGCCTCCATCAAGAAATTCTTCATCGTATCGCGCCCAGAATGGGCCCGGGATGGCAGGCATGGAATGGCTTCTCGAACTCGCCCTGGTCGGCCTGCTTCTGGCCACGCTGTTCCATGCCGTGCGCCTGGAGCGCGCGCTGGGCGTGCTGAAGCGTGATCGTGCGGCATTGGAGGAACTGGTGGCAGGCTTTAACCAATCCACCCGCGCCGCGGAGCATGGCATTGAACGGCTGCGTGATGCCGCCGATGGTGCGGGTCGCCAGATTGCTCGCCAGGTGGACACGGCCACGCGCCTGAAGGACGACCTCGTCTTCCTGACCGAACGCGGCGATACCCTTGCCGATCGGCTTGATCAGATGGTGCGCGACGCCCGCAGCCTGGCCGAGCCCCCGCCGCGCCTGCGCGCGATCGAGCCAATCGGCACGGGCCATGGGCACCCGAGCCGCCACCCCGAGAATGGCGATGCCACCGAGGTGCCAGCCCCGCGCATGGCGGCAGACGACCCTGGGCCGCGCGTGCGCAGCCAGGCGGAACGGGACCTGATTCGTGCGCTCAGGATGGCCCGCTGACATGGCCGCACTTCCCTTTGTTCCACGGCTGCTGCCGCTTGCCATTATTGCGATGCTGGCGCTGGTCGGCGTCAAGTCGGTTGGGCTTGTCCGTTACGCCCTGGCGCAGGGCAGCGCGGCAGCACCGGCCACGCCACCGGATCCCGCACCCGTGGGGGCTGCGCCATCGCGGGGCATGCCGGCCGCCACGCCGCGGCCTACGCCGGCCCCCGCCGCGAATGTGACACAGCCGCAGGTCATCGTTCCGCCGCCACCGGCCGCGGCTGCTGAACCGCCGATCAGCAGTGCCGAGCGCGCCCTGCTGCTCGATCTGCGCAAGCGCCGCACGGAGCTTGAGGCGCGCGAGGCAAGCCTGGTGGCCCGCGAGGGAATTCTGGCGGTGACCGAGAAGCGCCTGGCTGCGCGCGTGGACGAACTCTCCGCGCTGCAGCGCCGGCTGGAGGCGCTGGAAGAGGCGCGCCGCAAGCATGGGGAGGAGAACTGGCGTGGGCTGGTGAAACTGTACGAGACCATGAAGCCGCGTGATGCGGCTGCGATCTTCAACGAACTCGACAAGTCGGTCCTGCTGTCGGTGCTTGACCGCATGAAGGAGTCGAAGGCGGCTCCGGTGCTGGCGGCGATGCTGCCCGAACGGGCCCGGCACGTCACCGCCGAGTTGGCCCGCACGCGCGCCCAGGCGAACCGTCCGGCCGACCTGTCAACTACGCCACCTGCCACGCCGCCGCGCCCGCCGGACGGGTGATGAAACACCTCGCCAGCCTGCGGCAGAATAATTCTATCGCAAACGGAATGCGCACCAATTAATGGAAGCGCCAGGACAGGAATGAGACATGCCAATCGATAAATCGATGAATGTGCTGATCGTCGATGACTACAAGACCATGCTCCGCATCATCCGCAACCTGCTGAAGCAGATCGACTTCAACAATGTCGAGGAAGCGACAGACGGGGCCGAGGCGCTGTCCAAGCTGCGTGCGAGCCAGTTTGGCCTGGTCATCAGCGACTGGAACATGCAGCCGATGACCGGCATGCAACTGCTGCAGGAAGTGCGCGCCGACACGCGGCTCAAGACGATGCCGTTCATCATGATCACGGCGGAGAGCAAGGTGGAGAACGTGATTGCCGCCAAGCAGGCCGGGGTGTCGAATTACATCGTCAAGCCGTTCAACGCGGAGACGCTGCGAGAGAAGATCGAGAAGGTGTTGGGGCATGCCTGAGATGAGCAATCCTCGGGCGGAGTCAGGCGGACTAGCCACGCGCCTGGCCGAGATAAGTGCCGCGTGGCCGGCGGCAAATCCCGCGATGGTGGCCGAGGTGGTGCAGGTCGTGCTGGGCAGCATGCGCGGCGATCTCACCAATGTTGAAACGACATTGCTGAACGAGGTGGAGGAGCTGGGACGGACGATTGCCACGGCGCGTGCCGAGATCGCGGCGCTGAAGGTGGACGACATCACGGCCAGCCATATTCCGTCAGCGACCGACGAATTGGATGCCATCGTCGCGCACACTGCCGCGGCGACCGACTCCATCCTGGAGGTTTGCGAGACGCTTGACCGGGTGTCGGGGGGGCTGGACAGCGAAGCCGCGGGGGTGCTCCAGGACGCGACGACGCGGATCTACGAAGCCTGCAGCTTCCAGGACATCACTGGCCAGCGCATCACCAAGGTGGTGGCGACGCTTAAGGCGATCGATAGCAAGGTCGCGCATATCGTCGCCACATTTGAAAGCCGTGGCGGTGTATCCAGAGCGGTGCGCCCGTTGCCGGCGGACGAAATGCTTCTGAACGGACCGCAGCTTCCGGCCAACGCGATGGACCAGAGCGACATCGACAAGCTTTTGGCGAGCTTCGACTGATGGAGGGAACGCGCCCTCTCGTGCTGGGCCTGGTGGCGCTGTTCGCCGCCGGTGTCGCGCCCGCGACGGCGCAGCCCAGCCCGGCGCCAACCCCGGCGCCGACCGCAGCGGCCACGCCGGCGAGCGCCCCATCGGCTGTCCCCGTGGCGGTGCGAACCGGCGATCACCGCGGGTTCGGGCGGGTGGTGATCGACCTGGTGTCGGGCGTGCGCCACACCATTGCGACGCACGAGGGCGGAGCGACGCTGCGCTTCGACTCGCCACGTGGCGCCGTGGCCTTGTCAGCGGCCACCCGCGCGCCACGCAATGTCAAATCGCTCCGCGCTCGCGACAACACGCTGGAACTTGAACTGGTGCCAGGCGCGAAGCTGCGCAGCTATAAGCTGGGCGATCGCCTCGTGCTGGACGTTTCCGATGCCGAGGCGCCCCCGGCTGCCACACCGCGCCCGGCTGCCAAACCGCGCCCGGCTGCCAGTCCGCGACCGGTGCCGGCATCGCGGCCCACTGCCACGGCGCGCCCGACCGCGAAGCCCGCGCCCCGGCCCAACGTGGTGCAGGCACCGTTGCCGAGCCCGGCGCCAACGCCCGCGCCATCCGTGGCCGAACGACCCGACACCCCTCGCACGCCGTCTACGCCGCTGGCGCCCGCACCTTCCGCCCCATCTTCGGCGGCGCCGACAGTGGCATCCCCGGTGGTGCCTTCAGTGGCAGCCGCAGCGATACAAGGGTTGGCCGCGACGCGCGCAGTCGCGGGCGAGCCTGGTGGGCGTGGCGATGCTGCGGCGGCGATCACGCTGCCCTTCGGCCCTGCGGTGGGTGCTGCGGCACTGCGGCGCGGCGACGTTGCCCTGGTTGTGTTCGATGACCGGCGGCCGGTCGATCTGGCCGGGCTGCGTGGCGATGCCGTGTTCCGCGATGCCACCATCACTGTTCTGCCGACTGCCACCCTTTTGCGACTTCCCCTTCTCGCGAACCAGCAGATCCGCCTCGCCCGTGCCAAGGGCGGCTGGACGGTCTCGGTGTTGCCCGCTGGTCCGACGGCACCCGCATTACGGCCGATCCGCGCAGAGATGGACGAAGGCCGCATGCGCCTGCCGGCCGAGGCGCCAGGTCAGGTCGTGTCGGTACCCGATCCACTGACCGGCGGCTCGCTGATGATCGGCACGCAGAAGGCGGTGGGGCAGGGCGTGCCGATCGACCGCCGGACGCCCGAGTTCGCCCTGCTGCCGACCTGGCAGGGCGTGGCCGTCATGGCGCTGACGGACGCATTGACCCTGCGGCCGAATACGGAGGGCTTCATCCTGGCCGCGGATGCCGAGCGCGCGCTCGCACTCTCCGCCTCCGACAGCCAGGCCCAGGCGATGACCGAGGCCGCGGCCTCTAGCCGGCGTTACGATCTCCCGGCGTTGCCCGTGGAGGCGCTGCAACGGCGGCTGCAATCGGCCACCCTGGCGGCGGCCACTGCCCAGCCGCAGGCGCGAACGGCGCGGCGGCGCGAGGTGGCCGAGGCGCTGCTCGCCCTGGGCATGGGTGCGGAGATGCACGCTGTCATGGCGGTAACCGTTGCCGAGGACGCGCGCGCCGCCGAGGACCCGGACATCATCGGATTGGCCAGCATTGCCGCCTTGCTCGCCGGGCGGACGAAGGAGTCGGCGGGTATCGATGATCCGCGCCTGACCGGCACCGACGAGATTGCCTTCTGGCGTGCCGTTCGCGCTGCCCAGACGGACGATGGCGGCGCGCGGCCGGCTGCGATCTTCGGTTCGGCGATGAACCTGCTGCTGTCCTATCCCGCGCCGTTGCGTGACCGCCTGGCACCGCTGGCGCTTGAAACCATGGCGCTGGGGGGAGAGGCCGCCAATGCGGCTGCCGTGCTGGAGAAGCACGGCGACCAGCCGGGGCTGGAACTCGCCCGCGGTTACATCGCCGAGAAACTTGGCGACGACCCGGCGGCGGCGCTCTCCTTGTATGACAAGGTTGCTTCCGGCAGCGACCGCCGCGCCCGCGCCCGCGCCGCACGCCGTGCCATTGAAATGCGGCTGGCCAGTGGCGCCATGACTTCGGCCCAGGGGGCCGACGCGCTGGAACGTCTTGTCTTTGCGTGGCGCGGCGACCAGTTGGAGATCGATACGCGGCTGCGGATCGCTGAACTGCGTGCCGGCGCCGGCGCCTGGCGGATGGCCCTGGCCGCCCTGCGTGAGGCTCGCGCGATGTTTCCCGACGAAGATGCGACGATCCGCCAGCGTCTTGCCGATACCTTTGCACGCAGCCTCGCGACCGATGCCCAGGCGGCCCTCTCGCCGCTCGACCTTGTCGCACTTGCCGAGGAGAACGCCGACCTGCTGCCCGCTGGCGGGGCGGGGCACGAACTTGCCGCCAGCCTCGCCGATCGCCTGGTGGCGCTGGACCTGCCGCAGCGCGCCGCAATCGTGCTGGAGAAGCTTGTGGCCGAAGCGCCACCCGGCGTGGCCCGGGCGGTGCTTGGCGGCAAGCTGGCCGCACTGCGCATGCAGGAAGGCAACCCCGAGGCAGCCCTGGCGACCCTCGCGGCCAGCGTGGTGCAGGGGGCGATGCCGCCGGACGTGCTGGAGAGCCGGACCCTTACCTTCGCTCGCGCCTCGGCAGCCCGCGGCAACCTGCCGACCGCGCTTGCGGTCCTGGCCGAACTCGGCACGCCGGCGACGCACGAGATGCGTGCCACCCTGCTGGAGGAAGCCAAGGACTGGCCGGCTGCCTCGGCGGCGCTGGCTGCCTATGCCAGAACGGCGCTGCCGGCCACGGGGATGCTCGATCCGGCCCAGTCGCGCCTGTTGCTGCGGCTTGCTTCGGCGGCTTCCCAGGCAAGCGATCAACAAATGCTTGCCTTCCTGCGCGAATCGCATTTGGCGCGGCTGCCCGAGGAGGAGTTGCGCAACCTTTTCGACCTTATCACCGCGGCGCCGGTCAACGTCGTTGCAGACCTGCCGCGCGCGGCCCAGGAGACCCAATTGGCGCGCGGAATGCCAGAATCGTTCAAGGCATTGGCCCACCGCCCTCCCCCCTGACCCCACCGCGCGCCGGGCATGCGCAATTCGTCGGTGGATGGGGGACATTTCACTTGCATCCCCCCCCCGTTTTCCCCACTTTGCGCGGCCTTGGCCCCAGGGGGCGCATACGTTCGGTATGCTGCCCAACAGGCCGTCTACTGGTTGACAGGGGTTTGCGAAATGAACGCACTCATGCCACTGGGGATGGTCTCGGAAGTCCCGAGCGAGAACCAGACTGTAACGATTTCCACCTCGGGCCCCGCTCGTGAAAATTATGTGGACGAGCGGAAGGACTACTTCGTGGAGCGCGACGGCATGCGCTTCGCTGGTACGCACCTGCTGATCGACATCTGGGGGGCTGCGCGGCTGGACAGCCCGGAGCACATCGACGAGTCCCTGCGTGCTGCGGCGATCGCCACGGGTGCGACTATCCTGCACAGCCATTTCCATCACTTCACGCCCAACGGCGGCGTGTCGGGCGTGGTCGTGCTGGCGGAGAGCCATATCTCCATCCACACTTGGCCGGAGCGGGATTTCGCGGCGCTGGACATTTTCGTGTGCGGCGACTGCGACCCCTATCGCGCGATTCCGCTGATCCAGGCGGCCTTTTCGCCGACGCGGGTGGACGTTGACGAACAGCGGCGTGGCCGCGTCGCCTGATCGCCGGCTACGGATGATGCGCACCGGCCCGGGAATGCGCCCCGGGCCGTTTTGCTGTTTGGAGTGATGCGGATGGCGACCGACGTGTGGGTCAACGAGACTCTTTACTCGCATTGGGGTCAGCGGTTCCTGGTCAAGCGTGAGCTTGCGCGGGTGCAGAGTCCGTTCCAGGACATCATGGTTTTCGAGAGCGCGGGCCATGGCCGGGTGATGCTGCTCGACGGCGTGGTGCAGATCACCGAGGCGGACGAGTTCGTCTATCAGGAGATGCTGACCCATGTGCCGCTGCTGGCCCATGGCAGCGCCGCGCGCGTGCTGATCATCGGCGCCGGCGATGGTGGCGTGCTGCGCCGGGTGCTGCAGCATCGCAACGTGGTGCAGGCCGTGATGGTGGAGATCGACGGCGATGTGATCCGCCTCGCCAAGGAATTCATGCCGGCCATTGCCGCCGACGCCTGGGGCGACCCGCGCGCCGAGGTGATCGTGGGCGACGGCATCGACTACGTGAAGCAGGCGCCGGACGCCAGCTTCGATGCCATCATCGTCGACAGCACCGACCCGATCGGTGTGGGCGAGGTGCTGTTCACCGATGAGTTCTACGCCAACGCCGCGCGCATCCTGGCCGCCGGCGGATTGATCGTGAACCAGTGCGGCGTGCCGTTCATGCAGGCCGACGAGTTGCGCGACACGAGCGCCCGGCGGCGCAGCTTCTTTCCGCATGTCGGCGCCTATGTGGCGGCGGTACCGACCTATGTCGGCGGGTTCATGACGCTGGGCTTCGCGGCCAAGCAGCCTGGGCTGGACCGCACGCCGATTGAGGTGCTCCAGGCTCGTGCGCAGGCGGCCGGCATTGTGGGGCACACCCGTTATTGGACGCCCGAGGTGCAGCACGCCTCCTTCCAGTTGCCGCCCTACATCGCCCGGCACCTGCCGGGTTGAGACGGGTCAGGGCAGGTCGGCGAAGCTCTGCACCAGGCTGCCCGACACCAGGCGCCAGCCATCGACCAGCACGAAGAAGATCAACTTGAACGGTAGCGAAACGACGTTGGGCGGAAGCATCATCATGCCCAGGCTCATCAGCACGCTGGCGACGACCATCTCGATGACCAGGAACGGCAGGTAGAGCAGGAAGCCCATCTCGAACGCCCGGCGCAGCTCGCCGACCATGAAGGCGGGGATCAGCGCCCGCCACGGCGTTTCCGCGGGGGTTGCCGGGTCTGGCAGGTGGGCCAGGTCCAGGAACAGCTGCAGGTCGTCAGGGCGGACATTGGCGGTCATGAAGCCGCGGAACGGCTCGGCGGCCAGCCGTATTCCCTCCATCTCGCCGATCCGTCCCTCGCTCATCGGCAGCAGCCCATTGATCCAAGACTGTTCCAGCACCGGCTGCATGACGAAGAACGTCAGGAACAGGGCGAGGCCGATCAACACGGTGTTGGGTGGCGTTCCCTGGGTGCCGAGTGCGCTGCGCAGCAGCGACAGCACGATGACGATGCGGGCAAAGGCTGTCACCATCACCAACAGGCTGGGCGCCAGCGACAGCAGGGTGATGAGCGCCGTGAGCTGAACCAGCCGGGCGGTGGCCCCGGCCCCCCCGGCGGCGCCGAGGTCGATCGCGACGGATTGAGCCCATGCCGCGTGCGGTAGCACCGCCAGCAGTGCCGACCAAAGCGCGACATATCCGTAGAGGGTGAGGCGCGCGCGCATCACGGTTCCGCCCGGTCGAGCCAGCCGACCACCTGATCCTGCGTGCCGCCGGTCAGCACCAGCACGTGCCGGGTGTCGCAACGTATCAGGTGCAGACGGCGCCGCGGGTCAAGTGCCAGCACCTGAACCAGGGCGAGACGACCACTGTCATCTCCGCCGCGGCGAGGTCTTGCCCCGCCCGCCAGCCCGCCCCATTGCACGGCGAAGCGCGCCAGCCAGATCAGCCCCAGCACCAGTGCCAGGGCCGCGATGGCAAGAAGTATCGATTGAAGGGTCATGCCATGGCCTTTTGCCGGGCGGTGGGGGTGGCTTGTTCAGGGATGCTGCGGGATCAGGGCGGGAGCGGGTTCGGCAGGGCGGCGCCCAGCGTGTCGAGTTCGGTGAGAAGCTCGGCCAGGCGCGGCCGCAGGCATCGTCCTTCCGCCGGCGGCAGGTCGAGCGCACGCGCGCACAGAACGCCGACCATTCCGTCGAGCCCGGTGAGGTCCACTGGCCGCCCGGCTAGCGCCAGGCCGCGTGCCACACGCAGGGTTGCTGCGATGCCATCCGCCAGGGCCGATGCCGCGCTGGCTGGTATGCCGGGGTCGGCGATCCGGAACGACTCCGCATCGGTGGCGGGGACCGCGCTGGTCTTGTCGTGCGCGGGGCCACAGGGAGGGGGATTGGAACCGGATCTTTGCATTGCCGCGACTCAATGGGGCATTCCGGTTGCCAAAGTGTTTACGGCACGGGCGTCCCTGCTCGTTAACGCTTCCTTCGTCTTCGCGCGTCACAGTTCAGCCGCGTCAGGAGGTGCGTTTGCATGGACCCGTCACGGATTGCGCTGTTCGACCTCGCCGACCGCCGGCTCGCCTGGGTTGGCCGTCGGCAGGAAGTGCTGGCCCAGAACATCGCCAATGCCGACACCCCCGGCTGGCGGTCGCGCGACCTGAAGCCGTTCGCGGAAGCGTTGTCCCGCGCTGGGGTCGCTCCGGTCCGCACCCATGCGCAACACCTCTCGCCGCATCGCTCCAACACGATGCAGGATCGCATCCAGCAGGGCGAGCGGGCGCCCGACGGCAACGCGGTGGCGCTCGATGTCGAGCTTGCCAAGGTGGCCGCCAGCGAATCGACCCATTCGCTGGTGACCGGCCTGTACACGAAATATCTCGCCCTGTTCCGCGCCGCCGCCGGTCGCTGAACGCCCCGCAACCGGCCGCGCACGCGACGCCACAGGAGACCGCCATGGACCTGCATACCGCGCTCACCATTTCCGCCCGCGGCATGACCGCGCAGACCGCCCGGTTGCGCGTCATCGCCGAAAACCTCGCCAACCAGGACACCACCGGAACGTCGCCGCAGACCGGCCCTTACCGCCGCAAGACGATCACGTTCACCAACGAGATGGACCGTTCCCTGGGCGCCGAGACGGTGCGCGTGAAGAAGATCGGCAGGGACCAGGGCGAACTGCCGTTGCGCTTCGACCCGAGCCATCCGGCAGCCGACGAGAAGGGATATGTCCGCGTGCCCAACGTAAGCAGCTTCGTCGAGATGATGGACATGAAGGAGGCCGAACGCAGCTACAGCGCTAACCTCAATGTCATGCAGGTCTCGCGCGGCATGCTTTCCCGCACCATCGACATGCTGAAATAACCCATGGCGCTCCCCTCGATCACGGTCCGCCCTGATGCCGCTTTGCAGGCCTACCGCAATGTGGAGAGCGGGGCGCAGGGCGGTGGCGCGCTCTCTGGCGGCGCATTCTCCGCGGCCCTGACCCGCGCGATATCAGGCGCCGTCGACACCATGCGCACCGCCGAGACCCAGTCGATGCAGGCCATCGGCGGCGGCGGCAACATCACGGAAGTGGTGACCGCGGTCGCCAAGGCGGAGCTGACGTTGCAGACCACCGTCGCCGTGCGCGACCGCGTGGTGCAGGCCTACCAGGACATCATGCGCATGCCGATCTGATCCGCGGCCACGGCAGGCCAAGAGCGGCGCGCGCGGCGCACCCGGCAAAAGGGCGGGACGAAACGATGCAGGACGGCGACGTCGCAGGGCTGTTGCGCGAAACCATGATGGTGACGCTGAAGGTGGGGGGGCCGCCACTGCTGGCGGCACTCGCCATCGGTCTGGTCATGTCGCTGCTTCAGGCCATCACGCAGATCAACGAGCAGACTCTCGGCTTCGTGCCCAAGGTGGTGGGTATCGGCATCACCCTGCTGGTGCTGGGCTCGTTCATGATGGGCACGCTCAACGCCTTCACCCTCACCGTCTTCGACCGCATGGTGGGCGTGGGCGGGCAATGAGACGAACGAACCCCGCATCGGGCCGATGAGCGTGGTCATGGCCACCGGGTGCCGATGAGCCGGCTCGCAAGATGACCGGACAGGACGTCACCCTGCTCGCCGAACTGCCAGCCTGGGCCTTTGCCTTTGTGCTGGTGCTGTCGCGCGTCGCCGGAGCGTGCATGCTGTTGCCGGGCATCGGCGAGGTGGAACTGCCGACCACGGTGCGTGCGGCGTTCGCCCTCGCCTTGACCCTGGTGCTGTTGCCTGTCGTCGCGCCGCTGCTGCCCGCGGCCCCGGCCGACGGGTTGAGTGCCGCGTTCATGGTTGCCGGCGAGACAATCGCCGGGCTGTGGCTCGGCTGGCTGGCCCGCCTGGTGATGCTCGCCTTGCCCATGGCCGCCCAGATCATCGCCGGCATGATCGGGCTGGCCAACGTGCTCCAGCCCGATGCCCAGTTGGGTCCGCAAAGCTCGTCCCTGGCGCGGATGTTCTCCCTCGCGGCCCCGGTCGCCATCATGGCCGCGGGCCTGCATGCCCTGCCGCTTGCGGCGCTGGCGGGCAGTTACCAGGTGCTGCCGCCCGGCCTTGCCTTCCCCTCCGCAGACGGGGTGCAGGTGGTGGTGGCCGCGGTCGCCAGCAGTTTCGCCCTTGCCTTGCGGCTGGCCGCGCCCTTTGTGCTGGCCGGCATCGTCTGGAACGTGGCGCTCGGCCTGCTGTCGCGCCTGGTGCCGCAGTTGCAGGTCTATTTCGCCGCGATGCCGGGCCAGATCATCGGCGGCTTCCTGCTGCTCAGCCTGCTGGCGGGCGCCATCGTCACGGCGTGGCTGGAGGAGGTGCAGGCGGTCTTCGCCGGCATGCCGGGCCTCTAGATGCAGCCGCGCCATATCCGCTGCCCTGGCCTGCCGGCCATCGGCGTCACGGCTGCCCGGAGCTAGCCATGGCCGACGAGAAGGACAAGGAAGACAAGACAGAAGAACCCTCGGCGCGGCGGCTCGAAAAGGCGCGTGAGGAAGGGCAGGTCGCGCTGTCCCAGGAACCGGCGGCGCTCGCCGTCCTGGGGGCTGCGGCCTTGATGCTCGTGATGGTGGCACCGTCCTTGGCCCGCGGCCTGGTGCGCCAGCTTGGCGTGATGCTGGAGCAGGTGCACCTGCTTGATCCGATGGCGACGCTGCGAGCCTCGGCGGTGCTGGTGGCTGTCACTGCCGGGCCCTTCGTGCTCGCGGCCCTGTTCTGCGCCGCCATGGCCACGCTGTTCCAAACCGGCTTCCTGCTGAACGCCAAGGCTGCGGCACCCGATTTCACGCGCCTCAGCCTGTTCAAGGGGCTGAAGCGCGTGTTCGGACCCACCACCCTGATCACCGCGGCGAAGGCGGTGCTGAAGGTGCTGGTGGTTGGTTGCGCCGGCTGGCTGGTGCTGGCGGACGCGCTGCCGCTGATGCACGCCGCCCTGGCCTGGAACGCGGCGCTGCTCACCGGCCATACCACGGGGCTGGTACTGCGCGTGATGGTCGCGATGCTCGTGGCACAGGCGCTGATTGCCACTGCCGACATCTTCATCACCCGCTATCAGCACACGAAGTCGCTGCGCATGACCCGCGAGGAACTGCGCGACGAAGCCAAGGAGATGGATGGCGATCCGTTCATCAAGGCCCGCATCAGGCGTATTCGCATGCAGCGTGCCCGGCGGCGGATGCTGGCGGCGGTGCCCAACGCAACCGTGGTCATTACCAATCCGACGCATTATGCTGTCGCCCTGGCCTATTCGCGCGACGGCGGCGGCGCACCGCGGATCGTGGCCAAGGGGGTTGATTTCATGGCAGCGCGCATCCGCGAAGTGGCGGCCGAACATCGGGTTCCGATCGTCGCGAACCCCCCGTTGGCTCGCGCCCTGTATCCGCATGAGCTCGACCGCGAGGTGCCCGAGGCGTTCTTCAAGCCGGTGGCCGAGATCATCGCCTATGTCTGGCGCCTGCGCGGGATTGCGCCATGAACCGGGTGTCGCACGGCCTGGCGCGCCTGCGGGGGCGCCTGCCCCGCGGCAGCGTCATCGCCGGCATCGTGGCATTGGACGACCCGGCGGCCCGGCAGCTTTTCGCCGCCGACGGGCGTGCGCGGGCTGTCATCGACCGGACCGGGCGTCTTCTGGCCGCGAACCCTCACTTCGATCGTCTTCTGGCCCTGGCCGTGCCCGTGGCAGGTGCGGTGGTGGAAAGGCTCGCGCCGGAGGGGCGGGTTGCTGCCTGGCAGGCGATCGAGGCGGCGATGGCACGGGGTGCGCCGGCCGATGCGGGCGTGGCCACCTGGTGGCGTACCGACGGCAGCCCATGCCGCGCCGGCTTGTTCGTCAGCCCGATTCGCGAGGGCGATGGCCGGATCAGCGGCGCGGTACTGCAACTGCATGATGCCACCGATGAGGACGCGCGCGACGCCGCCAATCTCAACGCACGCAAACTCCAGGCGGTGGGTGCCCTGGCCGGCGGCGTGGCCCACGATTTCAACAACCTCCTGCAGGCCATTGGTGCCGCTGCGGAATCGCTATCCAACCGTCCGTGCCTGCCGGTGGAGGCGCAGGAGGAAGTGTCCCACATCTTGGCGGGTGCCCAACGCGGCGCGGCCCTGGTGCGCCAGCTTCTTGCCTTCTCCCGCCAGCAAACTCTGCAACCCCAGATCGTCGCCGTGAATGCTGCCATCACGGCACTTGCCGGCCTGCTGCGGCGCACGCTGGGCGAGCGGGTGCGCCTGGACGTGCAACTCGAATCACCCGGTCGCACCGTGCGCGTCGACCCCGGGCAACTGGACCAGGTGCTGGTCAACCTCGCCGTCAACGCGCGTGATGCCATGGCGGAGGGCGGGGTGCTGAGCCTGCGTACCGTTCGGCGCACCATCCTCGCGCCCCAGGCGAGCGGGGCCGAGGTCATCCCGCCGGGACGCTACGTGGTCATCGAGGTGGCCGACACCGGCCAGGGCATTCCGCCCGAGGTGATGCCGCGCATCTTCGAGCCTTTCTTCACCACCCGCATGGAACACGGGACCGGTCTGGGCCTGGCCACGGTGCTGGGCATCGTGCGCCAGTCCGGCGGCTTCATCGAGGTCGATAGCACCCCCGGCGCCGGCACCACGGTTCGCATCCTGCTGCCGCGCAGCAACGAGGCAGCCCCGGCGGAACCGCCGCCCGCCGCGAGTTCGCCCGCGCCGCCGATTCTGCCAAGGCCGGGCAAGCTGCTGCTGGTTGAGGACGAGGATGTGGTACGCCGCCTTGCCACCCGCGCCCTGGAACGTCTGGGTTGGGAGGTGGTGGCGGCCGAGAACGCGGAGGCCGCCCTGGAGCAGCTTGACCTCGCCAGCCCCCCCGACTGCGTCGTGACCGACATGGTGATGCCCGGCATCGACGGTGCCGCCTTGCTGCGTGCCCTGCGGGAACGTCTTGGCCGCCCGCTGCTGCCGGCCCTCATTGTTTCCGGCTACGCCGAACCGCACCGCCACGATGAAATCGGCGCGGTTGCCACGTCCTATCTCGCCAAGCCATATGCGATGCGCGACCTCGCCGCGCGCGTGGCGGCGCTGACATCGACCCCGCCCGCTGCCGTGGTCGGGTCACTTGCAGACGCGATCTAGGCATCACTTCGGAGCAGGGCCTTGTTGTCGGTCATTGTTCATCCTATGTTCCCCTCCGCTCGCTTTTGGAACATAGAATGACCAAATTCTTAACGAGAACTTGCCACCGAAACGTTCTGCCTGGCTGCGAACCATCCATTCATCGCCGCACCCGCCCGGCCGGGGCGATCCCGCCCAACCACCCCTGGTGCCGCCGCATTATGCCGGACTCGGCGACGCGTCTTATCTTGTTGTGGTATCCATAGACGTCATGCCGCAGTCTTCACGCCGCAGCCCCCACGCCCAGACTTTGGAGCCCCCGATGGACAAGAACAAGGCGCTTGACGCCGCGATGGTGCAGATCGAGCGGGCCTTTGGTAAAGGCTCGATCATGCGCATGGGCGCGCGGGCGGGCGACGAGCAGATCGCGGTAATCCCTTCAGGGTCGCTCGGCCTCGACCTCGCGCTCGGCATCGGCGGCCTGCCACGCGGGCGAATTGTCGAGATCTACGGTCCTGAAAGTTCGGGCAAGACCACGCTGGCCCTGCACGCCATCGCCGAGGCGCAGCGGCGCGGCGGGACCTGCGCCTTCATCGATGCCGAGCACGCGCTGGACCCTATCTATGCCCGCAAGCTGGGCGTGGATGTTGACAACCTGCTCATCAGCCAGCCGGATGCCGGCGAGCAGGCGCTGGAGATCACCGATACCCTGGTACGCTCCGGCGCCATCGACGTACTGGTGATCGACAGCGTCGCCGCCCTGGTGCCGCGCGCCGAACTCGAAGGCGAGATGGGCGACAGTCACATGGGCCTGCATGCCCGGCTGATGAGCCAGGCGCTGCGCAAGATCACCGGCAGCGTCAGCCGCAGCAACACCATGCTGGTCTTCCTCAACCAGATACGCATGAAGATCGGCGTCATGTTCGGCAATCCCGAGACCACCACGGGCGGCAACGCGTTGAAGTTCTATGCGTCCGTTCGCTTGGAGATCCGCCGCATCGGCCAGATCAAGGACCGTGACCAGGTCGTTGGCAACCAGACCCGCGTGAAGGTCGTCAAGAACAAGCTGGCCCCGCCGTTCCGCCAGGTGGAGTTCGACATCATGTATGGCGAAGGCATCAGCAAGGTCGGCGAACTCATCGACCTCGGGGTGAAGGCCGGGGTCGTGGAAAAATCGGGCGCCTGGTTCAGCTACGACAGCCAGCGCATCGGCCAGGGCCGCGAGAACGCCAAGCAGTTCCTGCGCGACCACAAGGAACTCGCCGAGAGCATCGAGAAGCGTGTGCGTGACTCATCGGGCGTGGTGGCCAACGCCATGTTGGCCGAACCCGAGCCCGGCGAGGATGCGGAGGCGGCCGAGTAGCCCTTGACCGACCAGGAAATTCCGGCGCCCTCCGGCATCTTGGATGCCGATGACCATGCCTTGATCGCCGCGGCCCGTGCGGTGATCGAGGCGCACCACCGGCCGTTCTGGCACACTGTCGCTGCCGCCATCCGCAGCCACGACGGCCGGATATGGACCGGCGTGCATCTGGGCGCGACCGTCGGACGCCTGGCGGTTTGCGCCGAACCGATAGCACTCGGGCGCGCCATCCTGGAAGGCGACGGCACCATGACGGTGGGCGTGGCCGTGCGCCATCGCAAGCCGGAGGAGGGGGCAGGGGCGCCCGACGTGGTCTCGCCCTGCGGCGCCTGCCGCGAATTGCTGATGGACTACGCGCCCGATGCGCTGGTGATCGTCCCCTCGCCTGCCGGCCCGGTGAAGCGGCCGGTGCGCGACATGCTGCCCCAGCCCTACCGCCGCTGAACGGGCGCGCCGAGGGGGAAGCCGAGGATGTCTTCCGCGAACCGCTACTATCAGGGCCCGCCATCCGATCATTTCGATGGGTTGCGCTTCCACCTGGCCGGCCATACCCGCGACAAGACGCTGACAGATCGGTTGCGCTGGAACTTGAATGGCCGGCGGGTGCGCTGGCCCAGGTCCTACCCAAGCCCGTTCGCCGATACCCCGCCGGCGCGCGTCGCGGGGCTGCGCGTGGTGCTGGTGGGGCATGCCAGCTTCCTCTTTCAGGTCGCCGGCCTGAACATCCTGGTCGACCCGGTCTGGTCGGAACGCGCGAGCCCGGTCACCTGGGCCGGCCCGCGCCGGGTGAACCCGCCCGGCATCGCCTGGTCCGCGCTACCGCCGATCGACGCCGTGCTGATCACGCACAACCACTACGACCATCTCGACCTGCCCACCCTGGCGCGCCTGCGCCAGCGTCAGGTGCTGCGCGTGCTGGCCCCCCTCGGCAACGATGCCATCATCGATGCGGCCATCGGCGCCGGCACCACCGAGGCGATGGACTGGGGCGGCCGGCTGGACCTGTCGCCGGACGTGGCGGTGCACCTGCGCCCGGCCGTGCATTGGTCGGCGCGGGGCCTGCGCGACCGGCGCATGGCGCTGTGGGGGGCCTTCACGCTCACCACCCCGGCCGGCGTGATCCACCATGTCGGCGACACCGGCTATGGCGACGGGTCCACCTTCCGCGCCATCCGTGCCGAATTCGGCCCGCCGCGCTTGGCAGTGCTGCCGATTGGTGCCTATGCCCCGCGCTGGTTCATGCGCGATGTGCACATGAATCCCGATGAGGCGGTGCAGGCGCTGGACGATCTCGGTGCCGCACAGGCGCTCGGCCATCATTGGGGCACCTTCCAACTCACCGACGAGCCGATCGACGAACCAGCCGAGCACCTTGCCAGCGCGCTGCAGGCCGGCGGCGTGCCGGCTGGCCGGTTCGTCGCGCTGCGCCCGGGGCAGGCATGGACGTCTTTTTCCAGAATTGAAGGCGAGTGATACCAACCGCCGCAAGAACGATCCTTCGTTATGCAAGGCCAGGGCTTCGCCCTGGACCCACCAGGTCCCGAGCGCGCCTCCGCGCGACGGGCCAAGCCCCTGGACCTTAACTATACGATAATAAAATGGTTTCCAAAGGCCGCCGGCCTTTGGTGGGTCCAGGGCAAAGCCCTGGCCTTGCCTTTGTACATCGGTCAATCAATAGGGCGGTTGGTATGAGTTGCAGCGGCTCAGCCGGCGACCAGGATTGGACCGCTTCGCTCCCGCAGTGACCATGGCGCGCGCCGCGCCGACCCGGTGAGGGTTTGCGATCCTGGACGCGTGGTCTAACCTCCCGTCAAAATCCGGGAGAGAGACGATCATGCGAGCAACATGGGTGGCGGCGGCGTGCATGGCCGCGGCGGTGGCATTGCCGGCAGGTGCTGCCGACATCAGCTTCGCCGTCCGCACCGACATCAGTTCGGTGGACCCGCACTTCCACGTCTATGTCCCGAACCGCTCGGTCTCGCGCCACATCTTCGATGCGCTGACCAATCTGGGCCCGCGCGGCGAGGTCATGCCCGGTCTCGCCGCCTCGTGGAAGCTGATTTCGGACGATGTGTGGGAGTTCACGCTGCGCGACGGCGTGACCTACCATGACGGCACGAAACTGCAGGCCGACGACATCGCCTTCACCATGACCCGCGCGCCCGCGGTGCCGAACTCGCCCTCATCGTACCGTACATTTACAAAACGAATCGACAAGGTGGAGGTGACGGGCCCCCTGACCGTGCGGATCCACACCAAGGGCCCGTCGCCGACCCTGCTGGTGGACTTGGCGAACATCGCCATCCTGTCGCGCAAGCTCGCCGAGGGCCGCACCACCCCCGAATTCAACGCCGGCCCGGCGGCCATCGGCACCGGGCCGTACCGCTTCGTCGAATGGCAGGCCGGGCGCAGCCTGATCCTGGCGCGCAACCCGTCCTACTGGGGCGGTGCCGAGCCGTGGGACCGCGTGACGATCCGCCCGATTGCCAATGACGGTGCCCGAGTCGCCGCCATGCTGTCCGGCGACGTGGACATGATCGAGGGCGTGCCGGGGGTGGACCGCACCAAGCTGGCCGCCGACCCGAAGCTGGCGCTGCACGAAACCGACGCCTTTCGCATCATCTATCTGCACATGGACAGCGACCGCGATGTCTCGCCGGGCATTCGCGATGCCAGTGGCCGTCCGCTCACCCGCAACCCGTTCAAGGATGCCCGCGTGCGCCGTGCCATGAGCATGGCCATCAACCGTGCCGGCCTGGCCGAGCGCCTGCTGAGCGGGCAGGCGAATCCCGCGGGCCAGTATTTGCCCTCCGACGTCGCGGGCGCCAGCCCCAACCTCAAGCCGCTTCCCTTCGATCCGGAAGGCGCCCGTGCCCTGTTGAAGGAAGCCGGCTGGGGCGATGGCTTCTCCATCGAGCTCGCCGGCTCCAACGACCGCTACCCCAACGACGCCCAGGTGGCACAGGCGATCAGCCAGATGTTCGCCCGCGTCGGCGTGAAGACCGACGTGAACACCATGCCGGCCAGCCAGCTTTTCAGCCGCGGCAGCAAGCTTGAGTTCAGCGCCTTCCTCTCCGGCTGGGTCGGCAACGGCGAGGCCTCGTCGCCGCTGGTGGCCTTGATGGCGACCCACAACAAGGAGACCGGCATGGGCGCCTCCAACCGCGGCCGCTGGTCCAACGCCGATTTCGATGCCGCCCTGGGTGCCGCGCTGCGCACGCTCGACGATACCATGCGCAACGCCTACTACGCGAAGGCTGCCGAGGTCGCGGTGGCCGAGATGGGCATGATCCCCGTCTATTTCACCATCAACACCTGGGCCACCCGCAAGGATCTCGTCTACCAGGCGCGCGGCGACGAAGCCTCGCTGGCGATGGGTCTGCGGCCGAAATGACGGCACAGGCGGTGCGCGAGCGCGCGGCGATCGACGCGAACACCACCGAGGCCATCGCCGACGCCCTCTGGGCCGCCTGGCACCAGGGCCGCCACATGCCCGCCGAATGGATGGGCCGGCTGTCGATGGACCAGGCCTACCGCGTGCAACTGGCCCTGCTCGACCGGTTCGCGGCGGTAGGTGAACGCCAGGCCGGCTGGAAAGTAGGGCTGACGGCGGCGGCCATGCGGGCCCAGTGGAACATCCACGAACCCTGCTTCGGCTTCCTGCTCGCCAGCGGCCACAAGCCGGCCGGCCACCATTTCCGCTTCTCCGGCATCACGGCACCGGGGTTCGAGAACGAGCTGTGCCTGCGCGTCGGCAGCCGGCTCGCCGGACCTGGCGTGACGCTGGAGCAGGCGGTCGCCGCCATCAGCCACGCCGCCCCGGCGCTGGAAATCGTCGAGAAGCGTGGCCCGTTCAGCGAGGACATCGCCCTGGCCATGGCCGACAACGCCCAGCAATACGCCTTCGTCACCGGGGCCGAGGTTGCGCTCACCCCGGCCAATCGCGACTTCGCCGGCGCCACCGTGGAGGTCGACATCAATGGCGCGGTGATCGACCGGGCCACGGGCGCGGAGGTGATGGGGGGCGGGGCGTTCCTGTCGGTGCAGTGGCTGGCCAACAAGCTGGCCGAGTTCGGCCGGGCGCTGGAGCCGGGGCAGCTCATCATGTCGGGCTCGTTCACCAAGCAGTACCCGATCGCGCACGGCGACCTGATTGCCTCGCGCTTCGTGCCCTTCGGAACGGTCAGCGCCAGCTTCGCCTGAAGCTCCCGGCCCGCGGCACGGGGCCAATGCCTCGCGTCATACCAACCGCCGTCAAGAACGATCCTTCGTTAGGCAAGGCCAGGGCTTCGCCCTGGACCCACCAGGTCCCGAGCGCGCCTCCGCGCGACGGGCCAAGCCCCTGGACCTTAACGATATGATAA
>Ga0105054_10003223_pt1 | contig 25485 bp, 20 predicted proteins | sample BON02_FD_78091 | JGI IMG/M metagenome (GOLD analysis project Ga0105054, IMG submission 78091) | Freshwater microbial communities from Lake Bonney liftoff mats and glacier meltwater in Antarctica - BON-02 (megahit assembly) | ecosystem: Environmental > Aquatic > Freshwater > Ice > Glacier...
AAGCTTTAGTATTTAAAAACGTATCAGAATTTAAAAAGATGATTGGGTTAGAATTACCAATATCTAATTGGATTTGTGTTACCCAACAAATGATTAACGATTTTGCAAATGCTACGTTAGATAAACAATGGGTTCATGTAGATGTAGAAAGAGCTAAAAGAGAATCGCCTTTTAAAAGTACCATTGCTCATGGTTTTATGTCTGTAGCGTTATTATCAAAATTTCTAGAAGATTTAATTCAAATTGATAGCATTAAATTAGGGTTAAATTATGGATTAAATACGGTTCGATTTGCAAATCCTGTTCCTGTAAACAGTAATATTCGTTTAAAAAGCTCTATAAAAAACATCGAAGATCATAAAAACGGAATTAAAGTAACTTTTTCTTGTTTTGTTGAAATTGAAGGAGAAGAGAAGCCAGCTTGTATAGCAGAGTTTTTAACATTGTTATTTGAATAAAAAAAGCTGCATAAAGCAGCTTTTAATTTTATATAAAATTCGTAATTTATGAAAGCCACCCTTTTTTATCAACAAATTTTGAATACCAAACTAAAAAGACAGACAGTCCAATTATTATAATTGGCATTGCAATTCCTCCAGGTCCGTAAACATCTTTAATTCCGCTCGTAAAACCATAAGACATTTGTACAAGAACTCCAATTAAAGAAATTAAAAGTACTGTTTTTGTGAATTTTTTTCTAAAGATTAATAATAAACAGCCTAAGAAACCAGCAAAAACTGCGATAGCAAAAGCAGCTGTAGCCCAAGCAGGAACTGTCTCCATATATTGTCTTTGTCCTTCTTCTAATAAAGCTTTCATATCATCAGTCATGTAAGCTTGGCCAATGTAATTTAGTATGCCCATAAGATTCCATATCAAAGCGATTATACTAATTACCCAAAACCCGATCCCTGGTTTGTTTGTTGATTCTGACATACGTTAATTTTTTATGGTTACTAGAGCAACAATATAGACAATATCTTAGAAATTAGAAAATTATAGAAAAGAAAAAGAAAAATAAGTTAGAATTTTTTTAATGATTTATTCGTTAAAAACCTTAAAAACAACGTACTTTTGCAGATTACTATCATAAAACTATATATGTCTGAAATTATTACAACTAAAGAATTAGAAGAACGTAAAACATGTAAAGATTTATATAGTTATCAAAAAGGAGCAATTAATAAAATTTTCAAACTTTTTGAAACTGCTCCAGAAGATTATCACTTATTATATCAATTACCAACCGGAGGAGGAAAAACAGTGATTTTTTCTGAAATGGTAAGACAATATTTAAAACATCATCAAAAGAAAGTATTGGTAATGACGCATAGAATAGAGCTGTGTAAACAGACTTCTTCTATGTTAACTGAATTTGGTGTTGTAAATAAAGTGATTGATAGTACCGCAAAATTAGACGATCAATCTAATTATTCTTGTTTTGTTGCAATGGTAGAAACGTTAAACAATCGTTTAAGTGATAATAAACTTGATATTTCTGATATCGGTTTGGTAATTATTGATGAAGCACATTACAATTCGTTTACTAAATTATTTAAGTTTTTTGAAAATTCTTTTATTCTTGGAGTTACAGCAACACCTTTAAGTTCTAATATTAAATTACCAATGAAAGACAATTACAACGAGTTAATTGTTGGTGAAACTATAGAATCTTTAATAGAAAATGAGTTTTTAGCGAGCTCAAAAACATTTTCTTATAATGTAGGTTTAACTTCTTTGGTTGTAGGTTCTAATGGAGATTATACAGTAAAATCGTCAGAAGATTTATATTCCAACACCACGATGCTTAGTAAATTATTACAATCATATGAAGAAAGATCTAAAGGTAAAAAAACGTTAATATTTAATAACGGAATTAATACGTCTATTCACGTTTACGAAACCTTTAAAGCTGCGGGGTATCCAATTGCACATTTAGACAATACTGCAACAAAAAAAGAAAGAGCTTTTATTTTAAGATGGTTTAAGAAAACACCAAACGCAATTTTAACTTCGGTTAGTATTTTAACTACTGGTTTTGATGAGCCAACAGTAGAATCTATCATCTTAAACAGAGCCACAAAATCGTTAACACTTTACTATCAAATGATTGGTAGAGGATCACGAATTTTAAAAAATAAACCACATTTTAATATTATTGATTTAGGTAATAACTTTCACAGATTTGGTCCTTGGGGAGCAGATTTAGATTGGCAACAAATCTTTAGATCTCCTAACTTTTATTTAGAAAAGTTATTGAATGATGAAGAGCTAGAAGAAACCTTTGCTTATAATATGCCAGAAGCTTTAAGAGCTGAATTTGGGAAAACAAAAGATATTATATTTGATGTAAAACAAGCCTATTTAGATTCTTTAAAAAATAGAGATTCTACTAAAGTGGTGTTAGAGAAATCTTTAGTGCATCATGCAAAAATGTGTATTGAAAATAGTGAAGATGTTTATGATGCTATCGATTTAGCAAAAAAGTTAGGGGATGATATCGATTTTAGATTACAACGATATTCTAAATGTATTAGTAAAAGCACTACTAATTTTATGGATTGGTTAAAAAATGATTACAGAATAAAACTGAGGTTGTTTTTAAGAGCTAATTTCGATGAAATGTTTGAGGAAATCCATGGAAGGCCTGCTGAATAATTATTAATTAGCAATAAGGTTGCTACATAAAATTATCTAAAGAAATACTACTTATAGTTTTAGTTTTTTTTATCTAGGAATAGACATACTTGTTAAATAAAATTGTAGTTCAAGAAATTTCTCCAGTATTCTTATCTTCTACAAGATTCACTTTTGCAGGGCTTTTACTTCATTTAATTTTTTATTAAAAAGTTTCAACATCTGCGTATGTAAATCCTTTAATTGCTTTGGTTTTATGTTGGTCTGTTTTAGATGAAAACATTACATTTCAGTTAATTATTGCTGCAATTATCTTATTGTTGGGTGTTTATTTTATAAATTATAGTAAGAATTCCAGAGAATCTTAAGAAAATCAAATAGAGTTTAATATATTTAAAGTCTTATATTTATTACTTTTTGATGGAAAAATACGTTACTGTTTTTAAAGATGCTTTTTTTGGTTCTTTAGATTGGACATGGAAATCTATTTTATTAGAAGTTCCTTGGTTCAACAATTATTTCTCGGGATTATTAATCATCTCTCTATTAGTTTGGTTACTAGAAATTGCATTTCCGTGGCGTAAAAATCAAGCAATCATTAGAAAAGATTTTTGGTTAGACGCGTTTTACATGTTCTTTAATTTCTTTGTTTTTTCAATTGTAATTAGTGGTTTTTATAGTGTTTCTGGTTTGATGTTTAACGATTTTGGAGTGACAATAAAAAGCTTTACCATTTTAAATTTATCTTCTTTTTCTGCTTGGGTAGAGCTTTTAATTTTCTTTATCATTTTAGATTTTGTACAATGGCTGACACACATTTTTTTACATAAATTTGAGTTTTTATGGCGATTTCACAAAGTGCATCATTCGGTTAAAGAAATGGGCTTTGCAGCGCATTTACGCTATCATTGGATGGAAAACATTTTATACAAACCATTAAAAACAATTGGTGTAATGATTCTTGGTGGTTTTGAACCAGAACAAGCATTTATTGTTCATTTCATTGCCATATCAATCGGGCATTTTAACCATGCAAACATTAAAATTACCTGGGGGCTTTTAAAATATATTTTTAACAATCCAGTAATGCATTTATATCATCATATTAAAATATTTCCAGAAAATAAACCAAACGGAATTAACTTCGGAATTAGCTTAAGTATTTGGGATTATATCTTTAAAACCAATTATATTCCTGAAGAAAGTGGAACCATAGAATTAGGTTTTCCGGGTGAAGAAAATTTTCCAAAAGGATTTTTTGGGCAATTTATGTACGGATTTAGAAAAGACAAAAAATAACAACGATAAATTAAACACAAACTAAATGAAAACAACACTTTACAGTTTGCTTTTTTTACTTACAATATCTGTAAGTGCACAGAAAAAGGTTTTAGACCATCCAGATTTTGATATCTGGAACACCATCAAAAGTCAATCTATTTCTAACAACGGAGATTTTATTATGTACTCTTTAGAAAGAGGCGAAAAAGATCGATTTTTAAAAATAAAAGACAAAAAAGCAAGAGCAATTTTTAACTATGATAGAGTTGAAGGCGGACAATTTACGAACGATTCTAAAAATGCACTTTTTACTATTATAGCATGGAAAGATAGCATTACAGAAATGGAACGTAGAAAAGTAAAGAAAGACAACATGCCGAAAGACACATTGGCTATTTACAACCTTTCTGAGAAGTCGTTAACCAAAATTGCGAATGTTAAATCATATAAAGCTCCGCAAAAATGGAATGGCTATGTAGCATATTTATTGGAAGACATTAAAAAAGCTGTATCTAAAGATACAACAAAAGGTAAAAAAATAAAATCAAAAAAAGTTAAAAAAGTAAGTGCCAAAAACGGATATCATTTGGTAGTCAGAAATTTAGTAACTCAAAAGGAAGATACCTTAAAATACGTCACTTCATATTCATTTGCTAAAGAAGGTAAAAGTTTAGGGTATGTTTCAACTGGTAATGCAGAGGATGATGAAAGTGGCGTTTATGTTTTAAACTTAAATAACAATCAAAAAACTGAAGTATTTACAGCAAATAATAAATCTAACTATTTTCAATTGACATTTAATGATGCTGGAAATAAATTAGCTTTTGTTGTTGATACAGATACTACGAAAGCTTTAGTGAGACCAAATCAATTATATGTTTGGAATGGTACTGAAAAAGCTACTGAAATTACTGACCAAAATTCAACTTCTAAGGGATATAGAATTTCATCAGACGGAAAAATTAGTTTTTCAAAAGATAATTCAAAAATGTATTTTGGGTTAGCAACACAACCAATTGTAAAAGATACAACGTTAGTAAAAGACGAAATTGTAAATGTAGAAGTTTGGGCCTATGATTCTCCTAGATTATATACAGTGCAAGAATTACAAGTAAATAATGATATAAAAAAATCATATACCACAGCATTGCATTTAAATTCAAATAAAGTTGTTCAATTAGAAACTATAGAATTTCCAGATGCAACAATTGGAAACGAAGGTAATTCAGAAAATGTGTTGATTTCAAATCCGATGCCATATCTATTAGAAAATCAATGGACAGGAATGACAGCAAGCGATTATGCAATTGTTTATGCAAATTCTGGCACTATTAAAAATATACTTACTGAAGTTGCTGGCGGAGTTCGATTAAGTCCGCAAGGAAAATATGCATACGGTTATAATACTGTTGATAGTACTTGGTTTGCGTATGATATTTCTAACAATAGAAAGTTAGACTTAACCAAAGGGAACGTTTTTTACGACGAATTAAATGACACTCCAGATCACCCTGGTTCTTACGGAATGGCAGGTTGGACAAACGATGATAATGCCCTCTTAATTTATGATCGATATGATATCTTTAAATTCAACCCAACAACTGGTCAGCATACAAAATTAACAAACGGTAGAGCAACAAAAACGGTATACCGTTATGCTAGATTAGATAAAGAAGAAGAATTTATAGACGACTCTAAAACTTGGTTATTAACCACATTTAATGAAATAACTAAGAATAGTGGATACTATGAATATAATGCTAAAAGAAACAGAGGAAAACAATTGGTTGATGGCCCTTTTAGTTATTCTAATCCTATAAAGGCTGAGGATGATAAAAATGTGTTATTTACACGTCAGTCTTTTATTGAATTTCCAAACTTAAGAGTTTCAGATTTAAGCTTTAAAAGCCAAACAGTTGTTAGTGATGCAAATCCGCAGCAAAAAGAATATAACTGGGGAACAATAGAATTAACGAACTGGACATCTTTAGATGGAAAAGCATTGAGTGGATTGTTAATAAAACCAGAAAATTTTGATCCAACTAAAAAATATCCACTGTTGGTAAACTTTTATGAAAGAAGTTCAGACGGATTGCATTCTCACAGGGCTCCTTCACCAGGAAGATCTAGTATCAATTATAGTTTTTATACAAGTAGAGGCTACATAATTTTTAATCCAGATATTGTTTATAAAGATGGTTATCCTGGTGAATCTGCATATAATGCTGTAATTCCTGGAGTTACTTCTTTAGTAGATAAAGGTTTTATTAAAAAAGATAAAATTGGAGCACTAGGTCATAGTTGGGGAGGATATCAATTAGCGTATTTAGTCACTAAAACCGATATTTTTGCAGCAGTAGAATCTGGTGCTCCGGTTGTAAATATGATTAGTGCTTATGGAGGAATTAGATGGTGGACAGGTTTAAGCAGACAATTTCAATACGAACACACACAAAGTAGAATAGGAGGAACGCCTTGGGAATATCCGATGCGTTATATTGAAAATTCACCAATTTTTTCGATAGATAAAATTAATACACCCTTGTTAATTATGGCTAATGATGCAGATGGTCATGTGCCATGGTATCAAGGAATTGAGTTTTTTACAGCATTAAGAAGATTAGGAAAACCTTCTTGGTTATTGAATTATAACGGAGAACCTCATTGGCCATTAAAAATGCAAAACAGAAAAGATTTTAATATTAGAATGGCACAATTCTTTGATTATTATTTAAAAGATACAGACAAACCAACTTGGTTGCATCGTGGAGTTCCTGCTATAGAAAAAGGAATAAATCAAGGTTATGAGTTGATGAAAAACTAAACTATTTAAAAAAGCTCTTAGATTTATGCTGAATTTATTTCAGTATCTAAGAGCTTTTTTAATGTATAAAAACATGAATAAGAATTAATTCTTTTCTATTTGTTAAGAACTAAATGCTTTATAAAAAACTCCATCATTCTATCTCTATTAACGGCAGTATGACCTTTATCTGGTCCAACCTGTACTTCAAAACTTTTTCCTGCTTTTTGTAAAGCTTGTATTTATTGTAATGAATTTGCTTGATGTACATTGTTATCATTTGTACCATAATAAATCATCAATTCTCCTTTTAAATCTTTCGCATAATTCATAATACTAGAAGCTTCATACCCTTTTTTGTTATTGGTAATTAAGTTCATAAAACGCTCTGTATACACATTGTCATAATTTCTCCAATCTGTTACTGCCGAATTTGCAACTGCAACATGATACACTTCTGGATGTCTTAATAAACTTGTAGCTGCAGTTGTACCACCATAAGAAGTTCCGTAAACACCAACGCTATTTTTATCAATATACCAACGATTGTATAACGATTTAACTCCTTCGGCAAAATCATCCATTTCTACGATACCTAAGTTTCCATACAATTTATCTAACAACCTTTTTCCTCTACCACGAACATTTCTACCATCAATATTTAAAACGATAAATCCGTATTCCGTAATTGAACTTGGATAGGTAAATATTTCTCTAAAAGCATTTGTTGCAGGTCCGCCGTAATTATCTAAAATAACTGGATATTTTTTAGTTGGATCAAAATTAGAAGGGAAATGAATCATTCCATGTAATTCAGTTTCTCCATCAGCAGAAGTAAACGTAAATACTTCAACAGTTTTAAAACCTAACTCATTAAATTCAGTCATATCACTTTTAGCAATTTCTGATATTTTTTTTCCTTTTGAATCCATTAAACTCATAAAAGGAGCAATGTTGTGTGTTTGAGCAAAATCAATAAAATACTTTCCGTTTGGAGAAATAGTGGCACTATGATTAAATTTAGGATCCGTTAAACGAACATCATTTGTTCCGTTTAAATTTACGCGGTGCAATTGCATTTTCATATGATTCTCACCACTACGAGCGTAATAATATACTTGTTTGTTTTTCTCATCAACCTCAACAAGTCTAGTAACTTCAAAATTATGATTGGTTAATGTATTCACTAATGTTCCGTCATAATTATACACATAATAGTTGCTAAAACCATTTCTTTCTGATGCCCAGATAAAATGTTTACCATCTTTTAATTCATAAATTTCTGGAGTGTTTTCTGTAAAACTTGCTAGCCATTCTTCACGAACAATAGTTCTCGTTTCTCCAGTAGTTGGATTTCCAGCACTATATTCCATAATGTCTTGCTTTCTGTTTGTAGAATGATATAGTAATTCTGTGCCATCTGGAGACCATTTAATTCCGTACAAATAGGTCCCTAAATCACCATCATTATATGGTTTTCCTTTTCTAACATCTAACGCAACCGTTTTTTTAGATTCTAAATCATAGACCATTAAATCTACTGGTAAGTTTTTAGCGCCAACTTTCGGATATGCTTCTATCTCTACAGAATCTTGTAATTGTGTTTGATTATAAAGAACATAATACTTCTTTGCGTTTTTTTCTTCAAAACGATAAAAAGCTACTTTTTTAGAATTTGGCGACCACCACATTGCCGTATTTTGTCCTAATTCTTCACCATAAACCCAAGTTGCAATTCCATATTTAAGTTGATTTTCATCATTTCCTTTAGTTGTAATTACTTGTATATTAGATCCGTCTGGATTACTGATATACATATTTCTATCTTTTGTAAAGGCTTTTAGCTTTTCATCCGGAGAAAGAGAAGAAGCATATTGTCTTCCACGAGCAGGTCTATCTCCTCTTCTAAAACGTGGTGGACTTTTTTCTTTTTCTGTAGCTACAACTTTTTTCTTTCTTACATCATATGTAAGTTGCATTCCATTTTCTACATAAGTAAATGTTTTTCCATCTTTAGCCCAATCTACAGAAGTTGGTGCTCTTTTTATAGAACTATATAATTTAGGTGCCATTTTTTGATACTGTTCATAACCTGGCATTTTTTTTAATTTGTCTTGTGCAGAACTATTTAACGAAAAGACAAACAATAGCAACAAAGAAAATACTATTGCTTTTTTAGAATGATTAAGATTCATTTTGAGATAGTTTAAATTTTATTTGAGTAAAGTTAAATGAAAAAATATTCTAAGGAAAAAAAGATTGAAATTTTAACGTAAGTTTACAATATTATAAAATAAAATTTTATTGTAAAAAATTATATAAATAACTTTCACATAACTATTAATAGAATTTTCAATTTATGAATCAGTATCCAAAAAAAGTATATTTAAATGGCAATATTCTAGATGCGCAATCTGCAAAAGTTTCTGTATTTGATAGAGGTTTTATGTTTGGTGATGGTATTTATGAAGTTATGGTTCAGATTAATGGTTGTTTTTTTTATGGCGATGAACATTTAAATCGATTGCAATTTTGTTTAGATAAAATAAACATCAATTTTGATGCAAATTCACTTACAGAAGAAATTCATAAATTATTGATCGCTTCAGATTTAGTTAAAGATGATTGTTTGTTATACATTCAAATTACTAGAGGAACAGCGCCAAGAACACATTCGTATCCAAAAAAGGTTGTACCAACAGTTATGATGTATGCTGTACCAAAGAAGCTACCAGAAATAAATTTAATACATGCTTCTGTAGTTACAACAAACGATTATAGATGGGAAAAATGCGATATTAAGATGACTTCTTTACTAGGAAATGTAATGGCAAACGAATTGGCAAAGGAACAAAATTGTTTTGAAACGTTGTTTGTTCGAGACGGAATTATCACAGAAGCTTCTCATTGTAATGTCTTTTTTATTAAAGATAAAGTTGTCTATACACATCCCGCAAATCAGTTTATTTTAAACGGAATTACAAGGCAAATTGTACTTAATTTGTGTAAAAAACTCAAACTAGAAGTAATTGAAGAAGGGGTAGAGTTCAATGACATTAAAAACATGGATGAAGTCTTTTTAACAGGAACATCAACACAGATTGCGTCAATAAAGCAAATAGATAATCACTTTTTTTATAAAAATACAGAAATAGGAACAATTACAAAAATGCTTCAACAAGCCTATTTTGAGTTAAAATAAGTCTATTAATTAAAAATTAATAATCAAAAATTTATACATTTACAAGAGAACAATTAATAATCAAACTACCAAACAAATGAAATCAATTTTATTTTCAATTCGCATATTTATTTTTCTTGCTATTTCAAACACCTTAATTGCTCAAGATTTTAGCGCATTAACTTACAGAACTGTTGGCCCGGAAAGAGGAGGAAGGGTTACAACAGTAACCGGAACACCCATGTTACCAGGAACATTTTACTTAGGAGCAACTGGCGGTGGAGTTTGGAAATCTGAGGATTATGGAACTTCTTGGAATAATGTTTCTGACGGGTTTTTTGCTACACCTTCTATTGGTGCTATTGAAGTCGCTATTAACGATCCAAATATTGTATATGTAGGTACTGGTTCTGATGGTTTACGAAGTAATGTAATTTCAGGAAAAGGAGTTTATAAATCTATCAACGCTGGAAAAACTTGGGAACATATTGGTTTAAGAGAAACAGGACAAATTGGTGCTGTAGAAATTGACCCAACAGATCATAATATTGTTTGGGTTGCTGCAATTGGAAACGCTTTTAAAAACAATACCGAAAGAGGAATTTATAAAACAATTGATGGAGGAAAGAATTGGGAGAAAGTTTTGTTTATTTCTGATGAAGTAGGATTTGCTGATTTAGAGTTATTACCAAACAATCCAAATATTGTGTATGCTGCAGCTTGGAAAGGACAACGTAAACCTTGGACAATTATTTCTGGTGGAACAAAAGATGAAGGCGGAATTTATAAGTCTATTAATGGAGGTAAAGATTGGGAAAAATTAGAAAATGGTTTACCTAAAAATTTGATTGGAAAAATAGATTTAGCTGTTTCTGCTGTAGATTCAAGTATTTTATATGCTGTGATTGAGGCTCCTGGTAAAGAAGGTGGATTGTATAAATCTGTAGATCAAGGAAAATCTTTTAAACAAGTATCTGACAATGTTGGTTTGGTAAACAGACCTTTTTATTATACAAACATTGAGTTAGACCCAACAAATCCAGATATTATATATTCCAATGCTAATCCATTATTAAAATCGATTGATGGAGGAAAAACCTGGAGCAGGATGTCTGTTCCTCATGGAGATAATCACGATATTTGGATTAATCCAAACGATCCAAATTTATTAATTCAAGCAAATGATGGTGGCGCAAATGTTACTCATAATGGAGGAAAAACTTGGTCTACACAATTTAATCAACCAACTGCAGAATTATATCAAGTAGAAGTAGATGATCTATATCCGTATTGGTTATATGCGGGTCAGCAAGATAATTCTACCACAATTGCTGTACCTAGTTTTCCGCCGTATGCGATTCAAATCCCTGGAAATGGTTGGGTTATTAATACTGGTGGGTGTGAAACTGGCCCAGCAGTTCCAAAACCTGGAAATCACAATATTGTGTATGCAAATTGTAAAGGCAACTTTGGTGTTTTTAATAAATTAACAGGAATTGAAAAAGGTTATTCTGTAGGTGCTTCAAATATTTACGGACACAATCCAAAAGATTTAAAATACCGTTTTCAGCGTGTTGCTCCAATTCATGTTTCACCACACAATCCAAATGTGGTATATCATGGATCTCAATATCTTCATAAAACAATGACTGATGGAAAAATTTGGGAAACCATTTCTCCAGACTTAACAGCATTTGAAGAAGACAAACAAGTAATTTCTGGAAGTCCTATTACAAGAGATATTACTGGAGAAGAGTATTACAGCACAATCTATTCGATTAGAGAATCTAAATTAATAGAAGGTTTAATTTGGATAGGCTCTAATGATGGAGTTGTTTCTGTTACTCAAAACGGAGGAAAAACATGGAACAATGTTACTCCAAAAAAATTACCAAAAGGCGGTAGAGTAGAATCGGTAGAACCATCTCAATTTAATCCTGCAATAGCTTATATAGCTGTTGATAGACATTTATTGGGAGATGCAAAACCATATTTTTATAAAACTGCAAACTACGGAAACACTTGGGAATTAATATCAACAAGTTCAAACGGTATTCCAGATGATTTTACAGCACGTGTTTTACGTGAAGATCCTGTAAGAGAAGGATTATTATATGCTGGTACAGAGTTCGGAATGTTTGTTTCTTTTGATGACGGAAAATCGTGGGAAAAATTTCAACAAAACTTACCAATTACACCAATTACAGATATTAAAATTTTTAGAGGAGATTTAATATTAAGTACCATGGGAAGAGCTTTTTGGATTTTAGACAATATTACTTCGTTAAGACAAAAAGAAATCAATAGTGTAAAATCTTCACCTTGGTTATTTAAACCAGATACAACTATTCGTTATCGTTATCCGAGTGTTAGAATTAGTGGTGCTGCTCAATATCCAAGAACAAGTGTAATTATAGATTATTTTATTCCTAACGGAACGTCTTCTCCAATTCAGTTAGAAATTTTAGATGTAAATAAAAAAATACTAGCATCAATTGTAAGTGATGAAAAGTTAATTTCAAAAACAACAATTGTAGAAGACATGAATCTAAGTCAGACTTTTAGCTATGTAGATTCAAAATTAGAAACAAAACAAGGAATCAATCGTTTTAATTGGAATTTAGAACAAAAAGGAGCGTGGTCATCAAATAAAAATATAAGCTTTAAAAATGGCCCAATGGTTGCGCCAGGAGTGTATATTGCAAGATTAATTGTAAACGGAAAATCATTTGAGCAATCGTTTGAAATTATAATGGATCCTAGAGTTAAAGAGGAAGGTATTACAGAAGTAGATATTGTAAATCAAATTGCAATGCAGCAAAAAGTAATAGATTTACTTTCTGAAGCTAGACAATTAGAAGATGAATTAGAAAAAGAGGCTATCTCTTTAAAAGGGAAAGAGTCAGCTAGATTAGATAAAGTAAACGCTATATTAAAAGAATTAAAAAATGATTCAGGTGCGTATCCTCAACAAATGTTAGTTTCACAAATTTCGTATTTATTAAACATGTTTAGCAACGCAGATCAAGTTCCTGGACAAGAAGCAGAAAACCGATTCAAAGAATTAACACTTCAGTTTCATAAAATAAAAGCAGAGATGCAGTAACAAATTCAGCTTGTTGTTTTAGTTTTATAATTAGGAATACCAACTAAGGTTTAATTAGTTATTTTAGAGTATTTTTTAATTAAATTATAAAAAGGTGTTTGTTGTACAACATTTTCAACGATTTCTATGTTTACAATTACTCTTAAATCTTTAACTAATTTTGTTATTTTGTTTATAAATAACAACAGGTTAAATATCATTTAAGTTGTTTAAAAAAACATTTTTGTAATAATAAAAGGAAAATAGATATCTTTGTAGAAATAATTAGAACATACTTTATAATTTACAATACGAATGGCTAAATCGCAACAGACATACAATAAGAGTGAAAAAGAGAAAAAACGTTTAAAAAAACGTGAAGACAAAAGGAAAAAAATGGAAGCTCGTAAAGCTGATGTAAAGGAAAATGGTACTTCAGGAATTGAATTTGCTTATGTAGATCATAATGGTAATTTAACCGATACTCCGCCAGATCCATCTCAAAAAATTGAAGTTGAGTTAGAAGATATTATATTAGGAATTCCTAAAAAAGAAGAAGGTGAAGCAGAAAATCCTATCAGAAATGGTAAAGTTTCATTTTTTGATTCTTCTAAAGGATATGGCTTTATTTTAGATACAGACAACCAAGAAAAATATTTTACTCACGTTAGTTGTTTAATTGATGAAATTACTGAAAATGATAAAGTTATTTTTGAACTTGAAAGAGGTTTAAAAGGTATGAATGCTGTAAAAGTTAAATTAAAAAAATAGTCTTAATAAAAAGCCTCAATATTTTACGGGAAAAGTGATTTTTATTGAAATATAAACTAAGAATTTTTAGTCTATTATTTTTCTTCTGCATAAACTTCATTTTTGTCATGCATGGCCAATCCTATGAATCAATATTCTGATTATAAGACTAATTTATATGTTAAATCTCCATCTTCATGTCTTTCCTATTATGCGAAAAAATTGATTAAATAATCTAAATTTTCAGCAAACTTTAATTTTGGTTTGTAGTTGTTCTTTGCACTTTTTGAAATTGTATGTATAGTGCAAAATAATTATGTTTTTGTATTAGAGTATTTAAATATTAGAGACTAGTTAAAATTATCCGTTGTGCATTAATAATTGAATAAAAAAAGTTGTTCATTGACTTATTAAAGTCGTATATTTATTTGAATATCAGATAATTAAATATATGAACAACTTTAAAGCAAATTACAATAAAATTTTAGAAGTATTAAAGTCTATTACAGAAAAAGAACAATTTTTAAAACAAAAAAGGAAGCCAAAACTCAAAGATATAGAATTAATAGCAATGAATTTAACAGCAGAATACATGAGTATTGACAGTGAATGTCAGTTGTTTAGGGAGATTTCAATTGATTTAAAAAATAAGATTGAGCGTTCTGTTTATAATAGAAGGAAGCGAAAATTATTTTTTGCAATAGAGTTTATTAGAAATGAACTATCAAATAAGTTTTCTGAATTTGAAAATTATTTTGTGTTAGATAGCATGCCTTTAGAGGTGGTCAAATTATCTCGAAGTAATGGCAGTAAAATATGCAAAGAAGAATTTTATAGCGCTCCAAACAGAGGCTTTTGTGCAAGCCAAAATATGCATTACTATGGTTACAAAATACATGCAGTTTGTTCTATTGAAGGTGTTTTTAAAAGTTTTGATATAAGCAAAGCTTCCGTCCACGATATTCATTATTTAAAGGATATTAAAAATCAATTTAACAATTATGTGATTTTGGCAGACAAAGGATACTTAAGTGCTGACTATCAGTTAGACTTATTCGAAAGTAAGCAAATAAAATTGGAAGTTCCAATGCGGAAAAATCAACATAATTACAAAAAACAAGCCTATATTTTTAGAAAGAAAAGAAAGCGAATAGAGACCTTGTTTTCACAACTTTGTGACCAGTTTATGATCCGAAGAAATTATGCCAAATCTTTTCAAGGATTTAAAACTAGAATACTATCAAAATTAACCTCATTAACAATTATTCAATTTATTAATAAGTTTGTTTTTGACAGGAATATAAATAATTTAAAAATTAGTATTATTTAAATGCACAACGGGTAATAGTATTAAAAATAAATAATAATTATTAGCTTATTAGTAGTAATTTTGTGGTCTTTTAAAAATTATAACTAATGAAGTTAACGAGCTCAAAATTACTGATTTTTCTATCTTTCTTTACAATTTATATTGTTTGGGTTTCTACATATTTATTCAATAAAATTGTAGTAACAGCTTTACCACCATTTTTTATGGCTTCAATCCGTTTTTTAGTATCCGGTATTTTAATTATGATGATCGCAAAAGCGATGAAATCAGACCTTAGAATAACTAAAAAACAGCTGATTAATTGTTTTATTTCTAGCTTTTTCTTCTTAGTGTATGGAAATGGAGTTTTTGTTTGGTCTTTAAAATATTTAGATAGTGGTTTTTCAGCACTAGTAGCTGCTACACAACCTTTATTTGTGCTTATTTTAATGCGCTTAATAGATCGGAAAACAATGCAAAGACAATCGATGATAGGTGTTGCTTTGGGTATTCTTGGAATGTGTTTATTAGTAAATCAACAATCTATAAGCACTTCTGAAGGAAGTTTACTAGGTATTTTCATGATTTTAACGAGTGTGCTGAGTTGGAGTTATGGTGGTGTATTTGTGTCTAAAGCAGACTTACCTAAAAATTTCTTTATAACTACAGGGTATCAAATGTTATTTGCAGGTTTTTTATTATTGTTAATGAGTTTTTCTTTTAAAGAAACCATGATATCTCCTTTAAAGTGGTCTCAAGAAGTACAGTTTTCTATGCTTATGCTGGTGGTATTTGGCAGTATTATTGCTTTTACAGCCTTTAATTATTTACTAAAATCAGTATCAACAGAAAAAGTAGCAACTTCTGCTTATGTAAATCCAATAATAGCTATGATTTTAGGATGGTATTTTTTAGATGAAATATTAACTACACAATCTATTATAGCTTCTATAGTTTTATTGACAGGTGTATATTTTATTGCTTCACGTAAAAGAATCGCGAAGGTTCAAGTAGATGAAATTATAAAACCATAAAAATTTAGTAAATAAAAAGTGTAAATACTTTTTCTGATACAAATATAAAAACATAGATTTTCTTATACGGGTTTTTGGTTTTAAGACGGAATATTAGCATCTCATTATCGTTAAAATATATTGGCGTGTAATTATAAGGCTTTATGGCTAAATAGTGTTTTAGCTTCTAAAGTCATTTATGATAATGGCAAACTATATGGTATTGAAAATTCTCTACTAATTGATGAAAAAAAGTATAAAAGAGGTCTTTAGAATGGGTTAAATACAGCTTCTATGACTCAGTTGGTTATTGATATTAAAGCGTTAAAGCTTGAATAGCATATAAAAACACTCTTGCGAAGTGACTATATATTTTCATATATTTGTTTAAAACTACATTCAACTTATGAAAAAAGCACTTTATTTCTCGTTGACTTTATTACTACTAGCTTCTTGTAATATAGAAAAGAATTCTACAAATAAAAAAATTGATTTTGAAGGGATTTCAGAAGCTATAAAACCTGGAGACAATTTCTTCGAACATGTAAATAAAATTTGGCTAGACAGCGCTGTAATAGCAGAAGATCAAGTTGGTGTTGGTTCGTATAGTTTTTTAAATATTCCTCAGCAAAAATTGTTAGAAAACATTTTAACAGAAGTTTCTACAACAGACCAAAAGGAAGGAAGTATCGAACAGAAAGTTGGTAATTTTTATAGTTCAGGGATGGATGTAGAAACCATCAATAAAAGAGGATTTCAGCCAATACAACCAATTCTAAACAACATTAATGCAATTAAAAATGTAACTACACTAATGGCTTTTGTTACAGAAGAAATTACTTCTGGAAATTATTCTATTATTGGCATGAATGTTTCGCCAGATAATGAAAATAGCAGCATTAATATGTTGCATTTTGGGCAAGCAGGATTAGGTTTACCAGATCGTGATTATTATTTCAAAACAGATTCTGTTACAGTTGAAATTCAGAATGCTTATAAAAAATATCTTACTGCATTATTTATGTTGTCAGAAGATGAAAATGCTGAAAAGAACGCAGAAATAGTTTACAATATTGAGAAGAAATTAGCCGCATCACACAAAACAAGAATAGAACGTAGAAATGTAAAAGCCAATTACAACAAAATGGCTGTAGTTGATATTAATAGAAGTCAATCTAATATTGGTTGGTCTAAATTACTGAAACAGTTAAATTTAAAAGCTGATTCTGTTGATATAAAACAACCAGAATATTATAATGAATTGAATAAAATGTTGGGTTCAATTCCGATTTCAGATTGGAAAACCTATCTAAAAGGAGGTACATTATCTACCTATTCTGATATTTTAAGTAACCCTTTTGAAACAGCAAATTTTGAGTATACAAAAGTTTTATACGGACAATCAACTCAAAAATCTCGTGCACAATTAATGGTTCAAAAAGTAGACAGGCAACTTGGTTTTGCACTTGGACAGTTATATGTAAAAAAATATTTTAATGAAGAAGCTAAAAAGAGAGTGTTGGATTTGGTAAATAACCTTCAAAAGGCTTTTGAAAATAGAATCAATCAATTAGATTGGATGAGTGCTATTACAAAAAAACAAGCTAAAGAAAAATTGTACGCAATTACCAAAAAAATTGGATATCCAGATGTTTGGAGAGAATACGATGTGAATATAGAAAAAGGTAAATATTTTGAAAATGTTATTGCTTTACGTAAAAATCATTATCAATATGAAGCAAATCAATTAAATAAAGCGCCAAACAAAGATCGTTGGGGAACAACACCTTCAACTGTAACTGCATATTACAATCCTCCTTTAAATGAAATTGTTTTTCCAGCAGGAATTTTACAATTTCCTTATTTTGATGTAACCGCCGATGATGCTGTTAATTATGGCGGAATCGGAATGGTAATCGGTCATGAATTAACACATGCTTTTGATGATCAAGGTGCTCAGTTTGATAAAGATGGAAATGTAAAAAATTGGTGGACAAATGAAGATTATGAAAAATTTAAAGCGAAAACTCAGCAAATGATTGACCGCTATAGTTCATTTACTGTGCTCGATAGTGTTTATATAAAAGGAGCATTAACTGTTGGAGAAAATACAGCCGATAATGGCGGGATTTCAATTGCGTATGATGCTTTTAAGCTAACTGAACAAGGTAAAGGAACTACTAAAATTCAAGGTTTTACACCAAATCAACGTTTCTTTTTATCAATAGCTAGAATCTGGAGAGTAAAAACTAGAGATGCATACTTGCGTAATTACATTAAAACAAACTCACACTCGCCTCCAGTTTGGCGTGTAAATGGCCCATTAATGAACTTTGCACCATTTTATGAAGCATTTGATGTTCAGCCAGGGGATAAAAACTACAAACCAGAATCTGAAAGAATTAAGATTTGGTAGCCTTTTTTATATAGTATAGAATTATAGCTTGATTACTATAAACAGTAGTTATCTTTGCAGGGTTAAAAAATAACGATAACTACATTTTCTATCATGGCAAATCATATAAAAGGACAAGAAGATATACTGCGAAAATTAAATATTTACCAGTTAAATGAAATGCAAGAGGAGGCTATTACTGCAATTGATAAAAATGTAAATACCGTTTTGTTATCTCCAACGGGTACAGGGAAAACATTGGCTTTTGTATTGCCTTTACTAAAATCATTAAATCCAAAAATTGAAGAAGTACAAGCGTTAATTTTAGTTCCATCTCGTGAGCTAGCTATTCAAATTGAGCAAGTAATTCGTTCTATGGGATCTGGATATAAAGCAAATGCTGTTTATGGAGGAAGACCAATGTCTAAAGACAAGATAGAATTGAAACATATTCCTGCAATTTTGATAGGAACACCAGGAAGAATAGCGGATCATTTTAGTAACGATCGTTTTTCTAAAAACAGTATTAAAATATTGATTTTAGATGAGTTTGACAAGTCTTTAGAAGTTGGATTTGAATATGAGATGAGATGAATTATTAATCAGTTAACATCAATAAATAAACGCATCTTAACGTCTGCAACTGACAGTGTTGAAATTCCTGATTTTGTGAGATTAGATAAGCCATGCACAATTAATTATTTAGGAACAAAAACATCAAAACTAACTTTAAAAACAGTTATTTCTCCAGCAAAGAACAAGCTAAATACTTTATTGCATTTACTAAATCATATTGGAAATCAACAAGGAATTGTTTTTTGTAATCTAAAAGATAGCATTCAAAATGTAAGTACTTTTTTAGAGAGTAAAAACATCAGTCATAGTTGTTTTAATGGAGGAATGGAACAAAAAGATAGAGAACGTTCTTTAATTAAATTCAGAAACGGAACCAATCAATTATTAATTGCTACTGATTTAGCAGCAAGAGGAATTGATGTTCCAGAAATGAAATATATCATTCACTACGAACTACCTATTAATCAAGAAGAGTTTATTCATAGAAATGGTCGTACAGCTAGAGTTTCTGCTAAAGGAACTGCCTATGTGTTAAAATGGAAAGACGAACGTTTACCTGATTTTATTAAAAACTCAACAGTAGAAGATATTAGTACGCAAGCAGTTCGGAAACCTGTTTTTTGGGAAACATTATTTATTTCTGGTGGAAGAAAAGACAAAATATCTAAAGGTGATATTGCAGGTTTATTTTTTAAAACAAGGTAACCTTACTAAAGATCAACTAGGTATGATTGAATTAAAACAAGACTGTGCTTTTGTGGCGATTCCTGCAACAATTGCTAATGAATTGGTAGAAAAACTAAACAATACGCGCTTAAAAAAGAGAAAAGTTAGAGTCACTACAATCTAAAGAGTCAATATTTTTTTAAGTGAATTAGAATATCTTTGCTTGTAAAAGAGTAAGTATCTTTGCAAAAAAGATATTTTATGTCAATACCCTTTTCTGATTTAGGAATTAATGCACAAATTCAACGAAGTTTAGTCGATTTAAAGATTTCTGTACCTACAGATATTCAGCAAAAAACAATTCCTATACTACTTAATCAAAAAGAAGATGTTGTTGCGTTGGCAAAAACAGGAACAGGTAAAACAGCAGCTTTTGGCTTACCATTACTACAATTAATAGATACAAAATCTTTAAACATTCAGGCAATTGTATTAGCACCAACAAGAGAATTAGGGCAACAGATATATAATAACTTGGTTTCTTTTGCATCTAATAGTCCAGAAATATCAATTGCAACGGTTTGTGGCGGAATCCCAATTAAACCGCAAATAGAACGTTTGCAATCAGTTACTCATATTGTCGTTGCTACGCCAGGTAGATTGGCTGATTTAATAAAGCGTAATGCCATCGATGTAAATCATATTTCATATTTTATTTTAGATGAAGCAGATGAAATGGTAAGTGCGTTAAAAGAAGGCTTAGATAGTATTATTAAAGAAATTCCGAAAACTAGAAGAACACTGCTTTTTACAGCAACAATGCCAGGAGAAATAAAGCAATTGGTTCAGAATTACATGTCTAAACATGTAATTCTGATTGAAGCTGATATGGGCACTGTTGGTCATCAAGGGATAGATCATCAATATGTGGTGGTTGAGCCAATTGAGAAATTAGAAGTTTTATTGCATTTTTTAAATTCGAAAGAGGGAGAAAGAGGAATTATCTTTTGTAAAACCAAAGCAGCTGTAAATAAACTAGCAAAAAACCTAGCAATCAATAAATTTTCTTCAGGTGCAATTCATGGAAGTTTAACTCAAGGAATTCGTAATCGAATTATGGGGCAATTTAGAGAAGGTTTTATCGATATTTTAGTAGCTACCGATTTAGCGGCTCGTGGTATCGATGTAAAAGAGATTTCGTACGTGGTAAATTATCATTTGCCAGACACCTACGATAAGTATGTGCATAGAAGTGGACGAACAGCTAGAGCAGGAGCGAAGGGACTTTCCTTAACCATCTTACAACAAGAAGAAGTGGTAGATATTGCTGATTTTGAAAAAGAATTAGGAATTACTTTCCATCCGTTTAAAAAAGCAGATGCTCAAAGCATTGAAGAAAACAATGGGTTGTTATGGGCAAAAAAAATATTCAAGACAAAACCAAATCGCACTATTTCAGAAGAGTTTAGAAAGAAAGTAAGAACGGTGTTTCATCATTTAACAAAAGAAGAATTGATTGAAAAAGTATTGGCAAATCATTTATCACAAAATAATTCTTTAACTTCTAAAGCAGATACAACCAAAAGTAAGAAGTAAGTTTTTGGGAATCAATGTGATGCTTAATAAGTAGACCTGTTATAATAAATTGAAAATAAGTGAATTAAAGTCTTATTTATTTGAAAATTGCCAGTATCTTTGCAAATTAATAAGTATTATAAATTTAATTACATTACAATGAGTAAAGGAACAGTAAAATTTTTCAATGAATCTAAAGGATTTGGATTTATAACTGAAGAAGGGGTTGATAAAGATCACTTCGTACACATTTCAGGATTGATAGATGAAATTCGTGAAGGAGACGAAGTTGAATTTGATCTACAAGAAGGAAATAAAGGCTTAAATGCTGTAAACGTAAAAGTTATCTAAACAGATACTACAAGTTTATATAAAGCCCATCAATATTGATGGGCTTTTTTAGTTTACAATATCCGCCCAAATAAATTCATTAAAAAAAAGTAATTTCGTCCCCACATAAAAATGATGCTAATTATCATTCTGAAATAGCCAAAAATAAAAATGAAGTAGTTTGATATGAGTAAAAAAAAATCGAATTTAGATATCGTAACTTGTATCACTACACTACAGCAATTATTAGCGGACACTAATCAACTTTTCGAAATCCCAGAAGCGCAAAGAATAGCTCTTTTCAAAGCTGCAGGAGAATTAACTAGACCCAATCGTGCTGAATTTGAACGTCGAAGAAAAGACGCCAAAAAAGCTGTGAAGCGTAAAATGATTGCGAAAGATACCCATGCAAGAAAAACAACTGGTATTAGATCTGCACGTGAAGCTGCCTTATTTCTAGCACCAAAATTACTAGGAGCAGCGGCCTTAAATGAAGATACGTTGGAATTAGAATCACCAAGGAACTGTTATGTGTGTAAAACAGTCTATACCAAATTGCACCATTTTTATGATACGATGTGTAAAGAATGCGGTGATTTAAATTATGCAAAACGTTTTCAAACCACAGATTTAAAAGATCAAGTCGCTGTAATTACAGGGTCTAGATTAAAAATAGGATATCATATTACCTTAATGCTATTGCGCTCTGGAGCTACCGTAGTAGCTACCGCACGTTTTCCTGCAGACTCTGCTATCCGTTTTTCTAAAGAAGAAGATTACAACGATTGGAGTGATCGTTTACATATTCACGGGCTCGATTTAAGACACATACCAAGCGTAGAGATTTTCTGCAATTATATAGAGCAAAAATACGACCGATTAGATATTTTAATCAATAATGCAGCACAAACCGTAAGACGACCGTCAGGATTTTATTTTCATTTAATGAAAAATGAAAAATTACCGGTAGATCAACTTCCTAAATTGGCGCAAACGTTATTAAAAGCCCATACCAGCTGTTTAAAAGAATTATCAAATTTAAGTATTGGCACTTCTAAAACTAGTAAAAACAATATGTTACCAGTTACTTGGCACGGACCAGAGCCAGGAATTGGTTTACGAAATTCAGCAGAATTATCTCAAATTCCGTATAGTTTTGATAACTCTTTACAAACAGCGGAAGTATTTCCTGAAGGTGAATTAGATGCCGATTTACAACAAGTAGATTTGAGAAAAACCAATAGCTGGCGTTTAAATTAGGAGAAATTGAAACCACAGAAATGGTAGAAGTACAATTAGTTAATGCAGTAGCGCCTTTTGTTTTGTGTAATCGTTTATCTAATGTAATGATGAAAGTAAATACAGGTAAAAAACACATTATCAATGTTACAGCAATGGAAGGAAAGTTTCATCGATTTAAAAAAGCAGACAGACATCCACATACAAATATGGCAAAAGCTGCCTTAAATATGTTAACACATACGTCTGCATCTACGTTTGCAAAATCTGGTATTTACATGAATGCCGTAGATACAGGTTGGGTAACAGATGAAAACCCAGCTGAATTATCTAAAAAGAAAGTTGCTATTCACGATTTTCAACCACCTTTGGATATCGTAGATGGTGCCGCAAGAGTGATGGATCCATTAATCGATGGTATTAATACTGGTAAACATTGGTGTGGGAAATTTTTGAAAGATTATTTTCCTATTGATTGGTAGATATTATCAATTTAGTTTTTTTTATAAATTAATTATTGGTTCTAAAACTGCCAAAACATCATTTGCTCTTAATTTTAACACTATTTTCTGTAATTTTACTTTCAGTTTTATGTTTAAATAAAAAATTCTAGAGTATAATTATATAGCTAGCTAAAGAGTAAAACACTTATAAACTAAATTTTAAAGCTTTTTAAATTCTGTTAATAATAATAGTACATTTAAACACTTTTTTGAAAGTGATTTTTTAAGTTTCATTTCGAGTAAAAAGGACATAAAATATGGTAATTTAAAAAATAGAAATTGAAAAATAATGATTTAACTGCGAAAAATATTCTTCTAATCTCTAAATATGGAGAAACCTTAGATATTGCAAATACACTTCAACAAGAAGGACATCATTTAAAAATGTTTATCGAAGAAAAAAACTGTAAAGAAATTGGTTTTGGATTTTGTACAAAGGTTACAGACTGGAAAAAATATATTGATTGGGCTGACCTTCTTATTTTTGACTATACAGGATATGGTGCTATTTGTGAGGAACTTAGAAATTCAGGAAAGCTTGTTGTTGGTGGATCTATCTATACAGATTTATTAGAAATGGATCGTAATTTTGGGCATAAAGAACTTAAAAAACATAAAATTAAAGTATTACCTTCTTATGAGTTTACAAATTTTCAAGATGCTATTAGTTTTATAGAGAAAAATCCTGATGTATATGTAATTAAGCCATCTGGAGAAACACAAGAATTAAAACAATTACTTTTTGTAGGAAATGATGATGAAGGGCTAGATATTATAAGAGTTTTAAGAGCATATGAAAAATCTTGGGGTAATAATTTTGGAGATTTTCAATTAAAAAAAAAAGTAAAAGGAGTAGAGATTTCTGTTGCTTCATTTTTTAATGGAAAAGAATTTATTACACCTATAAATATCACATTTGAACATAAAAAATTATTTCCTAAAGAACTTGGTGTTTCTACGGGAGAAATGGGAACCAGTATGTTTTGGAGTAAACATTCACCAATTTTTGATGCTACCCTAAAAAAGTTTGAAGCAACCTTTGCGAAAGCAAACTTTATTGGTCATATTGATATTAATTGTATTGTTAATGGTAACGGAATTTACCCTTTAGAGTTTACTTCTAGGTTTGGGTATCCACAAATTATGATACAGAATGCCGGTATTAATGAACCTTTAGGAGCATTCTTTTTCAAGTTAGCTCAAGGTGAAAAGTTTTATATCAATGTTAAAAAAGGCTTTCAAGTAGGTGTTCTTATAGTGGTCCCTCCATTTCCTTATGATGATAAAAAAACATTTCGTCTTTTTTCTAAAGATTCAGTTGTTATTTTTAAGAAAAGCATGAAAGAAGGTCTACATCCTATGCATTTAAAAAAAGTTAACGACGAATGGTTGATAACAGGTGATACAGGTATTGCTCTTTTAATAAGTGGCACGGGCTTAACAATGAAAGATGCTCAACGAAATATGTACAATCGGGTGCAAAACATTATTATAAATAACTGTTATTACCGTACAGATATTGGCGATCGTTGGCAAGAAGATTCAGATAAACTTTGGTCTTGGGGACTATTATAAAATGAGAATTTTATTAGAGGATATCTCGAAAAACCCATCAGTATTTATCTCCTTATTACCATCAGATTGGGAAGAAAGCTTAGCATTAATAGGCAAGGAGCAAACAGCGAATTCTAAATTCTACATTCTTAAAATTGATGATGAAATTTGTGCTGGAGGCATTATTTTTTCTGAAACTTTGACAGAAATGGGCGCCTATAAAAATGAAGCGAATTACTGGTTTTCTAAAGGATACCTGTACATTGGATATGTTTGGGTTCCGCTTGAGAAAAGAAATAAAAATTATGGCTCTATTTGGTTGTCTGAATTATTAGCATTAGATACTACAAAATCATATTGGCTGACTATTGAAGACCATTCTCTTAGATATTTTTATGAAAAATCTGGTTTTGTCTATAAAAAATCACTGTTGCTACCTAATGGAGAAGAACAATTGTTTGTTTCGAAAAAAGGTTAATTATTAACAAAATTTCATTCATCTATCATTATCTATAATTTTAATAAAACACTTATTGTGCTAGCCTTTACCTAACAAAATTGAGATAACGTAGGAGGAAATCATAAAGT